>OLXM01000195.1_pt1 | contig 13117 bp, 14 predicted proteins | sample 1673361 | NCBI WGS metagenome assembly OLXM01 (sample SAMEA103958109, study PRJEB25191) | human gut metagenome | biome: human-associated habitat [ENVO:00009003]; feature: intestine environment [ENVO:2100002]; material: feces | place: Germany | collected 2013/2015
CCATGTGCGTGGCGTTTTGCTTTTTATGGGCGTTTTTTCGCCCTGTTCATACAAGATCCGCAAGCGAAAAAGAGACGCAGGCTGAAAGCCTGCGTCTCTTTTTTCGCGTTCATACGGCGAGGGTCAGGTTCGCGCCATGTTCTTGGCGGCCACCACGTCCACGCCGGTGCCCAGCACATTGGGGATCACCACGTCCCCGGCCTGCACCGGGGCCGTCAAGTGCACCCGGCACAGCGCCCGGGCCACGTCCAGCACCTTCTCCTTGGGTACCTCCCCGGCGGTGCGGACGGACACCACCGGCAGCGCGCCGCCGGACACCCGGACGGTGCCGGTGACGGTGCGGGCCGGATGGGTGCACTCCTTCCGGGCATAGGCGTCCCCCCGGGGGCAGGTGTTGCCGGTGACCCGGGTCACCTGGCCGTCCTCCAAAACGGCCGTCAGCTGGCAGCCCATGGGGCAGCCGATACACGTCAGCTCGCGGATGCTCATTGTGCTCCCTCCTCCACCTGAATGGTGATCTGCTTCAAACCCCGGGGCAGGTCCGCCCGCCGCAGGGTCAGCTGCTCCATCTCGCCGGGGCTGAGAATGCGCTTATGCACCCGGCGCAGCAGCCGTCCGTCCAGATAAACCGCCAGATCGGCGTCCCGATAGGGTTTGCCCACCCGGAACCGGACGGTGACGGTCTCCTCCATGGCCTCCGGGTCCAGATACTGGGGCACGGTGTACCGCACGCCGTTCTGCCCCGTCAGGCGGACGGTCTTGCCCTCCCGCCGGTGCTCCAGCAGGTACCGGGCGGCGTTTTCCCCGGCCCGGGCCGCCTCCTGGGACACGAAGTCCACCAGATCGTGGACGTGCAGCACGTTGCCGCAGGCGAACACGCCGGGAACGGAGGTGGACAGATCGTCCCCCACCTCCGGCCCGCCGGTAACGGCGTCCAGCCGGACCCCGGCCTGCTGGCTCAGCTCGTTTTCCGGCAGCAGACCCACCGACAGCAGCAGCGTGTCGCAGGGGATGTCCCGCTCCGTCCCGGGGATGGGGCGGCGGTTCCCGTCCACCTGGGCCAGGGTCACGCCCTCCAGCCGCTCCCGGCCGTGAATGTCCACCACGGTGGTGGACAGATACAGGGGAATGCCGAAATCCTCCAGACACTGGACGATGTTCCGCTTCAGGCCGCCGGAATAGGGCATCACCTCCGCCACCGCGTGGACCTTTGCCCCCTCCAACGTCATCCGCCGGGCCATGATCAGGCCGATGTCGCCGCTGCCCAGGATCACCACGTCCCGGCCGGGCATCAGCCCCTCCATATTCACCAGCCGCTGGGCGGTACCGGCGGAATAGATGCCCGCCGGGCGGCAGCCGGGGATGTTCAGGGCCCCCCGGGGCCGCTCCCGGCAGCCCATGGCCAGGATCACCGCGTCGGCGCTGAGCTGCACCAGGCCCGTCTCCCGGCCCGTCAGCGTCAGCACCCGGTCCGGCGACAGGTCCAGCACCATGGTGTTCAGCAGGTACGGGATGTTCAGCTCCCGGACCTGGTCGGCAAACCGCCGGGCGTACTCCGGCCCGGTAAGCTCCCGGGAAAAGGTGTGCAGGCCGAAGCCCGCGTGGATGCACTGGTTCAGAATGCCGCCCAGCTCCCGGTCCCGCTCGATGATCAGCAGGTCCTCCACGCCGGCCTTCCGGGCGGCCGCAGCGGCGGCCAGACCCGCAGGCCCGCCGCCGATGATGGCAAGCTGTACATGTTTCATCATGCTTCCTCCTTGGTCCGCCCGGCCAGCAGCCGGGATGCTCCGCCGTTTTTCGTCAGCTCCGTCTGGGGCACTCCCAGCTCCCGGGACAGGATCTCCATGACCCGGGGGGTGCAGAAGCCCCCCTGGCACCGGCCCATACCGGCCCGCACCCGGCGCTTCACCCCGTCCAGGGACCGGGCTCCGGGGGTGCGGCGGATGGCATCCACGATCTCGCCCTCGCTGATGCCCTCGCAGCGGCACACGATATTGCCGTAGGCGGGGTTTTCCGCCGCCAGACGCTGCCGCTCCTCAAAGGGCAGCTCCCGCAGGTGGACGATGTCCCGGCGCAGGGGGGCGAAGTCCGGCTTTTCCGCCGCCCCCAGATACGCCGCCGCCTGCTCCGCCAGATAGGCCCCGATGGCCGGGGCCGAGGACAGCCCCGGGGACTCGATGCCCAGAGCCTCGAAATACCCGGGCACGGGCTGGCCGATGCGGAAGTCGTCCTCCCCCTCCGCCAGATGGGCCCGCAGCCCGGCGAAGCTGGTGATCACGTCCCGCAGGGGCAGGCCCGGCACGCTTTTGCGGGCCATGTCCTGGGCATAGGCCAGGCCCTCCGCCGTGGTGGCGGTGCGGTCCCGCTGGGGCTGGTCCGCAGCCGTGGGGCCCACCAGCAGGTTGCCGTGGACCGTGGGCGTCACCAGAACGCCCTTGCCCATGGGGCCGGGCAGCTGGAAAACGGTCCGCTGCACCAGGCCGCCGTCCTTCCTGTCCAGCAGGCAGTATTCCCCCCGCCGGGGCACGATGCAGGCGGTATCGCTGCAGACCTGGTTATGGAGCACGTCGCCCCACACACCGGCGGCGCTGATAACGGTCCGGGTCTCCAGCGGCCCCCGGGACGTCTCCAGCACATAGCCCTCCCCTGTCCGGCGGATGGTCTCCACCCGGGTGTCGAAGCGGAACTCCGCGCCGTTATGGGCGGCGTTTTCCGCCAGGGCGATGGTCATGCCGAAGGGGCAGATGATGGCGCTGGTGGGGGCGTACAGCGCGGCCACGGCCTTCTCCGACAGGGCGGGCTCCAGCTCATGGAGCCTGCCGCCCCGGAGGATCTCCAGGCCCTCCACGCCGTTGGCCCGGCCCCGCTGCAGAAGCTCCTCCAGCCGGGGCAGGCCCGCCTCCTCAAAGCACACCACCAGGGCGCCGTTGCGGCGATAGGGGAAGTCCAGCTCCCGGGACAGCGCCTCCATCCGGCGGCTGCCCTCCACGTTGAACCGGGCCTTCATAGAGCCGGCGGGGGCGTCGAACCCGGCATGAACAATGGCGGAATTGGCCTTGCTGGTGCCCACGCACACGTCCTCCCCCTGCTCCGCCAGACAGATTTTCAGCTTCCAGCGGCTCAGCTCCCGGGCCACGGCGCAGCCCACCGCGCCGCCGCCGATGATGACGGCATCGTACATAGCGATCTCTCCTTTCCGTGAAAAAAGAGCCACGCCAAAGCCCGCCCGGTCTCCCGGACGTTCCCTGCGCATGACTCAGACTCTCAATGCATTCCCATATTGGATTATGACCCCATTATACGCCCTGCGCCCCCGCTTGTCAACGGCAAGCGGGGGCGCAGGCCCGGTCATATGGTCCTTCTGACGATCTGCCCGGCCATGACGCCGGTGTATTGGCCGCCGTCGATGACCGGCTGTCCGGCCACCAGCACGGTGTCCAGCCCCTCCGCCATGCGGCAGGGGTCCTGATACGTCCCCGGCTCCCGCAGGTCCTCCGGGGCGAACACGTTGATATCCGCCTGGGCCCCGGGGGTCAGCACGCCCCGGTCCCTCATGCCCAGCACCGCCGCCGGGCGGCCCGTCATCTTATGGATGGCCGCCTCCGGCGTCAGGTCCCCCCGCTCCCGGACGAACCGGGTCAGCAGGTGGACAAAGGTGCCGTATACCCGGGGATGGGGCTGGCCCTCCGTGGGATAGGTGGAGTCGGAGATCAGGTTGGAGAAGGGATCTTGCAGAATGGCGGCGATGTCCTCCTCGTGGGCCATGAAGTCGATCATGGTGATCTCCCCCTGCTCCCGCACCAGCAGGTCGCAGCAGCAGGTCAGGGGGTCCTGGCCGGTCAGCTCCGCGATCTGCTGCAGGCTCATGCCCTGATAGGGGTGATCCTCCGGGCAGTGGAGACTGGTGAGAAAAATGCCGTCCCAGCCCGCCAGTTTGGCGATGTCGTCAAAGCCATCGCCGCTTTCGATGCGCCGGGCCAGCAGCTTCCGCTGGTCCGGGTCCTGCAGGCGGCGGACAATGGCCTCCATGCCCCCGGCCAGAAACTCCGGCGGCAGGATGTGCAGCAGCTGGGTGGACCCGGCGGTGTAGGGATACACGTCGCAGGACAGGTCCAGCCCCTCCTGCCTGGCCCGGTCCAGCAGGGCCAGCACCTGGGGAATTTTGCGGTTCCAGTTGTCCCGGCCCATGGCCTTCAGGTGGGAGATATGCACCGGGGCCTTCAGGGCCCGGGCCACCTCCACCATCTCCCGGGCGGCCTCCACCACGCCGCCGCCCTCCTGGCGCATATGCACGGTGATGGGGATGCTCTGCCCCGCCAGCGGGGCCAGGGCCCGGATCAGCTCGTCGGTGGTATAGAAGCACTCCGGCGCATAGCCCAGTCCCAGGGACACGCCCAGGGCCCCGTCGGCCAAAGCCCCCTCCAGCCGCCGGTGAATGGCGGCGTAGTGCTCCGGCTCCAGGCGCTGCACCTGATACCCGGCCACGCTGGCCCGGACGGTACCGGCTCCCGCCAGCATCCCCGTGTGCAGGGGAGCGGCAGGCTGGGCGGCAAAATACCCCGCCAGAGTCTCCTGTGCCGCCTCCGGCGGCACCCGGCCGCAGATAGGCTCCAGATACGACAGGATGGCAGGGAGATTTTCCGGCCCCACCGGAGCGCAGGACAGGCCGCAGTTGCCGTTGACGATGGTGGTGAGCCCCTGCCGCAGCTCCAGCTCCCCGAAGCCCGGGCGGAAGGCCGCGGCATCGGCGTGGCGGTGGATGTCGATAAAGCCCGGAGTTACCCATTTGCCCCGGGCGTCGATGACCCGGGCGGCCCGGGCGGCGGGCAGCGGCTCCACGGCGGCGATTCTGCCGCCGGACACCGCCACGTCCGCCTGGATGCCGGGGCGGCCGGCGCCGTCATAGACGGTTCCGCCCCGGATGATGAGATCAAACATGAGATTCCCTTCTTTTGCGCGATTATTTCTTCCCGCCCAGCGGGAGAGTCACAATGAAACGGGTGGAGCGGGCGTCGCTTTCGCAGCGGATGGTTCCCTTGTGCTCCCGGATGATGGCCTGGGCGATGGACAGCCCCAGGCCGAAGCCCCCCTGGGTGCGGCTGCCGTCCGCCCGGTAAAACCGGTCGAACAGATGGGGCAGCACCTCCGGCGGAATCGGCGGCCCGCCGTTTTCCACCGTCAGCACGGCCTTTCGCTCCGCCTGGGTCAGGGTCATGCGGACCTGTGCCCCCTGGGGGGCGTATTTGATGGCGTTGTCCAGCAGGACCCCCGCCACCTGCTGCAGCTGGTCCCGGCTGCCGGTAACGGTGATGCCCTCGTCGATGTCATAGCTCAGCTGCCGCCCGGCCTCGAAGGCCACCGGCTCGAACCGCAGCGCCGTGTCCACCACGGCGTCGGACAGGTCCACCGGGACCATGGCGGCCTTCAGCCGCCCGTCGTCGGCCCGGGACAGGGTCAGCATATCCTCCACCAGCCGCTTCATCCGCCGGCCGGACCAGCGGATGTTGTCCACATACGGCTGCTGGTCCGGCTGAACCGCCGTCTGCTGCATCAGGTCCGCCGAGGACAGGATCACCGTCAGGGGCGTTTTCAGCTCATGGGACGCGTCGGACAGGAACCGGCGCTGCTGGTCCAGGGACCGGGCCACCGGCCGGGCGGCCAGGCCCGCCAGCAGATAGCTGCACCCCAGCAGCACCGCCAGGGCCGCTACGCCTACAATCAGGCACATTTTCACCACCGCCCGGAGGGTGGCGTCCTCCTGGGCGGCGTCGGTGAAGGCGATGCGGGTATACAGCGGCCCGTCGGCCCGGAGATACCGCAGATGATAGCTTCGCAGGATGCCGGAGGAATCCCCCTGCTCCAGGCAGGCGGTGACGATCTCCGCCATGGCGTCCTGGTCGTCCAGCCGGTAATAGCTGCTGCCGGACAGGCGCACGGTGCCGCTGGGGTACACGTCCGCCACAAAGCAGGGGGCGGCGGACCCCTCCCCGGGCAGGGAGGCGTCATACCGCCCCGTCTGGACCACCTGCATGAGCCGCTGGTTCACGGTGCGCTCCACGGCGGCCCGGCTGGACACCAGCACCCCCACGAACACCGCCAGCAGCACCGCCGTCACCATGACCATGTTGATGGCCACGATCTTCCAGCGAAGGCGGCGGATCATGCCTCCACCTCCAGGAAATACCCCACCATCCGCCGGGTGCGGATGGTGACGGCGGAGTGCAGATGGGTCAGCTTCCGCCGCAGGAAGCTGATATACACCTCCACGTTGTTGTCCTCGGCGTCGGAGTCATAGCCCCACACCTTCAGCAGCAGCTGCTCCTTGGGCACCACCCGGCCCTGGCTGCGCAGCAGCAGCTCCAGCATGTCGTATTCCCGGCGGCTCAGCCGCAGGGACCGCTCCCCGCAGGACAGCTGAAAGGTCCCCGGCTCCAGCCGCAGATCCCCGAAGGTGATGGCGTCGTCGGTCCGGGCGTCGCCGCCGCCCCGCCGCAGCAGGGAGCGCACGCAGGCCAGCAGCTCCTCCGGCTCAAAGGGCTTGGTGAGATAATAGTCCGCCCCGCAGTCCAGTCCCTGGACCCGGTCGGACAGGTCGCTGCGGGCCGTCAGCATCAGCACCGGCACGGCATGGCCCCCGGCGCGCAGCCTCCGCAGCAGGGTGAAGCCGTCCATCCCCGGCAGCATGGCGTCCAGCAGGATCAGGTCATAGATATCCGTCACGGCGTTGTCGTAGCCGGAGACGCCGTCGCTGCTGACGTCCACGGTGTATCCCTGCCGCCGCAGCAGCTCCGCCAGGTTCTGGGCCAGGCGCTTTTCATCCTCGATCACAAGCAGCCGCATGGGGCGCCTCCTCTTATTCCAGGCCCGACTGGGCCAGGGTCAGCAGCGGGGCCAGAGCCTCCGCGCTCATAAGATAAACCGTATCGTCATCGGAAACGGTGACGCAGTAGCCTGCGCCCCGTTGGCCGCCCACCGTCAGGGTAAGGCTGCGGTCGGCCCCGGCGTGGGTGTATGCCGCCGTCAGGGTCACGGCGGGCTTGTCCAGGCCGCACAGGGCCGCTGCCCCGGCGCTGGGCCGCCAGTCCACACAGGCCGCCAGGTGCATGTCCCCCAGCCAGGCAGTCAGGTCTGCCAGCTGATCCGTTACATCCCGGCCATCGGCGGTCCAGACCCCCTCCGCAGGAGTCAGGGTAAAGCTGACGTCCCCGGCGGCAACGGTCAGGGACTGCACGTTCTCCGCCGTCAGCTGCGGAAGCTCCGGCAGGGCCATCATGTCATAGATGCTGCGGCCGATCTGGCCCAGCAGGTCCGGCACGGCGTACACCGTGGCCTCGGCCCCCTCCCGATAGACGTACACACTGCCGTCGGACTCGCTGCCCAGTCGGTAGGTAACGGACGTGTCCTGGCTGTCGGTGAGGGTGACGTACTTGGCGCTGCTCTCCAGGCCGTAATCCGCCAGCTGGGCGGCGGTGGTGACAGGCGGCAGGCTCTCGATGCCCTGCACCGTCTCCAGCAGGGTCAGGGCGTAGCTCTCGTCCAGGGGGAAGGTCTTGTCATCGGCCCACAGCCAGTGTCCGTCCTCCTCCCGGCTGAAGCGCAGGGTGGTGGAGCCGTTGCTGCACACCAGCCGCACCGGCGCCGCCTCCTCCTCCTGGGGGACGTCCGGGTTCTCCGGCTGGGTGGGCTGCTCCTTTTGGCCGCAGCCCGCCAGGGCCAGCAGCAGGGCGCACAGGTTCCGTATCTTCATGGCAAATCTCCTTTGATCGTGTATCACCGCTCCAGGCCCAGCAGGGCCATAACGGCCTCCTCCCGGCCTCGCATCTGCGCCTTCATAGGCCCCTCGTCCAGGTGGTCGTAGCCCAGCAGATGCAGCACCGAGTGGGTCACTAAGTACGCCAGCTCCCGCCGCCTGGAGTGGCCGAACTCCTTGGCCTGGGCCGCCACCCGCTCCATGGACAGCACCATGTCCCCCAGGGGGATCAGTCCCGTGCCGGGGTCGGCGTCCTCCGGCCCCGGGTGCTCCCCGGGGGCCAGGTCAAATTCCGGAAAGCTCAGAACATCCGTGGGCCGGTCCACCTGCCGCATATCCAGGTTGATGCGGTGGATGCCCTCGTCGTCCGTCACAAGGACGTTGATCTCGCAGGGCGTGTTGACGCCCTGATGGGCCAGCGCGGCGGTGATACATTTGGCGATCTGCTGCTTGAGCGCAAAATCGCTCAGGCTGTGAGCTTCACAGCGGATCACGATACGATGCTTCATTTCAGATTCCTCTTTGTCTGCGGTTTTTGTGTGAACTTCCGGGCATGGTCGTCCGGAAGACGGCTCTTTTCATATTTGTCGTAAGCGGCGACGATGCGCTGCACGAGCACATGGCGGACCACGTCGGCGGGCGTGAGGCGGCAGATCTGGATATCCTCCACGCCGTCGAGCACGCGGATGGCCTCTTTCAGGCCGCTGACCTTGTCGCCCGGCAGGTCGATCTGCGTGATATCGCCGGTAATGACGATCTTCGAGCCGAAGCCCAGGCGGGTCAGGAACATCTTCATCTGTTCGCGCGAGGTGTTCTGCGCCTCGTCGAGGATGATGAAGCTGTCGTCCAGCGTGCGGCCGCGCATGTACGCGAGCGGCGCGACCTCGATGTTGCCGCGCTCGAGATACTTGTTGTACGTCTCCGGCCCGAGCATCTCGAAGAGCGCGTCGTACAGCGGGCGCAGGTACGGGTCGACCTTGCTCTGCAGATCGCCCGGCAGGAAGCCGAGGCGCTCGCCCGCCTCGACCGCGGGGCGGGTCAGGATGATGCGGTTGACCTCCTTGGCGCGAAACGCCGCGACCGCGGCGGCGACGGCGAGATAGGTCTTGCCCGTTCCCGCGGGACCGACGCCGAGGGTGATGGTGTTTTTGCGGATCGCCTTGCAGTATTCCTGCTGACCGAGCGTTTTTGCCTTGACGGGCTTGCCCTTCGCCGTCACGCAGACGACATCCTCGGCGAGCGAGCCGATCACGCTCTCGCGCCCATCGCGGACGAGGGAGAGCACGTAGCGCACCTTCTGGTCGTCGATCGTCTCGCCTTTCGCGGCGAGCGCCAGCAGACCGTTCACCGCCTTTTCCGCCAGAATAACGTTCTCCGGCTCGCCGGAGATGCGCAGCTCGCTCTCCCGGTCCGTCACCGTGACGCCGAGCTCGCTTTCGATGAGACGGACGTTCTGGTCGAACGAGCCGAAGACGCTGATGATATTTTCGATGCGGTCCACCGCAATGCTCCGTTCTGTCATTTTTCGCTTGTCTCCTGTAGTTCCAGTATTTCCGCCGCCGTGAGCGGCATGGGCACGGCGATATCCTCCGCGCAGACGGCGCGCAGGCAGACGGTGAGCCCCCCGTCCCGCTCCGTGCAGGAAAAGCGCTCCTGCTTCACCTCGCCGTCCGCTCCGACGGCGCGCAGCAGCGCCGCATGGAGCTGCTCCTCCGCCGCGCGCACCGCGGCGGCGCAGTCGCGCGGGGCGCGCTCCGTCTCATACTCCGTCAGCGTCTCGCGCACGAGCGCGACGGGCAGGGAGAAAAGTCCCGGCACGGCGAGCGGATACTCCTGCGTAATTTTATCACAGTTGGCACCGCAAAATCCACTGTTTCCGTAAAAATTCCATCGGTTTTTTCCGACGACGAGCGCCCAGCGGGTGGTTTTTTCGCCCGTCGGGGTCTTTTGGGCGGCTTCGAGCGGCAGCGCGGCGCTCAGCTCGTAATAAGTCTCCGCGCGTACCGAGCCGAGCGCGTGGACGAGGCGCGTTCCCGAAAAGGCGCTCTCCGCCGCGGCGGAGATGAGCGTCTCCCCCGCACTGACGGCGTCGCCGGGCTTCACGCAGGCGGAGCCCGCAAGGGCGCGGACCTCCGTGACGAAGCCGGTCTTTTCCGCCACGACGCGCACCGGGAGGCTCTTGTCATATATCTCCGGCTTTGCCACCCGCTCGCGCACGAGCACCTCCGCGCGGCTTCCGGAGACGTTCACGGTCGCCCACGCGAGCTCCGGCAGGCGCACGAGCAGCTCGCTGCGCAGATTGTCGCTCGTGAAGGCGGGCCAGAAGCTGCCGCGGTCCACGCCGCACTCGGCGAGCGCGTTTAAGATGCGCACGGAGGACACCGTTTCGTTTCCGGTGACGGTGATCTCCCAGAGAAAGAGCTTTGACCACACGAGCGCCGCTAAAACGAGCGCCAGCGCCGTGGCGAACGCCCAGCGCCGCCGGTGGCGCCGCGCCGCCTTCCCCGCGCCGCCCGCGCGCAGCACCCTCAGCTCGCACTGGCTGCGCTCCGCCGCGCGCTGCGCCGCCGGGAGAGAGCGCGCCGGGATGCGCACGCGCAGCGTGAAGTCGTCCAGCGGCTCGGCGGACTCGATCGCGACGCCGGAGGCGGCGCAGCGGTTCAAAAACCCCGCGGGCTGCGCGCCGCGGACAAGCGCCTCCGTCCAGTCGGGCAGGGCGTTCAGGAAGGAATATACGCCCATCTTTTCACTCCAGATCCACGCCGAAGACCGTGCCGGACAGGAGCAGCATCTCCCCCGTCATCGCGCGCAGCAGCAGTCCGTCGCCGCGCACGCGCAGCCGCAGCGCCCCGCCCGCGATCTCCGCCTCCGTCGCCGTGCAGCGCAGGAGCCCACGGTGGTTTTCCACGAGCACCTGCCCCCGCCCCGTCAGCGTCACGCGCATCTCTCCCCCAGCCTCCGCCGGAAGGTCCAGCCGCTCGGCAAATCTGTTCCATATTGCAGCCATAAAAGATCCTCTCGCCCCCTTGTCTCTCCCGGAAAATTTATGCGCCTCCGGGAAAAATCATCACCGGAGGCGCATAGGCTTTGGAAAAAGGACAAGGAGGCGGTGCCATTTTGCGCAAGACGGCGTTCTGGACGGCGCTCGCGGTCACGGCGGCGGCGCTCGCCGGGCTCATCGCGATGCCGGCGGCGGCGCTCGCGGGGGCGAAGCGGGGGCTCGCCGTCTGTGCGGAGGTGATCGTGCCCTCGCTGCTGCCGTTTATGATCCTCTCCGGGCTCCTGACGGGGCTGGGGCTGCCGCAGCTGCTGGCACGCGCGCTCGGCGGGGCGTTTGAGCGGCTTTTCGCCCTGCCCGGCCCGGCGGCGACGGCGCTGATCCTGGGGCTGACCGGCGGCTACCCCGTCGGGGCGGCGGCGCTCGCCGATCTGGTGCGCGGCGGGGAGCTGACGGCGGAGGAGGCCACCCGCGCCCTCCCCTTCTGCAACAACACGGGTCCCGGCTTTCTCATCGGTGCGGTGGGCGGCGCGGCGTTCGGCTCTGCGCGCGTCGGCGCGCTGCTTTATCTGAGCCACGCGCTCGCGGCGCTCGCCGTCGGGCTGCTCGGCGCGGTCGGAAAACCGCGGCGGCGCGGGGCGCGGCGCGAGAGCGCGCTGACCGTCCGCTCGCTCCCGGCGCTGCTGCCGGAGGCGGTGGGGCGCGCCGCGGCGTCGATGGTGAATATCTGTGCCTTTGCGGTGTTTTTCTCCGTGCTGACGGCGCTGGCGGACGCGCTGGGGCTCTTTCCGGCGCTGCGCGGGACGCTCGCCGCGCGGACGGGGCTGGAGCTCGGCGCGGCGGAGGCGCTGCTGCGCGGGCTGCTGGAGCTCGGCAGCGGGGCGGCGGCGCTGCGCTCGCTTGCGCCGACGGCGGGGAATCTCGCGCTCGCGGGCTTTATTCTGGGCTTCGGCTCGCTCTCCGTCCACTGCCAGACGCTCGCCGCCGTCGCCGGGACGGAAATCAAAACCGCCCGGCATTTCGCCGGGCGGCTGCTGCATGGAGGATTTTCCGCGCTGTTTGCGTTTCTGCTCGTCACGCTCCTGCAAATTTAAACACGATACCGATCGCAGCGGAGGCGAGGATATAGACGATGGGGTGGAGCTTCTTCGTGGGCTTCACAACATTGGTAAGGACCCAGATCGCGGCAAAGAGCGCGAGACCCTTCCAGCTGACCGCCGCCCAGAAGCCGCCGCTGCGGAACGTGTCCGCGCTGAACACGCTGAGCAGCAGCACGGCGACGCCCGCGTCCGCGATGAGCGCGGTGGATGCCGGGCGGATGCCGTAAAACACGCGCTCGACCCAGCGGTTCCGGCGAAACGCGCGCAGGAACGCCGCGATAATGAGGATGACGAGGATGCTCGGCGCGATGAGCCCGACGGTGGCGACAAGCCCGCCGGGGACCCCGGCGACCGTGTAGCCGACATAAGTCGCCATATTGACGCCGATGGGACCGGGCGTGGACTCGCTGACGGCGATCATGTCGGCGAGCATGCTCTGGCTGAACCAGCCGGTCTTTTCCGCCATGTCGGAGAGGAACGGCACCGTCGCCATCCCGCCGCCGACGGCGAAGAGCCCGGTCTTGAGAAACTCCCAGAAGAGGCGCAGATAGATCATTTCTTCCCCACCCCCAGACTGCCGAGCACCGCGCCGGCAACGCCGGACGCCGCGACGAAGAGGACGGGCGAGATGTCAAAAAACAGGCTCAGCCCGAAGACGAGCACGAAGATCACGAAGGTCGGCAGATCCACGACCGTTTTTTTCCAGAGCTTTACGACCGCGTTCAGAATCAGCACGCAGACGCAGACGCGAATGCCCGCGAAGGCATTTTTCACCGCGGGCAGGTCGGAAAAATTGCTGAGCAGCGCGGCGATAACGGTGATGATGACGAAGGACGGGAACACGACGCCGAGCGTCGCGACGATGCCGCCGGAAACACCGGCGTGCTTCTGCCCCACGAAGGTGGCGGTGTTTACCGCGATGACGCCGGGGGTACACTGGCCGATGGCGAAATAGTCCGTCAGCTCCTCCTCCGTCGCCCAGCCGCGCTTTTCGACGATCTCGCGCTGGAGCATGGGCAGCATGGCGTAGCCGCCGCCGAAGGTAAAAAGGCCTATGCGGAAGAAGGAGGTGAAGAGGTTCATGTAAGTGGTTTTTTTATCTTTCATATCGTTTTTAACCGGCAAAGTATTTATTAAAAGCCCTTTCTATCTCAGCATCCACCTCTTTGCGGAAGGCGGTAAAGTCCGAAAGTATCTGATCGGCGTCCTGTGTGAGACAGGCGCCGCCGCCGTGTGCGCCGCCTGTGCGGGATAAAAGCAGCTTGCAGC
>OLXM01000198.1_pt1 | contig 12976 bp, 10 predicted proteins | sample 1673361 | NCBI WGS metagenome assembly OLXM01 (sample SAMEA103958109, study PRJEB25191) | human gut metagenome | biome: human-associated habitat [ENVO:00009003]; feature: intestine environment [ENVO:2100002]; material: feces | place: Germany | collected 2013/2015
TCGACAAAAGGAATGAGAGGAGCCTATGGGGCCTCATAAGCACAAAGCCTGCGCGCCCGCGGTCGTCGCCGCGGTGCTGGCGGCGATGCTCGCGCTGCCCGTCACGGCCTTCGGCCTCACGACGGACAAAGCCACCGCGAAGCCCAACGAGGACGGCGGCAGCGGAGTTATCGGTGGCATGGACACGCGCCTGACCTGGGAGGGAACCGTCGAGGACGGGGAGAACGTCACCTCCGTCACCCTGAGCCTGCCCGAGGACGCGAGCTTCGACGGGTCGTCCACGCGCATCACCGTCCTGGAGGGCCTGAACCGCGTGAACGTCGACGGCCAGGCCAAGGCCGACGGCGGCAGCGTCACCGTCGACTTCGCGGAGCCCGTCCCCGCCGGGTCGCTGCTGCGCCTCGAGGTCACGGGCATGAAGTTCCCCGCCGCGGGCGGCGACTACTCCGTCGAGGGCAGCTACACCACCGACGGGGCAAAGAAGGACCTCGCGCCCTCGAGCGCGATCTCCATCATCGCGAACACCCCGCTGCAGTCCATCGTCAACTGGCTCGACGAGCAGCCCTGGGTCGAGGCATGGAACTCCAACCAGTTCCTCGGCATGTTCTTCAAGCCGCAGTTGCTGGTCACGTCCTTCTCGTCGCTGTTCCCCGGCTGGCTTCTGTGCCTGGGCATCGTCGTGGCGTGCTACCCCTTCGCCATCGTGCTCGGCCTGCTCTTCTCGCTGCTCAAGATCTCGAAGCACCGCCTGTGCCGCGCCATCGCCGTGGTCTACATCAACATCCTGCGCGGCACCCCGCTTTTCCTGCAGATCTACATCATGTTCTTTGGCTTGCCCATGGTCGGCATCAACATCGACAACAACCTCCTGGGCATCATCGTCATGGCCGTGAACTCCTCGGCCTACCTGGCCGAGATCTTCCGCGCCGGCATCCAGTCCATCCCGCGCGGCCAGTACGAGGCCGCGAGCTCGCTGGGCATGAGCTACGTGCAGACGATGTTCTCCGTCATCCTGCCGCAGACCGTCCGCCGCGTGATCCCGACGGTGACGAGCGACTTCATCACCGCCTTCAAGGACACCTCGCTTCTGTCCTCGGTGGGCGTCATGGAGCTCATGATGTTCTCCAAGAACCTGACCACCGTGTCCGGCAACATCACCCCGTACGTCGCCGCCGGCATCTTCTACCTCATCGTCACCCTGCCGCTGATCAAGGTCGTCGGCATCGTCGAGGAGAGGATCGCCCGTTCCGAGCGCGGCGCAGGCCCCAGGCCCAAGGCCGCCAAGCAGATGAAGGAGGCCGCTGATGCCGAGTAAGCTCTTTGCCCGCGGCGCCGCGCAGGACGTGCCCGCCGCCGTTCCCGCCGACAAGGCCGCTGAGGCCGCCTATGCCGCCGACCAGGGCCTCACGAACCACCACTTCACGCCCGGCGAGCACCCCGTGGTGCGCATCGAGCACCTGAACAAGAGCTTCGACGACACCAAGGTCCTGAAGGACGTGAGCCTGAACGTCTGGCCGGGAGAGGTCGTCGTCGTGCTCGGCCCCTCCGGCTCCGGCAAGTCCACGATGCTGCGCTGCATCAACCTGCTCGAGGCCCCGACCGCAGGCCACATCCTCATCGAGGACGAGGAGATCACGGGCAAGTCCGCGTCCGACGTGAACAAGCTCCGCCGCGACGTGGGCATGGTGTTCCAGCAGTTCAACCTCTTCCCGCACCTGACGGCCAAGGAGAACGTCATGATCGGCCAGATCAAGGTGCTCAAGAAGTCCAAGGAGGAGGCCGCCGCCGAGGCTATGAAGCAACTCGCGGCCGTGGGCCTCGCGGACCGCGCTGACTTCAAGCCGGCCCAGCTCTCCGGCGGCCAGCAGCAGCGCGTCGCCATCGCCCGCGCCGTCGCCATGCACCCGAACGTGCTCCTCTTCGACGAGCCGACCTCCGCGCTCGACCCGGAGCTCGTCCGCGGCGTCCTCGACGTCATGCGCGACCTCGCCGAGAACTCAGGCATGACGATGATCGTCGTCACGCACGAGATGGGCTTCGCCCGCGACGTGGCCGACCGCGTCGTCTTCATGGAAGGCGGCGTCGTGGTCGAGCAGGGCGTGCCGGCGGAGGTCTTCGACCACCCGAAGAACGCCCGCACGGCCGAGTTCCTCGGCTCGATCGACTAGCGCGGCGTCCGGAAGGCACGCCGGGTCGCCGCAAGGCGCGTCCCTGCTGCGTGTCGGCGCGGGTTTCTTTCCATGTTCCGCGACGCGCGTTGCGGAACTTCCGCGCAGGTGGTCCCCATAATGCGCCTCAGCTCAATCTAGCTGGGGCGCATTTGCTTTTTTACTGTGTGAGCGAATTAATATGTTCGCAATATGGTAATGTGAAAACAAGTTTATCATTTGCATGAGGGGGCACAAGGGTGCATCACAAGAACATCCTTCTCGTTTCGGCCACAACTCGTCTGCACGACCGCATGCGCGAGCTATCGCACGGCATCGACGTCTCCATCGCGCTTGCCAACGAGGCGACCTTCTCTCAGGCGATCTCGTCGGGTCATGAGTTCAACCTTGTGATCCTCGACGGCGAGGGCATCGGCCAGGACACCCTGAACGCGATCGACTCCTTCGTCGCGGACAATGGCTTCATCCCCATGCTCCTGGTTCAGGACGCCGAGAAGCTCGCTTCCCTCCACATGCCGACCCAGGGCAAGAACGACTTCATCGTCTCGGCAGCGACCGCGGCCGAGTTCGAGATGCGCTGCACCCTGCTTCTGTGGCCCGGCGAGGAGAGCGCCCCGGCAGACATCGTCTCGGTCGACAACATGACCATCAACCTCGCCACCTACCAGGTCTACATCGACGATAAACCCGTCGACCTCACTCTCATGGAGTACTCGCTTCTGAGCTTCCTCGCCACGCACCCCTCGCGCGCCTACTCGCGCGAGACCCTGCTGCATCGCGTGTGGGGCTTCGAGTACTGCGGTGGCACGCGCACGGTCGACGTGCACATCCGTCGCGTGCGCTCCAAGGTAGGTCCGCAGGTCGCGAGCCACATCGTCACGGTGCGCGGCGTGGGCTACCTGTTCAAGCTCTAGCCGGGACGGGGGCGGCGCCGGCGGGTCTCGCCTTCGTCTCTCGACTTTTCAGATTGCTGCAAGCGTTATTGCGCGCGGGTGGTCTTGGGCCGCCCGCGCGTTCTTTTCAGCTATGTGGGGTACAACGACAGTGACAAAAGCCGCGGCCGAGGGCCGCCATCCAAAGGAGTGGACATGTCCGACACGTTCGTTTCCGGCGCTCCGGTGCCTCCGCAGGGCCCACGGCCCCAGACTTCCCAATCGCAGCAGCCCAAGCGTCCCAAGAAGCCGCATCCCGGCCTGCGCTCGCTGCTGTTCGGCCTTCTCGGAGGCGTGATCGGCGCCGTGGCCGTGGTCGCCGTGCTTGTCGTGGGAGGCTTCGTTGCGATGCCCTCCTCGGCCACGTCGGGCAAGACGGGCTCTGCGGGCACGACGTCCTCGAGCCAGACCGTGACCGTCAACTCGGGCGACTCCACCGACACCACGCTTGCGAATGCCGTGGCCCAGAAGGCACTGCCCTCCGTGGTCTCCATCAACGTCACGACGAGCGACGGCGAGGGTGTGGGCTCGGGCGTCGTCCTGGACACGGATGGCAACATCGTCACGAACTACCACGTCATCGAGGGGGCGCAGTCCATCAGCGTCTCCACCGGCGATGCCAGCTATGACGCCACGGTCGTGGGCTCCGACGAGTCGAGCGACCTTGCCGTCATCAAGATCGACGCCGGCGACGCCGCGCTCACGCCCATCGAGGTGGGAGACTCCAGCACGCTTCAGGTTGGCGACTGGGTCATGAGCCTGGGCAGCCCGTTTGGCCTCGAGCAGTCCGTGTCCACGGGCATCGTGAGCTCGCTGTACCGCTCCACGATGCTGCAGAACACCTCGGGCAACACCATCTACACCAACCTCATCCAGACCGACGCCACCATCAACCCCGGCAACTCCGGCGGCGCGCTCGTGGACGACGAGGGCAAGCTCGTGGGCATCAACTCGCTCATCGAGAGCTACTCGGGCTCCAGCTCGGGCGTGGGCTTCGCGATTCCGGGCAACTATGCCGTGGAGGTGGCCCAGAAGCTCATCGCCGGCCAGACCGTGACGCATGCCTACATCGGCGGCTCGTTCCAGACCGTGACGGCGAACAACGCCCGCAGCAACAGCCTCTCGGTGAACCAGGGCGCCTACGTGGCCGAGCTTGCCGATGACGGCCCCGCGGCACAGGCCGGCATCCAGAAGGGTGACGTCATCACGGCGCTCGATGACGAGGAGATCACCAGCTCCGACGCCCTCGTGCTGGCCGTGCGCTCCCACAGCGTGGGAGACACCGTGACCGTGACGCTCATGCGCGGCAGCAAGCAGATGCAGGTGCAGGTGACGCTTGGCTCTGACGAGGCGCTCCAGCAGCAGCAAGACAGCGACAGCTCGTCGCAGGGGTCGCTTCTCGAGCAGTACCTCGAGCAGTATGGCCAGCAGCGTGGCGGCTCGGAGGATGGCTACAGCCGAAGGTAGGCTGAGCAATGACGGGGCGGGGCGCGCGTGCGTCTCGCCCCTTTTTTGTGGCGGCGAACGGGACCCCGTTCCGGGCCCGCCGCGCCGCTTCTCGTGCCAATCGTTCCCAATATCAGGCCTACGGCCCTGGTTTTGGGTGCGCCTGGCACGATTTGTGCGAGAAGGGGCATCCAAAGGTCGCTGCCGGGCTTTCGCGGCGCGTGCGGTACCATTTGGGGTCGCACACATCGAGGACGGGAGACGCGCATGGCGAGTGGGAACGCGCAGGTTGAGGGACAGGCATCGCTGTTTGGCGATGAAGACCGGCCGGCCGCCTCGCCGCGCGCCCGCGCCGCCGAGCTCAACTGCCTGCTCAACGTCTACGCCTACCGCTACTACGCGCTCGATGACCCCGTGGTCACGGACGCCGAGTTCGACCGCCTCCTTCGCGAGCTGCATGCCATCGAGGAGCTGCATCCCGAGCTCGTCTCGCCCGACTCCTACACCCAGCGCGTGGGCGGCTACGTCTCCGATCAGTTCGAACCCGTGCGCCACGCGCAGCGCATGTACTCCATCGACGACGCCATGAACCTTGCCGAGCTCGACGAGTGGCTCGCGCGCACGGACGAGGCGCTTGGCTCCACGCCCGAGCACCCGGTGGCCTATACGTGCGAGCTCAAGATCGATGGCCTGGGCGTGGCGCTCACGTACCGAGACGCCCAGTTCGTACGCGCCGCCACGCGTGGTGACGGCACGACGGGCGAGAACGTCACGGCCAACGTGCTCACGATCAAGGACGTGCCGCACGCGCTGGCGTCCGAGGGCCTCGCGAGCGTGGCGGACGCGGGCCTCGGCCACTCGGTTGAGGTGCGTGGCGAGGTCTACATGCCCAAGCACAGCTTCGTGCGGCTCAACGAGGACGCCGACGCCGCCGGCCGCGAGCCGTTTGCCAACCCGAGAAACGCCGCCGCCGGCAGCCTGCGCCAGAAGGACCCCAAGGTCACGGCCCACCGCGACCTCGAGACGTTCATCTACGCCGTGGCAGACGAGGCTCCGCTGTCCGTTACCACGCAGTGGCAGTTCCTGCAGTGGCTGCGTGCCTGCGGCTTCAGCGTGAACCCCAACGCCGCCCGCTGCACGAGCGCCCACGAGGTGCACGACTTCTGCGCCCACGCGCTCGCGCACCGCGAGGAGCTCGACTATGACATCGACGGCGTGGTGGTGAAGGTGGACTCGTTCGCGGGACAGGAGGCGCTTGGCTTCACGGCGCGCGCGCCGCGCTGGGCCATCGCGTTCAAGTTCCCGCCCGAGGAGAAGCGCACGGTGCTGCGCGAGATTCGCATCCAGGTGGGCCGCACGGGCGTGCTCACGCCGGTCGCGGAGTTCGACCCGGTGCTCGTCGCCGGCTCCACGATCGCGCGCGCCACGCTGCACAACATCGACGAGGTGCGCCGCAAGAACGTCCGCGTGGGCGACACGATCGTCGTGCACAAGGCGGGCGACGTCATCCCCGAGGTCGTGGGCCCCGTGCTTGAGCTGCGTCCCGCGGACTCCGTTGACTTCGAGATGCCGGCGCTGTGCCCCAGCTGCGGCAGCCCCGTCGTGCGCGAGGAGGGCGAGGTGGCCTACCGCTGCGTCTCCATCGACTGCCCGGCGCAGGCCCACGAGCGCCTGTGCCACTGGGTGAGCCGCAAGGCCATGGACATCGACGGCCTGGGAGACGAGCTCATCGGCAAGCTCGTGGCTGCGGGCCTCGTCTCGGACGTCGCGGACTTCTATGACCGCCTCACGGCCACGGCGCTCGCCGGATGCCCCACGGGCCGCGTGAGCGTGGCCGGCGACGACATCCTCGTGGGCAAGACCATCGCCGCCAAGGTGATGGAGCAGGTCGAGCAGAGCCGCCGTGCGGGGCTGGCGCGCGTGCTGTTCGGCCTGGGCATCCGCCACGTGGGCGAGCAGGTTGCGCGCTCCATCGCCCGCGAGTTTGGCTCCATGGGCGCGCTCATGGAGGCCGACGAGGAGCGCATCGCCGCCGTGGAGGGCGTGGGGCCCAAGATCGCCCACAGCGTGCGCGAGTTCCTCTCCGTGCCCGAGAACCTCTCCGTCATCGAGCGCCTGCGTGAGGCGCGCGTGAGCCTTGAGGAGCAGCGCTCGGCAGACGAGCCGGCACAGACGCTCTCCGGCCTCACGTTCGTGCTCACCGGCACGCTCGAGCGCCACAAGCGAGACGAGGCAAAGGCGGCGCTGCAGGCGTTTGGCGCCAAGGTCTCCGGTTCCGTCTCCAAGAAGACGAGCTACGTCATCGCCGGTGCGGCGGCAGGCTCGAAGCTCACGAAGGCCCAGCAGCTGGGCGTGCCGGTGCTCGACGAGGATGCGCTCGAGCAGATTCTGGCCACCGGCGAGGTGCCGGGAGGCGAGGACGATGAGTAGGCACGTGGACACGGTGGACGAGAACGGCCTCAGCGTGCGCGTGCTCGCCGGAGACGCCCTGCCGGGTGGCACGTCGGCGCACGGCGACCACTACCGGCCCGTCGCCGGCGAGATGGACGATCCGGCGCGTCCGCACTTTGGGCGCATCGACTTCGAGCGCCTGCCCAACACGCGCGACCTTGGTAGCCTTCCGGCCGCCGACGGACGCCGCGTGCGCCCGGGCCTGCTCCTGCGCAGCGGCCTTCTGTGCTGGGCGAGCGACGATGACCTGCGCCGTCTGCGCGATGACTATCGCCTGCGTGCCGTCGTGGACTTCCGCGACGCCACGGAGCTCGCCGAGACGCCCGACCCCATGCGCCTTCTGCCCGAGGCACGCCTCGTCCACGCGGACGTGCTCAACCGGGTGTACGAGGGCGTCACGCAGAGCGCCGAGGCGCGCCGCAGGTTCCAGCGCCTCAAGGACGACGATGACGACCCGGCGGGGTTTCTCGCGGAGTTCTATCCGCACCACCTCACGTCCGAGGCGGGCATCAGGGCCTATGCGCTGTTCATCCGCACGATCCTCGAGACGGACGACGGCGCCGTGCTGTGGCACTGCCACGTGGGCCGCGACCGCTGCGGCATGGGCTCCATGCTCATCGAGCACATCCTGGGCGTGCCCATGGCCGCGATCGAGGACGACTACCTCGCCACGAATCTCTACACCGACGAGCCCACGACCCTGCGCGCGGACGCCAACCTGCGCTTCATCCGCGTGGCCGTCGAGGCGCTGACGAGTCAGTGGGGTGGCATCGGCGGCTACGTGCGAGACGCCCTGGGCGTGAGCGACGCCGACGTCTCCGAGCTGCGTGCCCGTTACCTGGAATAGAGGATGGGGCCGCCAGACTGTGACCGGCGGCCCCATTGCCGTTGAATGCGGGCCCTACGCGAGGACGTCTGCGGCGGCAAGCCAGGCGGGGGTCTCGGCGCTCACGACGCGCGCGCATGCGTAGGCGCGAGAGGGGCTCACGACGCTCGTGGCCTGGTAGGCGCCGGACGGCATGAGCTCGAGCGCCAACGCGCAGTCGACGTGCGCGTCGTCCACGAGGGCGAGCGGCAGGAGCAAAAGCATGCGGTCGCGGGCGGCGTCGTAGGCCGGCGCCACGTGACGGTAGCTGCGCTGCGCCCGGGCGCGGGACAGGGCGATGGCATCCTCGAGCGCGCGGCAGGCGCGGCGGTAGCGGCCCGGCTCGTCTGCGATGGCGCGGGCGAGGGCCTTCACGGCGCGAGCGTGGTCTGCGGGTGCCTGAGCCTGGCCAAGGCTGCCGAGCAGCGGCTCTGCATCGCTTCCGGCCACGAGCTGGGAGAGAAAGCCGCGGGGCAGGCGGTCGAGGTCCGCGGAGAGCAGGGAGCGGTAGTCGGGGATGACCATGGCGCTCGCGCGCATGGCAACGTCATCGATGCTTCCCAGGTAGCTGGCACGCGCGGGCAGCTGCGGCAGCGTGGCAGAGAGGCGCGCGCCCAGCTTGCCGGAGCCGGCCGTGGCAAAGCCGTCGAGGCGCCAGGGGATGTCGGTGCCGGTGGGGGAGAGGACGGCGTAGAGCTCCTCGTCCATTGGCGTGGCGAGGCCCGTGTCGAACGCGGCGAGCGAGCCGTCGGCGGCAACGGCGAGCGCACCCATGGCGCGCACGCGGGCGAGCGTGGAGGCGAGGTAGTCGCGCAGGGCCCCGTAGCGGTTGGCCTTGCCCACGCCCTCGCCGGGGTAGTTCCACTTCTCGGGGGCCGCGGCCGTCGCGAGCGTGCCGAGCGTGCCCTCCCAGGTGCCGATCTCCATGAACTGCGCGAGGTCACGGACGGGGTCTGCGGCGTTGCTGGCCCTCGCGCCCGAGAGCTGCGACCAGCAGCCGCCCTCTGCCTGGGGCAGGCCCTCGATGCCGGCGGCCTCGTGGGCGCTGCCCGTGCCGTCGTCGCCGTCTACGAGCGTGAGCTGCCAGCGGCGGGCGTCGCCTGCCTTGGCCTGGCGGCGGATGGTGACGGTGAGCGGTGCGGAGCCGTCCTCCTGCAGGTAGCGCAGGGGAAACGTCACGAGGTTGCGCGAGCCGGACGCCGTGCCCGTGGCGCGGGCCACGCGAAGGTCCTCGTCGAGCACGCGGTTGATGTCGGCGTCAAAGGGCAGCAGGCGCGTGAGCAGGCCGAGAATGGCCGGCTTCACGGACACCTCGTCGGCGAAGGAGCGGGGCAGGTCGTCTCGCGTGCGCGGCGCGGTGGCAACGGCGCCGGGGTCGGCTGCCGCCGGCGTGGCCGGCTTGGGCGTGGGCTCGGGAGCTGGCTGCGGCGCGGCGGGAGAGGGCTCCGGCTCGGCGGGCGTCTGCGCGGCAATCTGCTCGAGGATGGAGGGGATGGTGACGGTGGTGCCGGGGTCGGTTGTCGCCGCCGCGGGCTCGGCGGATGCCTTCGGCGCGGCCTGCTCGACAGGCTCCTCGGCCTTCTTGGGCTCGCGCTCCGGCTGCGGCTCGGGCGCCGGCTCCGGCGCGGCCTCGACCATGGGGACCGACTCCGGCTCGGGCGCCGGCCCCGGCGCGGCCTCGACCATGGGGGCCGACTCGACGCTCGCCTCGACCTGCTCCGCGGGCGCGGGCTGCGGCTCGGCCGTCTTCTTGGCCGCTGCCTTGGGCTCTGGCTCCGGCTCGGGCTTGGGCTCGCGCGTCTTGGGGCGCACGGGCTTCACGGCGCCCTTCTTGCGCTTCCAGGGCTTGCCGCCCTTGCCCGCGGGCTTCTTGGACTCCTCGGCGGCGGCGAGCGCATCGTCCCAGTCCGCGCGCGACGTCACGGTGACGTAGTGGCGGCCGCCCTTGAACGTCGTGAGCTGGCAGAAGTCGCCCAGCTTGGAGAAGAGCGCCTCCGCGCTCTCAAAGCCAAGGTTCTCCGGCGTGAGGCCCGCCTCGGCGAGCACCTCGAGCACGCGAGGCATGAACACCTGCCTGCCGCATCCCACGGCCTGCCTGAGCAGCGCGTACATATAGAGCCTGTTGGCGTCCGTGAGCGTCACGGGGCCATTCTCGACCAAATGCTTCTTTGACATGCTGTGCTCCTAAATCCGTGCGCGGTCCGGGCTGGCAAGGGGGCCGTCCCGTTGCCAGCCCGGGCGAGATTGTCTGCCCACTAGGCTATCACGATGCCGCTCGCGCGCGGTATAGTCGAGGCGTTTGACCAGCCCTAAGGAGGACCCATGCCCGGCTACACCCCCAAGTCCAGCGACGTGCTCGAGCGCTTCCTGCGCTACGTGCAGGTTGACTCCCAGTCCGACCCCCACAACGAGGACGAGACGCCCTCGACCGCCTGCCAGCGCAACCTCGCCCGCCTGCTCGCGAGCGAGCTCGCCGAGCTCGGCTGCGAGGACGTCGCGCTCACCGAGCACGCCTACGTCACGGCCTCGCTGCCCGCGAGCGCCGGTGCCGAGGACCTGCCCGCGCTTGGCCTCATCGCCCACATGGACACGGCGCCCGACGCCCCGGCAAGCGGCGTGCGCCCGCACATCGTGCGCTACGAGGGCGGCGAGCTCGTCCACGGCGAGCGCGACGGCAAGCGCGTCGTGACGACGCCCGAGGAGCTGCCGGCCCTGCTGCGCCACGTGGGCGAGGACCTCGTCTGCACGGACGGCACCACGCTGCTCGGCGCCGATGACAAGGCCGGCGTGGCAGAGATCGTCGCCCTCCTCGCGCGCCTCGCCGCCACGCCCGAGCTGCCGCATCCCTGCATCAAGGTCGCGTTCGTCCCCGACGAGGAGATCGGCCACGGTGCGGCGCTGCTCGACCTCGACGCGTTTGGCGCCACGTGGGCCTACACCGTTGACGGCGAGGAGCTCGGCGAGTTCAACTGGGAGTGCTTCTCGGCCAGCCAGGCCACCGTCACGGCCCACGGCGTCGAGGTTCACCCCGGCAGCGCCAAGGGCGTCATGGTGAACGCCATCACGCTGCTGCGCGAGTTCGACGAGCTGCTGCCGGCGGCCGAGCGCCCCGAGCACACGGAGGGCTACGAGGGGTTCTTCCACCCCATCGAGGTCTCCGGCGGCTCGGGCGAGGCCACGCTCACCTACATCGTCCGCGACTTCGACGCCGAGCGCTTTGCCGCGCGCGAGCAGCTGCTTCGCGACTGCGCGGCCTTCCTCAACCAGCGCTATGGCGACGGCACCGTGACGGTTGAGGTGCGCGAGCAGTACCGCAACATGGTCGAGCGCCTGCGCGGCATGGACTTCCTGCGCGACAACGCGCTCGACGCCATGGCGGCATGCGGCATGGAGCCGCGCGTCGTGCCCGTGCGTGGCGGCACAGACGGCGCCCAGCTCACGCTGCGCGGCCTGCCATGCCCCAACCTGCCCACGGGCGGGTACAACTTCCATGGCGTGCGCGAGTTCATCCCCGTGCGCAGCATGGAGCTCATGGTGGATGCGCTCGAGCAGCTCGTCGGGTGCTTCGCGGTGCCGCAGGAGTAGGGCGGCCGCGGCCTCGGCGTGATTCTCGCCCGGGTCGCTCTGCGCCGCCGCCCGACGGCTGGCCGCGTCCGCTGGCCCGTCGCGCTTCTCGGCCACGTTGGCTCCAAAAACGAAGGGACTCACATGATCAAGCTCATCGCCTCCGACATGGACGGCACGCTGCTCGACGAGAACTCCCGGGTGCCGCCCGTGACCTTTGGCCTCATCCACGAGCTTCACGAGGCGGGCGTGCACTTTGCCGCGAGCTCGGGGCGGCGCCTCGACACGCTGCACGAGTTCTTTGCGCCCGTCGTGGACGAGATGGACTTCGTGGCGAGCAACGGCGCCCAGGTCACGGTGGCAGGCGAGCTCATCGACCGCGAGGTGTTCTCGCACATCGGGCTGCGGCGCCTCAAGGAGACGGTCGAGCGCTTCGACTGCCTGCACATCGCCCTGTTCGACCGCACGCGCAGCTTCCTGCTCGACGACGAGGACCGCTTCGAGCGCGAGATCGACAAGGACCTGCTCTCGGCCGTGCGCGTCTTTGACGTGCCAGACCCCGAGGTGAACATTCTGAAGGTGTCCGTCTTCTGCGACACGCCCGCCTACACGATGGACATGGCCTACGTGCTGCAGCGCGAGCTGGGGGACTGGTTCGTGTTCGCGCCGTCGGGCTCCAAGTGGATCGACGTCATGCAGATGGGCGTGAGCAAGGCGTCGGGCATCCAGCAGATCATGGGGCACCTGGGCGTCGACGCGAGCGAGGTCATGGCGTTTGGCGACGCGATGAACGACTACGAGATCCTGCGCCTTGTGGGCCATCCCATCGCCATGGGAAACGGGCGCTACGCGGCGAAGCAGATAGCAGAGCGTGTCATTGGCACCAATGCGGAGCAGGCCGTTCAGGCAGAGATGAGGCGCGTGCTCGCGGGCATGCGCGGTTAGGGGGACGAGATGGCATCGGCGGCGTTGGCTTCGAGGGAGACGACCTCTGCGGACGCAAGGGGCGAGGTGGGCGGCCCGATCGTGCGGCAGTACGTGGTCGTGGACCGTTCTCTGGGCATGAGCGCGGGCAAGCTCGCGGCACAGGTGGCGCATGCGAGCGTGGCGGCGCTGCTCGCGGGCACGCAGCGCTACGTGGAGCAGGGAGACGCCGGTGCGGCGCCCATCGGCCTGGAGTGGGGTGGCAGCCTGGCGCGAACCTCCATTGACGCCGACGTCCTCGCGGCGTGGGTGCGCCAGGGCGAGCCCAAGATCGTGCTGGCCGTCGATGGCGAGCGCGCGCTGGCATCGCTCGTGAACCGTGCGGAGAGTCGCGGTCTCATGGAGGGCATGGACTTCTTCTGCATCCGCGACGCATGCCGCACCGAGCTCACGCCGGACGCGAGTGGCAGTCGTTGGACGTGCGTGGGCTTTGCGCCCATGGACATGGAGACGATCGCGCCCGTCACGGGCCAGCTGCCGCTGTATCGGTAGGACTGGTTTCTTGGGGTTGGTCTGCCGGCCGGCGGGGCGCTTGCGCCTCTCCGGCCGTTCGTTTTTTGCGAATC
>OLXM01000200.1_pt1 | contig 12920 bp, 10 predicted proteins | sample 1673361 | NCBI WGS metagenome assembly OLXM01 (sample SAMEA103958109, study PRJEB25191) | human gut metagenome | biome: human-associated habitat [ENVO:00009003]; feature: intestine environment [ENVO:2100002]; material: feces | place: Germany | collected 2013/2015
CCGCGATGCTGACCACCAGAAGATCCAACAGCGGAATCAAAGTCTCGAACGGAATCCCATATTTCTGTGAATATGCCTGCACAAGCTTGAATCCCACCCCGCAGCCACTCAAATCGTCAAACGGATAGGTGTCATCCTCCCGCTTCGGATCCAGCACAGCCACAGCCGGCGGAAGAGTGTTCTCCGGAAGATGGTGGTCGCAGATAATCACATCTATTCCCTTAGTGGCGGCATATTCAACCTTCTCGTTGGCCTTGATGCCGCAGTCCAAAGTGATTATGAGCCCGAAGCCGTTGTCTCCAGCCCAGTCAATGCCCTTGTAGGACACGCCGTAGCCCTCGTCGTAACGGTCCGGAATGTAGAAATCCACCTTTGAGGAATATCTTCTGAGGAATGAATATACCAACGACACGGCGGTTGTGCCGTCAACGTCGTAGTCGCCATAGACCAGAATCTTCTCCTCCGTGGTGATGGCTTTGCGGACCCTTTCCACGGCCACATCCATATCCTTCATCAGGAACGGATCGTGGAGGTCATTCAGGCTCGGACGGAAGAACGAGCGCGCCTGCTCGAAAGTCTCGACTCCCCTCTTGACAAGAAGGTCAGCGAGAACCCGGTCTATGCCCAGCTCGGCGGAAAGCCTTCCCACCTTCTCTGGATCAGCCGGCTCTTTCAATATCCATTTGCGCTCTTTTCCCATAATAGACAAAGGTACGGATTTAATTTCAGAATGTGAATTAAAAGTAGTATTTTTGCATATTCAGGACGTATCTTATTCGCCTTTAACGGAGAAAGGAAGCGGCGGAATGGCAGGCATCCGCATTGCGCGGGGCGGAGGATATTCCTTAGGATTTGAATATAAAAACACAACAGACATGGCAAACATCGAACTCAGCGAGCAGGAGAGAATCAGAAGGGAATCTCTCGCAAAGTTAAGGGAATTGGGCATCAATCCTTATCCGGCGCCACTCTATCCGGTCAACGCGACCGCAAAGGAAATCGAGGCCGGCTTTGACCCGGAGAAAGGCAACTTCCAGGAAGTCTGCATCGCGGGCCGTCTGATGTCCCGCAGAATCATGGGCGCGGCCTCCTTCGGCGAGATCCAGGACGCGACAGGGAGGATCCAGATCTACGTCAAGAGGGACGAGATCTGCCCTGGCGAGGACAAGACAATGTACAACACTGTCTGGAAGAAGCTCCTTGACATCGGTGACATCATCGGCATCAAGGGATTCGCCTTCATCACCCAGACCGGACAGCTCAGTGTTCACGCAAAGGAACTTACCGTTCTGAGCAAGTCTCTGAGGGTTCTTCCTATCGTGAAGGAGGTTGACGGCGTTGTCTATGACGCCTTCACCGATCCGGAGCTGCGCTACCGCCAGAGGTACGTTGACCTCATCGTCAACCCTCAGGTAAAGGACGTGTTCGTCAAGAGGGCGCAGATCATCGCCACGATGAGGGAATATTTCAACGCCGCCGGCTGCCTTGAGGTCGAGACCCCGATCCTTCAGGCCATCCCGGGAGGCGCCACGGCCCGTCCGTTCATCACCCACCACAACGCCCTAGACATCGACCTCTATATGAGAATCGCCAACGAGCTCTACCTCAAGAGATTGATCGTGGGTGGCTACAACGGTGTCTATGAGTTCGCCAAGGACTTCCGCAACGAGGGTATGGACAAGACCCACAACCCTGAGTTCACCTGTATGGAGATCTACGTGGCCTACAAGGATTACATCTGGATGATGGACTTCGTGGAGAAGATGCTCGAAAAGATCGCCCTCAAGCTGCACGGCACCACAGTCGTGAAGATCGGCGACAAGGAGATCGACTTCAAGGCCGGCTACCGCAGACTCCCTATTCTTGAGGCTATTAAGGAATATGCCGGTGTGGATGTCAAGGGCATGGGAGTCGATGAGCTGCGCGAGACATGCAAGAAACTGAACGTCGAGACCGAGCCTTCGATGGGCGTCGGCAAGCTGATCGATGCCATCTTCGGGGAATATTGCGAGGAGCATCTCATCGAGCCTACGTTCATCATCGACTACCCTGTCGAGATGTCTCCGCTGACAAAGAGGCATCGTGAGGATCCTACCCTCACCGAAAGGTTCGAGCTGTTCGTCTGCGGCAAGGAACTCGCGAACGCGTATTCAGAGCTCAACGACCCGATCGACCAGCTGGAGAGATTCGAGGAGCAGGCGGCCCTCAAGAGCCACGGCGACGACGAGGCGATGTTCATCGACTACGACTTCGTGCGCGCCCTTGAATATGGTATGCCTCCTACTTCCGGCCTAGGAATGGGCATCGACCGTCTGACAATGTTCATGACCGGGCAGACGACCATCCAGGACGTGCTCTTCTTCCCTCAAATGCGTCCGGAGAAGATCGCGAAGAACGACAAGAACGCTGAGACTGAGGAATAATCAGGTTTGGAAAATCAGAAGGGTGGCTGTGACCTCGATGTCCGAGTCACCCTTTATTGTTTTCAGAAGCATTCTATGAATATCCAGATGATTCATACACCGAATCATTTCCGGCATTCGTAAAGCAAAAGTTAAAGAAAATGAGAATCGAGAACATCACATCGGCGCAGAATCCGAAGATCAAGGAACTGCTGGCTCTTCAGGAGAAATCCAAGCTGAGACGCTCGGAAAGGCTTTTCGTGGTCGAGGGCCGCAGGGAACTAGGGCACTGCCTTGACGCCGGATTCGTACCAAGAACGCTGTTCATCTGTGGGGAGATTCTGACCGAGGAGGAACTGAACGACCTTCTTGGCAAGGCCGAAAGCAGGAATCCGAAAGTCGGTGTCGTGCAGGTTCCGTACGAGCTTTATGGCAAGATCGCCTACAGAGGCGGCACGGAGGGTGTCATCGCCGAGGTGGAGTTCCGTGACAGGACTCTGGAAAGTCTGACACTCAGCAAGAATCCGCTGGTGATTGTCCTTGAGAGTGTCGAAAAACCCGGCAACCTCGGGGCCGTGCTGAGGAGTGCCGACGCCGCAGGCACGGATGCAGTTATCATCTGTGACCCACTCACCGACCTCTACAACCCGAACCTCATCAGGGCCAGTATCGGCGCCGTATTCTCCCGGCAGGTCGCCGTGGCCACCTCCGAGGAGACCATCGCTTGGCTCAAGTCCAAACATATTCAGATACTCACCGCGCAGCTTCAAGACTCTTCCCTCTACTACGACACGGATATGAAGAAGCCCACCGCGATCGTGATGGGCACCGAATCCACCGGCCTGACCGACCTCTGGCGGGAAGTCGCCGACGCCCACATCCGCATCCCGATGCTCGGTGACCTCGACTCCCTCAACGTCTCCGTCTCCGCCGCCATCCTTCTCTTCGAAGCCCTCCGACAGAGGCAGTAAGCCTTTCAACTCCACTTAAAGCGCCACATAATACGAAGCAAACAAATACACCGTGCCATAATCGCATATAGTTATTTTCGGGATTTACTGTAAATTTGCAGTAAATCCCGACACGGCAACCTCTACAGGAATCGTTGCATCAATAGAGCTATGGGCACGGTCATTGCAATCGAAGGAGCGGTCGGCTGACATGGGGTCAGCACTGGCCGGACAACCTTAAAATGATTGCGTTATGGAAGAATTCTCTTTGGTCACTCCTACGTTGCTGTTCTCGGCTGTGTCTTTGATTATGCTGGCGACATCTTTCCCGAGTATTACCTGCTTTGTGTAGACAATTTCGACAAGCTGGCAGTCAACAACCTTGACGAATGGATAGCCTTCCTTAAGACGGGAGAAATAACGGATGAGCCCAAAGCCCCAGGACTGGCAGTCGCAAGAGACTGTCTTAATGTTGACAAACTGTCCGTTGCAGAACGTAACGACTATGTAAGACACATGGAGAACTTACGCTATCAGCGCAGCGTCATCATGACTGGATATGATGACGGACTGCAAGAGGGTAGAGCTGAAGGTAGAGCAGAAGGTAGAGCAGAGGGTAGAGCCGAGGGCGCTGACCAACAAAAAATGCAAACTGCCAAAATGATGTTGGAAGACGGTGAATCTGTAGAGAAGGTTATGCGTTATACCGGACTTACACAAGAACAGATAGATACGTTATAACAAAAAACAAAAAGAGAGTTTAAAGATGGGGCAAACATGCATCTTTGGGTTGCAATAGTGCCACTTTTACACACCAATAGTGGCACTATTGCATATCTAAAATCTTACTTATCGAGCATCTTGAGCGACTGGACGAACCATACGTTCATCTCGCCGGCGCCACGATGATTCCAGGCGTAGTAAGGGATAAGCGTCAGCTTCTGCTGCTTCACAGCCACGCCGTCAGCGTTCTCCTCAAGCATCTGCGCATCTGTGGTGATGGCCTTTACAGCGAATGAGGGAGCACCGGCAGTCTCGGTGTTCTCCACCTTATAGTCATCAACGACTGTGAACTTCGGCTGCTTGTTCATAACGGCACGAAGAACCGGCTCGCCCTGATTGTCGGCAGCCTCAGCGCAGTAGACTATCGGACCGCGCTCAACGGCTACGCGTCCCTCGTCGTCCTTCACGTTCTGGTTAGCCACAACGGTGCGGACGGGCATGTCGAAGTGGATGCGGACGACGTCGCCCTTCTTGATGTTCTTCACCGGCAGGTAACCATTGTTGGCAGCGAGGTCAGCCTCCACCTTCTTGCCGTTAACCGTTACGGTGTAAGCGGGACGCTCGTTGTCGCTGTACTTATAAAGGTCGCTCGGCAATACCTGGTTCTGCACCCATCCCGGGATGCGCACCAGCATGTTGGCGTTCTTTGCAGCAGACTTCACCACGCGAATCTGGATGTCGCCATCCCAAGGATACTGTGTGGTCTCTTCCAGCACTACGTCCTTGCCGCCCACCTGAATGGTGGAGGTGTTGGCAGCGAAGAGGTTTACGTATATGTTGTTGTCCTTCACGCCGTACAGATAGCCCGGTACTGAAGGGATGAAGCGGCTGAGATTGCTGGGGCAGCAGGCGCATCCGAACCAAGGCTGACGTGTCTTAGTATTGTCAGCGTTGAAGGCATACTTGCCGTCGCTCGAAAGCGGATTAGGATAGAAGAAGCGGCCGCCGTCCATACTCATTCCCGAGATTACACCATTATACAGCGTACGCTCCAGGCAGTCGATATACTTGCTCTCGCCGTGGAGGAGGAACATGCGCTCATACAGATAAACCATGGAGATGGCAGCGCAGGTCTCGTTATATGCGGTCATGTTGGGAAGCTCATAGTTCTTGCCGAACGCCTCACCCTCATGGCGTGCCCCCACTCCACCGGTCAGATAAACCTTCTTGCCGATGATGTTCTGCCAGATGCGGTCAATCATACGGATGTAAGCCGAGTCCTGTGTGAGAGCTGCGATGTCGGCAATGCCGGCATACATATATCCTGCACGGACGGCATGGCCCACTGCCTCGTCCTGATAAAGGATGGGTTTGTGGCTCTGCGAATATTCCTGACGGATGTGTGTCTTGCCACGGAAGTCGAGCAGAAACTTTGCCTCGTCCAGATAACGCTTCTCACCGGTGAGAGTGTAGAGGCGTGCGAGTGCCATCTCTGCTATCTGATGGCCCGGCACAACGGTTGCCTGACCTGAGCCTGAACCAACCTCACGGCATACGCAGTCGGCATAACGGCGGGCGATGTCGAGAAACTTGTGGCTGCCCGTAGCCTGATAATGTGCGCAGGCAGCGTCCACCATGTGACCGAGATTGTAAAGCTCATGGCTGAGGTCTTCCTCTTTCTCCCAACGCTTCTTGCCCGACCATGCGTGTGGATGCTCGGGATTGATGGTGCGTGCGGTGTAGAGATAGCCGTCCGGCTCCTGTGCAGCGCCAACGACGTTGAGCACGCTGTCGATGTAAGCCTTGAGCTTCTTGTCGGGATAGGTCTGAAGGATGTAGCTGGCACCCTCGATGGTCTTATACACGTCGGTGTCGTCAAACGAGAATCCCATAAACTTAGCCACGTCCCATTCCGGTGTCTGCAGTCCTGCATGGCCCGGATGCTTGAGCGTGTAAGCAGCCATGTCGAAGTTCTTGTAGCGGTGTTCGCTCTCACACTTCGAGAAAGCAAGGGGTACGGTCACCTCGCGAGCAGCCTTGAGACGTGCGCCCCAGAACGAGTTCTGTACCATCTTCACACTTGTGAACGGCACCTGTGTGTAGGGATAGCCGTTTGCCATCACCTTAGGAGCATTGCTCTTGGCTGACACCGATGCTGACGTAGCCACCAGCAATGCTGCTGAAAGAATAAAATTCTTCATTATTTAGTATTTATTTTTTTATTTTCTAACAATGCTTGGCGTGCTGTCAATGGGCTTTATTGTGCCGTCGGTGATGAGGTCGACGGAACCGTCCTTGTTGGTCACGGCGTTGGTCGGAGTAACGGGCTTAATGGTTCCGTCGGCGTTAAACTCCATGCGGTCTATGCAGACCTCGCGGTGAACGCCGGGCTGTTCGTCAGCCTTGATGAAGTATTTGTTGATGCGATGATAGACAATATACCATTCGTCCGTGCCAGGAACGTTTATCACGGAATTGTGAGCCGTGCCGTAGATGGCGTGCGCAGGATCCTGCTGGATGACGATTGGCTCCTTTGCCACGGTGATGGGGCCGAGCGGCGACTTTGACGTGCCGTAAGCCACATGGTAATTGGCAGAGCCTGTGTCGTCAACGGACCACATAAAGTAATAGATGCCGTTACGATAAAACACGTACGGTGCCTCGCGATAGGCATAGTCCTGCAGCGTGCCGCCCTCGGGAGTGAGCACCTTCAGCGTCTGCGGCTTGATGGTGGTCATGTCCTTCTGGAGTTCGGCGCCAGCCATATAGCCGTTGCCCCAATACAGATAAGGCTTCTTCAAGCGCGGGTCGATGAATACGTCCACGTCAATCTGCTGTCCCTGGCAACCTTCTGGAGCCTTTGAGACAATAGGTGTGCCGTGGTCAACGAACGGACCTGTGGGACTGTCGCTGACTGCCACGCCTATCTCCTTGCCGCCGCCAGCCTTGGGGTTGGCGCTGTAATAGAGATAATACTTGTATTTTCCCTTACCCACCTTCACTTCCTGTACGGCTGGCGCCCACAGATTGCCGTCCGCCCAGGCTATCTGACCGTTCTTGGCATTGAGCACCTCGCCCTCGTCACGCCACTCCTTGAGGTCGGCTGACGAGAAGCACTGGTAAGTGTAACCGCCCCAACCGGGTGTACCGTCGGTGGTGGAATAAATATAATAGCGGTGTGTCTGATTGCTGTACGTTATCTCCGGGTCGGCATGAAAGCCGGGGAGAATGGGGTTCTGCTGCGCCTTCATCTGCGACGGGCAGAGAGCGAGCGCGAGAAGAACGGAAATAAAAATATTCTTCATATCTCTTTTGTTTTTATTTGTCAAAATTCATAATTCAAAATTCTCTTCGCCTCCTTCTCAGTTATGTGCACCACGGCTCCGTGCTTGGGCTGGTCGAAGTTGGTGGCAAACATTGTGCCTTCATTGAAGTGACCGAGCGGACGGAAAGTCTTGAAGTCCGAGGTCTCTACGAAGCCGAAATTATGAACCTTCTGTCCGTAATGGTCGTACATGAGCACCCATTTCTCTTCGCCGATGCGCTTCCATACGGTCGGAGCTTCGCATGCCGTAGGCTCAGGATCGCACCATGCGGGCAGGTATTGCCAGCCGCTGTTGATGCTTTCAGATGTGACTTGCTTGATGCCGGGCGTGCCGTCGTGCGCCACATAGAAGAGATGATACTTGCCCTGTGCGTAGCAGATGTCGCCGTCAATAGCCGTAATATTCGTATCGGGATATTCAAAAAGGAGTTTAGGAGTGGTCTCTATGCGATTGAAGTCGTTGTTGGCATAGACGTAATAGAGCTTGTTGGGGCCGTTCTTGTGGCGCATCGTGAAGTAGATCATCAGTCGTCCGGTCTTCTCGTCGTAGATGGTTTCGGGAGCCCAGGCGCAACCGATGTCTGCCAGTTCGGGCGACATCTCGTTGATATTGACAACGGTGTGGGTCCAATGGATAAGGTCACGCGACTTCATCAGCACCAGTCCACGGTTGTTTCCCCAACCGTATGTCTCGCCGTCACGCTCCCATTCAGTCTCACGCTTGCCCTCTCGTTGGGCATAAATGTGAAGGTCTGTGGCTACAAGATAGAATGCGCCGTCGGGTCCACGATAGATATGGGGGTCGCGGACGCCACGCTGTTCGGCAATGGTGTCGCCGCTGATGACGGGACGGGCATTGTTGAGCGCCGTGAAATGGTATCCATCACGACTCAATGCCATATACAGACTATGCGTGTCGTCACGATGGAACACCATAAGGTAAGCCGCCATGCGCTTCTCGCTTACCTTTTTATTGCTTGCTGCCGAGGCGAAAGCCAAAGGCAGCATGAGCAAGACCAAAAGAAATTTCGATACTTTTTGCATTGCTTTGAAATAGGTTTAATTAGTAGGTTTACCGCTTAGTTATTATTTTTTACACGGCAAAATTACAGAAAATACCCCTCGTAAGGGTGGACTATTTGAGAGAAAAAGGGGGATAAATCGTGAAATAAGTGTAATAATAAAAACATCTACCCATTATATCACCATTTGTCCCTATACGAAAGGTATATTCTATGTAATTTTGCATGTACAATACTAATGTAAATAAACCTATAACAATAAAAACACATGAATATCTCTTTAAGAAATTCGCTTGCTGCCCTGCTCCTCATGGCAGCCTCAACGGGTGCGCTTGCCGAGCAGAACAAGGTGGCGTCGCCCGACGGACGACTGGTGGTGAACGTGGAAGACCGCGACGGACGCCTCTATTATGACGTCTGCTATGACGGCAAGCAGATGATGCAGCCCTCACAGTTGGGCGTCGTTGCCAACATCGGCGACTTCAGTCAGAAGCTTGTCTATCGTTCTGTCAGCAACCATGAGGTGAAGGACGACTACAGCTTACGCAACGCAAAGGCCTCCACCATCCACTATCACGCCAACCAGATGAGCGTGGTGTACGAGAACGACAAGAAGCTGCCGATGACCGTAACGTTCAACGTGTCGGACAACGACGTGGCTTTCCGCTATGAGTTCGGCGAGGTGAAGGACCGCACACATATCATCATCGACGAGGAAAAGACAGCCTTCCGCCTCCCTTCACAGACCTCCACCTTCCTCTCTCCGCAGTCAGACCCGATGATAGGATGGATGCGCTCGAAGCCGAGCTATGAGGAGGAGTATACGCCGGACGCTCCGATGACAGCCAAGTCGAAGTATGGCAAGGGCTATACCTTCCCCTGCCTCTTCCATGTAGGACAGGACGGATGGGTGCTGGTGAGCGAGACGGGCACACACGGCAATTATCCCGGTTGCCGACTCTCTGACTATAACGCCGAAGAGGGATATAAGTTGGAGTTCCCGATGGAGGGCGAGTGCGACGGACGCGGCGCCAAGAACGCAGCATTCCCCATCCCCGGCGCAACGCCCTGGCGAACCATCACCGTAGGATCAACGCTCAAGCCTATCGTGGAGACCACCGTCAGCTTTGACGTGGTGAAGCCCATGTACGAGGCTTCAGAGCAGTACAAGCCGGGACGTTATGTATGGAGCTGGCTTATCTGGCAGGACAATTCTGCCAACTATGACGACCAGAAGCAGATGATTGACCTCGCTGCAACGATGGGATACGAGTATGTGCTGGTGGACGGATTATGGGACCAGCAGACAGGACGTGAGCGCATTGCCGAGCTGAGCCGTTACGCACAGCAGAAGGGCGTGAGCCTCATGCTTTGGTATAACAGCAACGGCACAGCCAACGAGGCTCCGCAGACTCCGCGCAACTGCATGAACACGGTCATCGCACGCAAGAAGGAGATGAAGTGGATGAAGTCTATCGGCGTTAAGGGCATCAAGGTGGACTTCTTCGGAGGCGACAAGCAGCACGTCATGCAGCTTTACGAGGACATCCTCAGCGACGCCAACGACTACGGCATCCAGGTGATTTTCCACGGCTGTACGCTGCCGAGAGGCTGGGAGCGCATGTTCCCCAACTACGTGTCGAGCGAGGCTGTGCTTGCGTCTGAGAACACATTCTTCCAGGAGCATCACGCCAAGCAGGAAGGCTTCGAGCTGACCATGCACCCGTTCTGCCGCAACACCGTAGCAGCAATGGACTGGGGTGGCACGATAATGAACCGCTACATGTCGCGCGACAACAAGAGCCGTCACCGCCGTTACACGTCAGACGTTTTTGAGATGGCAGCCGCCATCGTCAATCAGGCAAGCATCCAGTGCATCGCCATGTATCCGAACAACCTTTCAGAACTGCCTCAGCACGAGATAAGCTTCCTCCGTGACGTTCCGACGCAGTGGGACGAGACCCGCTTCATCGACGGCTATCCCGGCAAGTACGTCGTTCTGGCACGCCGTAACGGCGACAAGTGGTACGTGGCTGCCCTCAACGGCACCAACAAGCCCCTCTCCCTCAATCTCTCATTGCCGATGCTCGCCGGATCAGAAGTGTCATACTATTACGAGACCGCCGACAAGAAGAGCTTCTGGCCCAAGTCTGCAGTAAAGAAGACAAAGGTAGGCAAGGACGGAAAGATGAAGATAACGATGCAGCCAATGGGCGGAAGCATCGTATGTGAATAATAAAAATCGGATTTAAATAAAAGGCTTTACGTTAGGTTGTCGAGAACAGGTTCTCGTAAGACCTAACGTAAAGCCTTTTATTTGTGCACAGCCTCCCTGTCAAGCCTCCGCAATTTTCCATTCTCCTATGGTCCGGCGCTTGCTGTCATAATTCACTCCAACCTTCACCAGACGCTTGCCTTCAGCAGAATAAGGGATGAGATAGCCCTTATCGTCTATTTGTCTTAGGGCGCAAGACTCTTCAGCATTCCAATCTTCACCTCCTTATTTGGATATCCTAAGGTGTAGCGATGTAGAATGGGATTAAACTTCTTTATGGTCAGATAACCGCTCTGATACAATAAGGGAAGTGCAGAAGTCATCTGCTCAGGCGAAACGTCGAAGTCGTCCACGTCACAGCTGTCTTTCTCAATATCCATCACACCCACATGATATTTCTGAAGAGCCTTTACCAGATAGCTTGGAGTGCCCGAACCGAACCAGTAAGGAGCTATCTTCTGATTGTTCAATGCCTTTATAAGGCTGAACGGATTGAAAACATCCTCAGAATGTTCGCTGAAATGATAACCGTCATAATATCTGCGCAAATCTTCCACACACTGCTCGTATGTCATACCGAGAGACTCGCCAAGAGCCTCCACATCAGGACGCATCGTCGTGGTCACCTCTGTAAGGCTGATGCCACAGATGGCAGAATACTGGTCGTACATGCTGATGTTGTCAAGGTTGTTCAGTTCGCTGAAGATGCTGAGTTGTGAGAACTTGGTTATGCCTGTTATAAAGACAAACTCCAGATATGGATCGAGCAATTTCACCGGGCTAAAGAAGTTCTGCATCATCTGGCGAAGTGGCTGTAAGTTTTCTTTCTCATGCACCACATCCAGCAACGGAGCATCATACTCATCAATGATGATGACCACCTTCTGCCCTGTCTGCTCATTGGCTTTCTTCACAAGATCCTTCAAACGAATGTTCGGGTCCACCTTTTCGCTCTTATATCCGAACACAGCCTCCTGGTCGTCAAGCACGTCAGAGAGGTATCTTTCCAGATGTTCCTTATCCATATGCTTTGCTCCGCTCATATCGAAATGGAGCACAGGATACTTCACCCATTCTTTCTCATAATCGGCTATAGCCAAACCCTCGAAGAGTTCTTTCTTTCCGGCAAAGTAAGCATGAAGTGTGGAGGCAAAAAGAGACTTGCCGAATCGTCTGGGACGACTCAGAAAAATATACTTCATCTTCTTCTGCCTGAAGTCAATGACATACTTGGTCTTATCTACATAGAGATAATTGCCTTCGCGAATATTCTCGAAGGTCTGAATACCAACGGGATAAAAATTTACAAGTCTTGCCATAATCCTACATGCTTTATTTTGCCGTGAAGTTACAAATAAAAAGTCAGAGAAGCAAAGAAATGGGATAAAACCTTACCAATTAGACGATATCTCCTCAATCATTTCTTCTTGTCTAAATAAATCAAACAAGCCCTATTCTATTACAAAACCGCTACTATTGCTGACATCATTCAATTGCAATGTTATCTCATTTCGTTCGATACACACATTCTTTTCGTTCGATGCACACATTCACATCGTTCGATACGAACATGTGCATCGAACGATGTGATGTGACTAAAGTGGCGGTTTCGGATAACTAAAGTGGCGGTTTCGGATAACAAGCACAATTATATTATGTTTCTTATGCGTTTTTCTCACGATTAAAGTCAATAATCAACAAGGCAAACCTAGGAGGCTATGGCATCCCGCCTTAGCCACGCACCCAAGAAAAGTTGATAGAGTAAGAGAAGATTGGTGTTCTGGTATGTGACGCCGCTGCCGTGGCCTCTCCATCGGCCCCATTCGTCGGCCAGTGTAACGTCCACGGTGTCTGTAGCCGTGCTGTCGGTCGAATCGTACTTGATTTCGAGCCACAGGTTGGAGTACTCGTAGTTGTGGCTGTGTCGTATTGTCAGCGCGATGCGGTCCGTGGCTTCGGCGCTGTCGGGCGTCAGTGTCACTGTCCGGCCATAGCGCCAGCCGTTGATGTCTATATCAGACCATGCGCCCGGCGTGCCGCCCGAACAAGACATAACCCCCGAGGCCGTCAGGGCGCCGAGCATCGCCAATAATATTATATGTAGATGCTTATTATGCATCTGCTTTTGGCTCTTTTGTCTGTTGGTTGTCGTTACCTTTGCCGTTATTACGCGGCTTTTTCTTGTTGCGGCGATTGGGCCGTGATTGTTTGTCTTGGGCTGCA
>OLXM01000212.1_pt1 | contig 12664 bp, 14 predicted proteins | sample 1673361 | NCBI WGS metagenome assembly OLXM01 (sample SAMEA103958109, study PRJEB25191) | human gut metagenome | biome: human-associated habitat [ENVO:00009003]; feature: intestine environment [ENVO:2100002]; material: feces | place: Germany | collected 2013/2015
CCGAAAGACGATCCCGCGCCTTGCGCGCCGGAGTCCCGCCACAAAGAAGGGCTCCGGCGCCTGGGTCTAAAGCTCGACCATGTGGGCGACGATGCGCGCGCAGTCGCGGGCGGCCTTCTTCTCGAAGGTGTTGTAGTCGACGACTTGACCCTCGGCGCCGGGCTTATCGCTGATGGCGCGAACGACGACGAAGGGAACGCCGTTGAGGTAGGCGGCCTGCGCGATAGCGCAGCCCTCCATCTCGCAGCAGAGTCCGCCGAAGGTGGCGAGGATGCGCTCCTTCTGTTCCGTGGCCGAGATGAACTGGTCGCCGGAGACGACGCGACCCTCGAGGACCTTGATGTCGGGGGCGACGGCGGCCGCCGCGGCGCAGACCGACTCGCGCATGCCGGCGTCTGCCGGGAAGGCGAGCACATCGAGGCCCGGAACCTGGCCAGGGGCGTAGCCGAGCGGCGTCACGTCGAAGTCGTGCATGACGCAGTCAGTCGAGACCACGAGGTCGCCCACGTCGAGACGGTCGTCGAGCGAGCCCGCGACGCCGGTGTTGATCACGCGGCCCACGCCGAAGCGGTCCACGAGGATCTGCACGCAGATGCCCGCGTTGACCTTGCCGATGCCGGACTGGACAACGACGACGTCCGCTCCCCCGAGCTTACCCTCGCAGAACTCCATGCCGGCGACCTTCGTCGCGCGAGCGCCCTCCATGGCCTCCTTGAGGAGCTCGACCTCCGAGGCCATCGCGCCGATGATTCCCGTCTTCATAGCTGTTTCCCTTCTAGAGTCGCCTGGCTTTACGCCGTCGGCTTCGCGCAGTCGGTTTCGTGCCGTCGCTGTTCGGCGCATCACTTTATGGTTCTACCCACAAACCTGAACAAGATGCGCCCCCACGCGGCCTTACGCCGGGTAGGCCATGTGCGCGGAGTCGATGCCGTAAAGGGTGTTCTCCAGGTAGCGGCGAGCCCACCAGTGCGCGAGGTTGAGGTCGGCGTCATGCCAGTTGCCGCACTCGGCGGGCTTGGCTCCGGGGATCTCGCCCTCGAAGTCGCGGGCGAACTCGAAGCAGCGCGTGACCAGCGGCGCCACGTCCGCCGGCGTCCACTCGCCGAAGAGCACGAGATAGAAGCCCGTGCGGCAGCCCATGGGCCCGAAGTAGACCACGCGGCCGGCCCATTCGGGGTCATTGCGCAGGAAGGTCGCGCCGAGGTGCTCGAGGGCATGGGCCGCGGCCGTGTCCATGACCGGCTCGCGGTTGGGAGCTGTGAGGCGCAGGTCGAAGGTAGTGATGACGGCCCCGGTCGCGGGATCGCGGTCGACGCGGCTCACGTACACTCCTGGCTCGAGCGTGAGGTGGTTCACCGTGAAGCTGGAGATGAGTTCCATCGTTGTCCTTTCGAAGTTTGGCATCGGGGAAGAAGCGGGGTCGGATCGGAGACCGAGCCAGGGGTCGGCACGGGGATCGGGCAGGAGGTCGGCTCGGGTCACGGGATCAAAGGGCGCGGGCGATCCAGGGACGGCCGTGGAGCGCGTGCACGGCACGGTTTCTCGCCCCGGGCATGCCGACGCCGTCGGCCAGGTGCAAAACGACGACGCCGTCCGTCCCGTAAGCGGTGATGCCGCAGAACAGCACGCCGGTGCGGTACTCGGGGTCGAGGTCGGCGCCGAGCGCCTCCTCGACGCAAGTGCGCGCCTCCTCGGCGACGGCGTCGAGGTCCGCGCCCGGAGCGACAGCGAAGGGCACCTTGCAGATGCCGGCGTTCGCGGGGTCCAGGTGCGTGAGGGTCGTCTTGTTCAGCACGGAGTTAGGGATCACATCGACGTCGCCCGCGCGGCTGCGAAGCGTCGTGGAGCGCCAGGTCACGTCGGTCACCGTGCCCGTCGTGGTGCCGACGGTGACTTTGTCGCCGGGACGGACGGCGCGGCTGAGCATGAGGCCGAGCCCGCCCACGATGTTCGAGATCGTGTCCTGCAGGCCGAGCGAGATCGCGACCGAGACGACGCCCAGGGCGGCGATGAGGCCCGAGGGGTCGACGTTGAAGACGGGCCTCAGCACCGAGAGGAACGCGAGCGACCAGATGGCGGTCCTCAGGATATTGATGAAGATCGAGGCGTTCGGGACCTCGGAGGCGTCGAGGACCTTGTTCGCCAGGCGCACGACGACGTTCTGGACGATCAAGGCGATCGCCACCGCGAAGGCGATAACGGCGCCCTTCTGGATGAGCGCCTCGGTTATGTTGATGACCTGCTGGTCCATGTTTGCCCTTCTTTTGCCGGAGGTCAGCTTACCTTGACCAGGGGCGCGAAGCCCTTGAGGAGCTTCTTGGTCTTGCCCGTGCGCGTGAACTTGACCTCGATGGTGTCTCCGGATGCGGCCACGACCACGCCGGGGCCGAAGGTCTTGTGAGAGACGCGGTCGCCCTTGGCGAAGTCCGTGGGCTTCTCGTAGGCGCTGGGAGCCGCCGCGGGCGCGGACGTCGGGCGCGAGGTCTCGCTCGCGGAGGCGTGGCCGCCGACCCGCGTACGGGAGCCGAACGACGAGCCCGCGCCGGAGCCCACAGCGGAGCTGGAGCTGAACTCGCGCCAGGTCTTTGCTCCCGAAGCGGAGCCCGAGCGCTGCGGGGAGCCGCCCGTGGAGCGCGTGCGCGAGCCGAAGACGTTGCCGCCGTAGACGGACGACCCGCGGCCGCTGCCGAAGGTACCGTGGCGGTCGCCGCGCTTCTCCCAGCCCACACCGGTCATGCCGAGCGAGCCCACGCCCTCGCGCTCGCAGTCCTCCTCGGGGATCTCGCGCACGAAGCGGCTCGGCGGGTTGGCCTGCGTGGAGCCGAAGGTGCGGCGCGTGGCGGCATAGGTGAGGTAGAGCTTCTTGCGCGCGCGGGTGATGGCGACGTACGCCAGGCGCCGCTCCTCCTCGAGCTTGGCCGGATCGGAGTCGCCGAAGGTCGTGTGGGGGAAGATCCCTTCCTCCATGCCGGCGACGAAGACGACCGGGAACTCGAGGCCCTTGGCCGCGTGGACCGTCATCATCGTGACGGCGCTCGACTGGCCCGCGAGCGAGTCGAGGTCGCTGCGCAGCGCGAGCCACTCGAGGAAGGCCGGGAGCTTCTCGGCCGCGACGGGCGGGAGCGCGGGGTCGGTCGCAGGGGCGGGGGCCGCGGGGACCGGCGCGCCGGCGGCGGCATCCGTGCCGGCGGCACCCGCGCCGGGAGTGCCCTCCCCGCCCGCGGCGTCCAGGGCGCCCGCCGCGCGGAGCTGCTCGAGCGACTCGAGCGTGGAGGTAACGTCCTCGTGGGTCTCGTCGAACTCGGCGGCGACGCCCATGAACTCCTTGATGTTCTCGATACGGCCGTCCGCCTCGTCGGAGTGCTCGGCCTCGAGCGCTCGGATGAGGCCCGCCTTGGTCACGATGGCGTCGACCACCTGCGCGAGCTCGCCAGAGACGCGGCGGCCTGACTCGATCACGTCGCAGAAGTCCCCGAGCGCCTGGCGCACCTTCGGCGAGAAGAGCCCCGCCTCGCAGATCCCCTGCTGGCAGGCGGCGTAAAAGCTCACGCCCTCGTTGGCTGCGAGCTGCTGGAGCTTGGCCACCGACGTCGAGCCGATGCCGCGACGCGGGGTGTTGATCACGCGCTGGACCGACACGTCGTCGTTGGGGTTGCACACGGCCTTGAGGTAGGCCGTCACGTCGCGGACCTCGGCGCGGTCAAAGAACCTCGTGCCGCCCACGATCTTGTACGGGACGCCCGCACGCAGCAGCATATCCTCGAGGATGCGGGACTGCGAGTTCATGCGGTAGAACACCGCGAAGTCGTCGTAGCTCGTGCCCGCGTCGTGCAGGCGCTCGATCTCGGCCCCGATCCAGCGGCCCTCGTCGCGCTCGTCGGAGGCCTGGAAGAGCTTGATCTTCTCGCCGTCGCCCGCGTCGGTAAAGAGGCGCTTGGCCTTGCGGCGCGAGTTGTGCGCGACCACGGCGTTCGCCGCGTTGAGAATGTGGCCGGTCGAGCGGTAGTTCTGCTCCAGGCGCACGGTCTTCGCGTCGGGGTAGTCCTTCTCGAAATCGAGGATGTTCTGGATGTCCGCGCCACGCCAGGAGTAGATGGACTGGTCGTCGTCGCCCACGACCATGAGGTTGCGGTACTTGGCGGCGAGCAGGTTCGTGATGGCGTACTGGACGTGGTTGGTGTCCTGGTACTCGTCGACGCTGATGTGTTGGAAGCGGTCCTGGTACTTCTCGAGCACATCGGGGTGCTTGGACAGCAGCTCGAGCGCCTTGAGCAGGAGGTCGTCGAAGTCCATGGCGTTGGCCTTGGCAAGGCGCACGTCGAGGGCGCGGTAGACGCGCCCGGCCACGCGGTCGGCAGGGTTCTGAGAGCTCTCGAGCTCGGCCGCGGACTGCATGGCGTTCTTGGCGGAGCTGATCTTCGAGCGGACGGCGCGGATGGGGAACTGCTTCTGGTCGATGCGCAGGTCGCTCATGATGGACTTGACCATGCGGTTCGAGTCGTCGTCGTCGTAGATGGTGAAGTTGCTCGTGTACCCGATGGCCTCGGCGTCCTCGCGCAGCATGCGCACGCACATGGCGTGGAAGGTGCAGACCCACATGCCGCGGGTGCCGTCGGGCAGGATGGCGCCCAGACGCTCGCGCATCTCGGCCGCGGCTTTGTTCGTGAAGGTGATGGCGAGGACCTGCCAGGGGCGCACGCCCTCGTCGGCGATCATGTGGGCGATGCGCATGGTGAGGACGCGGGTCTTGCCGGAGCCTGCGCCCGCCAGGACCAGCAGGGGCCCGCGCGTGGTCTCGACCGCCTCACGCTGGGCGGGGTTCAGGCCGTCGAGGTCGATGTTCGCGCGCGGCGCGGCCGGGGCTCCCCACATGGGCGTCGGCTCCGCCATCGTGGCGGCGGGCGCCACGGCGACGGCCCCCTCCCCCGCCTCGGGAGGCAGGTAGAAGTCGTAGCCGGCAGGCTCCTCCTCGTCGGAGGGTGCGAAGAATGTGAGCTGATCGTCGTTCATGCGCTGCGGTTCCTCTCGATAGCTTTAGCGACTTAAGAGTGTAACCGCCCCGCGGGACAACAATTGCCCGCCCAGCGAATCCCCACCATCATTCGGCGGCGGTCGTTCGCCTTCATTCGGTGACAGTCATTGCGTGCAGCTTTCTGGGACACCCTCATCCCGGCGCATCTATCGGCCGCCGTCATTTGGCGGCAGCAGGTGGGAGCAGCGTTATTGCCGCACTTGCCGGCTAGTTAGAGAGGAGATGCAGAAAAGCGCCCGCCTCCACGGGCAGTGGCCACGGACCTTCGGCCGACTCGGGCCGCGCGCCCTCCGCTCCGGGCTCGGCCACGGACCTTCGGCCGACTCGGGCCGCGCGCCCTCCCCCACGACTCCTACAGCTTGGAGAGAAGTGCCTCGCATCCCGCGAGCACATCCGCGTACGTCGCGTCGAAGTCGCCCGTGTACCACGGGTCGGCGACGTCGCGCGGCGAGTCGGTCCAGTCGAGCAGGCGGCTCACCTTGTGATCGGGGTCGCCATGGAGGATATGCTCGAGTCCATAGGCGTTCTCCGCGTCCATGTACACGATGCGGTCCCAGTCGCCGTACTCGGCGCGCGTGATCTGGCGGGCGCGGTGGCGCCTCACAGGGATGCCGACCTCGCGGAGCTTAGCCACCGTGCCGTGATGCGGCGGGTTGCCGATCTCCTCACGGCTGGTCGCAGCGGAGTCGATCTCGAACTGGTTGTCGAGGTGCAGCTGGTGGACCAGGTGGGTGAGGACGCTTTCGGCCATGGTGCTGCGGCAGATGTTGCCGTGGCAAATGAAACATACTCTAATCATTATTTTATTTCTCCTTGTTTTGCCCCGGAATGCCCTGTTATGCGAAGGATTTCGGGGATTTTGTAGTTTGCTCTGAAATTACAGATTGTGGCAAATCAGAGCAGAACCCTGCAAGTTGTTACTACCTGTTAGTAGTAAAATTGGTAGTAAAAGGGGGTTGGTTTACTACTAAGGATTTTCAATAAATTCTTTTGTTTCTTTTTCTACATCCTGCCATATATTAGAAGGCATCTCAGCAAAGTTATAATAAGTTCCAAAAGAACCATATGACGAATCTGCATTTTCTGGTTTTACAATTCCTCCCAAGCATCTTGAATCATTAAAATCTACTGCAAGTCTGTACATCGTCCTAATTGCTAACATATATTCATCAACATCTTTCAAAGAATTATCAGCAAAAAATGCTTTTGCACTACGCTTTGCCCTTTCAATATCTTTAAATTGAAAATATCCTTGGACATCACAAGTACCAGGCACCCTATACTTCGGTGCATTCAACGAAATATCAGCAAATTTTTCACACACATTATAAAAATCCATGTATTTTTCTTTTAATACATTGAAAATCTCCATATCCTTTAGTCTTTCATTTTCAATCAATGAATAATAAAATTGTTCTTTTGAATTGCTTATTCTTCTTCCCATTATGCGTCAACTCCTTTTCTTCCTGCTTGCTACAGGCAAAAAATTTTCTGCTTCTCCCTCATTAAAAGTCTGTTCCTCTTCATCTTTCAATGACTTTTGAGCCTCTTTGTATCCTTTTTTATCTGTTCCCGGATATTTTTTATTTATCTCTGACCATATGCACTGAATTTCATCTCTCCTTGACCTTATATCACTCAAAGGCAAATCACAAAAATCTGTTATCAAAGACGAATATGCTTCTCGAACATCCCACAATTCATCTGCTGCATCCTTATGTTTTTTTATTCGATCATCCAAGTTACTATCTTTCATATATAAATTAAATCCTAATGACAATGCTGATGTAATCCCACCTATCCACGCTAACAGATACTGATTTGTTATAACAGTCGCCAAAAATCCTACCGTTGAAACTGCCGTAAGTATTATCTGACTAATCTTAACTCCTTTATTTATACGCTCTAATCTATTCTGTATTTTATGGTGAGTTGTGTATGTATAAACAACCTTCCCATGCAAATCTATTATCTGATTCAATAATAATTTCTGATTTTCCTCCATAGCACTTTCTACCTTTCTGCACTATACCATATATCTAAGCACTTTTCCCAATACATCCCAGCCTTTTGATGCATCCACCTTCATATTGCTTCCGGGTGCTTGTATCTGCGGTGTAATATATCCATTCAAAGAAATTTCATTATAATATTTCAACATTGCTTCCTCGAAAGTTTCTCTACATCCAGACGGTTGCTCTCCATCACGTAAAAAATACCATCCCTTAATAGCATTGTGCATAAAAGAATCAATCAATATTCCTGACAAATGATAACTTTGGAAATTGTTGTCTCTAATATAACGAATATGTTTACACGTATCATACAGAAGTCCATTTGATTGTTCATTTTTTTCTTTTATCGCATCCTGCTCTGCTTTGGGATTGGTTGACATCCAATTTCCTCCCATATGGCTATCCGGATATTTATATGTTCCATCCCATCCCCAAATAGTATTATTTTTAAAAGCTGGTAATATTTCAAATTTCATACCATCCGAAAACTTTATAACAACAACTTGTCCATCTCCCCTAATATCTGTTCTAGGATATGTGTCCAATATTGCATTTTTAACAGACTGTAAAAGTCTTGATGGTCCATTTCCATATATATTCGAAAAGTGATTATATTCGGCATCTGGTAATTCAATTAACACATCCAAATCACTTGTATTGATTGCTGTTCCTCTTCCATATGATCCGACATAAAAACTATGTGCCGTATCACTTATACTATTCCAAAATGTCTGATTCACCGCTTTTGTAATTCTTTTATATCGCACTGATATCAATGATCGTGTATCTAAATCAATCACATGCTCATTTTTAGTAACTCTATAGCTCATATAATTTCACCCTTTCTGAATATAATTTCAATATTGTCTGTCTCAATTATTATATCGTCTTTTTCACTTCTTTTCCACATAAAAAAAACGCCCTAGCCTAAGCCAGAGCGTTACCTATCTTCTATATTAAATTACCTTGAACATCTTCTGTGACATCGGTTTCTCTTTCTTCTGCTCAACCTCCGCCTGTGCCTTCCTAAACTATTCCATCCATTTCAATTTTTTCCCATCTTCCTGTTGCAATTTTATAAGGAATAACTTTGCATCGGAAGTTTTCACACTTCGTATCGTCTTTTTACCGAATGCTTCCTTTGCAAGTAATCTCTGTACTGTAACGTATCCCTGTTTCGTGCTTTGCCTTACTCCGGTCTTTGTTTTCAAATATCGGTCTACCAGTTCACAGACAGTCATCTGTCCGTCCACGATATTTACAAGCAAATTCAAATCTGTGTTTACCTGTTTTTCCAATTCACGAAGGGAGAGGCATGGCTTCTTGCCCTTTGGAAGTTTGTCCGTAGGCTCCTGTTTCCAACTGTATACAAAATGTGGTTTTCCATCAATATGGTACTTATACTGATATTTTTCATCTGCCCTTACGCTTTCTCCCGGTCTTAATACTCTGCGTTTGAAATCCTGCCTTGTCTGTCCTCTTCCTGACTTTGCCATTATACCCGCCTTCTGAATATTAATTAGTACCTTTTTCTTTTGTGTATATCAAAATAGTACTACAAATGAGTTCCAATATATTTCTTTCCCTATATTTTAGTAAAAATTAAATAAAATACTGTATGTTAATTCACGAATGTGGTAAAATACCTATCACAAGGAAGATTGGAGATTATTACTATGACAATGGAAGAAAAAATAGCAAGAATTAATGAATTATATCATAAATCCAAAGAAACAGGGCTTACTGAAGAAGAAAAAGAAGAACAAGGAAGATTAAGATGGGATTATATTAACAGCATTAAGGCAGGAATCGGAGCACACCTTGACAATATGTCAATTAAGTATCCTGACGGAACCATTAAAAAGGTTAAGAAGGCAAATATTATCCAAGATAAATAAGTATATGATTGCTAAAAAAATTAGGTTTTGCAATGGCTGAAGCTGATTGCGATTTGTATATTATTTCCCCGGAATTTTATTTGAATCCGGCTCAGCAGAAATTAAGAAAAGCGATTGAAGTAAATACCTAACATTTGATAAATTACCTGTCAATGCTCAGATTTCTTTCGAATGTTCTAAGTAGACCAGCAATATCTTTTTCATCAAATTCTGCTTTTAAATTTTTAGGACTCATAAAATTCATGACTGTTTTTCTTGTCTCAAGTAAATCGTCCCAAATACTTGTATACTGATATACTGAATCATATCCGTGTAAAGGAGTTTTTTCAATATCGTAATTACCGTCTTCAGTTAATACAAATTTAAAACCTCTGTTACTATCCATTTCAAGTCCTGTCATTGCAGTAAAGTGTTCATCCATCTCTTTATTTTCCGGATTTGGGGTATCTCCTCGTTCTAAATTTTTTTCTCAACTTCAAGCTTTGAATTATATAATTGCTCAGCCATTTCATCAAACCATATTTTAGACTCATCTAAGTTCGGATTTAATGTTGATTTGTCAAAATCCGGGGCGAGCTTAATTAAAATCATACTCATGTAATATGGAATTCAATTCGGAGTTCAGCTTATCAATAATATGCTTTAATGTATCCTTGGGATTTTTATCAAATTCTTCTTTAAATTCTTCTGTATAAGATATTGCAGAAATATCTTTATCAAAAATATTTTTAGGAATGTCTTTCAGATATTCAATCCTTGGTGAAAGATATCCCCATATAGCTTTAAGCTGCTTTTCTTTTTTAACACTCCCTCTTTATATGCAAAAAATTTAATAATATGCATTAAATTTTCTTTGTATTCTTCTTTCTGTATCTTTTTTTCCTTTGACATTATCGGGAATCTCTACCCTTTTCCCAATTTCCCGCCGTTTGGGTAGAGATTTGAGACATGCGGATCGGGGATTCTCTACCCATATGAGAAATATCCTCCATTTGGGTAGAGATTTCCAACCGGCGGCACTGGGATTCTCTACCCTTTTCGGCCAATTTCCGCCTTTTAGGTAGAGATTCACGAACGGCGACACCAGGATTTTCTACCATTTTCGCCTGTTTTCCGCTATTTGGGTAGAGATTTACAACCGGCGGCACTGGGATTCTCTACCCTTTTCGGCCGATTTCCACCTTTTGGGTAGAGATTCCCAACCGACGGCACTTGGAACCTGATGAATTCCAAGAGCAGGATGAAATCCGGACGCAACAAAACTTCCAGTTACGCCCTGAGTATATCAAGAGTGTGTGCCGAAGCTCCAAGGATATCCTGACGTTCGCATATTGAAAGATGATATTTTATAAACATTTCAAATTCTTCCTCCGTCAGTCTGTTAAGCTCCTGTCGCATGAAATCGGCTGCGCCGTCAGGGGTAATTATCTGTATTCTTTCAAGACCCGCAGCTTCATTAAGACTATTAATAGCCTCAAGCCTCATATAATCATATAAATCTTTTTCTTCTGAAAGTATCTGGAAATCCTCTGTCAGTTTTCCCTCTTTAATGCTTTCAAGGATATGCTGCTTCTTAAAACCGTATGTTATTACACCATATTCATTCATTATGTATGCCACAAGGATGGTTCCGCCTTTTTTACATACTCTTTTTGCTTCATTAAGAGCTTTTAACTTATCTTCAAAAGTAAAAAGATGGTACATCGGTCCGAATAAAAGAACCACATCATAGTAATTTTCAGGATATTTCTTGAGATTAAGTGCATTGCCCTGTTTAGCGATTACATTACTGTTTTTTGCTTTTAAAAGACCAAGATTATGTCTCACAAGTTCTATCGCTGTCACTGTATATCCTTCCTCTGAAAGCGGTACTGAATACCTGCCTGTACCCGCACCTATATCCAGGATATTGATGTCTGCCGGATTATCACATTCCGGTATATATTTATGTATATACTTCATGGAAGTTATATATTCTACCCTGCCGTGACGGGAATCCAGTCTTTTCTCTTCGTTGAATTTATTGTAGTGGGCTTCTATTTCATTCATGATTTTCTCTCCTGTTATTTTGAAAATATTTTCTGAGAAGCAGGACAGTTACAACGCCTGTTACAAATTCTGCAACTGGGAATGCAAGCCATACTCCCGTTATACCAAATATTGATGAAAGAACCAATGAGCTTATCACATTCATGACAAATCCTCTCATTATGGATATTAAAAAAGTCCTGCCAGCCTGTTCCGTGGCCCCGAAAAATGCCGCGCATACAATATTTAATGAGGCGAAAATAAATCCGATAAAATATATTCTCATTCCCGGATAAGCAAGACTTGCAAGTTCAACAGAATGTTCACTGTTGAAAAGAGCCACACAGTAATCCGTAAATCCGTATATAATTCCTACAATTATAAGTGCAAATGCCAAAGCTGTAATTACAGCTTTCTTCAGGTACGAAGCAACTTCCTTATCATTACCCCTGCCAAAAGATTCACTTACAAGAGGCTGTGTTCCCTGTGCAATACCGTTAAAGATAGCTGCACCTACAAGGGCAAGATTGGCAATAAGACCATAAGCAGCAACTCCTGTATTGCCTGCTATCTTAAGCAGGATAAAGTTAAAAACAGTTGTTGTAACCGCTGAAGAAATCTCTGCCACAAAGGATGCAACTCCAAGCTGGCAGGATTTGAATAACAGCTTTATACTTGGCAATGAAGGAATAAATTTTATTCTGTTTATTTTTTTTAAGAAATGGATTGAACAGATCAGTATACTTATGATAGGCGATAAAGATGTTGCAAGTGCCGCACCGTTCATGCCCATCCCCATTGGAAACATAAATACATAATCAAGTATAATATTGGATACACAGCTTGTAAGCGTGGCAATCATAACAAGTTTTGAATCATTGTCATTCCTAACAAACCCCGTAAAGGTATAATTAACCATAAAAGCCGGTGCAAATGCCAGAAAAATTCTGTTATAGCCTCTTCCAAGTTCAATTATTTCCTTGTCTGCACCCATTACTGCCATTACTTTATCGGTAAAAAATACACCTGCAGTCATGAATATAAGTCCGATTAAAATTTCAAAAACAACAGCATTACAGAAATATCTGTTCTCGTCCTTGTCTTTTCGTTCCCTTGCTATTGCATACCTTGTTGCCGAACCTATTCCAATCATGGCAGCGATTGCGAATATAATCCCATATAGCGGAAGTGCAAGGTTTAAAACTGTTATTCCGTCAGTTCCCTCTGCTCTTGATATAAAAAATGTGTCCGCAATGATGTAACAGGACATACCAATCATTGCAAAAATATTCTGTGATACGTACTTAAAAAATTTATTGTTCTTTTTCATAATCTTTTTCCCTTAAAGTCAGTCCATTCATTATAATGTGCCTTATATATTTTTTCAACTCATATTTATCCATTAATCATCTTTACAATCCAGTATATAAGGCCAAGAATCCATGAAGACAATACACCGTATAATACAACCGGTCCGGCAATTTTAAATATCTGGCAGCCTATTCCGAATACCTGCCCTTCTTTCTTAAATTCTATGGCGGGTGCAGCTACGGAATTGGCAAAACCCGTAATTGGCACAAGTGAACCTGCCCCACCGTATTTCGTTATTTTGGGATATATTCCAAATGCCGTCAATGCTCCTTTTTCCTGTATCATATAACGTTTTGCTCCCAAAGTTTTAAAACGTCTGT
>OLXM01000217.1_pt1 | contig 12583 bp, 10 predicted proteins | sample 1673361 | NCBI WGS metagenome assembly OLXM01 (sample SAMEA103958109, study PRJEB25191) | human gut metagenome | biome: human-associated habitat [ENVO:00009003]; feature: intestine environment [ENVO:2100002]; material: feces | place: Germany | collected 2013/2015
TTCAGACAGCAGGACCTTCAGGATATCCTGATCCATATTACTTTTTGCCATTGCTTGTTATCCTCCGTTGTTTTTTGTGATGGTGATGTATATGGTGTCGCCGGAACACTCCGGCAGGGCTTTCTGGTCAATGCCCACACGCCAGACGGCGGCGGGACGGCCCGCCAGACAGAGGACGGGCCAGGTATCGCGCTCCGGCGGGGCGATGCCGCGCTCGGCGAACAGGCGCTTGAGGCTGCGGCTGCCGCGGCTGCCGGGCAGGGTCAGGCGGTCATCGCGGCGCCATGGCCGAACGGTCCAGGGCCCGGACCGCAGTGCCAGGGCGTCGGGGACGGGCGCGTCAGAGAGGGTGATGCGCCAGAGGCCGGCGAGGTTATCGCCGGGGCGGAGCGCCGCCTCGTCCAGTGGGGCGGGCGCGTCGGAGAGGGTCAGGGCACCGTCACGGCAGACAGCGGACGCGCCGCCGGGCAGGGAAAGGGCACCGCCGGTCTGTGCCAGTGTCTCCAGCGCCCGGTAGTGGGCGGCGGTGAAGTCCTTTTTGCCCGCGCCGAGGCGGTCCGTCAGCAGGCGAAGCATGCGGGGGCGCAGAGCCTCCGGCGCGGAAAGGAGCGCGGCGCAGAGAAGCGTCGTGCCCTCCGGCGGCAGGAGGGCGGCGGCCTGGGCGTCCAGGAGGTCGTTCTCGGCGCGCAGGATATCCGCCGTGCGGGTGATATGCTCCCGCCCCCCGGCGGGCTGATCCTCTGCGCCGTGTCCGGCGGCCGCGACTCCGTCTGCCTGCTGGACTGTCTGTGGAAGCTGGGTCGGGCCCGCGATTTCCGCGTGGCTGCCGCCCACCTGAACCACGGTATGCGTCCCACGGCCCAGCGTGACGAGGACCTGGTCCGCGCCCTCTGCGCCGAACGGAACATTCCCTTCTACACCGAAACGGTGGACGTCTACGCCCTGTGCAGCGTCCTGTACGAGATGTACTCCGGGCGCACGCCGTTCGACGTCGCCTCCTCCCCGCTTGCGTCGCCCTACGCGCTCAAGACCGAGGGCGAGCCCGCTCCGCTCGAGCCCGCGTGCCCCGAGGACGAGCCGCTGGTGGAGGCAATCACGGCGGGCATCCATGCGCGCCAGGGGAGCGCGAGGACGCGGCCGAGCTGCTCGGGCGCCTGCACGCCTGGCGCCGGGGCGAGAAGTACGAGCCAGACCGCGCGCCGGAGCCGAGCGAGTTCGCGAGGGCAGTGGCCAAGGGAACGCATCTCTCGATGGAGGGGAAGCCGGCCGCGGGCGTCGCGGGCGCAGGGCGGCCGGCGGGCGCGGTCAGCGCCGCGGCCAGCGCAGGCGGCGCCGGCGCGTCAGGAGTCGCTCATGCGAACGAGCCGCAGGCCAAGGGCAACATCGTCCTCAGCCGCCGGGCGCTGCTCGCCGGCGTGGGCGCCGTCGCGCTCGCCGGCGTCGGCTACGCCGCGTGGCGCACGCACTGCTTCGGCCTGACGCGCCCCAGGGCCCTGGACGACTACAGCTGGAAATGACGAAAAGGGACAGTCCCTTTTCGTCATTCTGAGGCGGGCGCGGGTGCCCCGTGGCACATCGGAGCATCCGCGCCCGCCCCATGCTCGTCACCGCGGGGTTCGCGCTTTTGCCGCGGTCGGCGCCTACACTCTTCCGGAGGTGCCGCTGCGCGGCCCGGTGAAGATCACCTTGTCGTAGGGGATCCCGGCGGCCTCGAGCTCCTTGGTGCCGGCTGCGGCCTCGTCCTTGCTGCCGTAGATGCCCACGACAGCGATGCCCTGGCCGTCGGCATCGATGCTGGGCCAGTTCTCCTTGTGGAGAAGAGAAGAGCCGACCCCCTGTTTGAAGGCGTACAGCGCGACCGCGCGCGACGTCGCCTCGTCTCCCGAGTAGATCTTGACGGTCCAGAAACCGTCCCGATGGTCGAGGAACGGGCCGGCGCCGTTGCTTGTTTGCTTGCGGTCGAACTTGAAGCTCGTGGAATCGATGCCGTCCGACCTCGTCCCGTCGTCGTAATTGGTCGAAAGCGCGCGGCTGACCAGGTCGCCCATCGCCTGCTGCTTCTTTGCTGCGGCTTCCTCGGCGGCCTTCTTCCTCGCGGCCTCTTCCTCGGCGGCCTTCTTTTGGGCCACGGCGTCGTCTCGCTTGGCCGTTGCCGACGAGGCGAGCTGATCGGCGGAGCCCGCGGCGGCCTGGGGATCCTGTGAGGCGTAGCGCTTCGCCTCGGCGATCTGGTCGTCGGTCACGGTGGTCATGTCCGCGGGCGTGAGCGTGACCGCGACGTCGCCCGTGGAGTCGTAGTCGGTGTCGGGCAGCGGCGCGACCTCGTCCGGCGTCGCCGGGACGTCAGGCGAGTCGGGGTCGACGTCGGTGTCCGCGCCGACGGTGAGCGACGCCCGCTGCGAGGGCACGTCGAAGAGCGAGCCGTCCGCGGCGATGGGCGAGGCCGCGACGACGATGTCGTAGGTGCCCGGGATGAGCACGATCCCCGTGCCGTCGGACGCGACGTACTGCACCTCGTCGACGTCCCCGTCGGCGCTCGTCCCCGTGACGTGGACCGGGAGCCTGGATGCCCCCGTCGCGGTGTCCCAGCCGTCGGCCGAGACGGCGATCTTCACGCGCACGTTCACGTGCGTCCGCTCGTCGGCGAGCTTCTGCGCGGCGGCGCGGCGCTGGCCGGGGACGTAGGCGCCGAAGTAGTACCCTGCTCCCCCGCCGCCCGCGAGCAGCGCGACGACGAGCCCAGCGATGGCCGCCTTCTGCGCGACCGAAAGGGGCCTCTTCTTTGCGGGCGCGGGCTCGTCAGGTTCGGGCGCGGCAGGCTGATCGATGCGCGCGCCGCACTCCGTGCAGAACGCGGCGTCGTCGTCGATCTCGTGTCCGCAGCTGGGGCAAATCATGTTCAGGACCTCTCTTCAGGCTTTTGACAGGCTCCACCATAGTGTTGCCCGTCCGCGCGTTGTTGCGCAACATCCGGATGGCGAGAAGGGACCGTCCCTTTTCGTCATTACGCAAACTGAGAGCGGTAGAGCTCGGCGTACGCGCCGCCGGCGGCGAGGAGCTCGGCGTGCGAGCCCTGCTCGATGATGTCGCCATGGTCCATAACGAGGATGAGGTCGGCGTCCACGACGGTCGAGAGCCTGTGCGCGATGACGAAGCTCGTGCGGTCCTCCATGATGGCCTCCATCGCGCGGACGATGTACTGCTCGGTGCGGGTATCCACGCTCGAGGTCGCCTCGTCGAGGATGAGGATCGCGGGGTCGCAGAGCATGGCGCGCGCGATGGTGATCAGCTGGCGCTGGCCCTGGCTCACGGCCTCGGCGTCGTTGGCGAGCATCGTGTCGTAGCCGTCGGGCAGCGTCCGGACAAAGAAATCCACGTGCGCCGCCCTCGCCGCGGCCTCGACCTCCTCGCGCGTGGCCCCGGGCTTGCCGTAGGCGATGTTCTCCGCGATCGTCCCCTCAAAGAGCCAGGCGTCCTGCAGCACCATGCCGAACTGCCGGCGGAGCTCGGCGCGCGGGAGGTCGCGCGTGTCCACCCCGTCGAGCGTGATGCGCCCGCCGTCCACCTCGTAGAAGCGCATGAGCAGGTTGATCAAGGTCGTCTTGCCCGCGCCGGTGACGCCCACGATGGCGACCTTCTGGCCGGGCTCCGCCACGAGGTCGACGTCGCGCATCAGGGGCTTGCCCGGGACGTAGCCGAAGCTCACGTGCTCGAAGGCGACCCTTCCGCGGACGGGCTCGGGCAGCGCGGCCGGCGCCTCGGGGTCGGGCACGACCTCTGGCTCATCGAGCAGCGAGAAGACCCGCTCGGCCGCGGCGAGCGCGCCCTGGAGCATGTTCACCGTCATCGAGAGCTGCGTGAGCGGCTCGGTCGCGTTCGTCATGAACTGGAAGAACGCCTGGAAGGTGCCCACGGTGAGCGTGCCCGCGAGCACCATCATGCCCGCGAGGACGCCGCAGCACACCTGCGCCAAGCGCGTGACGAAGCGGATGGCGGGGCTCGCGAACTCGGTGATGAAGTCGACCTCCGCGCTCGCGTCGGCGAGCTCGGCGGAAACGGCGGCGACCTCGGCGGCGGACGCCTCGTCGCGCCCGAAGGCCTTGATGACGGTGCGGCCGGAGTACGCCTCCTCGACGACCTCGGTGAGGCGCCCGAGCACGGCCTGCCTACGAGCGGCGAGCCGAATCGTGCGCGCGGTCAAAAGGCGCGTGACCGCGAGCGACGCCAGCGCGAAGAGCAGGAAGACCCCGCCGAGCGCGGGGCTGCACGTGAGCATCATCGCGACCGAGCCCACGAGCGCGACCGAGCTCGATATGAGCTGCAGCACGCCGCGCTGCAGCACCTCGGAGACCTTGTCGAGGTCGTTCGTAGCACGGCTGATGACGTCTCCGGGCTGGTGCGCGTCGAAGTACGACAGCGGCAGGCGCCCGACCTTGGCTGAGATCTGCCGCCGCAGCCCGAGGTTCAGGCGCTCGGCGAAGCTCGCCATGACGAGCGAGGCGATGGTGTAGAAGAACCACGCAGAGGTCCAGATGCCGAGGTAGGTGAGGATCTCGCGCCCGCCGTTGCCGAAGGCGGTCACGTAGTCGCCGCCCGCGGCCCAGGCGGCCTGGATGTTTCGCCACAGCAGATCGACGAGGCCCGCCGAGTAGCTGATGGCGGCAAGGGTCAGGACGACGTTGCCCACCGAGCACGCCGCCGCCACGACGAGGCGCCAGCGCTCGGGGCCGACGCTCGCCCACAGGCGCCGCGCGGTGCCCATGGCGTCGGTCGGGACGTCCTCGGCGCCCACCTGCGGGTTGTTCTTCTCGTTGTCCGCATTGTCGTTAGTCATCCTGGGCACCTCCCCTCTCTTGGGACTCGCAGATCTCGGCATAGACCGGGCATGTTCGCCTGAGCTCGTCGTGCGTGCCCAGGCCCACGACGCGGCCCTCGTCCAGGACCACGATCTGGTCGGCGTCGCGGATCGTGCTCACGCGCTGCGCGATGACGAGGACCGCGGCGTCGGCGAGCTCCGTCGCGAGCGCGTGGCGAAGGGCGGCGTCCGTCTTGTAGTCGAGGGCGCTGAAGGAGTCGTCGAAAATATAGAGGTCGGCGCGGCGCACGAGCGCGCGGGCGATGGCCAGGCGCTGGCGCTGGCCGCCGCTGAAGTTCGTGCCGCCCTGCGCCACGCGCGAGGCGAGGCCGTAGGGCAGCTCGTGGACGAAGGCGCCCTGGGCGACGTCGACGGCATGCCAGAGTCGCGCGTCGTCGGCGACAGCGTCCCCGTAGCGGAGGTTGTCGGCGATCGTGCCGGAGAAGAGCCAGGCCTTCTGGGGCACGTACGCGATGCGGGAGCGGAGAAGCTCCTGCGGGACGTCGCGCACGTCAGCGCCGCCGAACTCGACCGCGCCGGAGGTCGCGTCGAGGAAGCGCAGCAGGAGCTTCGCGACGGTTGACTTGCCGGAGCCGGTGTTGCCGATGATCGCGGTGGTCTGGCCGCGGAGAAGCGCGAAGTCAAGGTCGCGCAGGGTGTCCTCGTCCGCGTCGTCGAAGCGCAGGCTCGCGTGGTCGAAGCGCGCCACCGCGGCGGGGGCGGCCTCGTCGCGCGAGGGCGCTTCCTGTCGGCCGGCGGCGGGCGCGTCCGCGATGCTCGGCTCGGCGTCGAGCACCTCCGCGGCGCGCCCGAGGCACGCCAGCGCGCGCGGGACCTGAAGCAGCGCGAACTGCGCCATCATCATGAAGAACATGATGAGCATCGCGTACTCGAGCACGGCGCTGATCGAGCCGATGCCCATCGCGTGGGCGCCCACGCGCCCGGCGCCGAGCCAGAACACGAGAGCCTCGACCGCGTTCATGAGGAAGTACGTCATCGTGTCGGTCACGGAGAACACGAGGTTCACGCGGATGGCGCGGCGGGCGTACTCCTCGAAGGTCTCGTCCATGCGGGCACGCTCGTAGGACTCCTTGCCGAACGCGCGGATCACGCGAACGCCGGTGATGGACTCGCGCAGCCGCGCGTTCATCCGGTCGATGAAGCCCTGCAGGATCACGAAGATAGGCGCTGACTTGGCGACCGCGACCGCGCTGACGGCCAGGCACGCCACCACGACGGCGAGGAGCGCCGCGCCCATGACGTGGTCGATCCCGAAGGCCATGATGACCGCGACGACGCTCGTCACGGGCGCGGGCCCCAGCATGACGAAGGTCATAAAAAGGGTCTGCTGGACGACGTTCGCGTCCGAGAGCGTGCGCGTGATCATCGAGCCCGTGCCGAAGCACGCGAAGTCCGAGCCGGAGAGCTCGAGGCTGTGCTCGTACACGGCCGTGCGCAGGTCGCGGCCCACGTTCGCGGCAAGTCGCGAGGCGAGCTTGTAGCTCACGATGCAGCCGCCCGACCCCAAGAACGAGGCCGCGAGCATCCGCGCGCCGTGCATGAGGACGGCCGAGGAGCCGGCGCCTGCGAGGATCGAGTTGAGGAGCGCCGCGAGCTCGGTCGGCACGAGGAGCATGCCCGTGATGTCGCAGAGCAGGCACGCGAGCGTGGCCGCGGCGAGTCCCTTGTACGGCGCGATCAAGCTGGCGAGAAGCGCCCACGCCGAGGTCTTCTGCGTCCCGCGCGCCGCGGGCCGGCGGGCAACCTGCGATGAGGGCGCTGCCGCAGCCGTCTGTAACTTATCGCTCATCGTCTGCCCCCTTCGAGCGCGCGAGCTCGGCTTCCACGCCCTCGACGTACTTCTCGACCAGGCGGATGAGCTCCGCCTGCTCATCGGCGTCGAGCACGTCGAAGGCGCGTCGCTCGGCGGCGCAGGCGGGCGCGATCCTGCGGTCGGCGAAGGCTGTGCCCGCCTCGGTGAGCGCGACGGACTTGGACTTCTTGCTCCCCTCGCAGAAGGACATCTCCACAAGGCCCTTGGCCTCGAGCGAGCGGAGCGCGGAGTTGATGGTCTGCTTCGACGCGACGCAATCCTCGACGAGGCTGCGCACGGTCGCGGTACCGCCGCTGGCGTAGATGGCGTACATGACCCAGTACGCGGACTCGGAGAGCCCGCAGGTGTGTGCCATGTCGTAGTACAGGCGGTCCGTCTTTCGGTAGAGGCGGTCGAAGCTGCGGCTCCACGCCTCGAGCCCGACGAGGCCGTCGGCGTCGCGCGGGAGTTGGTTCTCTTGGTTCATCGGTGGGGTTGCTTTCGTCCGTGTTCGTACTTTCTTGACTAAGTTTAGTACGAGTTCGGATTAAAGCAAGCGGCATCCGCCATGGGCCGCCCTCCGCGCCCCTGCGCATGGCGCGGAGTCGGGGCGGGTCGCCGACAGCCCGGGGCACGCAGGCCCGCCAAGGCGTAGAATCTCGGCGGAACCCAATCTGGAGGCGATCGTACATGACCGAGAAGATCGACGAGGAGTACGCGTGGCGGCTCGCCGCTGAGCTCGTGCGCATCGAGAGCACCGACCCCGGTGTCTACGAGGGAGAAATCGAGCAGCACATAAAGTCGCTGGTGGAACAGCGTGTCTCGGGGTTGCCGCAGTGGCTCTCCGATACCGTCCGGATCAGCGAGCTGGAGGCTTTGCCCGGCCGTCGCGACCTCATGGTTCGCCTGGCCGGCACGGGCGAGGAGCCCGCGCTCGTCTACTCCTGCCACATGGACACCGTGACGCTCGGCGACGGCTGGGACGACGCCACGCCGGCGCTCGGGGGCGTCGTCGCGGGCGAACGCCTCTACGGCCGCGGCGCCTGCGACATGAAGAGCGGCCTGGCCTGCGCGCTGACCGCGTTCTTCTCGCTGCTCGACGAGGTCGCCGGCCGCGGGGAGCTGCCGCGCCGAGGCTTCGCGCTGCTTCTCTCCGTCGATGAGGAGGACTTCATGCGCGGCGTCGAGGCGGCCATCCGCGAAGGTTGGGTCGGCGCCGACGAGTGGGTCGTCGACACCGAGCCCACCGATGGCCAGATCCAGGTCGCGCACAAGGGGCGCACCTGGTTCGAAGTCACGATGACGGGGCAGACGGCGCACGCGAGCCAGCCGTGGAAGGGCGCCGATGCCGTGGCCGCGATGGCCGAGGTCGTCTGCGAGCTGCGCCGCTGGTGCGAGGCGCTGCCGGAGCACGAGGAGCTAGGGCGCTCGACCGTCACTTTCGGGCAGATCGAGGGCGGCTATCGCCCCTACGTCGTGCCGGACTCCTGCAAGCTGTGGATCGACATGCGCCTCGTGCCGCCGGCATCGACCGAGTCCGCCCGCGCCGCCGTCGAGGCCGCCATCGCCGCGGCCGAGAAGCGCGTGCCCGGCAACCACGGCAGCTACGAGGTCACGGGCGACCGCCCGCCCATCGAGCGCGACCCCACCTCTCCTCTGCTCGCCGCGCTGCGCGCTGCCGCAGACGCCGAGGGCACGCCTGCCGAGGTGGGCTTCTTCACCGGCTACACCGACACCGCCGTCATCGCCGGTACCTGCGGAAACCATAACTGCATGAGCTACGGCCCCGGCTCGCTCGCCCTCGCGCACAAGCCGAACGAGTACGTCCCGCGCGCCGACGTCCTCCGCGTCCAGCGCGTCCTCACGCGCCTCGCGAAGGACACCTGCCTCTAAGCCCCTCACCAACGCTGGGTGACAGTCATTGCGTGATGGGTGTCACCAGCCGATGGGTGTCCCCAAAAGCTGCGCGCAATGACTGTCACCCATCGTTGGTGGGCGGCGGGGCGGGGCGCTAGAGGGCGTCGGCGATGTCGCGGACGAGGCGGGCGGTCTTGTCCCAGCCGAGGCAGGCGTCGGTGATCGACTTGCCGTAGACGCCGCCGTCGACGGGCTGGTTGCCGTCCTCGAGGTAGCTCTCGACCATAAAGCCCTTGACCATGCGGCGCACAAGGTCGTTGCGCTTGCAGCTCTCGAGCACCTCTTTGCAAATGCGCGGCTGCTCAAGGGGCCTTTTTCCGGAGTTGTCATGGTTGCAGTCGATGATCGCGGAGGGGTTGGCGAAGTCGGCGTCGAGGTAGCGGCCGGCCAGGCGCTCGAGGTGCTCATAATGGTAGTTCGGGTAGTTGCGCCCATCGAGGCCGATGTAGCCGCGCAGCACGGCGTGCGCGAGCGGGTTGCCGTCGCACTCGACCTCCCAGCCGCGGTAGATGAAGCTCTGGCGCGCCTGCGCCGCGTAGATCGAGTTGAGCATGACGGTCATGGAGCCGGCGGTCGGGTTCTTCATGCCCACGGGCACGCTGATGCCGGAGGCGACGAGGCGGTGCTCCTGGTTCTCGACGGAGCGCGCGCCCACGGCGACGTAGCTCAGAACATCGACGAGGTACTGGTAGTTCGTGGGATAGAGCATCTCGTCCGCGGTAAAGAAGCCCGTCTCCTCGATCACGCGCAGGTGCATGCGGCGCACGGCCTTCACGCCCTCGAGCAGGTCGGCCGGCGCCTCCGGGTCGGGGTTGTGGAGGAGCCCCTTGTACCCCGTGCCCTTGGTGCGGGGCTTGTTCGTGTACACGCGCGGGATGACGATGAGCTTGTCGCGGACCTCGTCGGCCACGCTGGCCAGGCGGTTCATGTAGTCGAGCACGGAGTCCTCGCGGTCGGCCGAGCACGGCCCGATGATCAGCAGGCGCCGGTCGTCCTCGCCGCGCATGACGGCGGCGACCTCGGCGTCGAAGGCGGCCTTGCGCTCGGAGAGCTCGGCAGAGAGCGGCAGCTCCTCGCGGACCTCCTTGGCCATGGGCAGGTGGCGCTTGAAGTTCATGGACATGCGGGTACTCCTCCACTCGTGATTTCAGCGTTAGACATTATCGGGGGTCGCGGGCGCGCGGGCAACGCAGAAGGCTATCATTTGGACCGTATGTAACAAAGACGAGACAGGAGGAACCATGTCCTGCACCACGATCCTAGTGGGAAAGAACGCGAGCTTCGACGGCTCGACCATCATCGCCCGCAACGAGGACTGCCCGAGCGGCGAGTTCTGCGAGAAGCGCTTCTCGGTGAGCAATGCTGCGGGCAAGAAGACCTACAAGAGCGTCATCGGCCACCTCGAGGTGCCGCTGCCCGACGGCGGCGGGCGCTACACCTGCATGCCCAACGCCGACCTCAAGGAGGGCCTATGGGAGGCCGCGGGCGTGAACGCCCATAACGTCGCCATGACGGCCACCGAGACCCTGACCACCAACGAGCGCGTGCTCGCGGCCGACCCCCTCGTGGCCTACAAGGCAGCCTTCGGCGAGCCCGGCCAGGACGGCTACGAGGCCGAGCAGGTGGGCGGCATCGGCGAGGAGGACATGGTCACCCTCGTCCTCCCCTACGCCACGAGCGCCCGCGACGGCGTCCTGCGCCTGGGCGCTCTCCTTGAGCGCTACGGCACCTACGAGATGAACGGCATCGCGTTCTCCGACGTCGACGAGATCTGGTGGCTCGAGACCGTGGGCGGCCACCACTGGATCGCCCACCGCGTGCCGGACGACTGCTACGTCACGATGCCCAACCAGCTCGGCCTCGACTCCTTCGACCTGGACGACGCCCTCGGCGAGGGCCGCGAGCACCTGTGCTCCCCCGACCTTCGCGAGTTCATCCAGAAGAACCACCTCGACCTCAGCCTCGACGGCGAGCTCAACCCGCGCGACGCCTTCGGCAGCCGCTCAGACGCCGACCACGTGTACAACACTCCGCGCGCCTGGGACATGCAGCGCTGGCTCAACCCGTCCGCCGGCCCCTGGGAGACCGCGGCGGCGCACGAGGAGTTCGGCCCCGAGTCCGACCGCCTGCCGTGGTGCCGCGTGCCTGAGCGCAAGATTACCATCGAGGACGTCAAGTACGTGCTCAGCCTCCACTACCAGGGCACGGTCTACGACCCCTACGGCCACATCGGCACCCCGGCGACGCGCGGTCTCTACCGCCCCATCGGCATCAACCGCAACTGCCAGCTCGCCGTCCTGCAGATCCGCCCCTACGTCGACGAGAAGCGCCGCGCGCTGCAGTGGATCGCGCTCGGCAGCAACGCGTTCAACGCGCTCGTGCCCTTCTTCACGCAGGTGGACGAGGTGCCGGCATACGTCTCGTCGACGCCCAGGACCGTGACGACCGACAGCTTCTACTGGGCGAACCGCCTCATCGGCGCCATGGCCGACGCGAGCTACTCCGCCTGCCTGCCGCACGTCGAGCGCTATCAAGAGAAGCTCCAGAGCGAGGCCACGCGCCTCGTGCACGAGTGCGACGAGGCCGCGGGCGACCCGGCGGCGGCCAACCAGGCCATCGCCGACGAGGCCCGCAGGCGCACCGACTGCCTGCTCGGCCACGTGCTCTTTGCCCGCAGCGCCGAGATGCGCAACGGCTTCTCGCGCAGCGACAACTAGTCCTGCGGGCAGCCCCCCGCGACCGTCGTCGGACGCCCATCGCAGATACGACGAGAAAGCGCGCCCCCTCCATAAGGAAGGGGCGCGCTTATCGTTCAATCCGCAGCCGGTGCCAAGCGCCGTTCGTAGGCTACTCGGCGTCGTCCTCCTCGTCCTCGTCGGGCTTCTCGCCTGCGAGCGAGAGGCCGTAGAACAGGCCGAACAGCAGGAAGAGCACGGGGATCGCCATAGCGGCAAGGAGGACCACCGCGAAGGCGGTCGCCGCGCCGGACGGCAGCACGGGAATCATGAACGGCGAGAGCATGAACGCGACGGCCGGCACGACGCCGAGGACGCGCCAAGCGATGCGCATTCCGTGGCCGAGCTTGAGGTCGAACTTATGGACGAGCGATGTGGTCAGGAGCGCGGCGATGGAGAACGCGCCGACCGGCTTGGCGAATACAGCCATCGTGAGCAGGGCGATGTTGTCGCCGAAGTCCCCGCCAACCGACGCCGACCAGGCCAAAAACACGACGCAGATCGCCGAGATGACGCCCCACACGGCGGCGTTGGCGATGAACGTGGATCTCTTCATAACATGACTCCTCAACATCTATGGGGTATGCTCGTTTAGCAAGAACACAGTATAAACCCGAGCGGCGAGCGCCGCTTTTACCCGAGGACGGTATTGCGATGGAGAACACAAAGGCGAAGCGCAGGTACACGGTCGGCGAGGAGGTCGCGAACTCGGTGAGCCACGGCGTGGGGGCGCTGCTCTCCATCGCCGCGCTCGTGCTGCTCATCGTGCGCGCCGTCAGCCACGGCGGCGGCGTGAGGCTCGCCGCGGCGCTGCTCATGGGCATCGGCCTTCTGGTCGAGTACCTCTTCTCGACGCTCTACCACGCGATCGCGCCCGAGAAAGCCAAGCGTGTGTTCCGCGTGCTCGACCACTGCGGCATCTACCTGCTCATCGCCGGCAGCTACGCGCCGTTCGCGCTCGTCGCGCTCGCCGACCGCGGGGGCATCGCGCTCGGCATCGCCGTGTGGGCCGTCGCCATCGTGGGCATCGTCGCCGAATGCTTCCTGCGCGAGAAGCAGCCCAAATGGCTCACCGCGCTCATCTACGTGATCCTCGGCTGGGCGGTCGTCTTCCACATCGTCGACCTCTATCAGGTGCTGCCCGCGCCCGCGTTCTGGCTCCTTCTGGCGGGCGGCATCAGCTACACCGTCGGAGCGCTCTTCTACATCCCCAAGAACGTCCGCTACCTGCACTTCATTTTCCATCTCTTCACCCTGGCCGGC
>OLXM01000220.1_pt1 | contig 12551 bp, 10 predicted proteins | sample 1673361 | NCBI WGS metagenome assembly OLXM01 (sample SAMEA103958109, study PRJEB25191) | human gut metagenome | biome: human-associated habitat [ENVO:00009003]; feature: intestine environment [ENVO:2100002]; material: feces | place: Germany | collected 2013/2015
AGAAAGAGACCATTGACTCCGATGTCGACTCCGTCGCCTCCTACGCCAAGCTTCAGGGCTATTCCAGCGCCGACAACTTCCTCGCCGCGAACTACGGCACGGGCGTCAACACCAAGATCGCAAAGCAGATCGGCTATGAAAGCTCTCTCGCCTCCAAGGCCGCGCAGGAGTATTCCGATTCTCTTGAGTACACCGACGCTCAGCTTGAGGAGCAGTATGCCAGCTATAACGGCGAGCGCGACTATTTCGACATAGTGTATTACTACTCCGCCGCTGAGACCGTCGCCGCCGAGGACGGCACCGAGGCCGCCACGGAGGAGACCATCGCCGCGGCAAAGGCCACGGCTGACGACGTGCTCGCCGCCTATGACGCCGCCGAGGGCGACGATGTCGAGGCGCGCCTCAACGCCGCGCTTGCCGAGGCGGGCGTGGACGCCGAGTGCACCCATAGCTCCGCCGTGGCAGGCTCCGCGCTGGGCGCATATAAGGACTGGGTCATGGACGGCTCCCGCAAGGCGGGCGACGCGACCGTCACCCCCAACGCCAACGAGGACGGCTACTACGTCGTCGCGTTCATCTCCCGCAGCGACAACCACTACAAGCTCGCTCAGGTGCGCCACATCCTCATAAAGGCGGAGGCTGACGAGAACGGCGAATACACCGACGAGGCAAAGGCCGCCGCGAAGGCGCGCGCCGAGGAGCTTTACGCCGAGTGGAAGGCCGGTCCCGCGACGGAGGAGAGCTTTGCCGAGATGGCGAACGAATACTCCGAGGATACCGGCTCCAACACGAACGGCGGTCTTTACGACTCCGTGCGCAAGGGGCAGATGGTCGAGGAGTTTGACGAGTTCTGCTTTGCCGGTCACAAGAGCGGCGACACCGCCATCGTCTACGGCGAGAGCGGCAGCTACGCCGGGTACCACATCATCTACTACGTCGGCGAGGGCGAGCTTTGCAGCAACGAGATCGCGCGCACCGACCTTCAGTCCGCCGACCTTGAAAGCTGGCTCACCGGTCTGACCGAGAACTACGAAGCCGTGAAGGGCTTCTGGTTTAAGCTGGTCGGCTGATAGCACACCGAATTTTTATCCGCCGGAAGCCTCGTGACTTTCGGCGGAGTTTTTTATAAGGACTATATACTATGAACGAGAGAACTATGCGCGCGCAGATGCTGCTGGGCAGCGGCGCGATGGATAAGTTGCGCGCGGCGCACGTCGCGGTGTTCGGGCTGGGCGGCGTCGGCTCATGGTGCGCCGAGGGGCTCGCGCGCTCCGGCGTGGGCGAGCTGACGCTCATCGACCAGGACACCGCCTCGCGCTCGAACATCAACCGCCAGCTCTGCGCGCTGGAATCCACGCTCGACCTTCCAAAGGCGGAGGTCATGGCAGCGCGGGCGCGCGACATCAACCCCGACATAACCGTGCACACCGTCGTCGGCTGCTACACCGCCGCGGAGCGCGAGCGGTTTTTCGTGGACTATGACTACGTCGTGGACGCGATCGACCTTGTCTCGTGCAAGGTCGACCTCATCATGAGCTGCCGCGAGCGCGGCATACCCATCATCTCCGCGCTCGGCACGGGCAACAAGCGCGACGCGAGCCTTCTTGAGATAACGGACATATCAAAGACCTACGGCTGCGCCCTCGCGCGCGTCGTGCGCAAGGAGCTTCGCGCCCGCGGGGTGGAGCACCACACGGTGGTCTTTTCCCCGGAGAAGCCCATGCGCCCCGAGCAGCTTGAGGCTCCGCCTCCCGGGCGCAGGAGCGTTCCGGGGTCGCTGGTGTGGGTCCCGGCGAGCGCGGGGCTGCTGCTGTGCCAGCATGTTGTGACGCGCCTGACCGGGCTTGACGGATAGGAGGGCATGAGATGTATAAGCCTCTTGCGGACGAGATACGCCCCAACACACTCGACGAGGTCGTCGGGCAGAAGCACATTCTGGGGCGTGACGGCATGCTCCGCCGCATTATCGACAGCGGCCGCATCCCCAACATGATATTCTACGGTCCGTCCGGCACGGGCAAGACCACCGTCGCGCGCATTATCGCCGAGCGCACCAACCGCACCCTGCGAAAGCTCAACGCCACGACCGCCGGAATCGCCGACATCAAGCACATCATCGACGAACTGGACACGTTCCTCACGCCGGGCGGCGTGCTTTTGTACCTTGACGAGATACAGTACTTCAACAAAAAGCAGCAGCAGTCCCTGCTGGAATTTATAGAGGACGGACGCATCACGCTCATCGCCTCCACGACTGAGAACCCGTATTTCTGCGTGTTCAACGCTATCCTCAGCCGCTCCACGGTGTTTGAGTTCAAGCCCGTCCCCCCGGACGAGGCGGAGAAGTCCGTCGCGCGCGCCATCGCCATCATGAACGGGCGCCGCGGCGCGCCGCTCGCGGTCGAGCCGGGCGTGACGGCGCGCATCGCCGCCTCCTGCGGGGGCGACGTGCGCAAGGCGGTGAACGCGGTGGAGCTGCTGTTTTCCGCCGCGGCGGTGTCCAGCGCGCCCTGCGCGCGATCGACTTCAAAGCGCGAGAGCGCCCCGGCTGTCTCCTCCAGCTCGCCGTAGTTCCGAACGGCGGCGCGCTGCGTATCCGTCAGCCCGTCATACGCCGACTGCGCCTCCTCGATGGCGCGGAGCGACGAGGCGTCCACATCGCCGATGGCGGCGATCTCGCGCTCCGCGTTTTCCACCGCCTCGCTTTTCCCGCAGCCGCAGAGCTCCTTTCAGTGCTTTGTGAACCTGCTATAAAACAAATTGTTTTATATGTCAATATAACATTTTGTTTTGCTTATACCCCTTTTATAACGTGAAAAGGAGCTGCATAAAATGTACCGACGCATCCGCAATCTGCGGGAGGACGCCGACCTGCGGCAGCAGGACCTCGCCGACTATCTGCAATGCACGCAGGTCAGCTACTCCCACTATGAGCTCGGCAAGCGCGATATCCCGACGGAGGTGCTCGTCCGCCTTGCACGCTTTTACAAGACCAGCACGGACTATCTCCTCGGTCTGACCGATGAGCGCCGTCCCTACCCACCGGTCAGGCGCTGAGTCGCTTTCCCCGCTTTTCCCCCTTTACAATCCGGCGAAAGGGGAGTATAATCGGATTTGTTGCAAAAACCGGCTAAAATCTTCGGTTTTCGCTGTTTTTGGCTTCATAATGTTCTGAACATTCCGAATATCCTATCGTATGGAAACGTCCTAACAACTTTTGCCGGAGGTTAAAAACGCAAATGGCTTTGACGGAAAATCACCACATCACGGACTGGGTGGCGGAGTGCGCGGCGCTCTGCCGTCCGGAGGAGGTCGTCTGGATCGACGGCAGCGAGGCGCAGCTGGACGCGCTGCGGCGCGAGGGCTTCCGCACCGGGGAGCTCATCGAGCTCAATCAGGAGCTGCTGCCCGGCTGCGTTTACCACCGCAGCGCAGTGAACGACGTGGCGCGCGTGGAAGCGCGCACCTTCATCTGCTGCGAGCGCGAGGCGGACGCCGGACCGACCAACAACTGGATGACGCCCGCCGAGATGCGCGAAAAGCTCCGCGGCATTTTTGACGGCGCGATGGCGGGGCGCACAATGTACGTCATCCCTTACGCGATGGGCATCCCCGGCTCGCCCTTCGCCAAATACGGCGTGGAGCTGACCGACTCGATCTATGTCGTCGTGTCTATGGCGATCATGACGCGGGTCGGCAAGGAAATCTTCGACGCCATCGAGGGCGGCGACTTCATCAAGGGGCTCCACTCCAAGGCGGAGCTGGACGCGGAGAAGCGCTACATCGCCCATTTTCCGCAGGACAACACCATCATGTCCGTCAACTCCGGCTACGGCGGAAACGTCCTGCTCGGCAAAAAGTGCTTCGCGCTGCGCATCGCCTCCTGCCTCGGCCGCGACGAGGGCTGGCTCGCGGAGCACATGCTGATCCTCGGTGTTCAGAACCCGCAGGGCGAGGTGCGCTATGTCTGCGGCGCGTTCCCGTCCGCCTGCGGCAAGACGAACCTCGCAATGCTCATCCCGCCGGAGGCTTACCGGGAAAAGGGCTGGAAATGCTGGTGCGTCGGCGACGATATCGCGTGGCTGCGCCCCGGTCCGGACGGCAGGCTCTGGGCGGTGAACCCGGAAAACGGCTTTTTCGGCGTCGCCCCCGGCACGAGCGAGAAGACAAACCCCAACGCCCTCGCGAGCACGCGGAAGAACACCATTTTCACGAACGTTGTCTTAAAGCCGGACGGCACCGTATGGTGGGAGGGACTCGACAAGAACCCGCCGAAGGATGCGCTCAACTGGCGCGGCGAGCCGTGGGACCCCGCGAGCGGCGAGCCGGGCGCGCATCCGAACAGCCGATTCACCGCTCCGGCGAAAAACTGCCCCTGCATCAGTCCGGAGTTCGATAACCCGCAGGGCGTGCCCATCAGCGCCATCGTCTTCGGCGGCCGCCGCGCGAAGACCGCGCCGCTCGTTTACCAGTCCCGCGGCTGGGCACACGGCGTGTTCGTCGGCTCCATCATGGCGAGCGAGAAGACCGCCGCGGCGGAGGGCACCGTCGGCGAAACGCGCCGCGACCCGATGGCGATGCTGCCCTTCTGCGGCTATCACATGGCGGACTACTGGCAGCACTGGCTGGATATGGAGACAAAGCTCACGAACCCGCCGGTCATCTGCAACGTCAACTGGTTCCGCACGGATGAGCAGGGCAAATTCCTCTGGCCCGGCTTCGGCGATAATCTGCGCGTCATCGACTGGGTCCTGCGCCGCGCCTTCGGCGAGGCGGAAGCCGTGGAGACGCCGATCGGCTTCGTCCCCCGCCCGGAGGATATCGACCTCGACGGTACGGATGTCAGCGAGGAGACGCTCCGCAAGCTTCTGACCGTGGACCCCGCTCTCTGGCGCGCCGAGGCAGCCGGTATCCGGGAGTTTTACGCCAAGTTCGGCGAAAAGCTGCCGAAGACCCTCGCTGACGAGCTCGAAAGACTCGAGAAGGCTTTATAAATTTTGATCCCGCCCGGAATCGGGCGGGATCGTGCTTTTTTTATAGCGGTTTATGGGCAGGATGGTCTTTCAGCCGAAGATCTCCCGCTCTGCCGTGAGCACGCGCAGCCATGCCTCGGCGTCGTCGCGGCCTACGGCGGCTACGACGGCGGCGACGTGGGCGCGGCGGGCGGCGCGCTTTTCCTCAATGCAGCGTCTGCCCTCCGCCGTGAGCGCGGCGCGGTGGCTGCGGCGGTCGCCGTCCGCGGTGCGGCGGGCGACGAGACCGTGGCGCTCCAGCTCGGAGAGCAGCGCCGTTACGCGGGGACCGGAGACGTCCAGCGCGCGGGCGATCTCGCCCGGCGAGGTCTCCCCCGCGCGGTAGAGCAGCTCCAGCGCCGCGCCTGCGGAAGCGCCGTCCTCCCCGCGCCGGTGTCCGCCGCGCCCGTGACCGCGCGGGAGGACCGCACAGATGGCGTCGATCAGTTCGTCAAGCTCCATCGCGCGCACCTCAGACCGGGCAGTGGCGGAGCAGCAGCTCCTCCAGCTCCTCGTTTTTCAGCGGGGTCGGCACGGAAAAGACCGCATTGCGGTCCACTTTTTCCGCGAGCGCGCGGTACTCCGCCGCCTGCGCGCTCTCCGGCGCGAACTCCAGCACCGTTTTGCGCTGGAGCTCCGCGTGCTGCACGATGTTGTCGCGCGGGAGGAAATAGAGCAGCTGCGTGCCGAGTCTTTCCGCGAATTCCTCCACGAGCTCACGCTCATTATCGACAAGGCGGGAGTTGCAGATGAGCCCGCCGAGCTTCGTCTTGCCCGCGGCGGCGTAGCGGCTGATGCCGCGGCAGATGTTGTTCGCGGCGTATAGACTCATCATCTCGCCGGAGCAGACGATATAAATTTCCTTCGCCTTGCCCTCGCGGATCGGCATGGCGAAGCCGCCGCAGACGACGTCGCCGAGGACGTCGTAGAGCACATAGTCAAGGTCCGGCGTGTAAGCGCCAAGACGTTCGAGCAGATTGATGGCGCTCACGATGCCGCGCCCGGCGCAGCCGACGCCCGGCTCCGGTCCGCCGCTCTCCGCGGCGCGGACGCCGCCGTAGCCGGTCTGGAGAAAGTCGGCGAGCTCGACCTCGTCCTCCTCCTTTTCGCGCAGCGTGTCGAGCACGGTGCTGCGCGGCAAACCGCCCAAAATGAGCCGCGTAGAGTCCGCCTTCGGGTCGCAGCCGACGATCATCAGCTTTTTGCCCGCATCGGCGAGCGCCGCGGCGAGGTTCTGGGTCGTCGTCGATTTTCCGATGCCGCCCTTGCCGTAAATCGCGATTTGTCTCATTTTTCAATCCCCTCCTTCAGAGCCTCATCCAGCCAGCGGTCGAGCCTGCCGCCGACGAGATCGAGCGCCGGAAAATTTTCGACCACCGACATGCTGCCGGGGTTCGGCAGCGCGATGCGCCGCAGCGACGCCGGCGCAAGGGGGAAGCAGTCCGGGTCCGCGAGCAGCAGCTCCAAGCCCGGCGCGGCGAGCTGGGCGCGCAGCTCATCCTCTCCGGCGAGCTTCGCGTCGCCAGGGCGCAGCAGCGCGCGGTCCGTCTCATAAAAGCTCAGCACCCGCACGGCAGTAAAGCCCCGCGCCTCCAGCGCTTCGCGCAGCGCGTCGGCAAAAAGCTGTTCGCCGAGGACGAGCACCCGCGCGCCCACCTCCGTCCCCGCGGCGGCGGGAAGCTTGTCATGCGCCCGCAGCGCCGCGGCGAGCACCGCGCAGCGCGTTTCACCCAGCGGAGCCCCGGCGACATAAGGCACGCCGAACTCCGACTCCATATATTTCGCAAGCGGCAGTCCCGCCGCGCCGACGACGAGGTTCACCTCCGCAGCCGCGGCGAGGGCGAGGTTTTCCGCCCGGTCCGGCGCGCCCCAGCGCGTCAGCACGCGCCAGCCGAGGCTCTCCAGCCACGCTTCGACTGAGGCGACGGCTTCCGCCGTCCAGTCGATCTGCGTGCAGCCGAGAAGGTTCACGGTGCCGGGGATCGTCTCCGCCGGACGGAGCAGCAGCCTGCCCATCGCCGCCATCGCCGTGCCCGCGCCGCAGACCCAGTCGCGGCTGCCGTCAGCCTCCACATACGCCGCGGGGGTGCCGCGGGCGGCAATCTCGTCCGCGTCGGCGGCGAGGTCGGAGCCGATCATCGCTGAGCTCGGCGCGTGGCAGAGCAGCACGAAAGCGGGATTGCTCTCCGCGCGCAGGTCGTCGAAAGCGGCGAGGACCTTTTTCGAGGTGCCGGTGATGACGTCCGCCTCGCGGATCGCCGAGTCCGTTATGCGCTGTCCCATCGCGCCGCCGCGTCCGCCGCCGAAGCGTCCGCCGCGTCCGCCATGTCCGCCGCGGCTCATCCCGATCGGTTTATAATGCGAGGGGTCGTCCACAATGCCGAAGCCGTCCGTGGCGTTCAGCACCGCCTGCACGCCCTGCACGTCCGAAAGACAGGGTGGCACCACTTTCCAAAGTCGCTTCATATTTCCGTCTCCCCCCTTCAGGCGTGGTCCCCGTGGACCAAATGGCTGTCGTCAAAAAACGACACGGTTACGCCGAGCTCGTCTGCGAGCTCCTGCGCGAGCAGATCGGCGTCCGTGGACAAAATGACCCACTGGCAGCCGAAGAGGATGACGAACTCCTTCGCGCCGCGCTCCGCGGCGAGCTCGGCGACGGCGTCGCGCACTTGGCGCAGATAGCGCCCGGAGGCAAAGTCCGTCATGGACGGACAGAGCAGCGAAAGCTCGCCGCGGCGCATCGCCTCCGCCGCAGCGGAAAAGGGCTTATGGCGCAGGCAGTTCACCGCGCCGACAAAGAGCAGCTGCGCACCGGGATGCTGCGCCCGCAGCTCGCCGAGCACGTCCGCCCCGCCGCGTCCGCCGCGCCCGCGCCCTTCAAAGGGGCACCCCCCGCCATGGCGGGGGCTCTCGTTATGATCTTGAAACATAGATTACTTCCTTTTTTGAATTTATTTAATTAACGTTAATTAAATTATAACAGGGATCTTTGATTTGTCAAGCGGGAAAACAAAAAATCCCCGCCGTGTGAGGGCGGGGCGAGTGAAATCCGCTCTTTGAGCGGATGAAATCCCCGCTGCGCGGGGAAGGGGCCTGGGTGTCACTGAATCGTTTTCAGTACCTCCGCTACGGAGGAACAGTGGTTTTTATAGCGTCCGCGGAGCTCCGGGACGGCGTTGTCCATGATATACGGCGCACCGACGCAGTCGAGCATCGCTTCGTCGTTGAAGTTGTCGCCGAACGCCATGATCTCGCTGAGCTTTAGACCGAGCACGTCCGCGAGCTGGCGGATGCCGTCGCCCTTGTCGGCGGGGGTGAAGTCCAGCCACGCTTCGCCTGCGACGGCGACGCGCATGCAGCCGCTCCAGCGCTCCGTGAGCGCCGCGGCGGCGTCCGCCACACCGTCCGGGCAGAAGGCGGAGACCTTGATGATCGGCTCCGGAATCGCCTCCGGCGCGGGGACGACCGCGACGTTGTGACCCACAAAGTCGCGCACATGCGGCACGACGACGGGACCCTTCGGGCAGAGGTAGCTCGTGTTTTCGCCGGAGATCATGACCTCGCTGTCGGGTCGGGCGATGATCTCATGGCAGAGCGCGAGCGCCTCCGGCTGGGGCAGCAGGATCTTGCGCAGCGGCGTGTCCGAATGGGGACCGAAGACGAGCGCGCCGTTTTCGCTCAGGATATACATCTCCTGCCCGACCTCACCGAACAGCCGGCGCAGGCAGCCGTACTGCCGCCCGCTCGCCGCGGCGAGCAGATAGCCCCGGTCCAGCAGACGCCGGAATTCTCCCAGCGTCTCCGTCGGGATGACGGTCTCGCTGCCGTGGAGCAGCGTGCCGTCGATGTCGCTTGCGATGAGCTTGATCATAGTGGTGTTCTCCGTTTTCTCTGATTTTTCAACAAGGGATATCCTACCACGGTTTCTGAGAAATTGCCACTGGTTTTTTAAAAGAGGCTTGTGCGCGATTGCGGCGGGAGGAATGCCCGGCTTGCTCCTATGCCTCCGGCACCCGCCGAGCGTTCCTCCCGCCAAAAATCCCCCTTCCATTTTGCCGAGAAACGGGTTATAATGAAACGATAAGGTAAAAACCGCGGAGGGCTTGGAAAAATGCCGGAATTTCGGGTGAAAAGTGAATACACCCCGGCGGGGGACCAGCCGGAGGCGATCCGGGCGATCAGCCAAGGCTTCCGGGACGGACTGCGCGAGCAGGTGCTCCTCGGCGTGACGGGCAGCGGCAAGACTTACACAATGGCGAAGGTCATCGAGGCTCTCCAGCGCCCGACGCTCGTTCTTGCCCACAACAAAACGCTGGCGGCGCAGCTCTACGGCGAGTTCAAGGAGTTCTTCCCGGACAACGCCGTGGAGTATTTTGTCTCCTATTACGACTATTACCAGCCGGAGGCTTACATCGCGAGCACGGACACCTATATCGAAAAGGACGCCGCCATCAACGAGGAGATCGACCGGATGCGCCTCGCGGCGACCGCCTCGCTGCTTGAGCGGCGGGACGTCATCGTCGTCGCCTCCGTGAGCTGCATTTACGGCCTCGGCGAGCCGGACGATTTTATGAACATGATGGTGAACCTCACCGTCGGGGCGGAGACGCCCATCGACACGCTGCTCCACCGGCTCATCGACATCCGCTATGAGCGCAACGACATCGCCTTCGAGCGCAACATGTTCCGCGTCCGCGGCGACACGGTGGAGATCTGGCCCGCTTACTGGGCGTCCAGCGCCATCCGCGTGGAGTTTTTCGGCGACGAGATCGACCGCATCAGCGAGATCAACCCCCTGACGGGCGCAGTCATCCGGCGCTTGAACTCCATCCCCATCTGGCCCGCGAGCCACTATGTCACGACGCACGAGAAGATGGAGCGCGCCGTCGGCGAGATCCGCCGCGAGTGCGACGAGCGCGTGAAGTATTTTCAGGATCACGGCAAGCTCATCGAGGCGCAGCGCATCGCCGAGCGCGTCAATTACGACATCGAGATGCTGACGGAGCTGGGCTACTGCTCCGGCATCGAAAACTACAGCCGCATCATCTCCGGCAGACCCGTCGGCAGCGCGCCGATGACGCTGCTGGACTATTTTCCGGAGGACTTCGTCCTCTTCGTCGACGAGAGCCACGTTACGCTGCCGCAGGTGCGCGCGATGTATAACGGCGACCGCGCGCGGAAGGAGAGCCTTGTGAAGTTCGGCTTCCGCCTGCCCTCGGCGTTCGATAACCGCCCGCTGAAGTTCGAGGAATTTGAGCAGCGCGTCCATCAGGCGTGCTACGTCTCGGCAACGCCGGGGGATTTTGAGCGCGAGCACGCCGGTCAGATCGTGGAGCAGGTCATCCGCCCCACGGGGCTCTGCGACCCGGAGATTTCCGTCCGCCCCGTCGAGGGACAGGTGGACGACCTCATCGGCGAGATCAACGCCCGCGCCGCGCGCGACGAGCGCGTGCTCGTGACGACGCTGACGAAAAAAATGGCGGAGGACCTCACCGAATACCTCACCGCGGCGGGCATCCGCTGCCGCTATATGCACCACGATATTGACGCCATGCAGCGCATGGAGATCATCCGCGACCTGCGCCTCGGCGAGTTTGACGCGCTCATCGGCATCAACCTCCTGCGCGAGGGACTCGATCTGCCGGAGGTCTCGCTCGTCGCGATTCTGGACGCGGACAAGGAGGGCTTCCTCCGCAGCGAGACGAGCCTGATCCAGACCATCGGCCGCGCCGCGCGCAACGCCGACGGCACGGTCATCATGTATGCCGACACGGTGACGCGCAGCATGCGCGCCGCCATCACGGAGACGGAGCGCCGTCGCAAAAAGCAGCAGGCGTATAACGCCGCCCACGGCATCACGCCCCGCACCGTCCACAAGGACGTGCGCGAGCTGCTGCGCTTTTCCGCCGAGAACGAGAAAAAGTCCGGCGTGCGCGGGAAAGGCGGCGTGAAGCTCACGGAGCGCGAGCGCGCTGCGGAGATCGAGCGGCTCGAAAAGCAGATGAAGGAGGCGGCGAAGCTCCTCGAATTCGAGATCGCCGCGAGCCTGCGCGACGCGATCATGGAGCTCAAGGGAGAAAAAAAGTCAAACGGGACCCGCTCCGCTGGGCTCCCGTTTGAGTAAGCTGCGGTCTGCTGCAGCGCACGCCCCTTGGGCGCACGTTTGCAGACCGAGCGGTATTTTTCGGCAGGTACACGCCCCGCCGAAAAATGATCAAACTCTATTTGCCGCTGCGGCGGCAAACTCTGCGAGGCATATATAAAAAGGGAGGGGGGGAGACACGCATGGCGACATCTGTCGTCAAAAACGATTTTTCAAAGGACGCGATGTGGCGCAATATCTTGCGTATGGGGCTGCCGATGATGCTCGCGCAGCTCATCAATGTGCTCTACTCCATCGTCGACCGCATGTATATCGGACACATGGAGGGCGTCGGCTCCCTCGCGCTGACGGGCTTGGGGCTCACGATGCCGCTCGTGTCCATGATCGGCGCCTTCGCCGCCCTCTGCGGCACGGGCGGGGGACCCCTCTGCTCCATCGCGCGCGGCCGCGGCGACCTTGAAAGCGCGGAGGAGCTGATGGGCAACGCCTTCGCGCTGCTGCTCATCCTCGGCGCGGTCATCACGGCGGCGTTTTCCGCCTTCCTGCGCCCTATTCTGTTCTTCTTCGGCGCGACGGACGCGACGATCGTCTACGCCGCGGAGTATGCGCGGATCTATGTCCTCGGCACTGTCTTCGTGATGCTCGCGCTCGGCATGAATTACTTCATCAACGCGCAGGGCTTTGCCGGGACCGGCATGCTGACCGTGGCGGTCGGCGCGGTGATCAACATCGTGCTCGACCCGATCTTTATCTTTGCGCTCGACATGGGGATTGCCGGCGCGGCTTGGGCGACGTTCATCTCTCAGGCGTGCAGCGCGGCGTGGGTGCTCTGCTTCCTGCTGGGGAAAAAGGCGATCTTAAAGCTCCGGCTGCGCTGCATGCGGCTGCGCTGGAGTGTGCTGGGCAAGATGCTCGCCCTCGGTATCACGGGCTTTGTCATGCAGTTCACGAACGGCGTCGTCCAGATCGCCTGCAACGTGGAGCTGCGCGCGTTCGGCGGGGACCTCTTCGTCGGCGCGATGACGGTCTTGAACTCCGTGCGCGAGGTGCTCTTTATGATCATCCACGGTCTCAGCAACGGCGCGCAGCCGGTGCTGGGCTTCAATTACGGCGCGGGAAAGCCCGACCGCGTGCGGCAGGGCGTCCGCTTCATGACTGCGGCGGCGTTCGCTTACGCCGCGCTCGCCACGGCTGTTACCCAGCTTTTCCCGGCGCAGCTCACGATGGTGTTCAACGACGACCCGGCGCTGCTCGCCATCTGCGAAAAGGCGATGCGCATTTATTTCTGCGCCTTCCTGCCAATGTCGTTTCAGGTGGCGGGCCAGTGTGTGTTCGTTGCGCTCGGCAGGGCGAAGCAGGCGATCATTTTCTCCGTGCTGCGCAAGGTCGTTATCGTAACGCCGCTCATCTTCCTGCTGCCGCGCATCCCCGCCCTC
>OLXM01000223.1_pt1 | contig 12511 bp, 10 predicted proteins | sample 1673361 | NCBI WGS metagenome assembly OLXM01 (sample SAMEA103958109, study PRJEB25191) | human gut metagenome | biome: human-associated habitat [ENVO:00009003]; feature: intestine environment [ENVO:2100002]; material: feces | place: Germany | collected 2013/2015
GAAGAGAAGACTGCTCTTTGGGAGAGTAGACTTCTCTCCCGCGAGAAAGAGCGCGCTGCGGCGCTTTGCAATCGGGCTTCGCAGCTGAGCTGACTTTTTGGAGATATGCGCGCGTAAACGGCGCACGGGCCCAGGTGATGTACCGTATATTGGCGTGCGGCTCGGCCGGGCCGCAGCTCAGGGCCGAAAAAGAGGGGCTTCTCGACATATGATTCTGAACATGCTCAAGGGCAAGATCCACCGTGCCACCGTCGTCCAGGCGGAGGTCGACTACGTCGGTTCCATCACCATCGACGAGGACCTCATGGACGCCGCCGGCATCCTCGAGTACGAGAAGGTCCAGGTCGCCGATGTCGACTCCGGCTCCCGGCTCGAGACCTACGTCATCGCCGGCGAGCGCGGCAGCGGTATGATCTGCCTCAACGGGGCCGCGGCGCACCTCGTCACCGTTGGCGATAAGGTCATCATCATGTGCTACTGCCAGATGGACGAGTCGGAGGCGGACGGCTTCCAGCCGCGCGTCGTCTTTGTGGACGAGCACAACCGCATCGCGCGCACCACGCGCTACGAGCGCCATGGCCGCCTGGAGGACATGGCATAGCGCATAGGCGCCCAAGCACATCGACACCGTGATTCATCTGCGGGCCCAGGAACGGGCCCGCTTTTTTCGTCGCCGCGGCGGCGCGCCCTCCTCTGTACGGGTACACCCTAGGTGAATGGCTTGTGGTGGAATCCCCGATGGTTGTTTACGCAAGAGTTAGATTAGGTATACTTCTCTCGGTAAGTTAGATAAAGCTAACTAGTCACGTCAGAAAGGTGGCCCACCATGGCACGCATCATTGAGGTTTACGGTCGCGAGGTCCTGGACTCCCGCGGCAATCCCACCGTCGAGGTCGAGGTCGCGCTCGAGGACGGCTCCTTCGGTCGCGCGATCGTCCCGTCCGGCGCGTCGACCGGCGAGTTCGAGGCCGTCGAGCTGCGCGACGGCGACGCGGAACGCTACCTGGGCAAGGGCGTCCAGAAGGCCGTCGGCCACGTGAACAACGAGCTCGCCCGCCTGCTCATCGGCATGGACGCGACCGACCAGCGCGCCTGCGACCAGGCCATGATCGACGCCGACGGCACGCCCAACAAGGGTAACTTCGGCGCGAACGCCATCCTCGGATGCTCGCTCGCCATCGCCCGCGCTGCCGCGGACTCCGCCGGCCTGCCGCTCTACGCCTACCTCGGCGGCCCGAACGCGCACACGCTGCCCGTCCCGATGATGAACATCTTGAACGGCGGCGTCCACGCGGACAACAACGTGGACTTCCAGGAGTTCATGATCATGCCCGTCGGCGCGCCCGACTTCAAGACCGCCCTTCGCTGGTGCACGCAGGTCTACCACACGCTCAAGGGCACCCTCAAGGCCGCGGGCCTCTCGACCGGCGTGGGCGACGAGGGCGGCTTCGCGCCGGACCTCAAGACCAACGACGAGCCCTTCGTCTACCTGATGGAGGCCGTCCGCGCGGCCGGCTTTACGCCCGGCGTCGACTTCATGTTCGCCATGGACCCCGCGACCTCCGAGTGCTACAACCGCGAAACCGGCCTCTATGAGCTCAAGGGCGAGGGGCGCACCCTCACCTCCGACCAAATGGTCGACTATTGGGAGGACCTGGTTTCTCGCTACCCGATCATCTCCATCGAGGATGGCCTGGCCGAGGAGGACTGGGACGGCTGGCAGAAGCTCACCGAGCGCATCGGCGGGAAGGTCCAGCTCGTCGGCGACGACCTCTTCGTCACCAACACGTCGCGCCTCGCCAAGGGCATCGAGCTCGGCGCCGCGAACGCCATCCTCATCAAGGTCAACCAGATCGGCACCCTGACCGAGACCCTCGACGCCATCGAGATGGCTAAGCGCGCGGGCTACGCCGCCGTGGTCTCGCACCGCTCCGGCGAGACCGAGGACACCACCATCGCCGACCTCGCCGTCGCCGTGAACGCCGGCCAGATCAAGACGGGCGCGCCCGCCCGCACCGACCGCGTGGCCAAGTACAACCAGCTCCTGCGCATCGAGGACGCGTTGGGCGACTCCGCCGCGTACCTCCAGAAGGCAGCCTTCTACAACATCGCGTAGGCAAGAAGGACGCGGACCGGCCCCGCGCGCGGCATCGGAAAGGTACGCTGCATACAGCGCGAAGGCGGCCCGAGGGTTGGAGACCCCCGGGCCGCCCTTCTCTGCAGCCGATCGCCGTCTTGCTTCGCGGACCTCGCCTCGCCTTGAAGCCCGTCGCCACTTTGCTTTGCGGCTTGCCGCAGCCCTTCTTTCCGGCCTGCCTCCGCCCTACTCCTCGCCCATGGACTGGTGGCGCACCAGCCGGCTGCGGTAGAGCCACGTCTCGTGCCGGTTCTCCCAGAGCTTGAAGACCTCGGCGACCAGCGTGGGCACCACGGCGAGCGCCACCGAGAGCGCCCAGCGCTCCCAGCCCAGGCCCACCATGCCGAAGACGCGCCCCACGGGCCCGGCCAGCACGAGCAGCGAGAAGACCGCGGCCATGGCGACGGCGCTCCAGACCAGCGGCATGTTATCGCTCACTGCGCGGGTAAACACCGAGCCACGACTACGCACGGTAAAGACGTGCAGCACGCTCGAGAGCGCCACCACAAAGAAGCACATGGTCTGGCCCACGCCGAGCCCCGCGGCCACGGCGTCAGGGATCTCCACGAAGCACCCCAGCCAGAACGCCAGCAGCCCCACCGCGGCGAACGCCACCGTCTGCTGCAGGGTAGCCCTGACGACCAGCTGCGAGAAGAAGCTCTCGGTGCGGCCGATGGGCTTACGGCGCATGATGCGCTCGTCTGAGGTGTCCTTGGCAAGGCACAGGCCGGGGATGCCGTCGCCCAGGACGTTGATCAGGAGCAACATGACGGGCGTGAGCGCCGTGCCCCAGCCCGCGAGCTGCGCCCCCAGCATCACCACGATCTCGGAGAGGTTGCAGCTGATCAAGAAGTAAACCGTGCGCCTGATGTTGGAGAAGACGTTCCTGCCCTCGCGCACGGCGTCCACTATGGTCGCGAAATTGTCGTCCGTGAGGATCATGTCCGCCGCGGCCTTGGCGACCTCGGTGCCGGCCGCGCCCATGGCAACGCCCACGTCTGCCGCCTTGAGCGCCGGCGCGTCGTTCACGCCGTCGCCCGTCATGCTCACGACCTCGCCCTGCTCCTGCCAGGCCTCCACGATGCGGATCTTGTCCTCGGGCGAGACGCGCGCGTAGACGGAGTAGGCGCGCACGTTGGCGACGAGCTCCTCGTCAGACATTGCGGCGAGCTGCTTGCCCGTTACCACGGAGCCCTTCTCGCCAATGAGGCCGATCTGCCGGGCGATGGCGGCGGCCGTGGCGGCATGGTCGCCCGTGATCATGACGGTGTGGATGCCCGCGCGGCGGGCGGTCTCGATGGCGTCGCGCGCCTCCGGGCGCGGCGGGTCGATGATGCCCACGATCCCCTCGAACGTAAGGTCGCGCTCGAGCTCCTCGAGGTCGCCGCTGGCGGGGAGCTCCTCCACCACGCGGCTCCCCAGCGCGATGACGCGAAGGGCATCCGCGGCGAAGCTGTCGTGGGCCTCCTGGCGCCGCGCGAGCTCCTCGGCGGGGGCCGGCGCGAACGGCAGGCGGTCGAAGGCGCCCTTGGTGAGCACCAGGTAGCCGCCCTGCGGGAGCTCATGGACGCTCGTCATCATCTTTCGGGCGGAGGAGAACGGCACCTCGCCCACGCGGGGCCGCTCCGCGAGGAGCTGCTCCCGAGTCTCCCCGCCTTCCGTGAGCAGGCGCACGATGGCGGTCTCGGTGGCGTCGCCCACGATGCGGGAGCCGCCCTCGCCATCGGGCTCGATGGCGGCGTTGCTGGCCAGCGCCAGCTTGTGCAGCAGGTCGAGCTCGGCCACGCCCTCCACGGCGCCGTCGACCGCCACGGGAACGCTCACGGGGAGGTAGGGTGCCGCCGCCCACATGCGCCGGATGCTCATGCGGTTCTGCGTGAGGGTGCCCGTCTTGTCCGAGCAGATAACGCTCACGGAGCCCAGGGTCTCGACCGCCGGCAGCTTGCGGATGAGCGCGTGCTTACCGACCATGTTGTGGACGCCCTGCGTGAGCGAAAGCGTGACTATGAGCTGCAGCGTCTCGGGCACGGCGGCCACGGCGAGGCTCACTGCTGCGAGCACCATCGCCCAGAACTCCTCGCCCTGTTGGAGGCCCGTGGCGAGCAGGATCGCCGCGGCGGCCAGTGCGACGGCGCTGATGGCGCGCACGACGCGGACGAGGCGCAGCTGGAGCGGCGTCTGCATCCTCTGGGTTTCGTTGAGGTAGCCCGCGATGCGCCCCATCTCGGTCTCCATGCCCGTGGCCGTGACCACCGCCGTCGCGTTGCCGGCCGTGACCAGGCAGCCGGAGAAGACCATGTTCGAGCGGTCGCCGATGGCGGCGTCCTCCTCGGGCAAGGCCGAGGCGTCCTTCTCCGCCGCCTCCGACTCCCCGGTGAGGGAGGACTCGTCCACGGCGAGTCCCGTCGCCTCGACGAGGCGGGCGTCCGCCGCCACGAGGTCTCCCGTCTTGAGGACGAGGACGTCGCCCGGCACGACGTCGGCCGTGTCGATCTCTATGCGGGAGCCGACGCGCAGCACCAGGCACGTGGGGCTGTTGAGGTCCGCGAGTGCCTCGAGGGCGCGCTCGGCGCCGCGCTCCTGCGTGACGGCGAGCACCATGTTCAGCACGATGATGGCCACGATCACCAGCGGCTCGAGGAATCCCGAGCCCTCGCGCGCGGCGAACGCGAAGGACAGCGCCGCCGCCACGAGGAGGATGATGTTCGATACATCCTTGAACTGGCGCAGGACCTGGGATGCGAGGCTCTCGCCCTTCGCCTGCCGATAGGCGTTGGGCCCGGTCTTCGCCAGGCGGCGGGCGGCCTCATCCGGCGCCAGGCCCTCCCGGGCGGACGTGCCCAGGCTCTCGATGACTTCCAAGACAGGGGTGTTCCAGTGTTTCATGTCCCTCGTTTCGTGCGACGCGCGAGCGGGAGACGGGCGCCCCCTGCTGCAGGGGCGTCTCACATTCGCTGGTTGTTAGGGGTGCGCCGACTGGGCACATAGGCCCCGCGGCAACACATACACATAAATGAATACCCTCATTCGATGAGTTTATTACCGAACACGGTTACTTTGTTTATAAAGAGGCGGGCGAAGAGCAGGACCGCGCTCGTCTCGACGAGGCGCCATCCAACGTTGCTGGCGCCGGGCGGGACCACGGCAGACTCGGCAAGGCGCCGTCGGGGCCGGTCGGCGGTATCCTATAGAAAACGAACCCGGCGGCGAGAGGAGCCCCATGGCAGCATCACCCGCAAAGAAGCGCATCCTGGTCGGACAGTCCGGCGGGCCCACGGCCGCCATCAACTCGAGCCTCGCCGGCGTCGTCGCGGGCGCGCGCGAGGCGGGCGCCGAGATCGTCGGCATGCGCTACGGCATCCAGGGCTACCTCGCGGGTCGCACGGTCGCGCTCGGCGAGGCGCTGCCGGACGACGACGCGCTCGCGCTGCTGCGCCGCACCCCGTCGAGCTGGCTCGGGAGCTGCCGCTTCAAGCTGCCCGCGCTCGACGCTCCCGAGGCCGAGGGCTTCTTTGCCGACGCCTTCGCGAAGCTCGAGGCCGACGGCTTCGACGCCATGCTCTACATCGGCGGCAACGACTCGATGGACACCATCGCCAAGCTCGGTGCGTGGGGCGCGCGCATGGGCTCCCCCATCCGCTTTATCGGCGTGCCGAAGACCATCGACGATGACCTCGTGGGCATCGACCACACGCCCGGCTACGGCAGCGCGGCCCGCTTCGTGGCCACCGCCGTGTCCGAGGTCGCGCGCGACGCCGACGTCTACGACCTCAAGAGCGTGACCTTCGTCGAGATCATGGGCCGCGACGCCGGCTGGCTCGCGGGCTCCGCATGCCTCGCCGGCCCCGACCTCGTGCTGCTGCCGGAGGTCACGCTCGACGAGGACGCGCTGATCGAGCGCATCTCGGTGTTGCTGGAGCACCAGAACACCGTGGTCGTCGCCATGAGCGAGGGCGTCCGCGGGGCCGACGGCCACCTGATCGCCGAAAAGACCGTCGCCGCGGGCACCGGCGTCGACGAGTTCGGCCACCTGGCGCAGCTCTCCGGCCCGAGCCGCTACCTGGCCGGCGTCGCCAAGGCGCGCCTCGGGGTAAAGACGCGCGCCGTCGAGCTGTCCACGCTGCAGCGCTGCGCGTCCCACTGCGCGAGCGAGGTCGACCTGGACGAGGCGTTCGAGCTCGGCCGCCGCGGGGTCTCCGTAGCGCTGGCCGGCGAGTCGGTGCGCATGTGCACGCTCACGCGCACCGGCGACGAGCCGTACGCCGCCGAGTACGGGACCGTCGACGTCCTCGAGGTCGCGAACAAGGTCAAGCCCGTCCCGCGCGAGTGGATCTGCGCCGACGGCATGGGCGTGACGGACGATTTCCGCCGCTACGTCGCCCCGCTCGCAGGCACTCTCCCGCAGCAGCTCAAGGGGCTGTAGTAAGCCGCACGATGCGGGTGCCGTGGACCTCGGAGACGCCGACGGCACCCGCGACCTCGGCGGCATTCTCCCAGGTCACGCCGCCTCCGGGCAGGACCGTTATGCGACCGGCCGCGTAATCAGCGAGCTCGCGCAGGCGCGCCGTGTTGTCCGCCATCGGCGTGCCGGCCGCGCCGCCGTGCGTAAGCACCCGGTCGACGCCGAGCTCGGCCAGCGCGTCAAGCGCCGCGGGCTGCGCGGCGGGCGGCAGCTCGTCGAAGGCCATGTGGAACGTGACCGAGAGGCTTTCTTGCTTGGCGAGCCGCACGAGCCGCTCGGTGAGGCCCAGGTCGACCTCGCCGTCGCGGAGGCAGCCGAAGACGACGCCGTCCACCCCCAGCTCAGCTGCGTGCCGCAGGTCATCGGCCATGATGCCCGCCTCGGCTTCGGTGTACACGAAGTCGCCGCCGCGCGGCCGGACCATGCACATCACCGCGACGCCTGCCGGCCGGCACATCCCGACCGCCGCGCGGATCACCCCGTGCGACGGCGTCGTCCCGCCGACGGCCAGGTTGTCGCACAGCTCGATGCGCCCTGCGCCGGCCGCGATCGCCGCCGGGACGTGCTCGACGTTCTCCGCGCAGAACTCGCGCAGCAGCTCTTCACCCATGTGACCGCCCTTCTTTGCAGCTCGTTCGCGCTCAATCGCGCTCGTTCACACAAGTCTAAACGCAGCGGGGGCGATGGTGGTATGGTCGTGTCTCGCGACACGCGTCGCCGCGTTTGCAGCTGATTGGAGACACGCCCATGACCCCCGCGCAAAAGAGAATCGTCGTCACCCTCGGCTTCTGCGGCCTCGTCTCCGCTGCCGACAACTGGTTCGTCTCGCCGGCGCTGCCCGCCATCGCGCAAGCGCTCGCGGTCGCGCCGAGCGCTGCGGCCATCATCCTCACTGCCTACCTCACGCCGTACGGTCTGCTCCAGCCCGTCTGCGGCGCTATCGGCGACGCCGTGGGGCGCGTCCGCCTCCTGCGCATCATCGTCGCGGGGCTCGCCGTGAGCACCGCGGCCTGCGCGGCGGCGCCCACGCTCGGGATCCTCATCGCCGCGCGCATCGTCACCGGCTGCTTCGCCGCGGGCATCATCAGCGTGAGCCAAGCGCTGGTGGGCGACGTGGTGAGCACTGAGGACCGACAAGGGGCGGTCGGCCTGCTCATGGGCATCACCTTCACCGGACAAGGGATCTCGGCGGGGCTCGGCGGCATCATCTGCGACCTCGTCGGATGGCGCGCGGCGTTCGTGTGCTTCGGCGTGCTCGGCGCGGTCGCGTGGGCAGGCGTCATGCGCCTTCGCGGAGTCGGAGAGAAGCGCGGAGCGGCGCAGGCCGAGCCGTTCCGCCCCGCCGCGTTCCTTGTGCAAGCAACGCGCACGTTCTTTGGCCCCGGGCGCGCCGTGTTTCTCATCGCGTGCTCGACCGGCATCATCTACCTGGGCGTCTATGGCTTCATAGGAACCTTCCTCGCCGAAAAGTGCGGCCTTGCGTCCACACAAGCGGGTCTGCTCATGATGTTCTACGGCCTCGCGTGCCTTGCCGGCGGCAGTCTCTCGGGCCGCATCGGCGCCGCGCGCGGGCAGGCCGGCGTCATCCTCGTCGGCGAGGTCTCGGGCATCGCTGCGTGCGCGCTTCTTGCTGCCTCGACGCTCACCGGCTCCTGGGCACCGGCGCTCATCGCGGCGGCATGCCTCGGCCTCGGCTACATCCTCGTGCAGCCGACGCTCGTCGCGCTCTCCATGGACGTGGGCCCGGGCCGCGCGGGGCTTTGCACCGGGCTCATAGGTCTCGGCGTCTTTGCCGGCGGCGGCGTGGGCAGCGTGATCGGCGGCTCCGTCATCGGGGCGGGCGGCTACCTCGCGCTGTGGCTCGCGGCGGGGATCGCCTTGGCGGCGCAAGCCGTGATCGGCGCGAGGGCGCTCCCCCGGGCACGGGGCTGAGCTTCTCCTCGAGCCTGCGCGCCGCGATGTCGCGCGCAGCAAAAGGCCCGCCTTGGCACAGCCCGTAGCGAAAAAATGCCGTTGTGGCACAACCCGTTGCAAAAAGAGGCGCTGTGGCACAACCTGTTGCAAAGAAGGGCGCTGTGGCACGCGATTCCCTGCCACGGCGGCGATTCTTGCCACGTGCCGTGCCACAGCGGCGATTCTCGCCACGCGCAGCGCCGCCCCCCCCCTGTGCCGCGGGCCGCGCCTCTCCCCATCTCGCGTGCCATATCGGCGATTTCCGCCACGGCACCCGCCACGCCCCGGGCTTGTCTAGAATTCGTGCCTTCGGGCGGGGCGGGCTTCTTGCCACACGGAAACCGCTGGTAGAATATGCAGGTTGAACCCGCGCGAAAGGACCCCCATGGCCTCCATCAATTACCAGCTCGCTCGCTTCGTGGCTTCCTACGGCGACGTCACGAAGATTCCCGAGCCCACCCAGCCCGAGGTCAGCGTGGCCGGCCGATCGAACGTGGGCAAGTCGTCCCTGCTCAACAAGCTCTTTGGGCGCAAGAATCTCGTCAAGGTCTCGTCCACGCCGGGCAAAACCTGCAACGTCAACTTTTTTGACGTCGACGGCATCACCTTCGTCGACCTGCCCGGCTACGGCTTCGCACGCGTCTCCAAGGCCGAGAAGGAGCGCTGGAGCGAGCTCATCGGCGGCTACTTCGAGCTTGAGCGCAGCTTCAACCTCGTGCTCTCGCTCGTGGACATCCGTCACGAGGCGCAGAAGCTCGACCAGCAGATGATCGGCTTCCTCCAGGACGCCGGCCTCCCCTACCTCGTCGTCCTCACCAAGGGCGATAAGCTCGGCCGCGGCAAGCAGAACTCGCAGGCAGCGCTGCTGTCCCGCCAGCTCGAGGTCCCGCGCGACCAGATGATCATCACCAGCGCCCAGACCGGCCAGGGCATCGACGAGCTCAAGACCCGCATCGCCGCGGCCTGTCTGTAACGTCGAAGGCGGCGGGCGTCGGCACGCCCCAAGCGCTGCCGCGCCCCAAACACTGCCACGCACCGACCGCCTCCGCCAAGAAACCCCGCGCCCTGCAAACCCCAGGAGGAACCCCATGCCCAACCCGGTTGTCGCGTTCTTCGACGTCGACGGTACGCTCACGTACCGCGACCCCGTCACAGGGCCGACCGATGCTCCGCGCCCGCGGGTCGTCGACGCCATCCGGCGCTTCGTCGGCGCGGGCAACGTCGCCGCGGTCTGCACCGGGCGCAGCGTCCTGGGCATCACGAACCTGATGGCCTCGTGCCCATTCGCCGGCGCCGTCACCCTCGACGGCACGCACGTCGTCTATGGCAAGAAAGTCGTCTACGACCGGACCATCGACCGCGATGTCTTTGCGCGCACCGTCGCCGAGATGCACCGTATCGGCATGGAGGCGCTCATCGAGGGGACCTACGGCTGCGCGCTCGTCTACGGCGACGCCGAGGCCTCCGACCTGCGTCGCGCCATCCCCGGCGCCCAGACCATCGAGCAGTACGAGGCCGCCGGCGGGCGCATGGACTTCGGGAAGATCGACTTCATCGACACGAGCCTCGCGGCCTGCCGGTCAAGCGAGTTCCTCATGGGGAGCTACCACTACATGAACGTCGGCGGCGGGTATCACGAGCTGGCCATCCCCGGCACGAGCAAGGGTATCGGAGGCCGCGCCTTCATCGATGCGCTGCCCTTCCGGCCGTCGCGCGTCTACGCCTTCGGCGACTCCGAGAACGACCTCGCGATCCTCGACGAGGCCGACGTCGCAGTCGTGATGGGCAACGCGCACGACAACGTCAAGGAGCACGCCGATTACGTGACGGATACCGCCGCCGAGGACGGCGTGGCGACCGCGCTCGAGCACTTCGGCTTGATCTAAGGGTTTTTCGGAGCTGTCGCGGCGTGAGTAGCGCGCCGAGTGCCGCGCCCCTACGCGCCCCTTTGGGCCAAGAACGCGCGCGTGCGCTCCTCGCGCGGGTTATCGATGAGCTCGCGGGCCGGGCCCTGCTCGACGATGACGCCGCCGTCCATAAAGATGATGCGGTCGGCGACCTCGCGCGCGAAGCTCATCTCGTGCGTGACGATGACCATGGTCATGTCCTCGGCGGCAAGGCCCTTGATCACCTTGAGCACCTCGGCCGTGAGCTCGGGGTCGAGCGCGGAGGTCGGCTCATCGAAGAACACGATCTGCGGGTTCATGCACAGGGCGCGGGCGATGCTCGCGCGCTGCTGCTGACCGCCGGAGAGCTGGCAGGGGACCTTATCCTCGTTGCCGGTGAGGCCCATCTTTGCGATGAGGGCACGGGCCTGCTCCTCGACCTCGGCGCGGTCGCGCTTCTGGACGCAGATCGGCGCGTCCATCACGTTTTTAAGCACCGAAAAGTGCGGGAAGAGGTTGTAGTTCTGGAACACGAGGCCGAAGCGCGAGCGCGTCTCGGCGAGCGTGGGCTTATCGCCATAGACGCCGTCACGGCAAATGGCCAGGTCGCCGTAGCTAAGGTCGCCCGCGTCCATCCGCTCGAGCAGCGTCATGCAGCGCAGCAGCGTGGACTTGCCGCCGCCCGACGGGCCGATGATGGCCACGACCTCGCCGGGGTTGACCGTCAGCGAGATGTCGCGCAGGACCTGCACGTCGCCGAAGCTCTTTTGCGCGTGGTCGACCGCGACCACCGGCGCGCCGTTCTTGTTCTCTGCCATAGGATCTCCTCAAAATGACGAAAAGGGACTGTCCCTTTTCGTCATTAGTCGTGGTAGTAGCTCAGGCGGCGCTCGACGCGGCCGGCGACGATGTCGATGACGAAGTTCGCGACCCAGTAGAAGGCCGCGGCGATGATGAAGGGCGCCATGCTGACCTGAGAGGCCACGAGCTGCTTGGCGACGGTGAACATCTCGATGACGCCGATGGAGAACGCGAGCGAGGTGTCCTTGACGAGCGTGATGACCTCATTCGTCACGGCGGGCAGGATCCGCTTGACGACCTGCGGAAGAACGATGCGCATGAAGGTCTGCGAGCCCGAGTAGCCCAGGACCTCGGCCGCCTCGTACTGGCCGCGCGGGATGGACTGGATGCCGGAGCGGTAGATCTCGGCGAAGTAAGCGGCATAGTTGATGATGAACGCCACGATCGTCGCGTACCACTTGCTGTCCGTGGTCAGGCTGATGCCGAACACGTAGTACGGCATGAAGTAGATCGCGAACATCTGCAGCATCAGCGGCGTGCCGCGCATGATCGAGATGTACGCGCGGGCAAGAAGCGCGAGCGGCTTGAACTTGCTCATGCGCGCGAAGGCCACGAGCATGCCCAGCGGCAACGAGCCAACGAGCGTGAAGGCGAAGATCATCACCAAGTCCCCGACCGTCTACGTCCCCGGCACGCCTGCTGAAAGCGAGAAGGGATTTGTCTACACGCCGCAGATCAGCCAGAGCGCCGGCTGGAACTATGATACCGCCGCGATGAACCTCATGGGCTTCACCACGACCTCCGACGTGACCAAGGCGGACGCCGCCGCAGGTGCGACGAAGCTCGACGCCGCCGCAAAGACCGCTGTGAAAAACGGCCTGCCGTACATCGGTTACAGCTATTCCGCAGCGTCCTCCGCCTCTGACCTCATCGCCGGCGTGGAATACACCGAGCTGGACGGCGCGATGGCGCTGGGGCGGCGGCTGGACGCGCGCGGGATCGTCGCCAGCGCGGCGCACACCGACGCGGACTATGACACCATGGCGCGCGCCGTGATGAACGGCTTTTCCGACGTGACGCATCTCTATTCCGGCTGCTCGAGCGTCGTGCGGCGCAACGCCTTCCGCGTGGCGGGCGTGGTCGAGGCCGGGCTGGAGATGAGCGCGCTGACCGTGCAGGTGATCGCCGACGGCTGTCATCTGCCGCTGCCGCTGCTGCGGCTGATCTATCGCTGCAAGGGCGCGGACAGGATGTACGCCGTGACCGACGGCC
>OLXM01000236.1_pt1 | contig 12238 bp, 16 predicted proteins | sample 1673361 | NCBI WGS metagenome assembly OLXM01 (sample SAMEA103958109, study PRJEB25191) | human gut metagenome | biome: human-associated habitat [ENVO:00009003]; feature: intestine environment [ENVO:2100002]; material: feces | place: Germany | collected 2013/2015
CAGTAGTCCGTACTGCCAAGACGGGTTTTCGAGAAGAATTGCTGCTCTGCGATGATCATATCAGGATGCATCTCCAGGAAATGCTCCGCCTGAATCGTGCTGCGGCCGATGCGAGGCAGCCGCTGAAAGGCCTTTTCATTCGATGCCTTGATGCCATACCACTGACTGTTCTGTCCATCATCTGCCGCGAGGATGGCATCTTCGACACCAAGATCCAGCAGCGTCTCCGTTTCATTCGCACCGATGACGATCACGCGCTGCGGCACATCCGACAGGTACTCGCGATTCACCCCCGTCTCATAGTAGTTCTCTACCTTAATATTCTCCACAAAGGGGCGCGAATATTCCTCGGCAGGAGGAGACTTCTGCAACTGACAGCCTGATAGGCAGAGCGGCAGAAGGAGCGAGAGAAGCCAAGCCTTCTTCATCTTCTCACCTGCTTTCTGGATATCAGCATCCACAGGAAAAAGGGCGAACCTGCCAGTGCGGCCATGACGCCCACAGGCAGCTCCAGTCCGGAGATCGCATTTCTTCCCAGAATATCCGCCCAGCAGAGGAATGTCCCTCCCGTAAGCGCCGCCAGCGGAAGAAGACGTCCATGGCTGCTCCCCACGAGGAGACGTACGCCGTGCGGGATGATGAGCCCGACGAATCCGATCATACCCGACATGTACACCACCGCTCCGACAAGAAGCGCCATGACGGCGATATACACTTTTCGATACGTCGAAAGTTTTTGCCCCATGGTTAAAGAGAGGTCATCCCCCATGAGCATCAGGTCGAGGATGCGCCTTTGGGAGAAGAAGTAGAAACATCCAGCCGTCACTAGAATCGCCAAAATGCCGATCGCCATCCAGGAGTCAGCACGGATATTCCCCATCATCCAGAACTGGATAGACCGCGTCTTCGACGTATCCGCCACCACGGTGACAAAGAAGCTCACAGCAGCCGAGCAGGCTGCATTGAGTGCAAAACCTGCCAGAAGCAGTGTCAATCCCTCTCCTTTACCGCTGATCGAAGAAATAAGAAGAATCAGAAGGGAAACAAGTCCGGCGCCAAGAAAAGCCGCGGCGCCGATCCCATCAAAGCTCCCGATCATCCCGATACCGAGTGCGATCGCCAGCACCGCGCCCAGACTTGCACCAGAGGAAATCCCCAATAGATACGGATCTGCCAGCGGATTCTTCATCACCGCCTGCATCACTGCCCCGCAGACGGCGAGTCCTGCCCCGATGAAGAAAGACAGTACCAGATGCGGCAGACGGATGAACTGCAGCACATCCTGCTCGACCATCCCACTTCCTTCCGGCGAAGTCAGCGCCAGATACAAATAATGACAAGTCTCTGCCGGTGAAAGGGAGACCTCTCCCACCCCCAATGATAGAAGCGTCAGGAGCAGGCAGAGAAAGCTGATGAGCATCACACGATAGACAGGCTTCATACGATGGCTCCTCTTTCAAAAATCACAGCCGGCCTTCCATCTTTTCGCGGAAAAACCTCAGCCTTCACATGATACAGATCCCAGATCCGCTCCTCCGTCAAGACCTCTTCAGGCCTGCCGAAGGCGACCAGCTCTCCATGCTTCATCGCTGCGATCTTGTCACAATACATGGCTGCGATATTCAGGTCATGAATGGCCGCAAGCACCGTCAAATGACGCGAGCTCACCAGATCCATGATCTGCAGCTGGTAGGTGATATCCAGATGATTCGTCGGTTCATCCAGGATGAGACAGGGCGTCTCCTGCGTGAGAGCCCGCGCGAGCATCACGCGCTGCTGCTCCCCGCCGGAGAGAAAAGAAAAACTCTGCTCCGCTAATGTTTCCACGCCCGTTTCCCTCATCGCCCGATGCGCGATGTCACGGTCTTCCCGATTGTTCCCCTCCGTGATCCCTTTGTAAGGCGTGCGCCCCATCAGCACGACCTCTTCTACATCAAAATCGAAACCGGCTGCGTGATGCTGCGCCAGTACCGCGACGCGCTTCGCACTTTCCCGATACGGCAGATCCTTCAAAACCGCAGAAAACATAGAAAAGACCATTGCAATGCGGGCGGACGGGGTAACGCTCCGAGAAGTCGCAGAAAGGCTTGGCGTGTCGCTTGGAATGGCAAAATACTATTGGAGTATAGCAATATATAGGGGCGAGAAAAAGACGGGCAGACCGAACAAGTTTGAGCCGAACGGCGTTGAGATTGCCAGAATGAGGCAACTATATGCGGGCGGAGCGTCGGTTGCCCAGATAGCCGCAGAAATGGGCGTATGCGAGGCGACAATATACAAGTACCTGAAAGATAACAAGTGGCACAGGGCGGCGGTCAGGGATATTCACCGCGCCCGCGTGATATACTTATACCGTTGCGGGTTATCGTATAGCGATATAGCCCGCACAATAGGGCATAGTATAAACTATGTAAGCACATTGTTAGACGGGGAAAAGGAAAGGCGCAAGCCGTGGACGAGCGACGACGAAAGGGCTTTGATTGCAGCCGTCAAGAGCGGAAAAAGTCCCGCCGAGATAGCCCCGCAAATGGGACGGAGCGCAAACACAATATCACAATATATTTACTTGTTGCGAAAATGCGGAAAGATACCGCCGAGCCAAAGGGCGATAAACCGCCTTAAAAACGGCGAAAGCATAGCGGATGAACAAGTTATCAACCGAACATAAAAAACCGCCCACGGGGCAACCACGGAGCGGGAAAGGGCAAAAAGATACCCACGGCACAAAACCGTGGGCTTTTCTTTACTTATTAGCAAGCACTTCTTCAAGTGTGTAGATGTATCTTTCGCGGGTAAATACAACCGCTCCGAAAAGGCGGGCAACCGCATAAGCGCGTTTTTTGTCGGTGTAGTCCCTTTGTTTTCCGTTTATAAAAAGCGTATAGATTGTCATTGTCGTTATTCTCCTAAAATGTATTGTATGTCGGCTGTCGGTAAGTCGCAGATTTGTACGCGTTGCAGGTCGGGTGAGTTCGGTAGCGACACAAGCGCGTCGCCCTTGCCGAGTAGGTCAACCGCTTTGGCGCAGTCAATTATATTTATGCTATGTCTTTGATTATTGACCGAAAGACAGATTTTCGTTTGACAGCCGTATTTGACGGTCGAATTGATAACTTGTAGCACGGGATTTTGTGTTGCTATGATTGCAAACACATTGCAGGCGCGCCCCAGATTGACGACTTTATTCATAAGTGTGTCCAACATGTCGCGCGCTTCCTTTGTGCCTTGTCGTAATTGCGCGTATTCGTCGATAACCAGAACGAAAAGCGGAAAGTCCGAAAGGTCGGCTTTTCTCTTGCCTTTTTCTTGTAAAATCTTATATCGCTTGTCGATTTCGTCGGCGGTTTTGCGGATAAGGCGCAGGGCTTCGTCGAACGTATAGGCAACGGGTTCAATAAGTTGCGGCAAACGTCCGTCATATATCGAAAACTCCGTGCGTTTCAGGTCAATCATTAAAAAGACGATTTCGGACGGCTTCGCGCCGATTGCAAGCGAAAGCACAAGGTTGTTGACAGCAACGCTTTTACCGCTTCCAGTTGCGCCCGCGACAAGCACCGAAAGGGTGTCCATAATGTTCGCCGTGATAGGTTTATTATCCGTATCAATGCCGATTAGCATTTCGCCCGCGCACTTGTTATATGCGTTGCGCCCGAAAGCGAAAAAGTTAGGAAAAGCGCGTTCAGGGTTCGGGATTGTGATTTTCAAAGTGTTTCCGACGCCCGTATTCGCGTTGTAGGTGATTTTTTGACCCGTGGCGATTTCCAGTGCGCCGACAGCCTTTTTGACCGTTTGCGGAGTGTTTCCGCCGTCAAGGTGTGCCGTGTAGGTCGTGCAGGTGTAGCCAAGGACAGCGGGCGCAACCGTGCAAGGTGCGCCGTGTGCCGTCAATGTCGATTGTATAAGGGTTTCAGGATAGTATTTCATCTTTTCGCGTTCCACTCCTCCGCAAGTCTTTGCGCCTCCGCCCACGTCCCGCACGGGTAAGCGTGCAGAACCTTTCCCGCGCGGCTCGAATTGTTCAAAAAGTGCAAAATATCCACATCGCACGGTATGCGCTCGGCGACAAAATATCGCGCCGTCGGTGTTTGGTGTATGTCTAAAATATCCGATACAATGTAAATGTACTTCATTCTTCGTCCCCCTCGTTCTCGTCATCGTCAAACCAATCGTTATCGCGCGCAAACTCTCCTATTTCGTCATCACTTAACCACGCCTCGTGGTCAATCTCGACTTGTAGCGCGTTGCCGTTTTTGTTCGTTTTTGTGGTCATTCGTTCAATCATTTTCTTATACTCCTTTATTGTTGCCGAAAAGGGACGCAGGCGCGCCCCGCTCGGCGTGATTTTACATATATTTATTAAAATATAATTTTATTAGATTATCGAAAGCGTCAACGCCCAGCCCGTCGCGTTCTCTTATAATTGCGGTTGCGATTTCCTCCGCGTAGTCGTCGGCGTCGTCCTCGTCAGGGTTGACCGCCCAGCGCGTATATTTCGGGCTTTCGTAATATTCGGGGTTGTTGATTTCGGCAAAACGCTCGAAAGCGGCTTTTTTCTCGTCGTCGGTCAGACCGTCCCACACGTCATATATCGCGCTTTCAAGTCGTGATATTATGTTGTCATAATGATAAACGGCTTCGGCGGTTTCTTCGGGATAAAATTCTTCGTTGTCCCAGTCGTCGGCGGTCAACTCATCTTCGGGAACGTCGCGCACGATTTCGCCGTCGCGCATAATAGTATAATATGCGGGTTTTACTTTTTCCATATAGACGCGCACGCCGTCGGCGTTTTGCCGTCAAAAATAATCTCGATAAATGTTGCTAATTCTTGCATTGTTTTTTGCTCCTTTATTTTGTAGTACCCTAACGGCGGGACGCTCCCACCGTCAGACGCTCGCAGCCTAAACCCTTTTTATCCCCGCCGCGACGGGTTGCGCGGTCAGTCGCGCCATTTCAAGCCCTCGACCGCGATTTCGTTTAATTCGTGCGCTTTTGCGCTCGCCGCGTCAAACGCCTTGCGGGTTTCGTCGGTCAGTCGCTCAATTTCGTCAAGGTATTTTTCGATATTGTCGATATATTTATAACGGTTTACAACTTCCGCGACGGCTTCGGCGTGTATTGTGTTGTTTTCGTCAACGATTTTCGCGCGGTTTCTCGTCCAGCACTCCGCGCGGCGTCCATATGCTCCGCGCTCGTTTAGTGATATGCTGTCCCTTGCTTGTGATAAATAATTAGTCGGAAAGTAAAACGCAAAACCCCTTTCGCGCATTTCGTCGCGGATTTTTTCGGCGGTTTTCTCGCCGTGTTTTTTGCCGTCGTACTCTTTCAGGATTTCCGCAAGTGCCGTTTTGCCCATTTCAACAAGTACATAATTATAGTTATTATACAACACTTTTCCGCGTGCGCTTATGCGTTCGGCGGTTTTTTGTAATTTGTCGATTTCAAGCGACGCAAGCCCCGCCGCGTTGCGGTCGTGTGCCTCGTGTGCCATAATAAAAGCGTTGTCGGCTTTGGCACGTTCCGCACTATTCGCGCGCTCCGATTCCAGATTTGCCCTGATTTCATTTGTAATTGCTTGTAGTGTTTTCATAAATTAAAACTCCTTTATTTTTATAATTTTCTGGTCGATAAGATTTTGTAAAAATTGTCGCTTGCTCCTTGCGGGCTTGCGCCCTTATTTTTTATGTCTTAATAATACCACGACCCCGCGGCGTTGTCAATAGTTTTTGCCATATAAATTCTGATATAATGCCATATCACTATTGATATATATATCACTTGTATATTTATACATACTATTGTATATTTATACATAAGGCTATAAAAGGGCTATAAAGGCACGGAACGCGGGCGGGCGCATTCTCACCCGTCTATATCGCTAACGACTTTATATATGCCCTTATACGCCTTTATTTATATATTATTATACTTTTCTTTTATCTTAAAAATAAGTTATATGCACTCACCTATATTATTTTATCGCTTGTTATATTATTGCTTGCTTATCTTATGCAAAAAGTAAGTTATATATACTTTACTTATCGCATACGCGCGCGGGGTTTTCGGGCGATTATGGGCGATTAGGGCGGGTTTTCGGGGGTTCGGGCGGGTTCTATCCGCTAATCGGTCGTTTTGTGGATAGTTGGCGGGCGTTCGGGGCGGATTGCGTGCGCGTTCGTGCGTGTTTTCCCGTGCGTGCGGGCGTGCGGGGGTATGCCCCCACCATTTTTCGCGCGCGCCCAATCCCTGGGAGTTTACCCTCTCATAGTGTTCGGCGGGTGACATAGGGAATATCGCGTGTGTGGTGAGAGTGAGTGCGAGTGAGTGTGTTTATTGCATAATATTTAGTGCATAAATATATATATAATATAAGGGGAGTAGGGCGAAAGGTTGATTTTGTGGCAAAAGAAAAAGAGCGGTGAAGTGTTGGTGTGGGCAACAAATCATCACTCTTTCTCAAACGGGGGAAATAATGACTATGGTGATAGTATAAGCGATTTTGTGCGGAAAGTCAAGGGAAAATGCGAAATTGAAATATTTGAGCGAAAGATGTTCAGTGTGGTGATAATGTTTTTGGTGAAAAATGTCAAAATGTATAAATATTCAAAAAGTGCGGGCAACGGTGCTAACTATAATTAGTAAATTTGTGGGAAAAAGTGGTTGACAGTTTAGTATTTTCAGATATATAATAAAAATAGACATTGGTTGTGTCTTGTCCTCCTGTTGTATTTTAATTCGGGAAAGGCGGGTTGTGTGAGAGCAGCCCGTTTTTTCTATTTATTTTAATAAGGATTATCTTTGTAGATATTAAAAAAGAGAAAGTTATATATTATGGAAGAATATAAAGCGGTCGTCGTAACCGACAAAAAGAAAATAGCGGAAATAAAAGCAGCGTTGAAAACGACGGGAAATTTTGACATCAGGCCTGCCGCACCTGATAAGTTGCCCGAAAATGCACAAAAAATATGGTTTGGTAAGGTTGACAAATAATAGCACATAATGATATTATATTTATAGACAAAAGAATAAACGGTTAAGAGCCGAAATCGCCCGACAATCACGGGAATGTGAGTACACTCTTGACTTTTGGTAAGTTTCGACACGGACTTTCGCTACCGTAGTTCGGACAAAAAGCCCTTGTAAATTGCTGAAAGGCAGTAAGTTTAAGCAGGGGCTTTAATTTTTTTGAAATTTTTTCTATTTTTTAAGAAAATCTCTTGACAGCGGTGGTCGAAAGTGGTAATATTTGTTTATCAACAGTAGGAGGTCATCAAAAATGACTAATAAAGAAAGGCAAAAGAGCCTTGATAAACAAAAGTGGGTAAACAGCGAAGATTTTGGCTATGATTTAAGCGGGAAACTTTTTTATTGCGACCATTGCAAGTTTCAAACGGAGCGCAATATGGTAAAAAGTTGTATAGCAAGTCAAAAACAGCGCGAAGAAAAGAGCCTTTGCGCCACGGCTTATAACAAAATGGTTAGAGGAGGAAATAAATAATGGATAAACTTTTACAATATTCGGGAATGTTGGAACGCTTTGCTTTCTTGTCGCTGCTCCGTTCGGGCGACAAAATTCTCGGGGAAACGGTTGATTTTACCGATGAGCAAAAAGAAAGGCTTAAAAATTATTCGGAAAATTTATAAAACCCGTTGACAAAAGTGGGCGTTAGTGGTAATATCAAAGAGTAATCAACGTTTACTCCTGACATAAAAACACATTGGTTACTAATTGCGTAGCGAGGTTTAACCTTGCCGCGACCGCGATTGCCGACTTATATGGGTTGGTTATGATAAGGTTATCTCGAAAGTTCCCTTGTTGTGTAAAACATACTGTCATATAAGCGGTTAGGGCGATGAACCAACCTAATTGCCCAACTCCTTTGCTTTGTATCAAATAGTGTTGCTTCGGCATTGTTGTTTGTACATCTATAACTCCTTTATGCGGTTTGGGCGACACCGTACAAAAAGTCGCCCACTCCTTTATTTTTTGCATTATGAGCGTAGATAATTATGCAAATACAATAAACATTTGTAATAAAGAACTTAATAAGCGACTTAATAAAAAAGCGTTGTGGGACGACGATGAAACCGTTTCACAACTTTTTGATATTCTTTACACTGCCTATTGGCAACAAATTCATAAGGTTTTAGTGCCACAAGAGAATAAAACGGCGGAAGCGGAAATTCGCTCCCATATTAGGTGCATTATTTCTAATCACCTATTGCCTTTATATGCCAAAGTGGAAAAATTGAGCAAGATTGCGAAAAAATCGCCCGAAAATACAAAGTTATTGAATAAGTATATGGAACTTTACGATAACTTTTATGCGCTCGCGGCGTTTCGCTCGCTTAAACACTTTGCCCTTTATATGGAATTTGATACCGACCCGAAAGATAGGGTGTGGGAAAATGTAATGCCTTGCTTTGAGGGACTTTATTTTTATATAAACAAAATGGTGCTTGACGGCTCTATAAAACATATATGTAAACAATATCCGACGGGCTTCGGCAAATCGTTTTCGGATATTGAAGCCATATCTTTTATATTTGGTATAAACCCTATAAACAATGATGTAATGAAAGTGGTGGGCAACCCCACGCTTGTGTCGGACGTTATGACGGGAATAGTCAATACAATGAGTAGTGCGAGATATGCCAAAGTGTTCCCATATTACGCGCAATTTAACGGCAAGGAAGAGATTTTTTCTATTTGTAGAATAAGTCAGGGCAATCAGGGCATTTTGGTAATAAACGGCTCTAAACGCCCTAAATCATTCCTTTGTTGCGGAAAAGAAACCGCTATTGACGGCGGTCGCTTTAAGTATAGATTTTATGATGATATTTGTAGGTCGAAAGACAAGGAAAATATCAATGAACACGACAAGGACTGGGCGAGATATAACGATTGTTGGAAAAAGCGTGAGTACGACCAGTATAACTCATTTGAGATAGCGGGTGGCACTGCCTATTCAATTTATGACTTTTTGTCAAGATACAAGGAAAAGTTTGGTGCAAAAAAAGCCGTTCCCGATACTCGCTTTAAGTACACCTATGTGAACGAAAACACTCGATTTGTTTCGGTGTCCTGCCCTAAACTTGACTTTGACACCGATGAAAGTACTTACCCCGCAAAATACTCAACGGCGGAAGCAAGGGAAGAACGCAATAGAGATATGCGTACTTTTATGGCAATGGAACAACAATCGCCTTTGCCGCCAGAGGGAACGCCCTATTATTGGGATAATTTAAGATTATATACGGATTTGCCCGCAAAAGAGTGCAACGGTGGCACAAGAAGTGATTTTTCGTGGGCAGCACTTGACTTGCCGAGAAAAGGAAACAACTATGCCGCGCTTGGCATTTTCTATCGGGATAACAAGAGCAAGGACTTTTTCTTCACCGATTGCGTTTATGAAAAGAAACCGCTTGACGGGAAAATCGCCGATAAAGAGTTGTTGGACTATATTTGCGAAAAAATGGTTTTCCACAAGACAACTAACCTTGTCGTAGAAACAAACACGAACTCAATGATTGTAAGCGAGATAAGGAAAAGGCTTGCGGCACTTGGGTGGTCGTGCAATATTATACCGCAATACTCTTATGAAAATAAAGAAGTAAGGATATTTAATACTCAAAGCGCAATTTTGGAGCGTATTCGTTTCCCTGACCGAAAAATGTTCCCCGAAAGTTCAAATATGGGGCAACTTATGCGCCACGTTGTTTGCTATGCTTATGACGGCAAAAACGACGACGGAATTGATATGATTTCGATGTTTGCAAAGGCGTTTGTAAGCAATGGCGTGAAAATGGGGGCGATTGAGGTGCTTGAAACTCGCCGATAAATATTACTTTTTTTATTAAAAATATGTTGACAAATATAAAAAATGTTTGATAATATAAAAATAAGGACATTGCGATTATGGAGAAGTATGTAATTTGCCCTTGCTGCAAACGGGCTGATAAGCCGCTTGATATTGAAGTTCCCGACGGATTTGAGGTGGACTTTGATATGCGACACTACACACATAAAACTTTTTGTGATAATTGCCGTAGAGTAATTAAATATAGTTTTAAGCAAAAACAAAATAACTGATTTCTATTGCGCAGACAGTGGTTTGCGCTCTTTCTATTGAGGTATAACGTGATATTCGATTACGGCGGTATTAAAAAAATCAAAATCCCCTTTACCAAAGAGGAATTTTCTGCGTTTACAATAAACGAACTCATTTCGGTATATACGAAATATATGCCGTTTTGTGTGCAAGTTCATAATCTTAACGTTATCAAAGAAGATTACTTATATAACTATTTTGTTGGCAAGCAAGATATTCGTACCAAAAAAAGGGAGTTTCTTGGCGATGACGCAACAAATACCGACGCAAACCAGCGCGTTGTTGAAAACCACGCAAATGCACAAGTAACCTTTAAGGTTGACTTTTTAATGGGCGATGAAATGCAATTAACGCACAAATCGGACGTTGAGAGCGACGACCTTACCTATCTTGACAATTTCCTTGAAGATAGCGGATTTTTCACTGCTTTCCGCGAAACCAAAAAAATGATGTATGCGGTGGGCATTGGCACGACTTATTGTGTTCCCCGCACCGATATTATCGAATATGACGAAAACAATAGAGCGAGATATAGTAAAGAGTACGATAAAGACACTATGTCGCCGTTCATTTGTGAAGATGTTGACCCCCGCTATAACTTTGTTGTATATTCTAACTATTATGGCGAAGAACCGCTGTTTTGCGTGAGCATTATTGTTGACGACGCAAACGATAAGTGTGTATTTCTCATTAACAATGGTAAATTTACACTTAAATGCGAGGGGTCTTATCTTGGCGCAACTTCCGTGCCTTTTAGCGGTGATTATGCTATTTCGGAAATCACTAAAAACGCATTTACTCAACTTCCTATCATTGAACACGCTCGTAATAAAGAGCGTATGGGTATTATTGAAACCAACAAGGACTTGCTTGATGTAATCAACCTTATCGTTTCAAATAGTGCCGACGCAATCATTGACACCGTAAATAATATCCTTGTCTTTGAGAATGTGGAAGTTGACGAGGAAACCGTAAAGGCAATGCGTCGTGGTGGCACGATTAAAGTAAAATCTTCGGGCGACCCGAATATGCCGAGCAAGGTTTACACTCTTGAAGTGAAAATGAACCACTCGGACGTCAATGTATTTTATGAACAAAGAGTAACCAAAGCATACGATATAGCGGGCGTGCCTATTGCAAGCGGTGTTACGACCACGGGCGGTCAAACGGGCAAGGCAAGACTTCTCGGCGGCGGCTGGGAAAATGCTTATACAAAAATCAAGGGCGATATTATCGGTATGAAAAAAAGCGACTATGCTTTGCTGAAACTTATCCTTGATATTTGCCGTACTGTCCCCGACACCAAAGTTAATGAACTTTCGGCAAGCCAAATTGAAATCAAATACAACATCAACCCGAATGACGATATTTTGTCCAAAGCGCAAGCGGCGAACAACTTGTACAACATTGGTATGCCGCCCGAAATGATTTTGACCGACACTGGGTTATCAATGGACGCGCACACTGACGGCTTTAAGTGGCAACAATATATCGACCAAAAAGAACAAAAGGAAGCGGAAAAGGCGGAACAAACCCTTGCCGCAACCCAAAAAATCGTTGGAAACGGCGATAATAACGACGGACAAAACGATTACAACAAAAACAAAGCGGTTGCAAAGCCGAAAGGCTAACACATATATAAATTTCTCGACCTTGCAGAGATATAAATACAAGGCGGTCTATGCGGAGAGCCACTTCGCGTTTACAAATCAAGGCTGACCGACGGAGCATTATGGAACTCAAAGATTTACTCGGCGAAAATTACAAAGACGGTATGACGATTGAAGAAATCAATACCGCACTCGCAAACAAAAAGTTTGTTGACCTTTCAGGCGGCGGATATGTTTCCATTGACAAGTTCAAAGCAACGGAAAAAGTCGCTACCGACGCAAAAGCGGAACTCGAAAAAATAAGGCAAGCGTCTATGTCGGAAGAAGAAAAACGACAAGAAGAATGGAACGCTTTGCAAGCGCAGTTGGATATTCTTACCAAAGAAAACCAAAAGAACGCGTTTGAGAAGAAACTTTTGGCAAACGGCTATGACGCCGAGGAAACACAACAAATTATGGCGAACCCTGACGACCCTGCGATATATGCACAAATTATGAAAACCCGCATAGAAAAAATAG
>OLXM01000238.1_pt1 | contig 12195 bp, 14 predicted proteins | sample 1673361 | NCBI WGS metagenome assembly OLXM01 (sample SAMEA103958109, study PRJEB25191) | human gut metagenome | biome: human-associated habitat [ENVO:00009003]; feature: intestine environment [ENVO:2100002]; material: feces | place: Germany | collected 2013/2015
CCCGTTTTAAGGTATTCGCGTATCCCGATGCCCTTCCCCCCGATAGTAGCGTAGTCGGTATGACGTAGTGTTTTATGCATAGCCTTGTATTTTTATACAAAAGTGTATAAATGTATAAAAAGGGGTAAAGGCATCTCGCCATAGGGGCAAAGCCCCTTTTTGAGAGAGCGCCGCAGGCGGAACCGTCAACGCACGACAGCACGCGCCCGCACACGTGTACGCACGTAAGAAGGCAGGGGGGCAAAAAAAAGCGCCTTCTATACACGTGTAAAATTTTTTTTACACAAAATGTTGACATTGTATAAAAACGGGCGTATAATATAATTGTGGCGATACGGTCCCCGCAAGTCCCTTTGCGGCGAAGCAACCGCAATGACCTGACGAAGGCAGACCCGCGCAATGCAAAGCGCACCGCTTGCATACCGTATCAGCCCAAAGCATAAGACTATGGACGCAAAACTCGTAAAAGCTGCAAAAGAGACGGGCGCATCGTGGTATAACTTCAACGTGCTGCTGTCGTATAATAAGGCGGTAAACCTTGTAATTAAGGAACGCGGGCTCGGTGGGACGCTCGGTATGAAGGGCATCGGGATACGCGAATACCTTAAAACGGGCGGTCAATTTGTATGGTTTAGAACCTGCGACGTTGACGTTGACGAAGTTTGCGGACATCGCGGAGCAACCTTTTTTTCGGACCTTAAAGACATCGGCATCAATATAAATGCGACGATAGACGGCGAAAAAGGACGCGACGGGCTTATAATTGACGGCGCTATTAAGATAGACGGCAAAATCGCGGGCTACGTCCTGCCCCTATACGCGTGGGAAACAATTAAGGGAACCGACTACGCGGGCGTAAAATGGGCGTTTTATGACGAATTTATACCCGCGGAGCATAAGCGCATAGGTTTTGACGTCCCGAAGGCGTTGGCGAATATGTGCGAAACCGTAATGCGTACACGTGATACGCGGCTTATAATGGTTGCGAACTCGCTAACAAAAAGCAGTCCCCTGCTGCGCGCGCTCGGTTTTGGCGGAATAAGCGACTTCGGATATTACGTAAACAAGAACCCCGACAAGGAACTTGACGAAATGGCGATATTACACTATTGCCAAAGCCCGAAGACATACAAAGAAAAACACGCCGCAAGCACCGCGGGCAAAATCGCCCGACTACTCGGACAAGAAGGCGTTATCCTTGAAAATAAATTTGATACGGGCGCAAATACGTATCTGCCCGCAGGAAAGAAAAAGCCGCCTATGATACTCGACTGCATCTTGCACGGCAAAACGGACAGCGTACGCGTATATACGGGCGGAATAAACGGGCATACGGTTTATATTATGGAAGACCGCGACAAGCTCGCTTATATGCGATACAGGCGGACGTTTGACAGGAAGCTTGTCAGTCAATACGTAACGCTTGCCGACAAAGCTTATAAAGATTATATCCTTTACGCAATACAGGCGAAGCAGGTTATTTTTGAAAGCGAATACGCGGAAAGCGTATTGTATGAAATGATATAAAAGGACGGACAACTATGGCACAACTTCAAAGCGCACTTATAACAGCAGCAATCGCAATATTAACCGCCGTCGGTGGTTTTATCGTCGCATACTTCAACAGACGCGCGGAGCAGCAAAAGAACGCGCAGGAACTCGAAAAAGTCAAGACGCGTCAGGACGCGCAGCAACTCGAAATTGAAGACATAAAAAAGCAAGCGGCAATACAACATTATTTTTTGAATTGCCCGAATTGTAACGAAAAAATCGACCTGTCAAAGGTTGAAATATATCAGGAAGGAGACCACTGAAATGGCAGAAGAACAAAAACCCGTATCAAAAGACCCCGAAATTATCGGACCGACAGGCCCCGAAGGCTGCACCGACAAATGGAAAGACGCTTACGACGCTTTGCTTGTAAAGTTTAACGAACGCGACGCCGAACTTGTCGCCGTGAAGCAGGAACTTCAAGAAGCGAACGCGCAGCTGCGAAACGCACCCATTAAGACGGAACCCGAAGAAGACGACGACTTCACGGACTTTGACGACTTTACTTTATAAGGAGCTGAAAAAATGATTGTACGACCGCTTAAAAGCAAGAAAACGAAGAAAAACGCGACAAATGCCGAACTTTGTAAGGTTTTTATTGACCTTGACAAAAAGGCGCACAAAGAAGCAGAAGACGCAGGCGTCGGCTTCAAAAACCCGCTCGGAATACGCGACAACGATTATGATACTTTGATAAAATTTTGCGAATACGTCAACGAAGGCGCAACGCCTGACGAACGCCAAAGCAGGTTTTACAACAACATAAACGACGCGGCGACACGGGCTTATTACAAAGCTAAATCTTAAAAAGGAGCATAAAAAAAATGGCACTTAAACCCCCTATTACTTTACCCCTTAATACGTGGCTCGGCGCTTTGACCGCGCTCGTTGTAAATACACAAATCGCAGACACGTTGACAGGCACTTCAACAAACGCGCTGCTTGACCTTTGTCATAATACCCCCGTGGAAAACGGCATCGGTAAAGCGATTATCTCGGCGGACCTTCCTGCCGTGGAAGACTACACGGAAGCGTCAAGCCTTCTTACGATTAAGAAGCCGACCGTTTCGGAAGAAGTCCTTGCAATCTCGGACTACAAAAAAGTACAAATCACTTTGAACGATTGGTTTTTGCGTCAATCGTTTGAAAGCGCCGACGCGTCCGCAATGTGCGCGGGCTATATCCTTTCGACAATGGCAAAAGCGAAAGATATTTATATTTATCGCGCACTTGTCGCAAAGCTTGAAGCATATAAACCCGCGAAGCAAGGTCAGACGGTCAGCATCGCACAAATCGACGCAGACGCCGCGGGCTTGCCTTCTCGCGACCGTATCGCATTGAAGACGCTTAACGCCGACGAAATCGCCGTTACGATTAACGAACTTATGGACAACATCACGGCGCCGTCGAAAGCATATAACGACCTTGGTTATGACGAAATGACCGCGCTTTCCGACTTGGTCCTTGTCATTAACGGCAAATATAAGTCCCGCGAACTCGTGTACGCAATCGCTACGCAGCCGAACGGCGAAAAGACGCAGGAAAACCGCGTCCCCATCGTTACAATACCGTCGGGGCAGCTTTCACAAGCAAATCAGACTGCCGTTATCGGTTGGCTTATGCACAAAGAAAAATTGCAGTACGGTTATTTTTACGAAGTCGCAACGAACTTCTATGACGCGTCGAACCTGTCCCAAAATAATTGGCTGCATTTTGCGTATTACCTTGACACGGTCAGCGCGCTGCCTGCTGTCCTTCTTAAAGCAACGACCGCCGCGGCTGTCAACGATATGCCCGTGAACGTAACGAACTCGACCACGAACCCCGTAAACACGAAAGCGGTCTCATAATATCCCCCTATCTTTTCCACAGCGGCAGCGCAAAGCTGCCGCGCACGTGGAAACTTTACAAAAATGAAATATTGTTATAAAATCGCCCTTATAAATTACCTTTTCGACGCTTCTTATGATAACGTCAGATATTTTGACACCGACGCCGCGCGGGACGCGTACTTTGACGCAAAAATAACGTCGTGGCAATCGCTCGGCGTCAACTTCAACGCGGGCGACCTTTTCGAAACGGTCCAAAATATCCGCGTCCCTGAATACGGAAACCTTATAAATTTACTTTCGAAAAATTACGCCGTAGTACAGCGTCAAACGTGCGACGACGATTACAGAAACCCCGTTGACGACAACACGGCGCCGCGCCTTTATTACTTTGTAAAGCGCTCGACGCAGCGCGTCGGGGGCAGCATAGACGTACAACTTGAACTTGACGTCATAATGACGTTTATTAACTCGGTCAATATCGCGCCCGCACTTATCGAACGCGCGCACCTTCCGCGCTTCATAAAGGACGGCGACAAATATAAGTTTAACGCTACGGCAGCATCGCCGTTGTATGAACGCGAAAGCGTGAAAAGCATCGCGCAGCGCTTAACGTCGCGCGTCGCCTTCAAATATCAAATCAATACGGACAAATTAACAGAATTAGCCGATAGGTTTAATAATTGGATAGCAGACAACGTGCTTTCGTGGGTATATATATACCTTTCACCGACGAAAATATCAGGTTATAAACAAGGGCAAGGCACCGAAAAAACGACCGAAGACGTATTATTTATACAGTACGCAAGCAATTACGCGCCCTTCAATCAGCCGTACGCTGTCTTATGTTATCCGATTATGAAGACAGGCAAAAAGCTTAAAATTAAGACAATGTATGCGGATGACGTTTGGGCAGAATATGACGTGTCAAATCTTTTTGGCTTTGAACGCTTAAAAGTTATCAATCAAGAACTTGAAGCGAAACTATTAACGATTAAGACGTCATCTTTTCCGCCCTTTCCTGCAATGACATATACGCACGGAATTGCAGACCGCGAAGGCTTTGAAATCGCTAACAACGGCGACCTTATTATGTATGCACATTATAACGGCACCGAAGGAAATTTTGACACAATCGCGCCTTTTGTCGAAGGCATTTTTACAGGCGGGGGCTACGGCGTCCTGAACGTAACGGGGCAAGCCGTTGCTAACGGTTTTTACAGTCAAAAAATCACGCTCGACAAACAAAGCTTCACAAAGGCGGAAATCACGGGCGCGCGCAATCGCGCACTTAACCCCAAATTACTTTCAGCGGACGTCAAGACGTTACGCGTCAGCGACGGAACGGCGTTTTTCGACTACGACGTGCAGAAGCTCGGAAAAGACGAAGTCCGCTTTATTATTACAGAACCCTTTTCACCCGACGTAACACGTCATTATATCCGCGTTGCGCCCGAAGATACAGGCGAAATATATAACCCCGCGCAGGCGTGGAACTTTTTTGGCTTGACGTCGTCGCAAGATACGACGCTGCCCTTCTCGGTCAACGGCTTGTCAACGTTTTTGGCGAATAACAAAAACTTTTACTTGCAGCGCAGTATTAAGACGGCAGCAGCGGCAGGCAAGGCGACAGGCTCTTTTGTCGGCAACCTTTTAACGGGACAATGGGGCGACGCTGTCGGCAACCTTATGGACGTTGCAAATCTCGCGCTTGAACGTATCAACAGCAATCTAACGCTTGACAATATGGCGAACGCGCCCGAAACAGTCAACGGCGCGAACGGCAACGCCGCGCTTATCGCCGCCGTAACGGAAACGCAAATATATATTGAACAGTACGCAGCCCTTGACGTGGAACAGCGCATCGCCGACGACTTCACCTATAAAAACGGTTATAACTTCGGCGAACTTGCGAAGCCGTCGGACTACTACGCGACGCGCAAATACTTTAATTATATTAAGGCATTTATCGACGTCGTCGACGGGGATATACCCGAAACCGTCCACGACAAAATAAAAGCGATTTTTGCCCGTGGCGTACGTTTTTGGCATACCGACACCGTCGAATACAATCTCGAAAATTACGAAAGGAGCTTTGACTATGAGTAAACCCGTAAAAACTTGCACCGAAGGCGTGAACCTGCGCGAAGCACTCGCAGCACAGCGTCGCACTATAAACCCCGTCGCAGTCCGCGACATACCCCGCGAAGAATACGAAGCTTTCCTTTTTGACCTTGCAAGTCAGCAGGCAGCGGGGCGCTACCGCTGGCGCTATCTTCCAAACGGCTTAAAGTCGTATCTTGTCGAACAAATGCTTTACTTGCGCGGCGCGCTTTGCGGCTTCACAAATAAAGGCGTTTTCGACGGTCAGCCGAAAGACTTTTATATTTTGCCTTTCGCCGTACAGGACGGAGTTAACGTGTATGGCTTGCCGAACGCGATTAAACCTATGCCATATCAAGGCCCCATATCAGGGAAACCGACCTTACAGGCGCAACGCTCGCTCGTAATTGACGCGACAGGCAACTACAACCCGAAGGCGGAAGCGGTTTTGCTTTACGACCGACTGCCGCTTTTTAACGGCAAGGCGTTTAACAGCCGTATCGCGTATAATGCTTGTCTTATACACGAACTCGCGGAAATTATGGCGCGACTTCATATCAACATCGTAACATCGACCAAAAAAATATGGGTAAAAATTATGAGCGCAAAGCAGCAGCGGCAGGCTGAACAGGAACTCGACGAAGCTTTAAGCACCGATAAGCCTTACGTACTCGTCGCGGGCGGTTATGATTTTGAAGTCCCAAACACGGAAATATCAATAAACACGCAGGAACTTTGGGAAGCATTTTCAAGTTATATGGCGCTGCTTATGCAATCGCTCGGCGTACAAAATGCGGGCGTTTTCAACAAAAAAGAACGTCAGCTCGTGGACGAAGTACAGCAGGAAGGCGCGGAGACGTCGCTTATAGAAGACGCAGGGCTTGAAATGCGTCAGCAATTTATAAACGATTGCTTGCGGCAGTGGCCCGAAATGGAATGGCAAATAACCGAAGTCGAAGACGGCGAAGTCATAGAAAAGACTTGCACTTGGCGCGACGTAACAGTCGAAAGCGTGCAGGCTAATATTAAGGCGGCAGAACCGCAGCAGGAAGAACCCGAAGACGACGAAGAAGGCCCCGAAGACAACGAAGAAAAAGGAGACAACGACAATGAATAAACCTTTGCCCGTAACTTTCTATATAACCGAAATATGGCCGACGTATGCCGACTTCAAAACCTTTACAGACAGCATACCGCTTGACACGACCGAAGCGGCAGACGACGCCTTCAATGAGTGGATATATAATAGGCTTTGCCGATATTATGACGAATGGCCTGTCAGATACGACACGCCCGAAGGCTTTGCAAACGATTTTGCCGTCATATACGAAGACCTTTATTATCAGTACAAAGCGCAGCGCGCCCGCATCGACGATATTTACAAGATAACGCCCGAAGAACTTTTGAACGTTACTTACAACGTAACGAACTCGGCCGTAAACGATAACAACGTCCCGACCGACCCGAAAGCGGCGTTGCCCTTTGTGTCCGCACAGGCTACGGGCTGGGGCTATACGGGAAAGCTGCAAGGCTACGTGCAGGCGTTGAACTCTATGCCCGCGTTGCGTTTGAAATCTTTTCTTGACAGCTTCAAGGACCTTTTCGCGGGCGTCCTTATCCCACAAATTTATATTTACGAAAAAACCGAAGGATACTTCTAACAATGACGTACATTGCACTTAAAAATTACTTATACTTGCCTGAACAGGTCCAAAAAAACAAAGCAGACATAAACACGCTGCGCAATGCCTTTCAACTTGAATACTCGGACACGACCGAATATTTTAAGCCGCAAATTGTGAGCGTGGACGGCGTGGCGTATATTGCCTTACGTGATACGCCTTTTAAGGGACACTATCCCCCGACAAGTCCTGACTATTGGGCGGTTTTTGCGTCAGGCCCGCAAGGCCCGCAAGGTCCCGCAGGCAAGGACGGCATCAACGGCAAAGACGGCAAAGACGGCGCGACAGGTCCGCAAGGCCCGCAAGGTCCGAAAGGCGCGACAGGTCCGCAAGGTCCCGCAGGTCCCGCAGGCCCGCAAGGTTATACGGGCGACGTCGGACCCCGTGGCCCGCAGGGCATACAAGGGAAAGAAGGCTTTTCGCTTTATCTTGCAAACGCTTATATTGACGCGAATACAACCGACGTCCCGCTTGCAAACATTTTGAAACCCGCAGGCCGCACCGTGCAGCCGTACGACATTTTGCTGTCGTCCTATACCGACACGCAAGGCGCTTACGCATACGTAACCGAAATTAACGGCAACGTCGCAAAAATCGACTACGTCGGCACGACCTTACAAGGTCCGAAGGGCGACACAGGCGCGACAGGTCCGCAAGGTCCCGTCGGTCCGCAAGGTCCGAAAGGCGAAAAAGGCGACACGGGCGCGCAAGGCCCGAAAGGCGAAAAAGGCGACACAGGCGCGACAGGTCCGAAAGGTGACACAGGCCCGCAAGGTCCGAAAGGCGAAAAAGGCGACACGGGCGCGCAAGGCCCGCAAGGACTAAAAGGCGACACAGGCGCAAAAGGCGACACAGGCGCGACAGGTCCGAAAGGTCCGCAAGGTCCGCAGGGCATACAAGGCGAAATAGGTCCGCAAGGACCCGTAGGTCCCGAAGGTCCGCAAGGTCCCGCAGGTCCACAAGGTCCCGAAGGTCCACAAGGTCCCGTCGGTCCGCAAGGTCCGTCAGGCGCTTTGAGCGATTGGCAGAACGCAACGCCCGAAACTGTACTTGAAGACGGTATGTATATATTTAATATTGGAGGTCTTGGCGGTTTAGGAAATATTATAAACGGAGACTGCGATAGCATCACGTTACAAACGCGAGTACAGCAAAACATACTGCAAGTCGTTTCCGCAACAATAAAAAACAGTAAACTAACATCAGAAGGACTACTTTCAATAATGAAAAGCGATAACGAATTGCTGTTTAGTTTAATGCCTTTAACAGTAGAAAACTATAAATACATTAAAATGAAATAATTTAATAAAACCCCTTGACATTGCCCCCCCTTGTATGATATAATTGACTTATCAAACAGATAGGGGGCTTTTACTTGCCCCGAAGGAGTAAAAATGTTAGAAAAATACAGCATTACAGTAAAATTGACAGGCGGAAGCGTTCACAACTTCAATAATTCGGACGGAACGGAATGCAAGGCGGGCGACGAAATAACAATGAGCGCAACAGCACACAACCGCGAAAACGCACTTAAAGCGATAAAGCACACATTAAGACTTTGTCATTGCACATTTGAAATACTTAAATAAAAAAACAAACCGCCCGCCCGTGGGCATAAACGCGGGCAAAGGAGCAAATATTATGAATAACAAGACCGTAACACTTACAGCAACAGAAAGAAGTTATCTTATTATTGAACTTCAAATGAACTTAAACGACCTTATGCAAAAGTATAAAAAGGCGGACAAGTCGGGCGACGAAGCAGCGTATTATATTTTATCCGATGCGCGCTTTATTGCTGATTTACTTAACAAAATCAAGGGGGAAGACGAATAATGAAAAACGTACAAAGGCATCGCGGGACTTCCGAAAAGTGGCGCAAATACCCGCTTATACCGACGGTAGCGGTCAGCACCGACGGCAGAGTAAAGAACATCATAACGGGGCGCATATACGCCCTTGACAAAAACAATCACGGCAGGGACACGGGCAACGTGTCCTTGCGCTTGCGTTTGAAGGACGCGAACGGCGTTATTAAATGGCACGACGTGGCGCGTATGGTAGCTTTAACCTTTATAGGCGAACCGATAGACGGCGACGTTATCGTCCACACGAACGGCATCACAACGGACAATCGACTTATCAACATTGAGTATATGAACGCGTCGGAGCTTATGAGCGCGCGCCGTGAGATATACGACCGACCCGACACCCGACAAATGAGCGTTGACGACTACGTCGAACCGCTTAACATCGACGACGATACAGACTTTAACCCTTATACGGGCGAATATGACGGGGGGCTTGAATAATGGCACGTGGCGGAAAAAGAGCGGGCGCAGGGCGTCCGATAAACCTTGACAAACAATACGCAAAACTTGACAGAATACTTGAACGCGCGGAGCAGAACGTCCCGAAGCTTATCAGGGAAAAAGGCTTTTATGAGAACGACTACATATTAAAGGACAGTATGACGTCGTACGGCTTTTACGCCGACCTTGAAGACGCGCTCGACCAACTGCGCGACACGAAGAAGTCAGCAGACGACTACGCCGTCGTGTTAAAGAACTTCCGCGACAAGATGCGCGCGGCGGAGCTTATGACGTCGCCCGTACGTGCGAAGCGCCTTGAAGGTTTAGGACTTGCAGCCGAAGAAGCTTACTTGCGCGACCTTGAAGAAGTCCCGACTTTTACGGCGATTGAAGCAAAAAACAAAGCGGCACTAATAGAAAAGTTTAAGAACTTGACGCCCGCACAAAAAGGAAAATTTATAACGTCGCGCAACTATCAGGACCCGAAGACGCTGCGAATATCGTCGCCAACAGGCAAGGCGCAAAGGGGCTTGTCGAAAAAGGCTTTCGGAAAGACAGGCTTTATGAAAGATAGGTTTTTAACGTGGGAAGAATGAGAAAAGACACGACTTATTATTTTACAATTTTACAACCGACTTTACAGGAAGAAGACAACGGGCGCGCGGTTATCGTGCGTCCTGCGTACTTTGAAACGCTGCCCGACGGACTTATACTTGACACGCCTTGTCAGGTTATGCAATGGCTTGAAAGTCAGACCGCCGACGAAGTACACGCCTATATAAACGACTTTTATAAATGCGCGATATACTTCTTAAAGGTCCTGAACGACGCAGGCTTTGACGGCGTAAACGCATCGCGCGACAACGTATATGACAATACGTTTTTCGTGTCAATGAAGGGCGGCAGGCTGCAAAATATCACTTACAAACGCGACGGGCGCCTTGTCGTACTTTGCGAAGCGCGGGCGAAGTTTGGCAGCAACGTTGACGCAGGCGTCGCAGGCGCATACCTTGACGCGTGTTACGCGGGCGCGCACGGCTGGACTTTTGCTTCCGACGGCTTTCAAGAGTGGCGCAAAGCTTATTACGGACGTTTTGCTGCCAACGACGACGTAATGCGCGTAAACTTTCCTTTGCTGTCCGACGAACTGCAACGCGACTTGAACATTGTCAAAAAGGACTTTGCGCGCGGCTTTATATGGCAGAAGGGCGAAGGCGTCAAAGAGTACGACACGCTTTACGAGTACGACCAAAAAAACGCCTATCCGTCGTGGCTTTGCGAACGCGTCCCTGTCGGTCAACCGATATTTTTTGACCGTGAAGAAGACGTCCCCGCGTCATATTATAAGCTTTATCGTGTGTCCTTCCGCCTGCACCCGAAAGCGGGCTTTGTTGACTTTATGCCGAAGGTTATGGGACGCGCCCTTATACCCGAAGGGCTTTTCAAGCTTATACCGATACACTACGACGTCGCACGCCTTGAAATCGTCGAAATAATGGCTTTCAAAACCCGCGGCGCGGTATTTATCGACCGCGATAAAAAAGGCGATTTACGCGGCTATCTTGCCCCGCTTGTGGCTGAAATAAGCAACCCGACGCCCTTATCAAAAATACGCAAATTACAGGCAAACGCGCTTATAGGGCGCTTCGGGCGCCTTACGTCATATGAGTACACCGTATTCCAACGCGACACAACGGGCAGGCTTTGCCCCGTTACGTACACAAGAGAGCAAGAACCCTTATATTTACCCTTACATATCTTTGTCGTATGTGAGCAACGCGCCTTCCTTATTGACCGCGTACAACGCAACTATGACGCCGTAGCATACGCGCAGACCGACGCAATTTTTGCGACGCAACCCTTGCCCCATATAAACCGCGGCAACTTTCAAGGCGATACCGTCGGCGTCGCAGGCTTCGGAAAATTCCGCCTTAAAGGCACGCTCCACGGCTTCAAAGGTCAAAATATGAAGTACACAGCCCTTGACGACGCAGGCAACCCCATTATTAAGGCCGCAGGGCTTCACCTTGACCGCAAAGCAACGCCCGAAGACATACAGGCTGCCGAACTGCTTAACGTGGCTTATATCAACGATTTTGACGCCTTCGAAGTCTTCAAAGACACTAACCCGTACACCCTTTAATGCTCACATATCCAATCAATATCCACATCTTTACCTAGCAAGTCTACCTCTAAGTCATAGAGTGCATCCTTCATAACATTCATTTTATCTTCTATCGTCTTCAATATCTTACGTGAAGAAATCTTTCCGGCTCTAGACAAGTCTGAGTCGGAAACAACTATATTGGTAGGAAATCTTTTTCTCTGTCCCTTATGAGAAAGAACAATAGACACCTTTCTTGTCTTGTCTTGCTTTGGTTTTCCAAGCTCGTATGTTATTGTAGCCATAATATTTTTTCCTTTAAATTTACAATATTTTGCGGCAATTTTGCGGAAAATGCGGCAATTTTGCGGCAATTTTACATTTTACTTGTAGTACTCAGAGCCTACTTGTGGAATTTTAAAATCTTCTAATAAATCGTTTCTGTTTCATAAGCATAAGTTCATTATACGTTTATAAACGCCTATTTTATAGCCATTTATAAAGAAAAATGGTGAAACAACCTATACGATTATTTCACCATTTCTTGTTTATTTTTATAGTGATTCCGTTGGGGTTCGAACCCAAGACCCACAGCTTAGAAGGCTGTTGCTCTA
>OLXM01000242.1_pt1 | contig 12088 bp, 14 predicted proteins | sample 1673361 | NCBI WGS metagenome assembly OLXM01 (sample SAMEA103958109, study PRJEB25191) | human gut metagenome | biome: human-associated habitat [ENVO:00009003]; feature: intestine environment [ENVO:2100002]; material: feces | place: Germany | collected 2013/2015
CTTTTCGGGCGCGTTCGTGGACAAGGATTTTCTCTACAAACTCGTTGAGCATGGTGTTTGTCAGAGTGTCAAAATTCTCATACTTATCAATTAGGGCTATAAATTTCTCTGCGGATTTCTGGCTCTGCTCATAGCCGGTAACAGCCTTTTCCAGCTCTGCAATTTCAATCTCAAGTGCATCCTGCTCTTTGGCATACCGTGCATCAAGCGCCCTATATCGTGCATCCGGCAGCTTGCCGAGGGCGTTGTCCTCATAGATTTTGCAAATCAGTTTTTCCAGTTCTCCGGCTCTCTTTTGGGCAGCAGCCAGACGCCTGCGCTTTTTCGATATATCGGCACTCTGTTGAGCAACCTGCGTTTCCTGAACGGTGTGAATAAATTCCGTCCGGTCATTTCTGGAATATTCAGCGATAGCCCGGAGCGTGTCAGAAACCAATGTCAGAACAGCACTCTCATTGATACGGTGTTGTGTAGGGCATAGTGTCCCACACGGAACTTTGGTATAATTGGAACAGGTATATTGAGAAATCCGCTTGCCATTGTTGGTGCGGTGGACATACATCTTGCCGCCGCAATCGGCACAATAGAGCAAGCCTGTGAGGGGAGCCGCTTCGCCCCAGCCGTTTGGATAACGCCGTACATTGCTGCGGATTTTCTGCGCCAAATCAAAGGTCTGCTGGTCGATAATGGCTTCATGGGTATTCTCAAAGATCGTCCACTCGTCCTCAGAAACATAGTGGCTTTTCTTGTCCTTAAAGTGCTTGCGGGTCTTGAAATTGATGGTGTGCCCTAAATACTCTCGTTTTTTCAAAATGTTCACGATGGTAGATGATCCCCATCCATAGGGGTCTTTGACCGGCTTTGAACGGTTCACACCTTCGTTGAAGCGGGCAAGGTGTACGACAGGAATTTCAATCCGGTCTGCGGATAATTTGCAGGCGATCTGATAAGGCCCATATCCCTCCAGCGTGAGGGAGAAGATACGGCGTACCACTTCGGCGGCTTCCTCATCTACCAGCCAATGCTCCCGTTTTTCGTCCCATAAGTAGCCGTAAATCACAGTGCCGGTCAGGTGCTTGCCACTCATGCCTTTTGACTTAAACACAGAGCGGATTTTCCGGCTGGTATCACGGGCGTAAAATTCATTCATAATGTTGCGGAACGGGGTAAAATCGTCATCACCTTTCAGACTGTCCACACCGTCGTTGATGGCAATCAGACGAACGCCTCGCTGCCGCAAAACCTCCATAACTTGACCGACCTTCAGATAGTCGCGTCCTAACCGGCTCATGTCCTTGATGACGATTGCCTCTACACGCCCTGCCTCCACTTCCTCCATCATCGCCAAAAATCCGGGGCGGTCAAAACGAGTGCCTGAGATACCATCATCGGTAAAGTGCGTAGGGTTGGGCAGCCCATTCCGGCGGGCAAAATCCTCTAACATCTGTTTTTGGTTGGATATGGAATTGCTCTCGCCCTGTAACTCATCGTCCCGGCTCAGGCGCTCGTACAGTGGGGTGATTTTTTCGTTTCTCATAGCTGTACCTCCTGAAACAAAAATGCTCTAAGTGATTGCTTTACTAACCATGACAAAATCATGATTAAGAAGTCACTTAGAGCATATATCACCAGCTGCCAGCTTATATTTCTTATACTGCCGCACTGCGAAGTGGTTTGGCTTTTCCGATTCCAGTGCATCAAACATCAGGTCTACAGGATTTTTGAACTCCTCGTCATCCTCCCGGACTTCCATGGCGTTGATGAACTCGATGAGGGTGGAGAAGTTTTGCTCCTCCACCGGAGCTTCATAGTGGATATATCCGATCAATGCGCAATACAGCAATGTTTCCGCCTTGACCCAGAAATCGTCTCCGGCCTTGCCCTCGCCTTTGGTATTAGCGATCAGCGTTGTCACCAGCTTCAAAATATCCTTTTCCGAGTGGATGTATGCAAAGGGGTTATAGTGCATGGACTTCTTGAAGTTGATGGTATTTAGGACCTTGATTCGGTACGGCTCATAAATGACCTTGCCGTGCTTATCCTTCATGGGCTTTCCGTCCTTCCCCAGCTTGGGCGCCCCCCTTTGGAGCATTTTCCCGCACTCCACCAAAATGGTTCCCTTCGGGTCAGTCACGACGTAGCTGCTGTGCATCTGCATCAGATTCGGTTTGAGCCAGAATCGGGTCTTACCGGAACCAGAGCCGCCAATCACCAGTACATTTTTGTTTCTGGCAGTCTTGGGGTCCTTGGGGCGGCTGTTCATGGTCAGGCTCTCCGTTTTCGTCAGAATCACATTGTTCTGAAATACAGGATCAACGTAAGGTGCAATATCCTCACGGGTTCCCCAGCGGGCCGAACCATATTCCAAACCATGTCGATATTTCTTGGCGTTCTTGCTTTTAAGATACACCGCCAGCCTCAGACCAACACCGCAGCACAGCCCTACCAACAAGTCCAATGGATGCAGGCTTGGCCAGAAACTTTGCAACGCCCCAGGCAGAACCGCAACCAGCGAAAGAAACTTTTCTGAAGCATCCGCCCCTTGTGCCATTCGCCATGCCTCTCCAAAATTGGTAGCAAACAACCCCAGCAGGATATACGGCATATTCAGCAAAATGAGCTTTTTGATGTCCAATGTCTTTTTCATCGTTCCAGCTCCTTTCGCTTAGTGCGGTCCACTACAGCATTTTTAACCATCTCTTTGAACTGGTTAAGTTTTGCCAGTACGGACGGGCGCTCTGTTTTCGTTGCCTTTTTGACCTTTTTGTTGGTGTACTCTGTAAAAGCTGCTGTCAGAGCATCTGCATCACGGCCTTTGAAAAAAATCAGGTACTTTGGCGGAGAACTGCTGCGGTCCTTTTTCACCGCATAATCCACACCATATTTCCGGGCGATTTTCTCAAACTCCTTGATAGAGGGGTCTGTGATCTCAATGTTGGATATTCCCTGATTCTGCCCGACAAGCTGCTTCACAGTCTGTTTTCCATGCGGAACAACCGGCGCATCACGGCTTCTCTGTTTTTCCAGCTTCTTTTCCTTTCGATGTGCCATGTACTTGCTTATGGCAGCCTTAAACATTCTGCCGGTAAACTTTGTTCCACTGACAACCAGCGTCAAAGTTCTGTTTTCCACTTCTTCCTGCATTTTCTCGCCTCCTTTCCACGAAGTTTGCAGGGAATCTCTTTTTTTGCTAAGGCGGAACCACCAGCCGCCGCAGAAGATAACGCTTCATACCGCCCTCCTTAGCGTAACTGGTCAGAACGGTCATAGTGCAGATTGCCCTGACGTACCTTTGCGTGGCTCAAAATCTTAATCTGCCCCTTTTCCTGACTATCCAGTGCTTTTTCATAACCGGTATCCGACAGGAACAGGCGGGTTCGTTCGCCTTTCCAGCCAACAGGGGAATCGTTCGTCAGCACATCAAAAATAATCATGTGCCGGGTGTCCTCCGCAAAACGCTGGAGGTCCATATATCCATGACCGTGATAATTCTGCGCTCCTGCCTTTGCCCGCATTTCTTCCATCAGCTGCCCTATGGTCTTTCCCTCAGACATCATGCTTGCTCCTTTCTCCCGGCAGTTCCGGGCAATAAAAAAGCGACCATTTACCAGCCGCCATATAGATCGTGATTTACTTGTGAGGTGTAATGATTGCTTATCGTGGTCGGTGCATTGAACAGAACGGTCAGAAGATACTGCTTCATGTTACGAATTTCCGTGGTGTTCTTCTGTAAACAGTCCATGACAAACTCAATGTGCGAGTTATCCAGCTTTAAGAACCTGGAACGAACGATTTCATGCGGAAAATCGCTTCCTGCAATACGGGTGGTCTTTCGCTTTGCACAGACCGTTTCCACGATCAGCTCCACAATCTCATCCAAATCCTCCCGATAAGTTTCATACTGCTGACACAGGTATTCATACCCGATATTCTCCTGAATCAATTCCCGATAACTCTCTATCTCTGTGAGTGACATCGCATCCCTTCCTTTCCGTTCCGGCAGACAATCTGCCGCGCAATCCCGGAAGGGAATGGAATCGGTACTTGATCCATAAATATTTTGTTTTTGAGTATTTGATTTCTCTATATTTAATTCTGCGGGCTTTTCCGTATCCGGTTTATCCATATACGGGTTTTCCGTATCTGGTGAATCCGTATCCGGTTTTCTAAGCTGTGGCTGCTCGTATATGACATACTCTGTATCGCTGATGCGTCCCTGCCGGTCACGCAGCTTGTGCCGCACAATGTAACCGGCAGCCTCCAATTCCCGCAACGCAGCGCCTATGGCATCCACGCCCTCCTTACAGATCTTTGCAAGACCACGGGTGGTGTAATTCCAGTCCTCTGGCAAAGATAACATCATGGAAAGCAGTCCCTTGGCTTTTAACGACAGGTTTGCATTTCGTAAATGATGATTGCTCATCACGGTATAATCACGGGTCCGTTCAATGCGAAAAACGGCCATCGACCTCACTCCTTCCGATTTTGGGTACAAAAAAACCGCAATCCTCATTCCAAAGAATTGCGGTGTTCAACACTTTTCAAATTTTCTTGCATAGAACCAAAGCAGCGGCTTTCGAGGACGCGCCTCTGTAAATGGCTCCTCCTGGGCGAAAGGAAGTGTTTGCATCACTCGGTCAATATCCGTTGAATCCATGTCATGCTGAGATTTGCAATCTTCCCGGATTGCTTCTTGAATTTCCTTTACCGTACACATAGTCATTCCTTTCCTTTCGTTGTATGGGTTTATGAGCGGCGGCGTTTTCCCGGTTTGAAATCGAGGATATGTCCCTCAATCACACGAGCGTAACGCTTGATCTTGATTTCCCGGCGCTGCTGGCTTTGCAGGGCAGCCTGATACCCGTCCTCGGTCAAAAACAGCCGCATTTCCTCTCCGGGGCTGCCGTAAGCTGTGCTGGGACGCAGGACGGAAAACTCAATCATCCAGCGTGTGTTATCCCAAAACCTCTCTACGGCGAGAATGTTGTGTCCTTTCAGCTCACGGGCTGAAATATCCCTCATAGGCGGCTCCTTTCATCGTTCCTGGTCTCTCTGACGCTTTTTCTGCCATGCCTCCAGCAACTTGATGATGGTTTCCTGCATCCGCTGGGGCGTATAGCTTTTAGGGAAATACTTCCGCAAGGTGTCAGAGGTAAATGTCACTCGGTCCAGATCGCTTTTCTTTTCCTCACCCATGATGACACGCATCATATCGAGGGTCAGATGCCCCTCCTGACTGTATTTTTTGAGCCGCTGGGCTTGAGAAAGAGAAGGGGTAGCCTGTTCGCTGTCCATTGCGTCCAACAGGTCTACCTGTTCCTCCTTTTTGAGAAAGGACAGCTCATAAGCAGGATTTAAGGCAATTTTCTTTTCATCCACCATGTCCAGCAGTTCGGGAATCAGCTCGGTCAGACGGATAAATCTCTGAATTTGATTCTTACTCTGTCCAACCTGTTCAGCTAAAATATCTCTGGATTTTCTACCATCGGACTTGTGCCCAACTTGGGCACAAGTTAAATCCACTCGCTCTCCCTGATGTTTCATAGCATCCAGTTTCATTTTATAAGCAAATGCTCTTTCACTGGGGAGGAGACTTTCTCGTTGCAGGTTGCTGTCAACCATAATGATCGTGGCGGCATCATCATCCAAATCCCGAACAATGACCGGCATGGTCTCTTTTTCTGCCAGTTCACTTGCTCTGTGCCGTCTGTGTCCGGCCACCAGTTCATAACCACCCTCCGGGTCAGGGCGGGCAATCGCAGGAACCAGCACACCATACTGCTTGATACTGTCTGCGGTTTCCATCATTGCTTCGTCATCCTTGACTTTGAATGGATGCCCTTTGAACGGGTGCAGTTCCGACAGCGGAATTTCTACTACTTTTTCTCTCTGAGCATCGGCACGGCTCTCCTCCGTAGAAAACAAATCATCTACCGATGCCAGCTCTACTTTTTTCGCGCTGCTTTTCAAGTTTCAACACCTCCTTCGTCAGATTTCGATACCCCTCTGCCACCTTGCCGCCAGGGTCATGGGCGAAAATACTTTTTCCCTCTGCACTAATTTCCTTTGCCCGGACAGAATGGGGGATTTCCGTTCCAAAGACTTTGATTTTACTTCCATAGGTGTCCCGCAGCAAAGCAGCAATCTCTTTGGCAAAGTTGGTGCGGTTATCCACCATCGTCAGCAGGATACCGTCAATCTGGAGCTTTGGATTGATCTGCCGTTTCACCTTACTGACCGTAGATAGAAGCTGTTCCAGTCCTTTGGCGGGCAGATACTCTGCCTGAACGGGAATTATGATCCTGTTCGCAGCCGCCAGCGCATTGACCGTAAGCATCCCCAACGAGGGCTGACAGTCAATCAGGATATGGGAATATTGTCCCTTCAGTGTGTCCAGATATTGCCGTAAAATCGTTTCACGGCTCATGGCGTTTACCAAAGAAACCTCCATACCGGAAAGCTGAATATCCGCAGGCATCAGGTCAACGCCTTCTGCATGATGCAGAATACCTTCTCCGGGGCGTATAGGCTGATCCATCAGAATTTTGCCCATTGCATCCGACAGTGTAAATGGCAGCTTGTCTGGTTGCGGATTTCCCAAGCTGATTGTCAGGCTTCCTTGCGGGTCCCCGTCGATCAGAAGCACTTTCTTTCCGGCCTGTGCCAGACCTATTCCCAAGTTCGCACAGGTTGTTGTTTTGCCAACGCCGCCTTTCTGGTTGGCGATGGCGATGATTTGTGTGTTCATGACTTCACCTCATTTCTGATTGTTGCTGTTGTTTCTGGAAATAGAAAAAGCCGCCACTTCAAAATTAACAGTGAAGTGACGGCTCTTTCTATCGCCGGAATACGAGTTCCTGAAATGAAAAAAGCACCCAGCATTTATACTGTGTGCTACATCAAATTCATATTCAATTATTCAAATTAGCTCAAACTATGCCAAACTGCCACAGCCAAAAAACGAGGGGAAGGAGGGCTGAAAAGCACCCCAAAAATCGGCTCTCGGTTAACCACTTTGGGAACCACTTCCCCCTCTTTTTGCCCTCTTTTTAGCCAGTTAACCACTTGCGGACCACTAAAAATTGGATGAAATCGGCTCTCGTTTTGCCAAATTTGGTCAAACCATATCAGCCCGTTTAGATATAGCAAAAGCCCGGAAAACCTTGATTTTCCGGGCTTTTTGAACCATTTTGATATAGTCTGAGCAGTCGATTATCGCTTGCTGAACTGCGGAGCGCGACGAGCTGCTTTGAGACCGTACTTCTTTCTTTCCTTCATTCTTGGGTCACGAGTGAGGAATCCGGCCTTCTTAAGAGCAGGACGAAGTTCTGCATCATACTGAAGAAGAGCTCTGGAAAGACCGTGACGGATAGCACCGGCCTGGCCTGTTACGCCGCCGCCTGATACTCTGCAAACGATGTCGAACTTCTCGTCTGTTTCTGTAAGAGCGAGAGGCTGTCTTACGATGAGCTTGAGTGTTTCAAGACCAAAGTAATCGTCAATGTCACGATCGTTGATTGTGATTTTGCCTGTGCCCTGATAAAGTCTTACACGAGCAACAGAACTTTTTCTTCTGCCTGTACCGTAAAAATAAGGTGTCTTATCGTACATTATCTTTTGCCTCCTTCAATTAGTCTTCAATCATTGCAGGCTTCTGAGCCTGATGATTGTGTTCTGCACCCTCAAAGAGTCTTAATCTTAAAAGAGCTGCTCTGCCGAGTGTATTTTTAGGAAGCATACCCTTAACGGCAAGCTCCATAGCCTTTGTAGGCTTTGTTGCCATAAGTGTATCGTAACGAGTTTCCTTAAGATGGCCGATATAGCCTGTGTGGCGCTGCCACTTCTTCTGTGTGAGCTTGTTACCTGTAAGAACAGCGTCCTTGCAGTTGATGATGATTACATGATCTCCGCAATCTGCGTGAGGTGCAAAAGTTGGCTTGTTCTTGCCTCTGAGGATTGATGCAGCTGCAGCAGCAACTCTACCGAGTGACTTATCTGTAGCATCAATAACATACCACTTACGGCTGATTTCATTAGCCTTTGGCATATAAGTTGACATAGTCATTCTCCTTTATATAATAGTATGATTTCCTGCCCGACGTTAAATCACTCAATGTAGGCAACTCCTCATACATTCTGATATCCGTCCGACACAACATTTAGTATTATACACGGTTCTTTTTCCGTTGTCAATAGTCATTTTGCCGTTTTTTTAAAATATATCCCTCAATCTCTTAAAATCTCTCTGTTTTGCTCATTTTCTCTACTGTTCTCATTTTTCATTTCATTTTGTTTATTAACGTTTTATTAACATTTTAATTTAGATTTTAGATATTCACCGGTGTATGATGTTTTAACTTTAGCAACTTCTTCTGGAGTTCCAGTTGCTACTATAGTTCCACCGCCGTCTCCACCATCTGGGCCTAAGTCTATTATGTAATCGGCACATTTTATGACGTCAAGGTTATGTTCAATGACAATTACTGTATCACCATTATCAACTATTCTTTCTAAAATTACTAGCAACTTTTTGATGTCGTCAGTGTGCAAACCAGTGGTTGGTTCGTCAAGAATGAAGACGCTTTTGCCAGTAGGTTTCTTTTGTAATTCTTTTGCTAGTTTTACTCTGCCTGCTTCACCACCTGATAGAGTTGGTGCACTTTGTCCTAATTTGATATAAGATAGTCCAACGTCCATCATTATTTGAAGTTTATTTTTTATTTTAGGTACAGAGTCAAAGAACTCAATTACTTCACTAACTCGCATGTCTAGCACTTCCGCAATGTTTTTGCCTTTGAATTTAACTTCTAGAGTTTCACTATTATATCTGGTTCCGTGGCATACGTCACATGGTACGTAGACGTCTGGTAAAAAATGCATTTCAATTTTTTTTACGCCATCTCCCCAGCAGGCTTCACATCTTCCACCTTTGACGTTGAATGAGAATCTTCCTTTATCATAACCTTTCATTTTAGCTTCTTTCATGTTTGCGTAAAGGTCTCTTATGTCGTCAAATACGCCTACATATGTAGCAGGGTTACTTCTTGGGGTTCTACCGATTGGTTCTTGGGAAATATTTACTACTTTATCGATTTCTTCTAAACCTTTTATTGATCTGTGTTTTCCTGGAATTACCATTGTTCCATATACTTTACTTCTTAAAGCATTTAGCAGAATTTGATTAACTAGTGTGCTTTTGCCTGAACCAGATACACCTGTTACTAGCGTGAATGTTCCAAGTGGAAATTTAACATTTATGTTTTTTAAATTATTTGCTTGACAGATCGCCATTCTCTATATAGGTCGAGGTGTTAAGGATATAGCCTAATGAGTAGCATGAACTTTGGACAGATAACTCTAGAGAGAATAGTCGATAAGGACAACTTTAATGAAGCCTTCGATAAAGTCGTGTCCAACAAAGGCGGAGCCGGAGTTGATGACATGAAAAACTTTGAGCTGAAGGATTACATTAAATCTCACCCTTATGAAATCTCAAGCTCTGTTCTTAGAGGAGAATACAGACCATCCCCAATTAGACGAGTGTATATACCAAAAGACAATGGTGAACAAAGACCATTAGGAATACCAACCGTAAAAGACAGATTAGTACAACAGGCGATAGCTTTAGTACTAACTGAGGAATACGAGAAGGTATTTTCTGACAATAGCTTTGGTTTCAGACCATCAAGAGGCTGTCATGATGCCATAACAAGAGCGTTAGAGTATCTTAACAGTGGACTTGAATGGGTAATTGACTTAGATTTAAGTAAGTTCTTTGATACGGTTAATATTTGGTATTCTTATGATAATAATACGAAGACAAGTGTAATTGTTAAGACGTTTAGTTATGATGATGAATTAAATATTAAGTTAAAGAATCCTAGTAATGCAAGTGATATTATAGTTAGGGCTCTTACTGCACCTAATGTTAGTAAGGCAGAAGCAGTTGGAACTACAGTTAATTTAAAGGTAGAAAAAGAGATGGGTGCTGAGATAGTTGGAGATGCTAAGGTAAGAGTTAGTGTTGAGGAAGATTATGATGATTATGATGAAGATGATGATATAGAAATAAATGAAGATTATTTAAATGATGTCAACCAAAAATAGTTGACATCTAATTTTTTTTTTGATAGACTACTTGTAGTTGAAGGAGGCATATATATGGCTGTTAAATTAAGATTAAAAAGAATGGGTGCTAAATCTAGACCATTTTATCGTATTGTAGCTGCTGATTCAAGAAGTCCTAGAGATGGAAGATTTATTGAAGTAGTTGGTACTTATCAACCAATTTATAAAGAAAATAATATAAATGTTGATGAAGAAAAAGCAATGAAGTGGTTAAATGATGGTGCTATTCCTACAGATACAGTAAAGAATATTTTACAAAAATCTGGAGTTTGGGCTAAGTTTAAAAATAAGAAGAGTGAGAAGTAGTTATGCACGAAGAACTAATTAGTTTTACACAAAACTTAGTTAAAAGTATTTGCAAGGAACCAGATATGGTTAGTGTTCAAGAATTTAGTGGCGATGATGGAGAGATTATGCTTGAGATTATCGTTCATGAATCTGATATGGGAGCAGTAATTGGCAGATCTGGAAAGATGGCAAGTAGTATCAGAACTTTAGTTCAGGCTTATGCATATATTCATGAATTAAAGAGAGTAAAAATAAACATCGACTCATTTTAAGCCGATGTTTTTATTATTGGTTTATTGCTAATTTCAAATTTATAAGTATTTGAGTCTGTTAACATATCATAGATAAGTGATGCTGTTAGTTCATATTTTTGGGCTATGTCGGTATCACTTATTTTTCTTTGGATGATTAAATCACTTTTAACTGTTTTTAAATAATCTTTACCAGTTTTATCAAATCCAAGAATTTTTATATGATTTAAAGTGTAGTTTTGTTTATCTTCTTTAGTTAGACCTATAAGGATGTGAATGAGCATTCTTCTAATTCGATTATAGGTATATCTTTTGCTTTTAACTTTCAAAACTAAATCATCAATATCTACAGCATTAATAATTTCCTTCTTTAGTTTATGTTCAATTCCTTCATCAACTGTTAAATACTTTGATAAATCCTTATCTGTTAAAATTTTTACTTTAAGTAAATTAAATAATAAATCTTCATTAATTTTTACAAAATTACTTACAGGTGTATATTTAGAAATATCTTCATTATTTTTAATTTTCTCTCTAATATTAGATGCACTAACAATAGTTTCTACACTAACTTTATCATGAAAATCATTAGTTCTTTTAATTGTAACTGCTGTAATATTAAAATTATTTTTAATTATAGCTTTAATATATGAAATTCCAAGTAAATCATTTGGTGAAGAAACACTAGTATTAAGTACTTTAGATAATGCAGTAGGATAATTAGTACCACTTTTTAATTCTGTTTTTAAAAGTTTATTAAAATTATCATTTAACTGATTCTTAGCAATTTCAGTTAAAAGTGAAACATCATTTGATTCACTTCCAAAAACTATTTTATTGACACCTAAACTATCTAATATTCTGACTCCACACTCAGCAAATGTATCAGCAGAATTACTTCCATAAATAAATGGTATCTCAACAACTAAATTAATTCCATAATCAAGCGCCATCTTAGTTTTTTCTTCCTTAGTCATAATACTAATCTCACCACGCTCTAAAAAATATCCATTTAGAGCTAAAATAATTATTGAATTAGGATAAAGTTCTTTAATCTTATTTATATGATAAATATGCCCATTATGAAAAGGATTATATTCTGTAATTACTCCAATTATATCCATAGGTGCCTCCTTTGTTTTTTATTATAGCAAATTTTTAGTGGTTGTGATATGATTATTTTAGGGTGAAATTATGAAGAGAAGACTTAAGATATATTTTGTTCATAGTTTAAAGTATGATTATAACAATATGCTTTATAGAGATTTACTTACTGATAGTGTTTTAAATAAGCATGAGTTAATGCTTCCAATGAGTAATGCTTATAAGGAGAAGTATTCTAAGGATTTAATTAATAAGGCTGATTTGATTGTTTGTGAGGTTAGTACGCCATCTTTTACTGAAAAGTTGGAACTTAAATG
>OLXM01000245.1_pt1 | contig 12063 bp, 9 predicted proteins | sample 1673361 | NCBI WGS metagenome assembly OLXM01 (sample SAMEA103958109, study PRJEB25191) | human gut metagenome | biome: human-associated habitat [ENVO:00009003]; feature: intestine environment [ENVO:2100002]; material: feces | place: Germany | collected 2013/2015
CTCTCGGGGGCCGACAGATACGTTTGTGCGGGTCCCATGCCCACACGCGCTTTAGAGTACCTTTAATGGCGCCCGGATTTCAAGCTATTGTTTGAGGTAAATTGAGTTTCTACGCAGGGTCGCCACGAGTCAGCGCGCCCGCGGGGCGGTTCACAAGGGAAGGCGCTCGAACCATGATACAGGCAGTACTGTTCGATCTGGACGACACGCTGCTGTCGCTCAACCTCACGGCGTTCCTCGCCAGGTACATCAACGGGGCCTCCGGGCTCCTCGCCCGCGTGAGCGGGAAGCTGCGCGTGAACATCATGACCGCCTATGCGCGCGCCTGGCTCGCCGCCGAGGGCGAGAAGCGCCGCGACCGCATGACGAACCAGCAGCTCATCAACTCGATCATCTACAAGCAGTGCGACATCCCCCTGGACGACCCCGTCATCGCCGACATGATCGATTGCTACGAGCGCACCGTCGTGCCGCGCATGGGGTCGGGCATCGTCCGCGCCGAGCCCAAGGAGGGCGCCCGCGAGGCCGTCGACGCAGTGTGGGGCATGGGCCTCACCTGCGCGCTCGCGACGAACCCGGTCGTCTCGATGGAGTGCGACCGCGCGCGCATGGCCTGGGCGGGCTTCACGGAGGACGACTTCGCGCTCGTCTCGTGCGCGGAGAACTCGACGCGCGCCAAGCCGTGGGCGGACTACTACGAGGAGTTCTGCGGCAAGCTCGGGCTTTCCCCCAGCGAGTGCCTCATGGTGGGCAACGACGCAAAGAGGGACTTCGCGCACCCCGAGTGCGGCCTGCGCACGGTCTACGTCGGCCACGCGAAGCCCACGCGCGCCCTGTGGGCGGGCCAGATGAGCGAGCTTGCCTCGGCGCTGCCGGCCATCATCGAGAAGGCGAACAGCGAAGAGTGACGGCGAGCGCATGCCGCAAGAAGGAACGGGCGCGGTTTTCCGATTGCCAACGGAAAAACCGCGCCCGTTCCCATGCTTAGACGCTCGGAAAAGCCCGTGACCTCCCCGGCTCGCCGTCAGCGCTCCTTGAACGAGACGAGCCGGTAGCCGGCCTGCTCGACGACCGATCGGACCGCGGCCTCGTCGAGCGGCCGCTTCGCGCGAAGGCGGGCCTGGCCGCCCGCGAGGGTGACCTCTGCCCAGGCGCTGGGCAGCGAGTCGAGCGCGGCGGTCACGGCGGCCACGCAGTGCTCGCAGCTCATGCCCCCGATGCCAAGCTCGGCCTCGTACGGGTAGTGTGCGGGGTCGGTATCCGTCACCTCGACGAGCTTGAACTTCTTTCCCGCGGGGGCGCCGGCGCCCTTCGCGGCCCCGCCGCAGCAGTCGCGCTTGCCGGTCGCGGTGCCGAGGAAGCGCACCGCGGCGACCACGAAGAGGGCCGCGACGGCGACGATGATGACGATGTCGGCTATGCTCATGGTTACTCGATTCCCTCAGGCCCCGCGGCGCGCGCGGGGCAAAGTTAGCCTAAGCCGACTATATACCCCTTAGAGGTATTTGCGCCAGTCCTCCTCGCCCTCGTCGTCCTCGGCCGCGGCGGCGGCGCGGGTCGCCGTGGCCTCGCGCTCGGCGCGCGGGACGTACGGGTCGGCGTTGGCCTCGGGGAACTTGGCAAAGGCGTGCTCGAAGCGCTCGAGGTTCTCGTCGAAGCGGCCGCGCGGCACGGCGAAGACCACCTCGCGGGCGACGTGCCCGCCGGAGGCGAGCTCGGCGCGGAACATCTCGGCCACCTGCCCCGCGTCCCAGCCGAAGACCCCGCAGCCGAAGGCGCCGAGGGCGAGCTTCTCGTGCCCGAGCTCGTCGGCGACGGTGAGCACGAGGCGGATGCGCCCGCGCATGGCCTCGGCGAGCGCCTCATCCGAGACGCGGTACTCCGTCCGGGCGCGGCGGGCGTTGGGCGCCGCGGCGACGATCACGTCGGCGTAGCTGTGGTACTTCTCGCGGTCGAAGCGTACGCGCGGCACGACCAGGGCGCGGTTGCGGTAGAGCTCGCAGTTGATGTTGCGGCGACGGTTCTCGGCATACCAGGCCTTCTGCGTCGCGAGCACGTTGTAGAGCGTGGACTCGGCGCACAGGGCCTCCTCCTGCGCCCATGCGCCGCGCGCGTAGCCGCCGCCGGCGCTCGTGAAGCTCGCGAAGTCGAGGACAGCGAGGTCACAGGCCGAGGCTAGTCCGCGCCCGCGCGCGAGCACGGCGGTCACGGAGTCCTCGTCGACGACCGTCACGGACGGCACGCGGGGCGCCCCGTCGTCGAGCACGGGCTCCGAGGCGGGCGTCGAGCCATAGGTCCTGATCCCCGCGACCGATGCCGCGACCTCGGGGGCGAGCCTGCGCTCGACGTCGGCTATGTGGCGCTCGGCCTCGGCGGCGCGGGCCTCTTTCCTCGGGTTGGTGCGCTTTCTGTCCGTCATTGGTCCTCCTCTGGAATCGCGGGGCAGCCCCGGCTCGCTCGGACGGGCCCGACCCTCCTGCAGTGCAAAGAACAAGAAAAGCGCCCGGGGCGGCCCCGCGGATGGGCCGCCCCGGGCGCTTTATTTGCCTAGAAGCTCGCGCGCATGTGCCAGGGACGCCTCGCCGGTGTCGCCCGAGAGCATGCGGGCGATCTCGCGGACGCGCTCCTCGCCCGCGATGGGCGAAAGCGTGGTCTCGGGCACGTCGCCTGCGGACTTGCTCACGAGGTAGTGCTCATCTGCCGCCACGGCGACCTGGGCCAGGTGCGTGACCACGATGACCTGGTGCGTCCGCGCGAGGTCGGCGAGGACCTCGGCGAGCGCGACGGCGGTCGCGCCGCCCACGCCGGCGTCGACCTCGTCGAAGACGAGCGTCTCGGCGGCGTCGGACTCGCCCAGCACGACCTTGAGGGCGAGCATCACGCGGCTGACCTCGCCGCCCGACGCGATGCGCCGCAGCGGCCGCGCCGTGAGGCCCGCGCCCGGGCGGTACAGGAACTCGGCGCGCGAGGCGCCGCGGCGCGACCACTCCTGCCTGGGCAGGCGCTCGAAGGCGACCTCGAGCTCGGCGGAGCCCATCTCGAGCCGGGCCATCTGGGCGCTCACCGCGGCCGAGAAGCGCGGGGCAGCCTCGCGGCGGGCGTCGTCGAGCGCGTCTGCCGCGGCGGCGAGCGCCGACTCGGCCTCGTCGGAGGCGTTCTGGGCCCGTTTGACGGCAGCGCCGCCGTCGGAGGCGGCCTCCACGACGCGCCGGGCCTCCTCGCGGCGGGCCAGGACGTCGTCCATCGTGGGCCCGAAGCTGCGCAGGAGCCCCTGGAGCTCGGACCAGCGAGCGCGCATGTGCTCGAGCTCTGCCGGGTCCACGTCAAGGTCGTCGGCATAGTCGCGCAGCTCGGAGGCCACGTCCTCGAGGTCCAGAAGCGCGCTGCGGAGCACCTCGGCGTGCCTGCCCAGCCCCTCGTCGAAGCGCTGGGCGTCCTCGATCTCGGAGGCCGCCTGGCGGATCGAGTCCATGGCGCCGCCGTCCGCCGCGAGCGCCTCGCGGGCGCCCAGCGCCGAGCGCATGAGGGCGTCGGCGTGCTCTGCGCGCGGGAGCTTGGCCTCGAGGTCCTCGAGCTCGCCTTCCTTGGGGTCCACCTCGTCGATGCGAGCGCAGACGAACTCCGCCTCCTCGAGCGCCTCGGCCCCGGAGCGCGAGAGCTCCCGGGCGCGCTCGAGCTCGCGCTCCGCGTCGACCGCGGCGGCCAAGCGCGCGCGGTACTCCCCGAGCGCGTCCGCGACGGCGTCGCCCGCCCAGGCGTCGAGCATCTCCACATGGGTCTGCACCTGCAGCAGGCGCTGGTGCTCGTGCTGGCCGCAGAGGTCGACGGTGGCGCCCACGCCCTCGGCGAGCTCGCGCACGCTGCCCATGCGCCCGTCGATCCTCACGCGCCCGCGGCCGTCGGCTCCCACGCGCCGGCAGACCACGCAGCCGTCGGGGTCCCCGCCGCGCACGTAGAAGCGGCCCTCGACCTCGAGCGCGTCGGCGCCCTCGCGCACGGCACCCGCGTCGGCGCGCTCCCCCACCAAAAGCTTGATAGCGGAGAGCAGAGCAGACTTGCCCGCGCCTGTCTCGCCGGTGAGGACGGTGAGGCCCGAGGACGGCGCCAGCTCCGCGTCGCGGATCAGCGCGACGTCGCGCACATGCAGCTCGTCGATCATCGCCTACCTGCCCGCCCCGTAGAACACGCGCGAGACGGAGCCGTAGAAGCTCTGCGCGCTGTGGTCGAGCAAAAGTATGTCGCCCGGGCCGCGCCGGATGCTCGCGCGGGTGGGCCAGCCGGCGTCGCCGTTGCCGATGGGCTGCCCGTCGGCAAAGAAGCACCGCTCGACGGGGCGCTCGGGGCTCATCTCGATCTCCACGACGTCGGAGGGCGAGGTCAGGAAGGCGCGCGCCACGAGCTTGTGGGGCGCGATCGGCACGCAGACCATGCCCGAGAACTCGGGCGTGACGATGGGCCCGCCCGCGGCGAGCGCGTAGCCCGTCGAGCCGGTGGCCGTCGAGACCACGAAGCCGTCGCCGCGAAGGCGGTCGATCTTGTTGCCGGAGACGGAGACGTCGAACTCGACCATGTCTCCCCTGCCCCCGCGCGAGAGGGCGAAGTCGTTCAGCGCGAAGCTGTGGACCGTGTAGGTCGAGCCGTCGGGGCGCACGAACTGGGACTCGACGTCGAGCGTTGCGCGGTGGCTCACGTGGAGCTCGCCGGCAAGCGCGTCCGAGACGGCCGAGATCAGCTCCGCAGGCCCCCCGCTGGTAAGAAACCCGAGGTGGCCGTACGAGATGCCCAGCATCGGGATGCCGGAGTAGCCGACGATGCGCGCGGCGCGCAGCAGGGTGCCGTCGCCGCCGAGCGAGACCACGAGGTCGCAGCCCGCCGCGTCGGTCACGCGGTTGGGAAAGAGCTTCTTGTCGTGCGCCCAGCTGACCTCGATGCCCTGCTCGTCGAGCCAGGCGTCGAGCTTGCGGGCATCCTCGACGGCGTCGGGCCGCGAGTAGTTGGGGACGATGAGGACCTTCAAGGGGCATGCTCCTCGGCAGAATTCGGAAATCTTGTTCGATTCTAGCACCGGCCGCCCGCGGCAGGAGCCTGTCCTGCCGCGGGCGGTGCGGGTGGGTCGCATTGAATGGGGCGGACGGGATGGACGGGGCTTCTTGGCCGGCCAGCGCCGCTAGTCGAGCTCCTTCGCGCCGGTGTAGAGTTGCCAGTACTCGCCGCGCTGCTCGAGCAGCTCCTCGTGCGTGCCGCGCTCCACGATGCGCCCGTGCTCGAGGACCATGATGGCGTCGGCGTTGCGCACGGTCGAGAGCCGGTGCGCGATCACGAAGACCGTGCGCCCGCGCATGAGGGCGTCCATGCCCCGCTGGATGAGCGCCTCGGTGCGCGTGTCGATCGAGCTCGTCGCCTCGTCGAGGATGAGCACGGGCGGGTCGGCCACGGCGGCGCGGGCGATGGCGATGAGCTGGCGCTGGCCCTGGCTGAGGTTCGCGCCGTCGGCGACGACCGGCGTGTCGTAGCCCTGCGGCAGGCGCTCGATGAAGCCGTCGGCCGAGGCCACGCGCGCCGCGGCGCGCACCTGCTCGTCGGTCGCGTCGAGCTTGCCGAAGCGGATGTTGTCCGCGATCGTCCCGGCAAAGAGGTGCGTGTCCTGCAGCACGATGCCGAGGCTGCGACGCAGCGACTCCTTGCGGATGTCGCGCACGTCGATACCGTCGTAGGTGATGACGCCGTCGCGCACGTCGTAGAAGCGGTTGATCAGGTTCGTGATGGTCGTCTTGCCCGCGCCGGTCGAGCCGACGAAGGCGATCTTCTGGCCCGGCTTGGCAAACAGGCTCAGGTCCTCGAGGACGGTCTGGCCCGGGACGTAGCCGAAGTCGACGTTGTAGAGGCGCACGTCGCCCGCGAGCGGCACGTCCTCGCCGTCGATGCGCCACGCCCAGCCGGCGGCGCCCGACGCGGTGCGCGCGGCCTGGGCGTCGGAGCGCACGAGCTCGACCGTGCCCTCGTCGACCTCGGGGGCGAGCGCCATCGCCGCGAAGATCCTCTCGGCGCCGGCGAGCGCGGTGAGCAGGAAGTTGCCCTGCTGGGTGAGCTGGTTGAGCGGCATGCACGCCTGGCGGACGAAGACCAGGTAGGAGGCGAGGCTGCCCACGTCGGCGGAGCCCGCGATGGCCAGCAGCGCGCCCACGATGGTCACGACGCCGAAGTTGAGGTAGCTGATCGCGACCGTCATGGGGACCATCGTCGCCGCGTAGGCCTGGGCGGTCGTGCCGGTGTCGCGCAGCGACTCGTTGAGGCCGTCGAAGTCGGCGATGGCCGCCGGCTCGTGGTTGAACACCTTGACAACCTTCTGGCCGGCCATGGTCTCCTCGATGAAGCCGTCGAGCTCGCCGAGCGTCTGCTGCTGGGCCGAGAAGAACTTCCTGCTGCGGCCGCCGGAGTAGCGCACGTAGAGCACCACGACGACGTCGCAGGCGATGGTGATCAGCGTGAGGCGCCAGTCGAGGACGACGAGGAGCACGAGGGTGCCCACCGTCTGGATGAGCGCCTGGACGGCGCCGGCGAAGCTGTTGTTGAGCGCCTCGGAGACCGTGTCGACGTCGTTCGTGAAGAAGCTCATCACGTCGCCGTGGCGCGTCGCGTCGAAGAACGAGAGCGGCAGGCGCAGGATGTGGTCAAAGAGGTCGCGGCGGATGTCGAGCACGACCTTCTGGGCCGCGCGGACCATGGTCTGCGTGTAGCCCACGGCGCTCACCACGCCCACGGCGTAGATGGCGGCCGTGAGGGCGATGAGGCGAACGAAGCCCTGGTAGTCTCCCTGGCCGACGGTGTTCACCACCGGCTTGATCATATAGGTGCCCGCGAGGTTCGCCGCGCCGGAGACGGTGACGAGCACGCCCACCGCGAACAGCCGCCACTTGGCGTGCCCCATGTACGAAAGGAGCGCGCGCAGCGTGCGGCCCAGGTCCTGCGGGCGCTTGGGCGCCCCTCCCTTGCCGGCCATCAGCGGTCGCCCCCTTCCGTCGTCGCCGCGGGCAAGACGGAGCCCGCGGCCTTGTCCAAGACGCCCTGCGACTCGCAGAGCTCGGTGTAGATGGGGTCGCCGGCGGCAAGCAGCCCCGCGTGCGTGCCCACGGCGTGGACGCGGCCCTCGTCGAGGATGACGATCTGGTCGGCGCCCATCACGGAGGCGACGCGCTGCGCGATGACGACCTTCGTCACGCCGGTGAGCGCAGCGAGGTTCGCGCGGATGCGCGCGTCGGTCGCCATGTCCACGGCGCTCGTGGAGTCGTCGAAGATGAGCACGCGCGGGCGCTTGAGCAGGGCGCGCGCGATGCAGAGGCGCTGCTTCTGGCCGCCCGAGACGTTGACGCCCCCCTGGCCCAGGTCGCCGTCGAGTCCGCCGATGCGGTCGAGGAACTCGTCGGCGCAGGCGGCGCGGCACGCGGCGAGGAGCTCCTCGTCGGTGGCGTCGGGATCGCCCCAGCGCAGGTTGTCGCGAACCGTGCCCGAGAAGAGCACGTTCTTCTGGAGCACGACGCCCACCGCGTCGCGCAGCGCCGCGAGGTCGTAGTCGCGCACGTCACGGCCACCGACGAGGACCTCGCCCGAGGTCGCGTCGTAGAGGCGCGCGATCAGCTGGACGAGGCTCGTCTTGCCGGAACCTGTGCCGCCGAGAATGCCCACCGTGGAGCCGGCCTCGAAGCGAAGGTTCACGTCCTCGAGCACGCAGCGCTTGGCGTCGGCGCGGTACTTGAAGTCGACGTCGCTGAACTCGACCGAGCCGTCCGCGACCTCGCGAACGGCGACGTCCGCGGGCGCGGACTCGATGGCGGGCTCCTCGTCGAGGACCTCGCGCACGCGCTCGATGCTCGTCAGCGCTCGCGCGAGCAGCAGGAAGACATTGGAGATCATCATCAACGAGTTCATGATCTGCAGCACGTAGCTCATGAAGCCGGTGAGCGTGCCGACCTGGAGCTCGCCCGAGAGGATCATGTTGCCGCCGACCCACAGGAGCACCGTGGCGGACACGTACATGGACAGCTGGAACACCGGGGTGTTCATCACCGCACCCGAGAACGTGCGCGTGGCGGTGTCCGCGAGCTCGCCGTTGACCTCGCCGAAGCGCCCGGCAACGTGGCCCTCGCGGACGTAGGCCTTGATCGCGCGGATCGCGGTCAGGTCCTGCTGGAGCTCGTCGTTCAGCGCGTCCATCGTCCGCTGCAGCACGCGGTAGAGCGGCGCGACGTGCCGCACGATGAGCGCGAGCGCGACCGCAAGGAACGGCAGCACGACGAAGAACACCACGGCGAGGCGCGCCGACATGACGCAGCTCAGCACGAGTCCCATGACGAGCATGATGGGGCCGCGCATCATGGGGCGAAATCCCGTGACGATGGCGTTCTGGATGACGGTCACGTCCGTGGTCATGCGGGTGACGAGGCTCGAGGTCTCGAAGCGGTCGAGGTTCTCGAAGGCGTAGGACTCGACTGCGGAGAACTCCTCGCGGCGCAGGTTCGCACCGAGGCCCATGGCCGCGCGGGCGGAGTAGCGGGCGTAGCCGCGGCCGAGGACGAGCGCGACGGCGGCGCAGCCGACCATCGCAGCCCCGCGCGTCCACACCACGGCGACGTCGCGCGCGAGCACACCGTCGTCGATCACCGACGACATCAGCAACGGGATCGCGAGCTCGAGGCACGTCTCGATGAAGATGCACACCGCCGCGAGCGCCACGTCCCGGCGGTACGGCCCGAAGCTCCGGGCGATGAATCGCAGGTCAGACAAAGCGTTACTTCTTTCTACGTTCAGCAAAAACCGCCCCGCGAACACGTCGCGGGGCGGCCGGATGACAAAAAGGGACAGTCCCTTTTCGTCATTTTCCGCCTGATGATAAAAAGGGACTGTCCCTTTTCGTCATTTCTTTTCGTCATTTACAGCAGACGGAGCGAGACTTCCTTGAGCTGCTTGGCGCTGACCTCGGAGGGCGCGTCGCTCATGAGGTCGGAGCCGGAGCTCGTCTTCGGGAAGGCCATGACCTCGCGGATGGAGTCGCTGCCGGTGAGGAGCATGCACACGCGGTCGAGGCCGAGCGCGAAGCCGCCCATCGGGGGCGCGCCGAACGCGAGGGCGTCGAGCAGGAAGCCGAACTGCTCGCGGGCGCGCTCCTCGGTAAAGCCCAGCATCTTGAGGATGGCCATCTGCATCTCGGCGTTGTGGATACGCATACCGCCGCCGCCCGCCTCGAAGCCGTCCATGACGAAGTCGTAGGTGTAGGAGCCCACGGCCAGCGGGTCGGCCATGATCTTCTCGGGGTCGGTCTCGGTCGGCAGGGTGAAGGGCTGGTGCTCGGCCTCGTAGCGCTTGGTCTCCTCGTCCCAGTGGAACAGCGGGAAGTTGACGACCCACAGGAAGTCGTGGCCCTCGCGCGGGAGCTCGAGCGCGTCGGCCATGTGACGGCGCATGCCGCCCAGGATCTCGTCGGCGTGCAGGCGGGACTCGACGGCGAACATCACGAGGTCGCCGGGCTCGACGCCCATCTCGGCGCGCAGGGCGGCCATCTCGTCGTCGGAGAAGAACTTGACGATGGGGCTCGTCACGGAGCCGTCCTCACGGAAGGCGATGTAGGCCAGGCCCTTGGCGCCGAAGCCGGAGGCGACGTCGGCGAGCTTGTCGATCTTCGCGCGCGGCCACAGGCCGGCTCCCTTGGCGTTGATGGCCTTGACGAAGGTCTTGTCGTCTGCCGCGGCGGACGCGAAGAGCTTGAACTTGGAGTTCGCGAAGATCGGCGTGACGTCGTGCAGCTCCATGCCGTAGCGGGTGTCGGGCTTGTCGACGCCGTAGGTGTCCATGGCGTCCCAGTAGTTGATGCGGCGCAGCGGGGTGGGCATCTCGACGCCCATCTGGCCAAAGGCGTCGCTCAGGACCTCCTCGAGCTCGCCCATGACGTCGTCCTGGTCGACGAAGGACATCTCGATGTCCACCTGGGTGAACTCGGGCTGGCGATCGGCGCGCAGGTCCTCGTCGCGGAAGCACTTGGCGACCTGGTAGTAGCGCTCGACGCCGCCGATCATGAGCAGCTGCTTCAGGAGCTGCGGGGACTGCGGCAGGGCGTAGAAGTGACCCGGCTGCATGCGGGACGGCACGAGGAAGTCGCGCGCGCCCTCGGGGGTGGACTTGAAGAGGCAGGGGGTATCGACCTCAGTGAACTCGGCGTTGTGGAAGGCCTCGCGGATGGCAAAGGTCAGATCGCTGCGGAGCTTGAGGTTGGCCGCCATCTTGGGGCGGCGGATATCGAGGTAGCGGTAGCGCAGGCGGACGTCCTCGGAGGTGTCCACGTGGTCCTCGATCTGGAAGGCAGGGGTCTTGGAGGTGTTCAGGACCTCGAGCTCGGAGACCAGCACCTCGATGTGGCCGGTAGCGAGCTTCTCGTTATCCTGGCCCTCGGGGCGCTCGCGCACGACGCCGGTGACCTTGATGGGCCACTCGGAGCGGACATCCTCGGCGGCGTGGAACGCGGTGCCGCCGGAGTGCTCGGGGTCGAACGAGACCTGCGTCACGCCCGCGCGGTCGCGCAGGTCGATGAAGATGAGGCCGCCGTGGTCGCGGCGGTGCCAGACCCAGCCGGTCAGCGTGACGGTCTGGCCGATGTTCTCGGCGCGGAGCTCGCCGCAGGTGTGGGTGTGCATAGAGAAGGGCATCTGTATCCTTTCGTCTCTTCCGCCCCGTGCCGTGACGGGCGGATGTGCAGCAGACGGCGAGACGGTGTAAACGGCGCCGTTTCGCGCGATTTGCGATTGTACTACGGACGCGGGACGCCCGGCCGCCGGTGGTAGGCTGGTAACACACACTCAACGAAAGGACCCTCCCCCATGGCCTCATCCCCCGCGGCCGCGCAGAAGGTCGCGGTCTTCGACCTCGACGGCACCCTGCTCGACACCACCCGCGACCTCGCGCTCGCGGTCAACCACACGCTCGCCGTCTTCGGCATGCCCCAGCTCCCACAGGACCAGGTCATCGCCTATACCGGTAACGGCATCGCGCGCCTGATAGAGCAGAGCGTGCCCGCCGGCACCCCGCGCGATGTGTGGGAGCGGGCCTTCGACGAGTTCAAGCGCTACTACGGCGCCCACGCGCTCGACCACACCGAGCCCTACCCTGGCATCCCCGAGTGCGTGGCGGCCCTGCGCGCCGAGGGGCTCGGCGTCGCCGTCGTCTCCAACAAAGCCGACTTCGCGGTGCAGGAGATCATCGACGCGCGCATGCCCGGCTGCTTCGACGCAGTGCTCGGAGAGTGCGAGGCGCGCGGGATCCGCCGAAAGCCCGCCCCGGACATGGTGCTGGCAGTCCTCGACCAGCTGGGCGCGGCCCGCAACGGGCTCGTCTACATCGGCGACTCCGAGGTCGACGTGGCCACGGCCCGAAACGCGGGCCTGCCCTGCATTTCAGTCAGCTGGGGCTTCCGCGACCGGGATGTGCTTGTAGGCGCGGGGGCCGAAACCATCTGCGATGACATGGACGCGCTGTACCGCGCGCTGCGGGAGGGCTGAGACGCGCATGGAGCGGAAAAACAACTACGTGATCCAGGCCGGACAGGCGCGGAAGCTGTTCTGCGCGCACGATCTGGACGCGGTCGCCCGCACGCACGGATTGCGGACGGACGGGGATTTTTTATATCTGCGCCTGCTCAGTGAGGACTACCGCGTCAGCCGTGCAGACGGATATATCGCGCGCCGGGACTCCGGCGCGTGGCTCCCGGCGGACGGGTTTGACGAGACGCTCACGATCTTCGACCTGCTCTGCGACGCGAAGCCGGGCCGCAGAGCGGCAGGGGCGTGGAAAACGACGCTGGATTTCGGCGGACAGGTCCACCGGGGCCTGATGGAGCCGAACCGCGCGGATGAACTGGAACTGCTGTACGACCGGCAGCCGGAACGGCTGCGCCGCGTCTGCCTGCGCCTCGACGGTACGCCGATAGCGGGAGCAGATCTGGGCTTTTCCCTGCCGTTTTTCGAGGATCTTTGCATCGCTGTTCAATTCTGGCACGGCGACGACGAATTTGTGCCCCGC
>OLXM01000248.1_pt1 | contig 12035 bp, 7 predicted proteins | sample 1673361 | NCBI WGS metagenome assembly OLXM01 (sample SAMEA103958109, study PRJEB25191) | human gut metagenome | biome: human-associated habitat [ENVO:00009003]; feature: intestine environment [ENVO:2100002]; material: feces | place: Germany | collected 2013/2015
TGGCCTCCAGCGCATAGGCCGCGTGGCAGCAGCAGTAGTCGAACTCGATGCCCTGCCCGATGCGGTTGGGGCCGGCCGAGAGAATGACCGCGCGGGGCTTGGTCGCCTCGCGGAACTCTGAGGCACCGCCGCGCTCGTAGGTGAAGTAGTGGTAAGAGGTGCGGCTCGCGAACTCGCCGGCGCAGGTGTCGACCGTCTTGACGAGCGGGCGAACGCCCAGCACCTCGCGGATCGCGCGAACGGTGTCCTCGCGCTGCCCGGTGAGGTGCGCGATCTGCGCATCCGAGAAGCCCATCTGCTTGGCGGCGAGCATGTGCTCGGCGTCAAGGCCGGAAAGCCCCAGCTCGCGGATGCGGCCCCCAGCGGCGACGATATCGGCGATGCGGTGGAGGAACCACTGGTCGATCTTCGTGGCGGCGAAAACCTGCTCGACCGACCAGCCGCGGCGAAGGGCCTCGGCCACGTAGAGGATTCGCTCCGGGGTCGGAGTGGAGACCTTCTGGGCGAAGTTCTCCTCTTCAAAGTCGTCGTTGCCATCCGCGCCGAGGCCGGCGTGACCCTGCTCGAGCGACCTCATGGCCTTCTGCATAGCCTCCTCGAAGGTGGAGCCGATGGCCATAACCTCGCCGACGGCCTTCATGCGGGTGCTCAGGCGGTCGCTCGCGCCCTTGAACTTCTCGAACGCGAAGCGCGGGATCTTGACCACGCAGTAGTCGATGGAGGGCTCGAAGCAGGCGGGCGTGGAGTGCGTGATGTCGTTCTGGATCTCGTCAAGCGTGTAGCCGACGGAAAGAAGCGCCGCCATCTTCGCGATGGGGAAGCCCGTGGCCTTCGAGGCCAGGGCGGAGGAGCGGCTCACGCGGGGGTTCATCTCGATGACGATGACGCGGCCGTCCTCGGGGTTCACCGCGAACTGCACGTTGGAGCCGCCGCAGGCGACGCCGACGCGCTCGAGGATGGCGATGGAATAGTCGCGGAGGCGCTGGAGCTCGTAGTCGTTGAGCGTCTGACAGGGAGCCACGGTGATGGAGTCGCCGGTGTGGACGCCCATCGGGTCGAGGTTCTCGATGGAGCAGACGATGACGCCGTTGCCGGCGACGTCGCGCATGACCTCCATCTCGATCTCTTTCCAGCCCTCAATGGACTGCTCGACGAGGACCTCGGTCTCGGGCGAGAGCGCAAGGCCCTGCTCGCAGATGCGCAGCAGGTCGTCGTGGTCGTAGGCGATGCCGCCGCCGGCGCCGCCCAGGGTGAAGGACGGGCGGATGACCACGGGGTAGCCCCCGAGCTCGTCCACGCAGGCCTCGCACTCGGCGATGGTGTGCGCGATTCCCGACTTGGCCACGTCGAGGCCGATGTCCTTCATGGCCGCGGCGAACAGCTCGCGGTCCTCGCCGGTCTCGATGGAGTCGATGTCGCAGCCGATAACCTCGACGCTGTACTTCTCGAGCACGCCGGCGTGCGCGAGGGCGACGGCGCAGTTGAGGCCGGTCTGGCCGCCCATGTTGGGCAAAAGCGCGTCGGGGCGCTCCTTCTCGATGACCTTGGCCACGGAGTTGGCGGTGATGGGCTCGATGTAGGTGCGGTCGGCGGTCTCCGGGTCGGTCATGATGGTCGCCGGGTTGGAGTTCACGAGGACGACCTCGTAGCCCTCCTGGCGCAGCGCCTTGCAAGCCTGGGTGCCGGAGTAATCGAACTCGCAGGCCTGGCCAATGACGATGGGGCCGGAGCCGATGATGAGGATCTTCTTGATGTCGGTGCGCTTGGGCATTAGAAGCGCCTCCCTTCGCGGACGTCGATGGCAAGGTAGTCGGGCTCGCCGTCCATGAGGCGCGCGAACGCGGCGAAGGCATACGTCGAGTCGTTGGGGCCGGGCTTGGCCTCGGGGTGGTATTGCATGCTGAAGGCGGGCACGTCGAGGAACTGGATGCCCTCGGGGGTTCCGTCGTTGAGGTTGACGTGGGTCAGGCGCACGCGCCCGTAACGCTCGGTCTGGACGACTGGGGCGATGCGGCGCTCAGACCAGAACCGCAGGTCGTTGGCGTGCTCGGAGAAGCCGCCGGAGAGCTCGGGGATAAGCGGGCCGAAGGTGCTGAAGACGGGCCCGTAGTTGTGGTTCTGCGCCGTGATCTCGACCTTGCCGGTGAGCAGGTTCATCACCGGCTCGTTGCCACCGTGGTGGCCGTAGGGGAGCTTCTCGATGGTCGCGCCCGCAGCCATGCTGATGACCTGGTTGCCGAGGCAGATGCCGAAAACAGGCAGCTTGCCCAGGCAGGCGCGGACGGCCTCGACCACAGGGGGCACGGTCTCGGGGTCGCCGGGGCCGTTGGAGAAGAAGATCCCGTCGGGCGCGAGCGCGAGGGCCTCGTCCGCGGGGGTGTCCCACGGCACCAAGGTGACCTCGCAGCCTGCGGCCGCCAGGCGCCGGGCGATGCCCACCTTCTCGCCGCAGTCGTAGGCGACGACCTTGTGGCGCGCCTCGCCCTTCGCGGGGACGGCGTAGGGCTCGGGTGTGCTCACGTCGGCGACGTAGTTATGGTCGGCGATGGGGGCCGACGCCTTGACGCGCGCGACGAGGCTCGCGGGGTCGAGGTCGACGGTCGAGATCGCCGCCTTCATCGCGCCGCCCTCGCGGATGCGCAAGGTGAGAGCGCGAGTGTCCACGTCCTCGATGGCGACGACGCCGCGCTCGGCGAGGAAGTCGGGAAGCGACTTGACGGACTGCCAGTTGCTCGGCTCATAGCACATGTCGTGCACGATGAGGCCGGCGAGGTGCAGATCGGCGGCCTGCATGTCCTTCTCGTTGATGCCGTAGTTGCCGATCTGCGGATAGGTCAGGGTGACGATCTGGCCCGCATAGGACGGGTCCGAGACGATCTCCTGGTACCCGATCATCGAGGTGTTGAACACCACCTCGCCGAAGGTCTCGCCGCTGGCGCCGTCAACATTTATGCGAAAATCCCGAGCCCCCTCGCCTTCGAGATGTATATCGCTGATAAGCATACCTTTGCTATGGCGATTGTATACCGTCAGGCGGTGCGTCATTGTCACCTCGTCCGTAAAGACTACGCCCATCTTGAGCGTATCGGTGGAAAAAGCCGGCTGGTCTGCCGCCGAAGTCGAAATGCCGTCCTCGATGCAGGCGTTGAGGCCTATCATGGCGGCTATCACTGCTATGGTGTATAGGATGTGTCGTTGCATAAGTCCGTGGTGTGCAAGGCATGTATGCCTCTATATAATAACGGCTCAATGGCGCGTTTATTGTCCTGCACGATCAGGCACGAACTCAGCGGCGCGGAACTATGATGTACCGAACTCCATCGGCATAACAGCCGTTTTGATATGGCTGGTATGTAACGATGATGCCGCTGCGTGTATATACCGGGCGCGGATACCACTTGCCTTCGAGTCTCTCAGCCCCGAAAGGCAACGACCATGAGGGATCGTCCAGATCACGAACGTCCGCCGGTATACCGTCAGGGAATATGTCACGGATGCCTAAGAGCTTTCCGGAAGCAACATCCATAGTCAGGTACAGGCGCATATTTACCGGGTGTGCGCCGCCCGTGTAATACTCGCAGAATATCATCACAGTCAACAGTTTGCCATCGTCGCTACGCCATACAGGAGCCATCTCCAGATGCAGCGAGGCACGGGGACTGCTGTTGGCGCGGTCAAAGCATCGTTTGATTGACCCGAAAGCATCGGCGGCATCCTCGGCAGGCATCGCCGACTCTATGCCATCGGACGGAACGCCCGAATATGCGTACACCGGCATCTGTGCCTCGGCAAAGAGGTTGGCGATATTCATCCCGAAGACTTCGAAAAGCCGCGCCATGTGCAATGCCCCGGAATCTGTGCCTGTGGGCAGCGTCAACATCAAGTCCAGATACACCGCTTCATTGCCGGGCGAGTAAAGCGTCTTATAATATGTACGTGTCGGCATAGGCGCCAACTCCGCACCGGAGCGTATATCACGAGATAGTGCCTCATTAAGACTAATTCTTACTGTATCGACACCCACAACAAGACCCAAGCGAGAGGTCGCCGTGTCCACAAGTATGTCGTCAAAAGTGCCGAGCAGGCGTGCCGTGTCGCTGCGCGAGGGGCTGCGGCGACACAGCAGGTGATCAGCCACCGGGCTACCGTCAGCGGCAGCCCGCCACGCCTGCGTAACTAGCAGTGTGTCATTGCAGAAAATAGTGTCAGCATACAGCTCGGGGACTGTCTGTGTCGCTGTTGTTGCGGCTTGTGTCTGTGCCGTCGCCGTAACAGCTTGCGCCCATACAGCGGCAACAGCCGCCACGCACAGTGCAATCAGGGGCATCTTCTTTAATTCCATATCAACGTCTTTTGTCGTTTTTATCTTTTGTCGTAACATCCGAGAGCTGCAAAGTGTTCGCAACCCCTTCCATTCCGCAAATTTAGACAAAACTCCCGAGACAACCGCTATATCAAGCCACCGCTCAGGAGAAACGGCAGACACAACAATAGCAGACCTTGCAGTGGCTCTTAACACATGTCAGATAAAGACAGGAGCACCATCAAGAAGTGAAAGAGTAGCCAAGTACAATCAGTTACTGCGAATTGAAGAAGAACTTGGTGAATCAGCAATATATCCGGGAATTAAAGCATTTAATGTGAAATAATTCTGTACAGATACTATGGGGGTCTCCCTTCGTGGCGTAGTTTGCCACAGAGGGAGGCTTTTTTCTGCCTTAAAATAACTTATCATTGAGATTATGTTGGTAATTTGGTATCATATATACAAGTGTATTGGTGTATAAATTATGAAACTATAAATAAATCCGGAGGATTACATATGAGAACACGTAAATCAAGTATAGTGGGAAAGATGTGCTTTTTTATAATTATATCCACATTGTTTACCGCATTGGCAATAAGCATTGTATCAAAGAAAAGCATGAGCAGTTCAATTAAAGAGGAGAGGGATGGCAAGGCAGCTTTTATTGCCCGGGTAATACAGGAAGAACTTGGAGATGATGTCATAGAGGACATTGCAGCCAAGGGTGAAAACAGCAGCAGTTATGATGATTTTAAGAAACTTGCGGATAAATATTCCGAAACGGAAGATGTAGAAAGCATATATATTGATGAAAACAGCAAAGCAGTAGTTGTGGCTATGAATACCGCTGATATCAATAAAGAGGTTACAGGTTATGTAAAGCATATATGCTTTGTGGCAGGTGCGGTATTTGCTGCGGTTCTTTTATTGTATTTCTTTGAGTTACTGACGCTAAGACGTAATTTCAGAAATATTAATACGACAATTAAAGAATTGGGAAGCGAGAATGGTGACCTTACCCGCAAGCTTGATATACATTCCGGGGATGAACTTGAGATTCTCGGCAGCGGGCTTAACAAACTTTTGGACAGAGTACAATATATTATTAATAATATAGCAAAAGGTACAGATAATATTAATGAAAGTATGACATCCATTGGAAATGTTATGAGTGATGCAGAAGCTAAGGTAACATTAATCAACGATGATATGAATAATATGGTAGCAGCCACAGAAGAAATAGCTGCGTCAACGGCAACCGCTTTTAACGAAGTGACAGAATTTTGTCAGGGAACCGAAAAAATAGCTGAACTCACCGAAAAAAATACAGAACTTGCAAAGAAAATCAACAATATTTCCGGAAAAATTGCAAAACATTCTGATGAAGCAAAGGCTAAAGCATCAGACAATTATGAAATTATGAGCAGGAAACTCGAGACAGAGGATGCTAATGCAAAGTCTGTTGAAAAGATTAATGCATTGTCCAATGACATACTTGCGATTTCTGATCAGACTAATCTTCTTGCAATTAATGCAAGCATAGAGGCAGCAAGGGCAGGAGAAGCAGGCAGGGGATTTGCGGTAGTTGCATCAGAGATAAGCACTCTTGCAGAAAGTACCAATAAGGCAGCTAATGAGATACAGGTCGTAAGTAACACGGTAATGCAGGCTATAGAAGGACTTGAATCAATTTCAGCACAAATGCTTGCATATATAAGGGACAATGTACTTAAAGATTACAGTGACTATTCACAGACAAACAGACAATTTGCAAGTGATGCTGAAATTATGAACCGCGATATGGAAAATTTATCTGATATAGTTAAGAAGTACGGAGAGTCTGTTGAAGAACTCAGGACATCGATAGAGTCTGTAAGTTCGGCAGCAGAAGAAAACAGTGCCGAGATAATTACGGTGGCAGATATGGTAGATAAATTTGATGCAGCAATGAAAGATACCGTGGCAATGACCAAAGCTAACATGGAGACAGCAGCAGATATGAAAAAAATCGTGTCTGACTATAAAACATCAGACACTGAAAACAAACCGTACCGATAATATAAATCAATATCAAGGAGATTTGTATGAAATTATGGAAAATCGGTGTTCTGGGTATAGCTGCAGCACTTTTTTTGAATGGCTGCGGTAAGGATTATAAAGATAAAATAATTAATCCTTCAATGGAAGATATAACAGCGGTAAGTGAAGTTGAGACAACCAAGAATTTTACCAAAAATACTTACACGGGGATAGATATACGTAACAAGGGTGAAATTACCAATGAAACGGGGGATGTGTCCCGTATTGGAATGAATATGTATCAATCCCGTATCAATGACAAAGATTTTTATTTTAATGATGTGGCTGTCCGTGATGGAAAAATGATTGTTGCATATTCACTTGTGACCAGGGTATATAATGAAGGCGAAAAAGAAAATAATCATAATTACGGAATGGATATATATGAAATACACATAGCAGTAATCAATATTAATAATAAGGAAATTATAAAAGATTTTGTGCCGGGAAAGGAATTCCTTAATGTTGTTTTTGATAGAGGCGGTATAAGATGTCTTAAGAATTGCTACGGTGGTACGGAAGGCACATATTATGATTACAGCCTTAATAAATTATTTGATTTTAAATGCGATTACGATAATCAGGGTTATTTTTCCGAAAACGGCTGCAGAATATATTACTTTGAAAGAAATAAAATATGTATGTATAACCCGGAGAATGGCTCAGTCAGCAATGTAAAGCCTCATAACAAAATGCTGATAACGGCAATTAACGGCGTTTTTACCGATATGAACAGTATTGATTATGTATCGGTATCGGGAATAGGAACAGACCTTAAATCCTATAATGGTATTTTCAGGACGGATACCGGGGAATTTATATATCTGAACAGATACACCGGGACAGATGTTTATTTTGATACTACTTCGGGTAATGGCATAATATGGGAAGAAAGAAACAATTCTTCAGACATTCATAATTGGAAAGTATATCTTCCGGATGATAAAATCTGCAATATCAGATATAGTGGAGAGACACAGGATATTTACTTCAAGGTATTGGATAACGGAGATATATTTTTTTATGGATATAACGGAGAATATGTTGAAATGACATTGTTTGACGGTTATAATTACAAGTGTAAAGGAATTACAAGGCTTGATATCAGAACAATGTTTGATGATGCCGTGAATGGATATCTCATATCTCAGGTTGAGCCGGTATATCTTAACGATAATGGGATTATGATTGTATTAAGTGATGGCAATTCAGGCAATTATTATTTTGAATGGGATATAACCCGGAACAGTGAATATAATGTTAATATAGAAATATATGGTGCAGATGAAGACTTTCCATCGGTTGCATCTATGGCAGAATTATATGATCCTGAATTGTTTGTACCGGGTAAATTATCTGACGGACTTCTTCCACTGAATGACCGGGTAAAAGATATTGAGGACAAATATAATATAAAAATAAGCATAGGCGAAGAATGCAGCAATATCATAGGCGGATACGCAATAAGAGCACTTACCGATTATGATTATGTTAACAATGCTTTGGATATCCTTGATGAAGAATTGTCAAAATACCCTGAAGGGTTTGTAGGGCAGATCGGATATGGGAATTATGATACGATACATTTTTATATCGCAGCGGATCTGATAGGAATATCATCGGAGACACTGAACACTGCAGGTGGTTTCCAGCTGGAGATAGGCAATGAATCCGTTATTGTGGTGGATTTTACTTATTTTACGGTCGCAAGAACTACAATTCATCATGAATTAGGCCATTGTATAGATGATACTCTTACATATAATGGTTATATGGATGAGAATATCTGGAATAGCTATAACCCATTATCTGTATCAGGAGGATCCATATATACAGACACTTATGATTTGTATGGGAATTACGGCGATGAGATATATGCTTACGGTTCTAATGGTGAAGATTGCGCAAATTCATATTTTGTGGACACATATTCAATGACTTATCCGTCAGAGGACAGGGCAAAGATATGGGAAAATATAATGTCTGACGAGAAATATGTGTATTGGGAAAAGGCACCGCACCTTACAGCAAAACTTAATTACTATGCCGAATGTATCCGGCAAAACTTTGATTCTACCGGATGGAATGATGTCCGTTGGGAAAAATATATGAATAAATAACGTAGGAGGAAAAATGGGAGCAGATTATTTAATTTTTACAGATGTATCTACGGATATAGATAAGGAAATGCTTAAAAAGTACGATATCAGATTCGTACCGATGGAATATGTGTTAGGTACGGACACATTTTACTGTGAACAGCCTGAAACGGAGGAGATGATGCACAATTTTTACGAAAAACTCCGTAATAAGATAGAAACACATACAAGTCAGATTACCCCTAACAATTATTATGAAGTATTTGAACCCTTTGTAAAAGAGGGAAAGTCCTTGATATATATTTCATTATCAAGCGGATTAAGCAATACTTACGAATCAGCCCTTCTTGCAGCCAATAATCTTAAAGAAGATTATGAAGATGCGGAAATTGAGATTGTGGATTCGCTTTCAGCAACAGGAGGAATGGGCATTTTATGTGAAATTGCGGGAATGAATCGCGAAAAAGGAATGAATTGCAAGGAAAATGCGGAATGGCTCAGAAATAACGCAACCAGAATCAATCATTGGTTTGAAGTGGAGGATCTTATATACCTTAAAAGGGGCGGAAGGGTGAACTTCTCGAGGGCAAGCTTACCACCGCGTATGCCGCCGGTGGTAAGGAAGGATGTCATAGTGTAATTTATAGCCTTCTGCGTGGTAGTGAAAGATGAATGGGCGGCATCGGGTCCGCCGTAGCAGTCGGTGGGATGTTCGGCAAGGACCCTAGAGACAGTCTCGAAGTATTCCGGCGGAATTACACAATCGCTGTCAAAGAAAACGAAGTAGTCTCCCTTGGCGCGTTCCATACCGTAGTTGCGAGCAATGGAACGCCCTTCATTGTCTTTATGAAAGTACTTGACATCGAGACCGGCGGCACGAGCATCTTCACACTGCCGACTGCATGGTATCGTTGAGCCGTCCTCGACAATGATTACTTCGAAGTTACAGGCTTTTTGCGCCAGCAGGCTGTCAAGCAGATCGCGGACTTCGTCCGGACGATTGTATACCGGGATAATGACTGAAAATAACATTGTGGCTGTTTTTGTTGTGTTTAGATGTGGCATATGTCTCGGAATGACACTCGCTCGGAGTCACTTGAGACAATATATAGTATAACTCAAGTTATTATTACCTAAACAATTGTAATACATTTGTTTATGACATTCTACTTTTGTAGTCTTCATAGGTGTAACGACGCAGGTAATGACATTGGCCGTCACGGTCGCATAAGACTATGTCCGGATGATGTATGCCGTTGAACATGGTGGTCTTGACGTTGGTGTAGTGGTTCATATCTTCAAATGTCAGGCGCATTCCGGGGCACAGCGGCTTGGTAAAGTGCCAATCACCGACAAAGTCGCCGCTGAGACACGAATTGCCACCGAGCCTGTATGCGATGGTATGTCCGGGCTGTTCGGAAACGCTTTCGCTCACTGTAGGCCGATAGGGCATTTCGAGCGTGTCCGGCATATGACATGCAAAGGATACGTCCATAATTGCGGTATTGACATCGTCATGACTCACTACATCAACGACACTGCTAATAAGGTCTCCGGTGCGCCACATAAAGGCACTGCCCGGCTCAAGTATCACTCGCAAACGCGGATAGCGGCGACGAAAACTTTTGAGCAACTCTATGAGGTGTCCTGTGTCATAACCCTGTCGTGTCATCAGGTGGCCGCCCCCCATATTGACCCATTTAGCTTGCGGCAACAGATGTCCGAATTGGTGTTCAAAGGCCTCAAGCACCTTGGCCAAGTCGTAAGACGTGGATTCGCACAGCGCATGAAAGTGCAGGCCCTCAATGCCTTCGGGAAGACTATTGCCGATTTCGGAGGCGCTGACACCGAAGCGACTACCAGGAAGTGCCGGATTGTATATGTCCGTATCTATGACGGAGCAATGTGGATTGACACGCAGACCGGCGCTGACACCCGTACCACGCAAACGCGCGCCATAGCGTTCCCATTGGCTCAACGAATTGAAAGTAATATGTGTGCAGTTGTGTGCATATTCGTCAATGGTGTCGTCCGTATATGCCGGCGAATAGGCGTGAATATTATCGGTAAGGTATTCACGCCCCAAACGCAATTCGTTGATGCTGCTTGCAGTGCATCCGAAGCCGTATTCACGAACAATGTCGAAGGTGCGCCATAAGGCATTGGCCTTAAAGGCCATGATAATCTCGACATCAGCACGCGCAGCCACGTCCGCTATCAAATCAAGGTTGCGACGTATGCGGTCTTCGTAAATTATATAGAAAGGAGTGGGCAGTTGGTTTATGGTCATTGGAATGTATTGCTGTAAAATTATCTATGCAGAATTAATCTTGACAATGCTTTATTGATGAATAGTGTGCTGTACACGATATGAAGTAATACTTAAATGATAGAGAAGCGAGCAAATGCCAGCATCAGGATCTTGATTTCGCCTGTATCGAAGCGTACTTTTATGCGTGCTCCGCCGGGATTTTTGCCGTCCACTTCGGTGATTGTTCCCTTGCCGAAGCGGCTATGTCGTATTTCCATACCTACGGAAAGTTGCGAGGCGTGGAATGTGGACTCATCTGATGTGTTTGCCGACGCCTGTGGCTGCCTGACGGGTATCGGCGGCTTACGAGTGAGCCACGGCTTAACACGTCGCGTTTGATCCAGGCTGTTCTCGACAATCTCCGATCCTGAGGGGAAGGACAGGTACTTTGGATCGATGTCTTTAAGGAAGGGCGAGGGCTTGGTAAACTCTGTTATGCCGTTACGAAAACGCGAGGTGGCATAGGAAAGCATACAGTAGCGTTTGGCTCGTGTAATGGCCACATAAAGCAGGCGTCGTTCTTCTTCTATGGCTGCCGGAGAGTCTTTGCTCATCATCGATGGCAATAGGTCGTCTTCCACGCCCACCACAAATACATTGCCGTACTCCAATCCTTTGGCGGCATGTATTGTCATAAGCGTTACCTTGGGCGTGTCCGCATCGGCCTCGGCAGTATCGGCATCAGTGGCCAAGGATGTTTGTGCCATATACTCAGGTATGGTACCTTCGCCAAGTCCCTGCTCGTGCTGGGATTGCACAAAGGCCTTAACATCGTTGGTGAGTTCTTCGAGATTCTCTCGCTTGGTGATACTCTCGGGGGTATTGTCCGATTTATACTCATCCATCATGTGAGTCAGACTTAGCATCCTATCGGATATGGCATCAGCCGTGGCGCCGGTTGCCACCATGTCATTGAGTTCGGTGACGATATCCTCAAAGGCGCGCAGACGGCGCTGCATACCGGCGTTAATATTAAGTCCGTATTGGAGTGGTGCCTTAACCACGGCCCATAAAGGCACATCGTTCACGGCGGCTGCCGCAAGAATTTTCTTGAGCGTTGTATCACCAATGCCGCGTGCCGGGAAATTGATGACTCGTTTCAGAGATTCTTCGTCATCGGGGTTCATAGCCAAGCGAAAATATGCCAGGGCATCCTTGACTTCCTTACGCTGGTAGAAAGATAGTCCGCCGTAAATGCGGTAGGGGATGTTGCGCTTGCGTAGTGATTCCTCAAGTATAC
>OLXM01000250.1_pt1 | contig 12006 bp, 14 predicted proteins | sample 1673361 | NCBI WGS metagenome assembly OLXM01 (sample SAMEA103958109, study PRJEB25191) | human gut metagenome | biome: human-associated habitat [ENVO:00009003]; feature: intestine environment [ENVO:2100002]; material: feces | place: Germany | collected 2013/2015
AACGTCTATTCCGTGCAGCGATTTCACAAGATTACCTTCGTGAAATCCTTGCCTCAGCCATAATTTGATGCGGTTGCCCTGCTTTTCTATCTACCGGCTTAGATTTTAACCATGGAATAGACCCTTGTACAATTAATAGCAAGAAGCAATTAAAAGACTGTTATATTACTATTAAAAGTCTAGTTTCAAACAATGGTAAGCTGCAAAAATTATCTGTAGCTTACCTATTAACATGTTTATTTGAAGGAATATCCCTAAAAGAAATCAGCAAAGTGAATCATACAAGCACATATCCATATACTATTGACATAATCTCACTACTAATGTCCTGCGTTGGCATACATCGAACCGCTTGCGAAACATTTAAGGAGAATGAATCGTTTATCCATATTGAATCTCCTATTGTAGAAAAACATAGCAAGACGTTAACTTATAGTGCATCAATTAGATGTGACGCCAAAATGAGACGACTTCTTACTGATGCAGGGTATTCAATTAAGCAACAAAATAGTATTTATTATTTCAAAGTAGATCACACTATGCCTAAATCAAATTTGACTCGGCAAGAGTTTTATGTATTATCAAAAGAAATACTGTCAACAGGCTTATGGTTCTATTCTACTGGAGACGAGTATAGATTATATATCAGTCCGAATCGTCTCATTATGAATAGTAAGGGTGTATATATCTTTTCTCTATTCGATACTAGGCAACCGAATATTCGATTTATAACCCTATCTCCTGCCACAATTATATATTACCTTATGTTCTTCTTTGGCTCAATCACTCGATACCATCCATATTTATTCGAAAAAGTGCTTTCGGATAAACAGTTTTGGTTAGTCAGCGAGTTTCTCAGAACGCAACCATTTCAGTTTATACAGCTACTCACATCCAAAGTATTAGGAAAATATATTTATACATCAAAAATGCCATTTATACAAAAATAGTCTTGTCCTATGATCCTATGATTGTTTCATGCCCAAGCAATCATAGCAATCATAGGCCACGATTCATAACAATACAAATATTTATGAGCGAAATACTGACACCACAGGAACGTTTAGAGAAAATCGTAGATACCGCATACGAAATCCTATGCGGGAAAGTCGCATCAGGAAGCATCTCAATCGACAACGAGGCCGCGCTCCAGCTGCAACTCAGTGTTATATTGGAACAACTCGGAAGGCTATATGAACTTGCACCAACTGATAGGTTCTCAATTTCTTTAGAGAAAGTCATCAATAATCTTTCTCAAAAGACAACAAAAAGCCCTAACGGAAAGGCACGATGTGATATCATGCTTCAACTGCAAGATGCACAAATCGCCATCGAGTTAAAATGCTTCATACCTGATGGGAATACGACAGAACCCGTAACAGAAAACAGATTCAAAGTCCTTTGTGACATTGAAAATCTTGAACAATATAGGAAAGACTATGGATTCACCGGCTATGAAATCGTATATACAAACAACAAGAACCACACCAACAGCAAATCAATTGGAGAAAATGGTATTGCAAAAGGAGTACATACAATAAACAAGAATCAGAAATCTGTTATGTTAAACGACCCTTATCCGTGTAAATGGGACGAATATAACGGCAAGCACTTTTTCTTAAAAATCAAGGTCTGATAATATTGTGTGTATTGGCCGACAGTAAATCAACCATAGGATATCAGGCCATAAACACAAAAGCGTCCCAGCGGTTTCTCTCAATAAAGTTACCGACTTCGCATCAAGGGTTATGTGTTTATGGACGCATAAACGAATGACCAATCAGACCGAAAATATCGAAACAGCCCAATTAAAGCCTTTCTTATCGACTAATATACAAATATTCATCTAACAAAACCAATCATCGTAAATGGAAGAAGCAAATCCATAATCAACATAAAAATCCAAAACCCCATTGTAAACCTCCTTTACTACAACTTCCGATTTTGCGCGCTCCCGGCGGGTCGTCAAGCCGGAGTCCCTAATCCCGCCGCCATATCATTTCGCAGTCCGGTTTGCCGCGCTGAAGGGGCAGCGCTTTCCGATGCACTGATTGTTCTGCGCGGCGTAACGGCACACGACCTCCGGCTTTTGCATTGCAACGCCGAAGTGCTCCTTCACAAAATCGATCGCTGTGAGAATGGACAGAAAAGAGTCTCGCTTGCAGCAGCGCGGGCCGCCGATCTCACCGATCTGCCCGAGCGCGGCCGCCGTCATTTTGTGCGACAGCGCAAACGGCTCGTCGGTCAGCGGTGTTGACCCGGAGATGATCGAGACGAACATCCCCGTGCTGATCCCCGCGCCGCACGCGCCCCAGAAGCCGCACGCGCCGCCGGGCACGCTTTTGCCGCGGCGCAGCATCTCCATGAGCGCGTCGGAAAGGGCAATGTCGCCGCCAGCGTTGTGATACGCCGTCAGCAGCGCCGCTCCGACCATCACATGGTGCTCCGGCCCGTGCATATGGCAGCTCGGCAGCGCCATCATCCGCTCGACAATGGCGATCGGATCGCACGCGGTCTCCCGCAGGCACAGCTCCACGATGCTGTCAAGCCCCTGCATATGGCAGTCGCTGCACACGTAGTGCCCGTTTATGCAGCGCGTCTTGGCGAGCTCTTTTTTGCGGCAGATCTCGCACTGCATCTGCACATCCGTCTCCAGATATTCCAGCGGTGCGCCGCAGATCAGGCATTCCTCTTTCATTCGCGTTTCTCCTCTCCGACTTCGGGGTGTGTGTGCGCATAGCGCGTCTCCCACAGGATCAGCCCGCGGGCGGGCGCTGTCGGCCCGGCAGCGCTGCGGTCGCGCGCGGCGAGGATGGCCGGCATCGTGTCCGCGTCCCGCTGCCCGAGCCCGACCTCCAGCAGCGTGCCGGTGAGGATGCGCACCATGTGGTACAAAAAGCCGTCGCCCGAGAACGTCAGGCGCACTTCCTCGCCCCGCCGCTCGACGGTGATGGCATCGACCGTGCGCACGGCAGATTTTTTCATGCGCCGGTTGGCACAGAACGACGTGTAGTCGTGCGTGCCGCACAGCGGCGCGGCCGCGCGCTGCATGGCCGCCGTGTCGAGCGGCTGCGGCAGGGCGCAGACATAGCGCCGCTCGAACACGTTCGGCGTCTCGCTGTTCCAGACGCGGTAGACATACGTCTTGCCGCGGCAGGACAATCGCGCGTGAAAGCGCGGCGCGGCTTCCTCGAGCGTGAGCACGCCGATGTCCCCCGGCAGGCGCGCGCGCAGCTGCCGCAGCAGCTCTGGCGCGTGCAGGTCGGTCTTCGCGCGGAACGACGCCGTCTGCATCCGGGCGTGCACGCCCGCGTCCGTACGGCCGGAGCCCGCGACCTCGACCGGCTGCGCCAGCAGGTCGCTGAGTGCGGCCTCGAGCCGCCCCTGAATGGTGTCCGGCGTGTTGCCCTGCCGCTGCCAGCCGTTGTAGCGCGTGCCGTCATAGCTGAGCGTCATGCGGAAATTCGGCATGGTGCACCTCCTTTGGATGAAAGATGAAAACACGGCCCCGCAGGTTGCTTGCGGGGCCGTGCGTGTATGTTCTGCGGAAATTACGCCTTCGGCGTTTTCTTGCCGGCCTTGCCGAAGTGCAGCTCCTTGAGGCCCTCGACCTCGTCGCACACGGGCTTGAAGCTGCAGCTCGCGCAGTCGAGATCCTCGGGCATGCCCTCGAGGATGGTGTTCATGGTCTTGGTCACGTCGTCGATCTTCTTGGCCGTGTCGTGCAGGGTCTTGAAGTCGACGTTCTTCGTGATGAAGATCACGCGCACATTCGTGATGTTCGGGTTTTTCTTATACTGCCGGATAAAGTCGCAGCCGACCTTGTAAAACGAGATGCCCTTCTTGATGGCCTTCTTGCTCACGCGGATCTGCTCGCGGCTGCTCTCGGGCGAGACGCGCATCATGTATCCGTCCGGGAAGACATGGTACTTCACGAACTCGATGTTGCGGATGGCGGCATAGGTCGCGTCCTTCTGCTCGACGTCGATGTCCTTGACGCCGAGTATCACGAGGCGGGCAAATGGCACGTCGCCCTTGATCTCCTTCATATCCGGGCCGTAGAGCAGCACCTCGTCCGCCGGGACGAGACTGCTGTCGGACGTGACGCAGGTGAAGTTCACGGCGTCGTTCGCGCCGCCGCCGAGCTCATACGCAGCGTCGCGCAGGAGCACGAGCTCGCTCTCGCCGTTATCTTTCCACGCATCGCGCTCTTTATAGGCCCACTTCTGCGTCGGCGCGCCGAGCAGGTCGGTCGTTTCGCGAATAAAGCTGTCGTACAGTTCCATATCCTTCATGTTGTTCCCTCCTCAAAAAATGCCCAGGTTGTGCAGCGCCTGGTGGACGCCGACCATGATGTTGGAGTCCTCCGGCAGCTCGAACACGCTCTTGCCGTGGATGTCGTTGGCAGCGTGGATCGGATCGGTGGGGATGTAGGCGAGCACGTCCACCCCGTCGAGCTTGACGAGATCGTTCATGCTCGGGTCGACCACGCGGTTGACGATCATGCCGATGAACAGCGCGATGACCGACGCGCCGATGAAGTGCACACCGGCGGCCTGCTCCAGATTTTCCAGCAGCTTGGCCACGGCCGCAATGGCCAGCGCCATCAGGCAGCCCGGCAGCATTTTTTGAATGGTTTTCATGGGGGTTCTCCTCACCTGCCCCGGCCTTGACCGGGGGCTTCCGTTTCTTTTCCGGGCCCGCGGCCCGAACACAGCTCTTGCATTATACGCCCTTTTTATAATAAAATAAAATTATTGTTTGGAATGATTTAATTCCGTATTTTTATCAGCTCATATGGCAAGGAGCACCGAAGTGGAACGCAAACTGGAGACCTTTTTGACCCTGTGCGAAACCTTGAACTACCGCCGGGCCGCCGAGCGGCTGCATCTGACCCAGCCCGCCGTCACCAAGCAGATTCAGGCGCTGGAGGCCGAGTACGGCGCGGTGCTGTTCCGGTACGACGGCCGCCGCCTGCACAAAACCTTCAAAGGGGAATTGCTGGAGCTGCACGCCATTGCCCAGCGCTACAACCACCAGAAGCTGCTGCAGGCCATGCAGGCCGCCCCGCCGGTGGCCCTGCGCATCGGGGCCACCAAAACCATCGGCGACTACATTTTAGGCCCGGCCATCCGCCGGTTTTTGGATGCACCCGACCACCAGCTGCAATTTCTGGTGGACAACACCGCCGCCCTGCTGCGCCGGCTGGAGCAGGGCGAGCTGGACTTTGTGGTGCTGGAGGGTGTGTTCAACAAGGCCCGGTACGACAGTTTTCTGCTGCGCAACGAGCCGTACATCGGCATCTGCCCGCCGGGCCACCCGCTGGACGGGCAGACCGTATCCCCCGAGGCGCTGCTGGGCCAGCGACTCATCCTGCGGGAGGAAGGCTCCGGCACGCGGGACCTGCTGGAGCGGTCGCTGGCCCAGTGCGGCTACACCGTGGGGGCCTTTTCCGGCACCGTGTGCGTCAGCAGCTTCAAAATCATCCGGGAGTTGGTGTGCGCCGGGTACGGCATCAGCTTTGTGTACGCTGCCGTGGCGGCCGACCTGCCTGCGCCGGGGCGTTTTTTCTGCCCGCCCCTCACCGGCAGCCACGAGCTGAACGCCGTCTGGCTGAAGGGCACCGACGCCGGGGCCCTTGCCCGGGCGTTTGCGGCGGGGTTATAATCAAGCCGGCAAAAAGGGCCGCTGCCTATGGCAGCGGCCCTTTTGCAATGCATAAGTTTTTTCAAAGAAACGCTTATTTCACAAGGCTCAGCGCGGCCTCATCGGCTACCAGCGTCACATCCGGGTGCATCTGCAGGATGGAAGCGGGCACCTGGGGGGTCACCGGGCCAAAGAAGGCTTCCTTCACAATGGGGGCCTTTTCGGCGCCGCTGGCCACCAGAACCACCTTGCGGGCTGCCATAATGGTGCCGATGCCCATGGTCACGGCCTTGCGGGGCACTTCGTCCCGGCTGGCAAAGAAGCGCTGGTTGGCCTCAATGGTCCGCTCCGCCAGGTCCACCACGTGGGTGCCCGTGGGGAAATGGTCACAGGGCTCGTTGAAGCCGATGTGGCCGTCGTGGCCGATGCCCAGCAGCTGCAGGTCCACACCGCCCAGGCTGCGGATCAGCGCATCGTAGCGCGCGCACTCGGCGTTCATGTCCTCGGCCATGCCGTTGGGCAGGTTGGAGGCGCCCTCGGGCAGGTTCACATGGTCAAACAGATTGTGGTGCATGAAGTAGTAATAGCTCTGGTCGTTCTCCCGGGGCAGGCCCAGGTATTCATCCAGGTTCACCGTGCGCACACGGGAAAAATCCACATCGCCCTTTTTATACCAATCCACCAGCTTCATATACGCGCCCACCGGGCTGGAACCGGTGGCCAGGCCCAGCACGCAGTTGGGCTTGAGCTGGATCTGGGCGGCGAGGATGTCGGCGGCCTTGCGGCTCATGGCCTCATAGGTGTGGCAGTTGATGATTCTCATGGCGCGTCCCTTCTCTTGTGTGGCGGGACGCGTCTCGCGCCTCGCCTGCGGCCCGCGTCGGCCGCAACCAACGTGAGACGCGGCCACCAGGGCGAGGTCGCGCAGCTATGAGGGTGTCTCGCCGCGTCGGGGCCCCTGCCCATCCACGGTGGACTGGGGCGTTGCCCCAGACATTGCCCATGATGCCGCCCTCCCGGCGCGCGTTCAAGCACGATTGGGCGAGCGGCATGCAATGGAAACATCAGCGTCCCAAGGAGGGCATGTGAACACGTCCCAGGGGGTCAGACGCCTTTGGAACGGCGGGCGGCAGGCGTCGCGCTACGAGAGCTGCCTCGCAAGGTCGGCGAGGGCATGGGCACGGTGCGAGATGGCGTTCTTCTCGGACGGCTCGAGCTCGGCCATCGTGCGGCCGGGCGTCTCAGCGGGCCAGAACAGCGGGTCGTAGCCAAAGCCGTTCTCGCCCCGCGGCTCGCGCCCGATCATGCCCTCGCAGTCGCCCTCGCCCGTGAGCACCATGCCGTCCGGATAGACGAGCACGACGCTCGAGTGAAAGCGGGCCGTGCGCCCGGCGTCTGCCACATCCTCCATCTCGCGCATGAGCTTTGCGTTGTTGCGCGCGTCGTCACCGTGGACGCCGGCCCAACGGGCGCTCATGATGCCCGGCTCGCCCGAGAGCGCGTCCACGACGAGGCCGGAGTCGTCGGCGACGGCGGGAAGGCCCGTCTCCTCGCAGGCAGCCTGGGCCTTGATGACGGCGTTTTCCGTAAACGTGTCGCCGTTCTCGATCGGATCGGGGAAGTCGCCGAGCTCGCCGAGCGCATAGAACGCCACGCCCGGCATGACGGGTGCGAGAATGGCCTCGATCTCGGTGACCTTGTGGGCGTTGCCCGTGGCGACCACGACGGTGGCCTTGGGGTCGAGCGTGGAGATGTCGATGCTGGGCATGGATGCTCCTTTGTCGAATGTGACCGGCGGCGGTGGCAGTTGGCCACGACACCGCTGTCACGGCTAGGCAGAAAAGCCGGTGACCTCGTCCTGGAGGGCGCACAGGCGCGCGATGGCAGGCTCGGCCATGTCGAGAAGGTCGTTCAGCTGCGCGCGCGAGAGCGTGGAGCGCTCGCCCGTGCCCTGGATCTCCACGATGCCGCCGTCTGCCGTGCCCACGAGGTTGAGGTCGACGTCCGCGTGGCTGTCCTCGGGATAGTCGAGGTCAAGCAGGGGCACACCGCCAACGATGCCGGCCGAGATGGCCGCGACCTGCCCCGTGAGCGGCAGCCTCTTGATCTTGCCCTGCTCGACGAAGCTCATGAGCGCGTCGTGCAGGGCCACCCAAGCGCCCGTGATGCTCGCCGTACGCGTGCCGCCGTCGGCCTGGATGACGTCGCAGTCGACCGTGATGGTGAACTCGCCGAGGTGGTCGAGGTCGCACACGGCTCGCAGGCTGCGGCCGATGAGCCGCTCGATCTCCATGGAGCGTCCCTTGCGGCCCTTGTACTCGCGCTTCGTGCGCGACGAGGTCGAGGCGGGCAGCATCGCGTACTCGGCCGTGACCCAGCCCTTTCGGCTGGCGCGGCGCCACGCGGGCAGCGACTCCTCGATCGTGGCCGTGCACATGACGCGCGTGTCGCCAAACTCGGACAGGCACGAGCCGTGGGCGTTCTTCATCACGTCTCTCGTCAGCTTGACGGGGCGCATCTCGTTGTTCGCGCGGCCCTCGGGACGGCGCTCGTCCGGCGTGTACATGGCGACTTCCCTTCTCGCAGGCGCGCCCGCGCCCGCACGACCTTGAATCTTCTCGCCCGGCGCATGCCCCTAGCGGGCGGTCAGGGCCTCGAGCGTCTCGAGCTCGATGTGCTCGATGGAGTCAAGCGGGTGCCCAAAGATGAACTTGCCCGCCACGGCAAACGAGGTGATGTCGTCCGACGTCGTGGCAAAGCGGTACTTGGGCTCGCCCCCGGCGCCGAGGTCGGCCGTGTCCGGGCCGGCAAGCTCGCCGCGCCTCTCGAGAATCTCGGCCACCTCGCGCGCGGTCTCCTCCGCCGAGCTCACGGTGCGCACGCCCGACCCCAACGCGGCAGAGATCTCCCTCGCCAGCAGCGGGAAGTGCGTGCAGCCAAGCACGACGGTGTCCACGCCGTGGCCCATGAGCGGCGCGACGTTTCGTTGCGCAAGCTCCCTCACCTCGGCCGTGTCGAACACCTCGGGATTCTCCATCCAGTCGTCATGCAGGTATGTGCCGGAGGCGAGTTCGCGCTCCACCAGGTCGACGAAGCTTCCCGCGGGGGCCTGCGTCACGTGGACGCCGGCGTCGAGGTTGTGGATGGCGCGTTCGTAGGCACCGGAGTCCACCGTTCCCTGCGTGGCAAGCACGCCCACGCGACGGGAGCGCGTGGCCTGGATGGCCGCGCGGGCGCCCGGCTCGATGACGCCGATGACGGGCACGGAGAGCGTTCGCTGGATGACGTCGAGGCCCGCCGCCGTCGCCGTGTTGCACGCGATGACGACGAGCTTCACGTCATGGCGCTCGAGCCAGTGACCAACCTGACGCACGAACAGGCGCACCTCGGCCTGTGGGCGCGTGCCGTAGGGGCAGCGCTTCGTGTCTCCCACGTAGTAGATCGACTCGTCGGGAAGCCTGGAGGCGATGGCGCGCGCAACGGTGAGGCCACCCAGGCCCGAGTCAAAGATGCCGATGGGCTTGCTCAGAGACATGCGACCTCCCCAGTGTCGCGGCGAGGCGGGCGCCTCGCGATATGAGAGGGGCCGAGGAAGGCTGCTGCACTCCCCGGCCCACGGACTCGTTGGTGGGCGATGAGGGATTCGAACCCCCGGCCTTGTGCGTGTAAAGCACCTGCGCTAGCCACTGCGCCAATCGCCCGTAAGCACCGGAAGTTTAGCACAGGGCGTGGGACGGGCGCGAGAAGGCCGCCGCGTATACTGGTATCCAGTGAACTCACACGCGCCCGCCCGCGGGCGCTCGCCAGCAAAGGAGAGACGCGCCATGCTCTGTGCCCCCACCACCCTGCTCGAGCTCTGCTCACTTCTCGAAGACCAGGGAATCCTCGTCCGGGGCATCGAGGACGAGGCCGACGCACCCGTGATCGGCGCCGCCTGCGACTCCCGCTTTGCCCGCGAGGGCAACGTCTTCTTCTGCAAGGGCAGGGCGTTTCGCACCGGCTACCTCGCCTCTGCGCTCGAGGCGGGCGCCGTGGCATACGCGTGCGAGCAGGACCGCGCCGACGAGCTGGCCCAGGCGGCACCGGGCGCGCCCGCGATCGTCGTGAGCGACATGCGCCGTGCCATGGCGCTCGTCTCGGCCCGCGCGTTCGGCAGGCCAGACCTCGACGTACCCCAAGTTGGCATCACGGGCACGAAGGGCAAGTCCACGACGGCCTACATGCTGCGCTCCATCATCGACGCTGCGGGCGGCACCCGCAGCTGCGGCATCATCGGCTCGATCGACACCTATGACGGGATCGAGGACGCCGAGTCCACCAACACGACGCCCGAGGCGCCCGACCTGTGGCGCCACCTCGCCAACGCGCGGGACGCGCAGCTCTCCGCCATGGTCATGGAGGTCTCGAGCCAGGCCCTCAAGTACGACCGCACGCTCGGCGTCCAGCTCGACGTTGCGGCCTTCCTCAACATCGGCTCCGACCACATCTCGCCCGTGGAGCACCCTACGTTCGAGGACTACTTCGCGAGCAAGCTGCGCATATTCTCGCAGTGTCACCGTGCCGTCGTGAACCTGGGCACGAGCAACCTCGAGCGCGTGCTCGACGCGGCCCATCGCGGCGCCGCAGGAGACGGGCACGACGCACCGGAGCTCGTGTGCGTCTCGGCGGCAGGCCCCGAGGCAGTCGAGTGCGGCAGCTGCGACATGGTGTTTCCCGACATCTGGGCCACCAACGTCGAGCCACGCGGCGCCAGCCTCGCCTTCGTCGCCCACGGAACGACGGCAGACGGCCACCCCACGAGCGATCCGGCCGAGAAGGCCTGGGAGCTGCCCGTGGTCATCGGCTTCCCCGGACTGTTCAACGTGGAGAACGCACTCGTGGCCATCGCTTGCGCCGAGCTTCTCGGCATCGACCGCGCCTTCATCGCGCAGGGTCTTGCCAGCTGTCGCGTACCGGGGCGCATGGAGCTCATCGGCAAGCCGGAATCCCAGGTGCTATGCGTCGTGGACTATGCCCACAACGCCCTCTCCTACCAGAAGTTCTTTGCCTCCATGGCCAAGGAGTTCCCCGGCAGGCGCATCGTGGCGCTCATCGGCGCGCCGGGCGGCAAGGCCTACGAGCGGCGCGTCGAGCTGCCCCGCGAGGCGGCACGCTGGGCCAGCCACATCGTCGTGGCCGAGGAGGACCCGGCGCACGACTCCAACGAGGACATCTGCCGCGAGATGGACGCCAACGTACCCGCCGACGCCACGCTTGCGGACGGCACGCCCGTGACGCACGAGTATGTGCTCGACCGCCAGCAGGCCGTCGCGCGCTGCCTTGACGTGGCGCTCTCCTACGGGCAGCCCGCGCTCGTGTGCCTGCTTGGCAAGGGCGATGAGACGCTCATCCACCGCGGCGACGAGTTCCAGCCCATGGTGCCGGACGGCGAGGCGTTCAGGAGGGCCGCCGCCGAGCGCGGCGTCGAGCTGTAGGGAGCAGACATGACCCATACCACCTTCCCCGAGAGGCCCGCCGGCGAGCTCGCGGAGCGGCTGCGCAAGGTTCGCTACGTCATCACGGACGCGGACGGCAACATTGAAATGGGCGCCAGCTCGTCAATCTCGTAGCAGCGGTTGTCCTCGGGCACGCGCACATCGAAGTTGCCGGAGGCAAATTCCTTTGCCGCCGCCGCGATATTCTTGATGGGGCGCGTGATGTGCTGGGACAGGATAAACGAGATGATGAGCATGACAGCAAGCGTCACGAGCAGAATGAGCACGAGCGTCTGGGTCGAGTGGCGCACAACGCCTGCGGTCGCCGGGTCCTGGCAGGACACGAAAATAAGCGCCGCCACGTTGCCCTCGCTGTCGCGCACGCAGCTGCCGACCGTGTAGCTCGTGGCCTCGGTCAGCACGCCGACCGAACCGACCGCCGCATAACTGCCGTTTTTCGTAACGTCCTCGACAATCTCTCTCGGCACATGGTAGCCGCTGATGGTGTAGGACGCGCCGTTCGGCTGCGCCGCCATCTGCACGTCGCCCTTATCGTCCGTGACGAGCACAGTAAGCTCGTCCTCCTTGGCGATACGCGCAATCGAGAGCATATAAAGTTCACGGATAACGTCCGAGTCCGTGCCCTGCATGAGCTTGCTCTGCTCGGCGAGGCTCTGCACCGTGGTGCGCAGCTCGGCCTGCTTGGCGCGGAGGGCATAGCTGCTCATCTGGTAATAGAATACGCCGCCCGCAAGCGCGAACGCAACCACGATGAGGATAAAGTGTGAAAGGTATTCCTTGAAGAAAAAACTGCGTCTGCCCATGGCTTACTCCTTGGTCTCAAACTTGTAGCCGATGGTGCTGAACTGGTTCAGCGGGCCGCCCG
>OLXM01000253.1_pt1 | contig 11928 bp, 8 predicted proteins | sample 1673361 | NCBI WGS metagenome assembly OLXM01 (sample SAMEA103958109, study PRJEB25191) | human gut metagenome | biome: human-associated habitat [ENVO:00009003]; feature: intestine environment [ENVO:2100002]; material: feces | place: Germany | collected 2013/2015
ATCCTGCTCGAGAATCTGCAGCAGGGGCACGTTCACAATCGAGCATTCCGAATCCGTGGACGGTAACGCAATATCGGGGCCGTTAAGCTTCGCCAGCGGCTCGTAGTCGCCCAGCAACGCCTCCAATTCGGCGATGGTGGCCATCGGAACGGTCGGGAAACCGTCCTTCTCCTTGAGATCCAGACCACGCTTGCAAATCACGCGGAACTCCATCGGCACGTTCGGTGAAATCGCGTCAAGATGGTAGTTCGTGGACAGCGTCGACGGCGTGCGCGTCAGCAGGGAATACAGCAGGGAAGCGACCTGGCGAATCGCAAGCTGCTCCTGGTTTTCCACGGATTGCACGCGCGAAGTATCGGCCAGCATGATGCTTACCGGCGCGTCGGCGATTTCAATGCCGTTGCGGGTCAATCGCACGGTGTCCGTGCTGATCGAGAAATGCGTGAGATTGTCTTTCTGCAACACGTGCAGGGCTTCGACGACCTCACCAAGAATGGAACGGATCGCGGTGAAGCTCAGCGGCTTGCTGGACTGCGTGAGATACTCGCTCAACGACATGCCGGCATCGAGCTGCGTGATCACCAACGCCACCTCGCCCACGTGCTGAAGCTGCAGCACCTGCGTGAAATGGGCGTCGTGGGAAATCGCCAGCATGGAGGCCGTCGCATTGACGTCCTGCAAAGCCTTGCGGTTGTTGACGATAAAAAGCTGGCAATCCCGGGCAAGCACGTGATCGCTTGCCTTCCAAACCTGCAAGCCGGTTTCCTCGCGCAATGGCGAAACCAGCACATAGCGGTTGCTGATGGTATCTCCCAGTTGAGGTTTCATGGTTTCCTTCAACTCTGTAACGATTGTTCTACCTACGCTGTTATTCTTGGTCGCCGTTTTCGGCGGTACTTTGCTCAAGTTTACCGTTGGGGCTGGCCGTTCCGCCAGACTTAGGCTTGTTGCCAAGCCCTGGTATGCGGGCGGCGAGCATGCCCACGACCGAAGTGAGCTCCTCGGCACGCAGCGCCCACAGGCACGCCAGATAGACGATGGCGATGACGATGGTGAGCAGTATCGCGGACAGAACCGCCTGACCCCAGTTCATAGTGCCGTCGTCGGGGCCGATATGCGCTCCGACCAGCCGGTAGACGCCGTTGCGGCACAGCAGGCCAATCACGCAGGCGGCTATCGTGGCCACCAGCGCCTTCGCATAGGCGGTGATGATGCGCTTGTCGTCCACATCGCCGTCGAAACGGGAGCGGAGCATGTGCGTAAGCAGCGGATACGGCAGGATGAAGCTCACCGAAATCGCCAATCCGATGACGGTGATCCACTGCGTGGGCGGCAGAATGAACGTCGACGCGATGATGGCGCCACCCTGGATGGCCATGGTGATCGCCATGAAAATAAACGGATGCTTGCCGTCTTCGAACGCGTAGAACGTGCGTTGGATGACCAAATACGAGCTGGAAAGTGGCAGGCCGATGCCCAAAGCGGCGAGCGGCGCGCTGATGAGCAGCGCCTCACGCACGCTGATGGACGGCAGCAGTGCGAGGATGATCGGCAACGGAAGCACGATGAACGCCGCTGCGAAGAAGCACATGATGAGATTGAGATTACGCAGGGCCGAGCTCAGATCCTTGCGCGCCTCGTCGATATTGCGGTCCGCGATGGCTTTCGATATTTTCGGGAAGATCGCAGTGGCGATGGACACGGCGATCAGCGAATACGGCAGCATGTAGATGGTGTACGCATTCTGATACGAGGCGTTGCCGGCCACGTCCAACTGGCTCATATGCAGCTGTTCCGAAGCCTTGAACGGCGCGCTGGTGGCCACGCGGGTGACGATGATGTTGACGATCTGATCGACGCCGACGATGCCGAGGCTCCACGCGGCGACCGGTCCCATCGAACGCAGTCCGATGCCGTGAACGCCGAATTTCGGACGGTATTTCAGGCCGATTCTCGTCAAAGGAATGAACAGCACCAGCGCCTGGAACGCCACGCCAAGCGTCCAAGTGCCGGCGGTCAGCGCGATTTTCGTCGGCGTCCAGAAGTCCAGCGGACGTTCCGTGGCCCTGCCGAACATCGCGATGAACGCGCCGAAACCGATGCAGCTGATGATGTTCGCGCCGACCGAGCTCCACGCATACGTGACGAAATGGTCCTTCGCCGCGAGAATCTGCCCGATCACCGTATACAGGCCGTAGAAGAAGATCTGGGGCATGCACCACAAGGTGAAGGAGGTGGCGAGGGCCATGGTTTCGGCGCTGCCGTTGACATACAGTTTGGTCAACAACGGCGTGGCAACGGCCATGAGCAGCGTCACACCTAACAACAAGGTGATGGCAAGGGTGATGAGTTTGTTGAGCTTGGTTTCGGCGTCCTTCGATTTCAGCGTGCGCACGATCTGCGGCACAAGCACCGCGTTGAAGATGCCGCCGGAAACCAGTGTGTAGATGACCTGCGGAATCATCGAACCGGCCTGGTAGGCGTTGGCGGCATAGCCGGTGGTGCCCAAGGCCCAGGCAAGCAGGATGGTGCGGATTTGGCCGGTCACGCGCGAAGCGGCGGTACCGGAGGCCATGATCAGTGAGTTACGGCCAACGGAAGAACTCATTCGTCGGGATCCTTCTTACGGTTGAATTGACGCCACAGTCCCACAGCGCCCAAGAGCACGGCGAAGCCGATGATGACGAAACCGCTCTTGTCGCTGATCTGCAGCGCGCTGGTGATGTGGGTGACCTGCGTGGCTCCAAACGCTGCACCATTCCTGTCGAACAGGCTGATGGTGGCGTTGGCGGTGCCGGACGTGGACACACGGATGGTGAACGCCACCTGTGCCTCGCCGTGGGGCGGCACCTGCACGGTGTCGAATCGGGACGTGACGATCTGCATGGAATCGGTCAGCGACGAGACCTTCACCTTTACCGGGTACGGGTGGCTGTTGCTGATGGTCACCGGCATTTTCGCGGTTTCGCTGACCACGTTCACGCTTTCCGTCGGCGTGATCGCCACACCGTTGATCAGCAGGGCCGCGAGCTGGTTCGCGCCTTCCGCCATCGTGCTTCTGGAAGGGCTTTCGCCGCCCAACGCGTGCAGGGCCATGATGGTGTGGGCGTTCGTCAGCTGCCTGCTCCAGGTGTTGACGTCGGATTCGTCTTTTCCGTTCGGCTTGACGAGGATCGACGTATTGAAACGTTTGATGTTGCTCGACGAGTTCGCCAGCGCGCTCAGAGTCTGCTGGACGTCGCTGCGCATGCTATCGGTAAGGCCGTCCGTTTGGGGAAGATCGGTTGACATGCTGGCCGCATCTTCGGAGATGTCGGCATCCTTCAACGTGGCGAGATCGGTGAGGTTCAGCCACGGCGACTGCTCGATGTCGCTCATCAGCGCGTCTACAACACTGGGGTCGGAATCCTCGTTCAGACAGACCAGCAGGTTGCGTTCCGCATAAGGCTGTTCCATCTGGTAGAACGCGCTTTGCGCGACGAATCGCGCCAATCTGCCGGCCGTGGTTCCCTCGCTGTCGGCGTTGGCATCGTCACTGGTCGCCTTGCCTTGGGCCAGGCCGGAAAGCACATTCTGCGCGGAAAGCACGGTGACGTCCCCGGCGTCGGTGGAGACCACCGTCTTGCCGGTACGTACGGTAGCCGCATCGTCCTCTTCGAAGTCATGCGTGGCGATGACGGTGCCGTACCCCTGCTGGCGGGCCTTCGTCAACGCTTGTAGGGTCCAATTGCCGTTGCCCTGCCACGCGTATGCGGTGATGTCCGCGTTGCTGTCACCCAATGCCGATTGATAGGTTTTCCGGGCTTTGGCTGCGGACCATTGACGGTCGTTGATACCGGCTGCGCTGTAGGCCGGAGCGTTGTTCATGGCGCTGTAGGCGGTTATGTCGAACAATGCGGGCTGGGTGATGCCGTCGACCCGCGTTGGCATCGCCATCGCCTGCAGGTAGGTCGGATCTCCTACGACCTGCAGCATGTCGTGCTTGGCGAAGGTCTGCTGCAACGATTTGAGCCGTGCGTCGTCATCCTTGCTGGGCATGGCGATTTTCGCCAGTTTCGAGGAGGAAATACCCCCTTCATCGACCAGCTGTCCAAGCAGCTTGCTGTCGGTGGTCCACCCGTTGGCGGCCAGCGGCTGGGCGACGGTGATGTGCAGCGCCGGCGTGCTGGGCGTGTGGAGTCCCGCGCCGGTGCGCGTCACGAACGTATGCGATTGAGCAAGGGGGGTTCCGTTGGCGGAATAGCTCAGCAGCACCGGCTTCGGCCCCCAAGAGTTGATGGCCGCGAGCGATTCCTGATGGGCGTCCGCGTCGATGCTCACGTTGGCGCTGGCTCCCGGCTGCAACGCGGGCACATCGGCCTGTCCCACGGATTGCGGGGTGGGGATTCGCCCGTTGCCTTCAGACCAATCCTGGATGTCGTTGCGCGAAACGAACGTGTAGAAGGCGTTCATGGCCAGCGTCAGCGTTCCCGCGGGAATCTCCTGTCCGGTCGTGTTGGTCACCGTGGCGTTCAGATGGTATCCGGAGGTGTCCGTCAATACGGCCGTGGAAGAGTTGATGGACAACATACCGTCCGTCGACTCCGCCGATGTGGTCGATTCCATGGCCCTTGCCGATGGCGTGGGTGCGTATAACAACATCAACGCCATGGTCAATACCATGGCGAGGATGGATGATAACGCGCGAAGGCCACGCGAAACGTGCCGTTGTGCGGATTGATTCACTATTACGCCTGTCTGTTGAGTTTCCTTGCGTACAACCATGCTATCTTCCGTTCGTTCGGATAGCTCAGCACATCGTCCAAATCAGCAAAATCCACCCAAATAGCGTCTTCGGCCTCATGGTCGGGATCGCCTTCGACGGTCAGCTCGCCGCCGATCTGCCGCAACGCGAAGTGGTGCACCAGCTTGTGCACGCGTTGGCTGGTACCGGTGAACCAATAGTCGATGGTGGCGATGGAATCGACCACCTCGCCCAGAATGCCGGTTTCCTCATGCACTTCGCGCACGGCCGTCTGCTGCGGCGTTTCGCCTTTTTCGATATGTCCCTTCGGCAGGCACCATTCCAAATGCCCGCTGCGTGAATGACGTGCGATGATCGCCACGCGACCCTTGTCGTCGAACACCAGCCCGCCCGCCGAATACTCGCGCACCACCGGCAGCTCCTGCGCGTCAAGCGATGCGAACGTGGTCGGACCATCCGCGGTGCGCCGGCGCGGCATCATCGCCGGCGTAGGCGCGCTCGGCGTGATGATCGTGCGCTGCTGCAATTGCTGTAGTTGTTGCAGCTGCTGCAGCGAAACCGACTGCGATGTGTACAGCAGTTCGTCCGGTTCCAGCGGATTTTGGGCATGGTCGTCCGCAGCATGGGCAAGCATGCGTGCAAGGTCTGCGGGCGTAATCATGATTCCAACCATACTCAATTCTGTGTGCAGGTGGGGTAACGGTATGCTGGTAAACGGAAAACTTGTGGTGCTGAAAGGTATGGCGTGAACTTCGAAGTGTGGCCAGAGGCCATTGAATTAGGACGTATGTTTGCTGCGGAAGGCTACGAACTGGCACTGGTCGGGGGTCCTGTCCGCGACCTGCTGCTGCATCGCAAATCGCATGATTTGGATTTCTGCACATCGGCGCGTCCCGAGCAGTTTGAGCATATTCTGCGCCGTTTTGGGCATGATGGCTTCTGGGATATGGGCCGCAAATTCGGCACGCTCGGCGCGATGCGCAGGCGTGAGGACGGCACCGAGGTGAAAGTGGAGGTGACCACCTACCGTTCCGACACGTACGACCCCGACTCGCGCAAGCCGGAAGTCAATTACGGCGACACGCTGGAAGGCGATCTTTCCCGCCGCGATTTCACCGTCAACGCGATGGCGTTGCGTGTTCCGGAACTCGAATTCGTCGATCCGTTCGGCGGTGCGAACGATTTGGCCAAAGGCGTGCTGCGTACCCCCGTCGATCCGCGGCAGTCGTTCGACGACGATCCGTTGCGCATGATGCGCGCCGTGCGTTTCGTGGCGCAGCTCGGCTTCCGCATCGAGCCGGAAACCGCCGAAGCGCTGTCCGACATGGTCGATCGCATCGAAATCGTCTCCGCCGAACGTGTGCGCGACGAACTGGTCAAGCTGCTGCTGTCCGATCGCCCGCGCGCCGGCATCGAAGCGTTGGTCGATTCCGGTCTTGCCGACATCGTGCTGCCGGAAATTCCCGCGCTGCAGCTGGAAATCGACGAGCACCATCGCCATAAGGACGTGTTCGAACACACCATGATCGTCATCGAACGCGCCGTCGCCCTCGAAACCGGTCCCGACGGTCCGGTGCCGGCCCCGGACCTGACGCTGCGTCTGGCGGCTCTGCTGCACGACATCGGCAAGCCGAAGACCCGTCGTTTCGAAGCGGGCGGCAAGGTGAGCTTCCACCGTCATGACGCTGTCGGCGCGAAGATGACGCGCAAGCGTTTGAAGGCACTGCATTTCGACCACCACATGGTCGAGGACGTCAGCGAGCTGGTCAACCTGCATCTGCGCTTCCACGGCTACGTGGAGGAGCCGTGGACGGATTCCGCGGTCCGCCGCTACGTCAAGGACGCTGGCCCGCTGTACGAGCGTCTGAACCGCCTTACGCGCGCCGACACGACCACACAGAACAAGCGCAAGGCCATGATGTTCTCGGCGGCCATGGACGAGATGGAACAGCGTGTACGCGACCTGAAAGAAAAGGAAGACTTCGACGCGATCCGTCCTGACCTCAACGGCGACGAGATCATGCAGCTGCTAAGCATCGAACCAGGCCCGATGGTCGGCAAGGCGTACAAGCACATGCTGGAATACCGCCTCGATAACGGTCCGGTGGAGCGTGACGTGGCCGTTGCCGAGCTGGAACGCTGGTACAAGGAGCAGGGTGAATAGCGATTGACATGCGGTGGTTTCGCCGCATGCATGGAACAGTGTGCTTGGAACAGCTCGAATACGAAAACCCGCGTTCCCGATTGGGGGAGCGCGGGTTTTTCATATTGCCTATATCGATTTCGATTGGCGGTCAGCTTTGCGGATTCACCGCATCATGCTCGGGCGCCTTGGGCAGGTCGGTCATCTTGTCCACCGCGACGCAGCCCTGGATGCCGGTGATCGCCTTGCCTGCGGCGGGAACCTTCTTCGTATCCTGCAGATTGTCGAACGTGGCGCCCACGATGACGTCGATCAGCTGGTCCTGACGGTCGTCCATAACCAGCATGGCATCGGTGAAATTGCTTGCCACGGTGTACGCCTGATTCACGCCGTTCTTGCCGAAGACGATCATCGTGCGATCCACCTTCTTGGTGTAGTTGCCCGGCGTCTGGGGGTTGAACTCGCGGTTCTGCAACGCGTCGCTCACCGCCTTGGCGAAGCCGGAGAACTTCGTGCCGTTGAGCACACGCAGCGTGATGTTGCGATTCTCCACATACTTGGCCTTGTTGCCGTCGGCTTCCTTGATGGGGCACGGTGCCTGCTGGCCGTAGTTCGGCTGTACGGCGGCCGACTTGACGTTGCCCAGGCCTCCGACATGGAAAAAGAACAGCAGGGACACCACCATGGCGACCACCATGACGGCTCCGACGATGCTGAACACCGTCTTCTGACGGCGGCGAATGTACTCTTTGCGCGCGGCGCGCTCGTCGTTAGCCTGGGTCATTTACGAATTCCTTTTGAACAAACCAATTGCCATCAACTTTACTGTCATGCGGTGATATGTGTCATGCGGTGATATGCACAATCGGTCGGGCTGGGGCGTTCGTGGCGATGATGCGATCGACGCAACGGCTGTCCTGCCATGCCCGCTGCACGGCGTCCGCCGCATCCTCCGTCGGCACGAACGCGATGACGGACGGGCCGGAACCGGATACGAACGCCTGGCTGGCTCCCGCACGCAAGGCTTCCTCGATCGCCTGTCCGCTACGCGGATGCAGGGAGACCGCCGCCTTCTGCAGGTGGTTCTCATCGCCATCGCCGGCACCGATCTGATCGAATGTGGCATACACTTCCGGCGTGCGCAGTTCCGCACGGTATGCGCCGACCAGCAGATGGCCGGTAAACCCACGTTCCGTAAGATCGCGTACGATATCGCCATCGTCATCAAGCTGTTCGATGCGTTCGCCGAAACCGGTGCCGCGCGCGTAACCGCCGGTCAGACAGAACGGCATGTCCGCGCCCAGCGTGGCCGCGACTTCCTGCAGGCGTTCGATCGGCCAATCGAGATCCCACAACGTGTTCAATGCCAGAATCGTCGCCGCCGCATCGGCGGAACCGCCGGCCATGCCCGCGCCGACGGGGATGCGCTTGTCGATGTTCAACGCCACGTCCGGCTCATGGCCGCTCGCTTCGGCCATGGCGAACAATGCCAGCACGGCGTGGTTGCGGCGCATATCGCTGCCGGAAGAGGCCAGGTCGCCCAGATACGCGCCCTCGAGATTCAGCGAGAAGCCGCTTCCCGGCGCTTTGCGCGTGGCGGTGACGGTGTCGTATACGCCGACCGCGCAATAGATGGTGTCGAGTTCATGACGGCCGCCCCATTCGGCATGCGACGGGCCCACATGCAGGGTCAGATTCGTTTTCGCCGGGCAGTCCACGCTCACGGCGTTGATGGTGGCCGTTCCGATGGCGGGCGAATCAATGGTGCTCATGACGCGAACACCTCATCCAACGCGCGTGCCAACGCCACGAATTCGTCGATGGTGAGCGTCTCGCCACGACGGGTCGGGTCGATGCCGGCCTTCTCGAACGCTTCGGACGGCACGATTTTCTTCAATGCGGCGTGCAGGGTCTTGCGGCGCTGCCCGAAAGCCGCGTCGATCAAACGGAACACGGTTTCGCGATCCACCACGGAACCGTCCGCATTGTCCGCGGCGGGGGCGTGACCGCCCGGGTAGCGCTTGAACAGCACCAGCGCGGAATCGACGTTCGGGGCCGGCCAGAACACGTTGCGGCCGATGACGCCCACGCGTTCCGCGGTGCCGTACCATGCGAGCTTCACGCTCGGCGTGCCGTAGATCTTCGAACCGGGCTTCTCGCTCAAACGGTCCGCCACTTCCTTCTGCACCATCACCAGGAAGGTGCCCAGATTGTCGAAACGTTCCAACAGGGTGAGCAGAATCGGCGTGGCCACGTTGTACGGCAGATTGGCCACCAGCGTGAAGGAATCGTCATCCTTGAAATCGGGCAGATTCTCCGGATTGACGGTAAGTGCGTCGCGGTTGACCACACGGAAGCGGTCCACGGCGTCCGGCATGAATTCGGCGATGGTTTTCGGCAGGCGTTCGGCGACCGGCGGGTCGATTTCCACAGCCGTCATCGTGGCGCCGGTTTCCAGAATCGCCAGCGTCAGCGAACCCAGTCCGGGACCGACTTCCAGCACATGGTCGTCGGCGGTCACGCCGGCCTCGCGCACGATGCGACGCACGGTTCCCGGATCAATCACGAAATTCTGCCCGAATTTCTTCGTCGGGCTGATACCCGCGTCGGCGGCGATGCGTCGGATGTCGGCCGCCCCCAGCAAATGGCCCTGCGTATGCTCGTTCACGTTTTCCGTCATTCCCTCTTCTGTCATTCCCTCATTATCCGTTCATGCCGGTACGAAAATCGTTGGCGATTAGCCGGATCAGTACCATCCGGTCTGTTCGGAGTGCTGCCACGCCGCGGACGGGCTGCCGTACCGCTGTGCGATGTAGCTCAGACCCCAGTCGATCTGCACGGCGGCATCGTCCTTCCAATTCGCGCCGAACGTGGCCATTTTGCTGCCCGGCAACGCTTGTGGAATACCGTATGCGCCCGAATACACGTTTTCCGCGCTCCAGCTCCATCCGGATTCGCGATTCCAGAGTTTGACCAGATCCGTCCAGTTCTGGCCGGTCCAGCCGCGCTGCGCCGCCGCGCCGGAAGCGTAGGCCTGTGCCTGTGCCGCGGAAGGATGGTACAAGCGGCAGCCTGCGGAAGGATTGCTCGGCTGCGGCGTGGGCTGCGGTTTGGGCTGGGGTGCGGGAGTCGGCTGCGGTGCAGGGGTTGGTGTGGGGGTCGGTGCCGGATCGTCCTTCTTGGTGTTGTTGGAATTGTTATTCGAGTTGTTGTTCGAATTGTTCTTATCCGAGGAATCCGACTTGTTCGAATCGGTTTTGTCGGAATCGGACTTGTTCGAATCGGACTTATTGTCGTTTTTATTCGAGTCGTTCTTACCCGAATCGTTCTTGCCGTCGTCCGTCTTGCCGGAATCGCCGTTGCTGTTGCCGTTGCCGCTGTTGTCGGATTTGTCGGACTTGTCGGTATCGTCCGTAGTTTTTTCCGGTCCGACCGCAATGACTTTGTCGATGGCGATTTTCGTGGTCTTCTCTCCGGTCAGCGTCTCGCTTTCCTTCACGCCATCCACGTAGGTGACGGCGTACGTCTGCTGGATTTCGCCGTTTTCGCCTTCCTGCCGTACCGTGACTTCGCCCGGCTGCAGGTTCGGGTCGATGATGGTCTGCGTGCCGAACGGCACTTCCTTCGTGCGGGTCTCCTCACCATGCGTCACGCGGCGGACGCGCAGAATGGTCGTCTTGCCGTCCTTTTCGACACTGACGCGATCCTCCTTGCCCAACGTGATGCCTTTGGCGTCAAGAATGGAGGCAGCGGGCAGCTTGCCGTTCGGCGCCACCGAGCTTTTCCCGTCCGCGATGACGGTGACGGGCCCCTTCTGGTTGATGATGAGACCGCCGGTGAGCTTGTTGTAGACGTTGCTGATATTGACGGTGATTTTCGCCGCTTCGGTTTCATTTTGGTTGAAGAAGTCCAGCAACTGCTCGGCGCTGGACGCGACCGTCCAGAACGGCACTTCCTGGCCGTCGATGGTGATGGTGGTCTGGTATGCGCTCTGCACGTTCACCACATCATGGTTCTTCAGCATGCTGGTCGGGCTGGTCGATTCCACCAGGTTTTGACTTTCACGCCCTGCTCCTGCAGCAGACGGTCCACGCTCATCGCATATGTGGTCACCGTGGTGGTCTCCCCATTGACGGTCAATGCCACGGATTTGCGCGCGCCCACACCAAACGCCAACGCCGAAGTCAAAGTCAATGAGGCCACGCATGCCATGACGCGGACACGACGAAGCGTCACGAATCTCCGAGGGGTCCACCTTCTCGTCATTTATCCTCTTTTCAGCGCTGCCTACAACGCCGTTATTGTAACGGCTCAGCTGGAACGGTCGCCGTGCTTTCCGATGGTTTTATCCATACCGCCACATTTTTGAAAGCAGGTGCGAAAAGCGAAAAATAAAAAGGGGGCAGGAGAGAAGGGGATGTCCTGCCCCCGGTCGGACGAGACAGGTTGGGGGACGCCTCGTCCGCTTTGCCAGAAGTCTCAAGTTGGGGGAAGACTTCTGGAGCACTTACCCATGGTAAGAGGTCCAAGCCCGTCATACGGGTTCGAGCCTCCTGTCGGGATCGAACCGACGACCTGCCGCTTACAAGGCGGCCGCTCTGGCCATCTGAGCTAAGGAGGCATGTCCTCTTTTGCTATGAAAACAACAGAGGAACGATGAATAGCATAACCAGCGCTTCCACCGCAGTCAACTTAGTATTGCGGGTTGAGACGCGCCGGCTGCCCGTAAGGGGTTATTCGCCCGTGGTGACGGAAATCGGCCCCTTCTTGGCTCCGATGGACGGCATCTTGCCGGCAACGCCGACTTCGCTGTCCTTCAGGCCGATCGATTCCAACAGACCGTCCTTAACCGTCGTCTGGGCGGTGGTCAGCTGGTCCATATCCCAATACTTGCCGTTGATGATCACGGTCGGCGTGGTCATGCTGCCCTTGTAGCTGCCGGACTGATGCCACAGTTCGGAACGCTTCGGCGTGTAAGTGTCGATCGCATCAAGCCATTCCTGATAATCGCGGCCAAACGCCTTGTCCGCAACATCCTTGG
>OLXM01000262.1_pt1 | contig 11624 bp, 8 predicted proteins | sample 1673361 | NCBI WGS metagenome assembly OLXM01 (sample SAMEA103958109, study PRJEB25191) | human gut metagenome | biome: human-associated habitat [ENVO:00009003]; feature: intestine environment [ENVO:2100002]; material: feces | place: Germany | collected 2013/2015
GCGCCTGTTCCAGCCCTCGCTTGAGTTCTCCCGCCTTTGCCTCGAGATCAAACGGCACGACCAGATCAAAGATCACGTTCGTATGCCCGCTCCCGCGCACGACGCGGAAATCGTGGATGGTCAGCCGTTCATCCTGCTCCGTCAGATATTCGAGCACCCGGCCGCGCAGCGCATTGCGCTCTGCGTCGTCGGTCACGATCGGGTCGCAGTGGAGCACGAGGTCGACGCGCAGCTTCGCCCGGACGTCGCGCTCGATGTCGTCGAGCAGCTCATGCGCGTCCAGAATGTCCATCCGGTAGTCCACCTCGGCATGCGCGCTGGCGAAGCGGCGGCCGGGTCCGTAATCGTGCACCATCAGGTCGTGGGTGCCCAGCACGCCGGGGTAGCTCATGATCTTGCTGCGGATATGCTCGACGAGCTTAGGATCGGGCGTCTGGCCCAAAAGCGGGCTCACCGTATCTTGGATAAGCTCAAAGCCGCTCCAGCCAATATAGGCGCCAACGGCAAGGCCAACCCATGCGTCAAGATTGATGTGCGTCACCTGCGAAACAATTGCACATGCCAGCACGGCGCCTGTGGCAAGGACATCGTTCTTGGAATCCTGCGCGGTCGCATGCAGCGTCTCGGACTCAATGCGATCGCCGAGCTTTTGGTTGAGGGCCGCCATCCAGAGCTTTACGACCATCGAAAGCACTAGAACTGCCACCAGGGCAAGCGAGAACTCGACAGGTTCGGGGTGAATGACGCGCTCAACCGAGGACTTCACCAGCTCAACGCCAATCAGCAGCACGAGTGCCGCCACGACCAGACCCGAGAGATACTCGTAGCGACCGTGGCCGTAAGGATGCTCGGGGTCGGCCGGCTTGCTCGCCAGCTTAAAGCCCAGCACGCTCACGATGTTCGAGCTGGCATCGGACAGGTTGTTCATGGCATCCGCCACAATCGAAACCGATCCCGACAGCACGCCAATTACGCCCTTCGCAGCGCATAGTGCCACATTGGCGAGAATACACACCACGCCCGTCAACGTGCCCACGCGCGCACGGTCGCCCTGCGCACGCTTAACAATCCACTCGACCATCTACATCCGCCCCCACGGTACTACCTATATATCTATTGCTCAAACGGATTGTAGTGTAGCCACTTTGTCCCCCAGATACAAAAAAGGCCGCAACCCACACGGGCCACGGCCTTGGAGCATGGCAAAGGAATCGTCCTTGTGTCGCACAGGTTTACGCGCTTGCTTCGGCCACGCTCTTCGAGGTTTCGGGTGAATCGGCTCCGTCCCCCGTCGTCTGTCCCTTCGCCGGCACCACGCCAAAGCAGTAGCTCAGCGCCGCAGACACCGCAAATGCCACACCGCCGGCAGCGCAGCACCACAGCAGGTTCGAGATGCCGCCCGTGGCAAAGCCAATGACCATGAGGACATTCGTCATGCCGATGGTATAGGCCGTAACGTGGCCCACGGCCGCAACAAGGCCTCCGACGGCGCCGCCAATGGCCATGCACGTCAGGCACCTGCCATATTTAAAGCCGCAACCGTACAGCGCCGGCTCGCTTACGCCGCCAAGAACACCCGAGATTGAATAGCCCAGCATGAGCGCCTTCTCGTCCTTATCCGCAACGCGGAGCGACGCGCCAAAAGGCATGCCCCAAACAGCAAACGTTGCCATCGTCGCGGCGATCAGGATGCACGAATCCGTTCCCACACTCATAAACTGCGCGTAGGCGAGCGATAGGACGACGTTGCTGACGCCCGCGATCTTAAGGAACTCCCAGCCCGCGGCAAGCCCCATGAGCGTGAGCAGCGACACGATGCCACCGGAATTGCCAAGCATAAACATAAGCTGGCCCAACAGCATGCCCAGATAGCTGCCCGCCGGTGCCGTAATACACAGCGAAACCGGAACCATGACGAGCATGGTCGCAAACGGAACAAACGAAAACGCCACGGCCTTAGGGATAACGCGCTTAAAGAAACACTCCACTCGCCATAGCACGGGCACCGAGATGAGAACCGGAATAACAGTCGTCGTGTAATCGTTGACCGGCGCGGGAAGCAGACCATACACGGAAGTCATCGATGCCCCCGTCGTCGATGCGGCATCGACGAGCTTAAGCAGATCGGGCGCAATCAATACGCCGCCCAGCATCATGCCCAGCTGCTCCGAGCAACCGAGCTGGCGGGCGGCCGCCCAACCAAGATAAATGGGCAAAAAGTAGTAGCCGGCGTTATAGAGCCAACTGTAGAACAGGCGATAGATATCGGAATCGGCAGACCACAGGCCCAGCATGCCTTCGCCCATAATGACAGCGACGGTGCGGAACAACGCCGCGCAGACAATAAACGGCAGCGCCGACATCATGCTTTTGGACAGATAGTCCACCACGGCCATGGCGTTTGATGAAACCGTCGTTGTAAACGAGGTGTTAGAAACTTGTGACATGGAACGCCTTTCCCAATGTGACATGCGGGCTGTCCCCTTGTCACATCGTGCGGTACTGACCGATTGCGCGGTACTTTTCGTAGCGGAGGTTTGTGAGGGTCGCGTCGTCGAGCCGCCCAAGCGTATCGAAGGCATCAAATGCCGAGGACATGACGGCACCGGCGATCTCCTCATGCGACAGGCCCCTATCGTCAACAATGCCGTCGATGATGCCGAGCGCCAACAGATCGGGGGCCGTGAGCTTAAGCGCCTCGGCGGCCTCATTCGCGCGCTCGGTATCCTTCCACAGGATCGACGCACAGGCCTCGGGGCTCACGACCGAATAGGCCGAGCTCGAGAGCATCAGGATGCGGTCGGCCACGGACAGCGCCAGCGCGCCACCAGAGCCGCCCTCGCCTGTCACCACCGAGACAATCGGCGTCTTGAGGCCGCTCATCTCCATGAGATTCTGGGCAATCGCCTCGCCCTGGCCGCGCTCCTCGGCACCGATGCCGCAAAACGCGCCCGAAGTATCGACCAGACACAGAACCGGTCGACCAAACTTTTCGGCCTGGCGCATAAGGCGACGCGCTTTGCGGTAGCCCTCGGGATGTGCCATGCCAAAGTTGCGGCGCATACGCTCTTTGGTCGTGGTGCCGCGCTCGATGGCGATGACCGTTACGGGGCGTCCGTCTTTCCAGCCAATGCCAGCCACCACAGCGGCGTCGTCGCCAAAATAACGGTCGCCGTGCAGCTCCACAAATCCATCCAGGCCCAGCGAGATCATCTCACCCGCCGTGGCGCGATCTGCCGAGCGGGTCTGCTTGACAATCTCGAGCGCGGTTTTTGGTGCCGCCGAGCGCTTAAACAAGTGTCCCAGCTTTTTGCCGCGACGACCCGTATGCACGATCTCATGCGGTGCCCCCAGGCTGGGCGCATGCCCTTCGTGCAGCGCCAACAGCTCGCCTACCGTGAGCGCAATCTCGCCGCGCGGAACAACGGCATCGCAAAAGCCGTGCTCCAGCAAAAACTCGGAGCGCTGGAATCCCCTGGGCAGGCGCTTGTGCATGTTCTGCTCGATCACGCGCGGGCCGGCAAATGCCGTCAGGGCATCGGGCTCGGCCAGGATAATGTCGCCCTCCATGGCAAAGCTCGCGGTCACGCCTCCGGTCGTGGGGTCGGTGAGCACCGTGATATACAGGCCGCCCGCCTCGCTGTGGCGCCTAACCGCCGCAGAAATCTTGGCCATCTGCATAAGCGATGTCACGCCCTCTTGCATGCGCGCACCGCCCGAAACGGTAAAGCCGACAACTGGCAATCCCAGCTCGGTCGCACGCTCAAATGCGCGACAGATCTTCTCGCCAACCACGGAGCCCATCGAGCCCATCATAAAGTTGGCGTCCATAAAGAAGAGCGCCGTATCGCAACCGCAGATTTTGCCCCTGCCGCACACAACGGCATCGCGCTCGCCCGAACGCTCGCTCACGCTCTTGAGCTTGTCGGCATAGCCGGGAAACGAGAGGAAGTCCTCCGACGCCAGATTGGCATCCCATTCCTCAAACGTGCCCTCGTCGACCGTCATGCGCATGCGTGCGCGACCGCTCACGCGAAAATGCTTGCCGCAACGGGGGCACACCTCGAGGTTGTCGTGCAGGCGCGCCTCATCGATCACGCGGCGGCACTCCGGGCACTTGATAAACACGTGGCGCGCGGGAAACTCGGCGCACGACTCGGTTATCGGCCCCTCGAGGACGTTAACCGTCTTCGCTTTTCTATTCATCAGCATAGAGATGCCCCATCAGATCGGTGTGATACATGCCCGACAAGAACTCGTCGTTTGCCAGCACGTCGAGCTGAAGCTCGCTGTTTTCACTCACGCCCTCAATCACGAGCTCGCCCAGGGCCGAGCGCATCTTGCGAATGGCGCCGTCACGCGTGGGCGCACACACGATGAGCTTGCCGAGCATGGAGTCGTAGTACGGCGGAACGTTCGCACCGGTAAACATGGCGGAATCCCAGCGCACGCGCGGACCACCCGGCACACGTAACGCGGTGATCGTTCCGCATGATGGCAGAAAGTCCGGCGTTTCGGCATTGATGCGGCACTCCATGGCGTGGTTGCGGACCGGCATGTCCTCCTGCTCAAAGGGCAGAGGCTGGCCGGCTGCCACACGCAGCTGCCACTTGACCAGGTCGGTATCGGTCACAAACTCCGTAACCGGATGCTCCACCTGCAAGCGCGTGTTCATTTCCATAAAGTAGAAATTGCCGTCGTCCGAATACAGGAACTCGATGGTGCCGGCTCCTTCGTAGCCGACGGCACGAGCCAGGTCGCGCGCGGCCTTGTGCATGCGGGCACGAATGTCGTCGTGTCCGTCGAGGCACGGCGCGGGGCTCTCCTCGATCAGCTTTTGGTTGCGGCGCTGCACCGAGCACTCGCGCTCGCCGAGCGAAAACACATGGCCCTGCTTATCGGCCATAATCTGCACCTCAACATGGTGCGCCGGCGCGACGAACTTCTCCATGTAGCACTCGCCGTCGCCAAAAACGGCCTCGCCCTCGGCACGCGCCTCGATAAACGCCTTTGCCGCATCTTCCACGCGCTCGACCTTGCGAATGCCGCGGCCGCCACCGCCGGCACGCGCCTTAATAAGCACGGGGCAGCCAATGCGCTCGGCCTCGGTCGTCGCCTCCTCGGGGCTTTTGAGCAAATCGCAGCCCGGAACGATGGGCACGCCCGCCGCGGCGGCCGTTCGACGCGCGGCGTCCTTGTCGCCCATGCTGTCGATTACCGCGGCCGAAGGACCGACAAACGCCAGACCGTACTTGTCGCAGTCGCGCACGAAGCTTGCCTTCTCGGAAAAGAAACCGTAGCCAGGATGGATCGCCTTTGCCCCCGACTTCACGGCACAGGTGAGCACAGCATCGTCGTTGAGGTAGCTCTCGGCAAGACGCGGGCCACCGATGCAATACGCCTCGTCGGCAAGCTGCACGTGCAGCGCGTCCGCATCGGCCGTGGAATAAACGGCGACGGTCTTGATGCCCATATCGCGGCACGCGCGGATAACACGGACCGCGACTTCGCCGCGGTTGGCGATGAGCACTTTGTCGAACATGAAGCCTTCCTTAACTTTCGTGCATGAGTGCAAAAGACATATCGGCGCGGCAGCAAACCTCACCGTTGACGCTCGCAGTACCCGTCGCAAAGCGGAACGGCCCGCGCGCACGCGTGATGGAGCACACCAGATCCACCGTGTCGCCCGGGCGCACCGGACGCTTAAAGCGCACCTTGTCCAGACTCGTGTAGAACGGCGTCGCGCCGCGCGCCTCCTCATCGCCCATCAGCAGCACGCAGCAGTTCTGGGCGAGCATCTCGCACTGAATCACGCCGGGGACAACCGGGTTTCCTGGAAAATGCCCCTGCAAAAAGTACTCGTCGCCCGTAATCGTGATCTTGCCGTGAGCCTCGTCGCCCACCAGCTCGGCTTCGTCGAGCAAAAGCATCGGCTCACGATGCGGCAACAGCTTCTTGAGCTCTTCTTTGTTCATGGATATCACCTATCCGATCCTCATGAGGCAGCTGCCAAACTCCACGAGGTCGCCGTCGGCCACGCAGATCTCGAGCACCTCGCCATCCGCCTCGGCCGTCACCTCGTTGAGAACCTTCATGGCCTCGATGATGCAGAGGGTCTCACCGGCCTTGACCTTGGAGCCCACGTGCACAAACGGCTCGTCGCCCGGCGCCGGGGCAGCATAGAAAACGCCGACCATGGGAGCGGTCACCTCGGTGTCCTTGGGCTCCGGTGCGGCGGCAGGTGTCTGCGCGGTGGGTTCCGGTGCGGCGGCAGGCATGGCGACAGGAGCCACCGCCGGAGCAGTCACGGCACCCGGCATAGGCATGGGCACGGCAACCGGCTGCGCGGCGCTCGCGCGCTCAAGTTCGACCGCGGTGCCATCGGGCTCCTCAACGCGTACGCGCGTGAGGCCGCGGTCCTCCATAACATCGGCTATCTCGGCAAGTCTTTTGGAATCCATGCTCTAGCTCCTCGTATATCTACGCAGCGCGATGGCGGCATTGTGTCCGCCAAAGCCCAGGTTGGTCGAAAGCGCCCAGGTAAGGTCGGCGCGAACCGCGCGATTGGGCGTGTAGTCAAGATCGCAGGCGGGATCGGGTGTGTGGTAGTTAATGGTCGGCGGCACCACGCCCTGCTCGAGCGCCATGGCGCAGGCCATGACCTCGATGGCACCCGTAGCACCGATCATGTGGCCGGTCATCGACTTGGTCGACGAGACGTGCGCGGCGCGTGCCGCGTCCTCGCCGAGCGCACGCTTAATGCCCGCCGTCTCGGACGAATCGTTGAGCTTGGTCGAGGTGCCGTGGGCATTGATGTAGAGGCCCTCGGAAGGCTTAACGTCGCCCTCGGCCACCGCCAGCGATATCGCACGGGCGATACCCGCCGCGTCCGGGTCGGGACTCGTGATGTGGTAGGCGTCATCGGTGTTGCCGTAGCCCACGACCTCGGCATAAATGTGTGCACCGCGGGCCTGTGCGTGCTCCATGCCCTCGAGCACGAGCACGCAGGCGCCTTCGCCCATCACAAAGCCGTCGCGGTCTGCATCGAACGGACGGCATGCCGTCGACGGGTCAGGATTAGTGGTGAGTGCGCGGCAGGACGTAAAGCCCGCAACGGCATCGGGGATGATTGCGGCCTCGGCGCCGCCAGCCAGGATTGCATCGGCATAGCCGTGCTTGATGGCGCGGAACGCCTCACCCACGGCATGGGCCGAGGTCGCGCACGCAGTCACCACGGGCAGGGTCGGGCCTTTTGCCTTGTGGCGGATCGCGATATTGCCCGACGCCATGTTGGGAATCATCATCGCGATCATATAGGGCGATGCGCGGCGGGGCCCACGGTCGGCAATCGTGTGGACGTTGTCGACGAGTGTCTGCATGCCGCCCACGCCTGAACCCACGTAGACGCCCAGGCGCTCGCGATCGATGGCGCCCTCGACATCAAAGCCCGCATCGTGCATGGCCTCGTCCGACGCTGCCAGGGCAAACTGGACGCAGGGGTCCAGGTGCTTGGCGTCACGCTTGCCAAAGTACTCGTTGCCGTCAAAGCCCTTGACCTCGGCCGCCACCTTGACGGCAAACGCATCGGTATCGAAGTGCGTGATCGGGCCGATGCCGCACGTGCCGGCGCACATGGCCGCCCAGGTGGCAAGCGCCGTGTTGCCGAGCGGCGATACGGCACCGATGCCGGTGATTGCAACTCTCTGTTCCATCATGGTCTCCTCATCCAAGCCGTTTTTCGGCCCTGGTTTCTACATCGCCATTCCGCCGTCGACGCGCACGACCTCGCCCGTAATGTAGGCAGCCGCATCGCTCGCTAAAAAGCGCACCACACCGGCCACCTCCTCGGGCTGCGCCATACGCTTAAGGGGAATCTGCTCCTCGGTTGCCGCACGCACCTTATCCGATAGCTTTGCCGTCATATCGGTCTCGACAAACCCGGGGGCGACCGCGTTCACTCGTACGCCGCGGGGCGCAAGCTCGCGCGCCACCGCCTTGGTCAGGCCGATGACGCCCGCCTTGGAGGCAGCGTAGTTGGCCTGCCCGGCATTGCCCATCAGGCCCACAACCGAGCTCATGTTGACGACGCAGCCGCCGCGCTGGCGCATAAAGGTCTTGGTGAGCGCGCGCGTCGTATTGAACGTGCCCTTGAGATTGACATCGAGCACGCGGTCGAAGGCATCGTCACCCATACGCATGAGCAAGCCGTCGCGCGTGATGCCGGCATTGTTGACGAGCGCCCAAATGGAGCCAAAGTCGTTGAGGACCGTTTCCACGCACGCGTTGACGGCAGCGGGATCGGCCACGTCGCATTGATATGCGCGTGCCGTAGCGCCAGCCGCCTCGCAGGCTTCGCACGTCTCGCGCGCTGCATCGACGCTACCGGCATAGACGACGGCGATATCAAAGCCGTCCTCCGCCAGACCGACAGCGCAAGCGCGGCCGATACCCCGCGAGCCGCCCGTGACCAGTGCCACGCGACGTGAGTCGTTGCGCTCGAGCGCGCCGTTGTTCAAGTTGCCCATGTCATTCCTTTCGGGTTACAGCCCTGTGGACTATGCGAGCTCGTCGGCAATAGCTGCGACCTGCTCGGCCGTTTCGCACGAATACACGCGAACGTCGCTCAGCGTACGCTTGACCAGGCCCGACAGCGTTTTGCCAGGGCCGACCTCAATAAACGTGTCGATGCCTTGATCCTGCAGAGTATGCAGCGTGTCGACCCAGCGCACGGCATGACTCACCTGGTTGGCCAGCACCTCCGATGCCGCCTGCGGATCGGCCGGATAGGGTGCCGCCGTCATGTTTGCCATGACTGGAATCAGCAGCAGAGACGGTGCGTGGCCGGCTTGGATATACGTCGCCAGCCCCTCAGTCGCCTCGGCCATATAGGGGCTATGGAATGCACCCGACACCGCGACCTTCATGGCGCGACCGCCAGCCTCTTTTACCAGGACGTCGAGGGTCTGCAACGCATCGGGCGCTCCGGCCACAACCGTCTGCTGCGGACTGTTGTAGTTGACCGGCCAGCAGTCCTCGCCGGCCTGCGCAGCCAGGTTCTCGACTTGCGCCGCATCGAGTTTGATGACGGCGCGCATTCCGCCGGGGTGACGCTCGGCCGCCGTGGCCATCAATACCGCGCGCTCGCACACGAGCTCAAAGCCCGCTCGCGCATCGAATGCCCCCGCAAAGGTGAGCGCGGCGACCTCGCCAAGCGAAAAACCCGCACAGGCGGCAGGCACCACGCCGCGCTCACGCAGGGCGGTAGCCGCTGCCAGGTCGTGAACGAACACGCACGGCTGCGTGTTCTCGGTCTGCGAGAGCTCCTCCTTCGAAGCGCTCCGGCACTGCTCGCTGGTCCCCGGGCGCACCTCGTCGGCAATGGCGAACACCTCGGCAGCCGCCGGCGATGCTTCGATGATGTCGACGCCCATCGCGGGATGCTGGGCACCCTGACCGGCGAACAGAAACGCTACGCTACCCATGCGCACGCACCCTTCAGAACATGCTCGGCGCCATCGACCAGGTCGTCAACGATTTCACGCGCGCTCTGGCGCTCGTTGACCATGCCGGCGATCTGTCCGCACAGATACGAACCCTCTTCGTAATTACCGTCCTTTGCGGCCTTGCGAAGAGCGCCCGTGCCCATGGTCCCAAGCTCCTCGGCACTTGCGCCCGCCGCCTCGTTCTTGGCATACGCGTTGGTGAAGGGGCTCTTGAGGGCGCGAACCGGATGTCCCGTCGAGCGACCGGTCGCACGCGTCGAAGTGTCGTTGGCCTTCAGGACCATCTCTTTGTACTGCTCCGAGACGGTACACTCATCGGCAACGAGAAAACGCGTGCCCACTTGGACGCCAGCGGCGCCAAGCATAAAGGCGGCCGCCACCCCGCGGCCATCGGCAATACCGCCGGCCGCCACGACGGGAATGTCGACCGCATCGACGACCTGCGGCACCAGTGCCATCGTCGAGGTCTCGCCAATATGGCCGCCCGATTCGGTACCCTCGGCAACAACCGCCGTGGCTCCACGACGTGCCACGAGGCGCGCCAGCGCCACCGAGGCAACGACCGGGATGACCTTGATGCACGCCTCGTTCCACGCCTTCATGTACTTGGCGGGATTGCCGGCGCCCGTCACGACGACCGGCACTCGCTCGTCAATCACGACCTGTGCAACCTCGTCGGCAAACGGGCTCATGAGCATGACGTTGACGCCAAAGGGCTTATCCGTCTTGGCGCGCAGCTCATGAATCTGGTCGCGAAGCCAGTTGGCGTCGGCGTTCATGGCCGCGATGATGCCTAAGCCACCCGCCTCGGACACTGCGGACGCCAGCGAGGCATCGGCAATCCAGGCCATACCGCCCTGGAACACGGGCTTTTCGATGCCGAGCAGATCGCAGAGAGGAGTCTTGAGCATCTCTACTTCTCCAATGCCGCCTCGACCGTATCGGCGAACTCGCCGACCGTCTTGGGGTTCTCCTCGGTATCGAGCTGGATGCCAAACTCGTCCTCGACGGCAACGAGGATCTCGACGGTGCCCAGGCTGTCGAGACCAATCTCCTCGAGCGTGGACTCGGGCTTCATCTCGACATCGTCAAGACCGGCGGTCTCGCGGATAACGTCGCAAACGCGCTCGAAGGTCTTCTGATCTGCCATGGTAGTTCTCCTTTGGTTGTGCCCTAGGGCGTTTTTATTTCCTATGTGCGACTACTTCCAACGAAGCAGATAGCCACCTATATCCAGACCGGCGCCAAATCCAACCAAGGCGATGGTGTCGCCTGTGTGAAGTGCACCGGCGTTTGCCAGCCGGTCGAGGGCAAGCGGAATGCATGCGCTCGAAATGTTGCCGGTCTCGCGCAGCGTGCGAACCACGCGCTCGTCCGGCACGCCCAGGCGCTTGACCGCCTGGCTCAGGATTCGTTCGTTAGCCTGATGGAATACAAAATGATCGATGTCTTCGACCAAAATGCCCGCATCGATCGCGAGCTTATGGACCGTGTCGCAGATGGCGTTGACGCCGAACTTGAACACGCGGCGGCCATTCATGGACAGCACGCTCGCGCTATCTGCGGAAGCCTTAAACGGCGAGGTACCGACCAGACCGGGAACGCGCAACGTCTCGACGTCGGGCACCGTCGAAAGCTCAACGGCAAGGGGGTTGTCTCCCCCAGCTTCAATCACTGCGGCGCCTGCCCCATCGCCAAAAAGCACGCAGGTGGCACGGTCGGTCCAGTCGAGCGCGCGCGTCATCTGCTCGGCAGCAACAACAAGCACGCGCTCGGCACGGCTGCGGGCGATATAGCCCTCGGCGACATCGAGCGCAAATACGAAGCCGGCACAAGCCGCCGAGACATCGAAGGCAGGGCACGTCGCGCCTAGTCGCTCAGCAACGGCACACGCCTCAGCGGGAACAAGGTGGTCACCCGTCGTCGTCGAGCAGACGATCAAATCCAGCTGGCTCGCGTCGATTCCGGACACCTGGAGTGCCCGCTCGCTCGCCGCTACGGCAAGGTCGTCAAGTGACTCGGTGGTGCAGACGTGGCGGCTCTTGATACCTGTGCGAGTAAAAATCCACTCATCCGAGGTATCGAGTAACTCAGACAGCTCGTCATCGGAAACACTGCGCT
>OLXM01000263.1_pt1 | contig 11589 bp, 9 predicted proteins | sample 1673361 | NCBI WGS metagenome assembly OLXM01 (sample SAMEA103958109, study PRJEB25191) | human gut metagenome | biome: human-associated habitat [ENVO:00009003]; feature: intestine environment [ENVO:2100002]; material: feces | place: Germany | collected 2013/2015
CGATGGCCAGCGCCGCTATGTGGAGAGCCTTTCCAGCTACGCCCGGATGTTCCTGGGCCGGATGGACAAGCCCGATGTGGATGAGATCACCGGCCTGTCGCCGGCCATTTCCATCGACCAGAAAACCACCAGCCACAACCCCCGCTCCACCGTGGGCACCGTGACCGAGATCTACGATTACCTGCGCCTGCTCTATGCGCGCGTGGGCACCCCGCACTGCCCCGAGTGCGGCCGCGTGATCGAGCGCCAGACCACCGACCAGGTGGCGGACAAGGTCCTCGCGCACGCGCAGGGCCGACGCGCCCTCGTGCTCGCGCCGGTGGTCTTCGGGCGCAAGGGCGAGTACGCGAAGCTCTTCGAGGACCTCAAGCGCGAGGGCTTCAGCCGCGTTCGCGTGGACGGCGAGGTCCGCGAGCTCGACGAGGACATCAAGCTCGAGAAGAACATCAAGCACACCATCGAGGTCGTCGTCGACCGCATCGTGGTGCGCGAGAACTCGCTCGGGCGCATCGCCGAGGGCGTGGAACAGGCCACCAAGCTCGCGCAGGGCAAGGTGTGGTTCTGGCTTCTTCCCGACCGTGACGACCCGGAGCGCATGCCGGGCGAGCTGCTCCAGTACTCGCTCGCGCTCGCCTGCCCGGAGCACGGCCACTCCATGGACGACCTGCAGCCGCGCGACTTCTCGTTCAACGCTCCGTACGGCGCCTGTCCCGACTGCGACGGCCTGGGCTTCCGCAAGATCGTGGACGCCGCGGCTCTGATCGAGGACCCGTCCCTGTCCGTTGCGGGCGGCGTCTTCGGCAGCCTCTTCGGCAACTCGAACTACTGGCCGCAGATCCTCTCCGCGGCGTGCAAGCACATCGGCGTGTCCGACCAGACCCCTTGGTGCGATCTGCCGAAGAAAGCCCGCGAGACCCTGCTCGGCGGCCTGGGGGACAAGAAGATCAAGGTCGAGTACCACACGCGCGATGGGCGCGACACGAGCTGGTTCACCACCTTCCCGGGCGTGCGCAAGGTGCTCTTCGACAAGTACCAGGAGACCACGTCCGAGACCATGCGCACCCACCTCGAGAAGTACATCCGCGAGGTCCCGTGCGACACATGCCACGGCGCGCGCCTGAAGCCCGAGATCCTGGCCGTCACGGTGGGCGGCAAGTCGATCAACGAGGTCTGCGACCTCTCGTGCAAGGACTCGCTCGCTTTCTTCGAGTCGCTCGAGCTCGACGACCGGCAGCGCTTCATCGCCGGCCCCGTGGTCAAGGAGGTCGTGGCGCGCCTGCGCTTCCTCGTCAACGTCGGCCTCGACTACCTCACGCTCTCGCGCGCGGCGGCGACGCTCTCCGGCGGCGAGGCGCAGCGCATCCGCCTGGCCACCCAGATCGGCGCGGGCCTCATGGGCGTGCTCTACATCCTCGACGAGCCCTCCATCGGCCTGCACCAGCGCGACAACGATCGCCTGATCGATACCCTCAAGCGCCTGCGAGACCAGGGCAACACCGTGATCGTGGTCGAGCACGACGAGGACACCATCCGCGCCGCCGACTACGTCATCGACATGGGCCCCGGTGCCGGCGAGCTCGGCGGGCACGTCGTCGCCGCGGGCACGCCCGAGCAGATCGCGGCCTCGCCCGACTCCATCACCGGCGCCTACCTCACCGGCCGCAAGCAGATCGCGCTGCCGGCCAAGCGCCGCAACCCCCGCCGCGGCGCCATAAAGATCACGGGCGCCTGCGCGAACAACCTCAAGAACGTGAGCGCCAAGGTTGAGCTCGGCACGCTCACCGTGGTCACGGGCGTCTCGGGCTCCGGCAAGTCGTCGCTCGTCACGGACACGCTGGCACCGGCGCTCACCAACGCCGTGCACCGCTCCAAGCGCCCCGTCGGCCCGTACAAGAAGCTCGAGGGCATCGAGCTCATCGACAAGGTCATCGACATCGACCAGAGCCCCATCGGCCGCACCCCGCGCTCCAACCCCGCGACCTACATCGGCCTGTGGGACGACCTGCGCGCGCTCTATGCGAGCACGCCCGAGAGCCGCATGCGCGGCTACGGGCCGGGGCGCTTCTCGTTCAACGTGCCCGGCGGCCGCTGCGAGGCGTGCAAGGGCGATGGCCAGATAAAGATCGAGATGAACTTCTTACCCGACGTCTACGTGCCCTGCGAGGTCTGCCATGGCAAGCGCTACAACCGCGAGACCCTCGAGGTCACCTACCACGGCAAGATCATCAGCGACGTGCTGGACATGACCGTGACCGAGGCGCTGACCTTCTTCACGAACATCCCGAAGATAAAGAAGAAGCTCCAGACCCTGCACGACGTGGGCCTGGGCTACATCCACCTGGGCCAGCCGGCGACCACGCTTTCCGGCGGCGAGGCCCAGCGCGTCAAGCTCGCCAAGGAGCTGCACCGTCAGCAGACGGGCAAGACCTTTTACATCTTGGACGAGCCCACGACCGGCCTGCACTTCGAGGACGTGCGCCAGCTCATCGAGGTGCTCGAGCGCCTCGTGGACGCCGGCAACACGGTGCTCGTCATCGAGCACAACCTCGACGTCATAAAGATGGCCGACCGCATCCTCGACATGGGCCCCGAGGGCGGCGACGGCGGCGGTACCGTGGTCGTCTACGGCACGCCCGAGAAGGTCGCCGAGTGCGAGCAGAGCTATACGGGCCGCTTCCTCGCGCCCATCCTCGAGCGCGATCGCGCCCGTGCCGTCGCGGCCCAGAAGGCCGGTGAGTAGCGTGGCAAAGAAGGACAAGCTCCAAAAGTCGAACGCCATGCGCGAGCTCGACCGGGCGGGCATCTCCTACGTGGCCCACGAGGTCGAGGAGGACGACATCTCGCGCGGGGTGGGCGTGCGCATCGCCGAGCAGCTCGGAGAGGACCCGGACGCCGCGTTCAAGACGCTCGTGTGCGTTGCCCCCTCGGGCGACCACGTGGTCTGCTGCATCCCCGTGGCGAGCGAGCTCGACCTCAAGCGCGCCGCTGCCGCGGCGGGCGAGAAGTCCCTCTCGCTCATAGCGATCAAGGATCTCGAGTCGGTGACCGGCTACATCCGGGGCGGCTGCTCGCCCATCGGGCTCAAGAAGCCGTTCCCCACGCTCTTCGACGAGACCGCGCAGCTCTTCGACACCATCGGGATCTCCGGCGGCCGGCGCGGGCTCTCGCTTGACGTCAACCCGCTTGCGCTCGCCGAGCTCCTCGGCGCCGAGTTCGTCGACATCGCGCGCTGAGCGCGCCGTGCGGTGGGCGCGGCGGTTCAACCGCCGCGCAGGCGAACGTTACGAGCGTGCTTCGCGCCTTCTCGCCGCGGAGCTGCGGCACTTTAGTGTGCTAAAGTGGCCCCACCGTCAAATCGGGGGCACCGCCAGGCGCGGCGGCCCCGGCGCAGAAGGGAAACGAACGTGATTGCAGGCACCGCCAGAGGCTTCCGCGATATTCTTCCCAAGGAGGCGCTCGCCCGTGAGCGCATCTGCGCGACCGTGAGGGACTGCTTCGTCGACCATGGCTACCTGCCCGTCGAGACGCCCCTGCTCGAGGACCGCGCCTCGCTCGAGCGCGGCGGCAGGATCAAGAACACCCCGTTCCAGCTCTTCGACGCCGACGGCAACCTCCTCATGCTCCGCCCCGACCTCACGCTGCCCGTCGCGCGCCTGGTCGCGGGGCACATCCGCGACGAGGAGCTTCCCGCCCGCTTCCGCTACAATGCGCCGGTCGTGCGCGAGCAGCAGTCGCTGCGCGGCCAGCCGCGCCAGTTCACCCAGCTCGGCATCGAGCTCGTGGGCACCGACGGCGCCGCCTCCGAGGTCGAGGTCGTGAGCCTGCTCGCAGAGGTCATGGAGACCCTCGAGGTCCCCGCGTGGCGCCTCGTCTTCGGCTCCGTGACGCCGCTGACCGGGCTTCTTTCCAATTGCAGCCCGTCTGTCGAGTTCTCCGCGCAGGTGCTCGCGCTCGTGCACGACTCCGACCTCGTGAGCCTCGATGAGCTCGTGGACGCGACGCCCGAGCTCAAGCCGTCGGCGGCGCGCGCCCTTCACGCCGTGCCGCGTATGCACGGCGGCGTCGAGGTCATCGACGCGATCGACGCCCTGCTCACCGAGGCCGACGTCCCGCCCGCGGAGCGCGGCACCGCCGAGCTCAAGGCGCTCGTGGGCGCGCTCGCGGGCCTCTTTGCCGAGGGACGGGCGAGCTTCGACTTCAGCATCATCAACAGCTTCGACTATTACACGGGCATCATCTTCAAGGGCTACGCCGAGGGCATCGCCGCGAGCCTCGCCTCCGGCGGCCGCTACGACGCGGTGCTCGCCAACCTCGGGCGCCCGGGCCTCGCCGCCTGCGGCTTCGCGCTCTCGCTCGAGCGCCTGCAGGAGGTCCTGGGCGAGCAAGGCGAGTCGGGCGTCGTCACCCCCGGCGTGCGCGTGGCGTCGCGCCCGCTGCGCATCGCCGTGCCCAAGGGTTCGCTGTTCAAGGACTCGCTGCGCGTGCTCGCCGCCGCGGGCCTGCCCACCGAGGAGCTCGCCGACCCCGGTCGCAAGCTGATCGTGCGCGCCGATGACGTCGAGTACATCATCGTGCGCGCGCAGGACGCCCCGGCCTTCGTGGGGGCGGGCGGCGCCGACTGCGGCATCTGCGGCAAGGACTCGCTGGTGGAGGCCGACCTCGACCTGCTCCAGCTAGTTGACCTGCGCTACGGCGGCTGCCGCTTCGTCGTCGCCGAGCCCGCCGCCAACGCGGGCCAGGCCGACCGCAACTACGAGTGGCGCGGCACCGAGCGCGTGGCCACCAAGTACCCGCGCATCACCCAGCAGTACTACGACCGCATCGGCCGCCAGGTGGACATCCTCACGCTCCACGGCAACATCGAGCTCGGCCCGATCGTGGGCATGGCCGACCGCATCGTGGACATCACGGCCACCGGCACCACCCTGCGCGAGAACGACCTCGTGGTCGTCGACGACGTCATGGAGTGCACAGCGCGCTTCTTTGCGGGGCCCGCGGCGTACCGCTGCGACAAGAGAATCCGCGACCTGGCGGCACGTCTCGCCGAGGTCGCCGACGAGGAGGCATAGACGATGAGGGAAGTCATTCTTTCTGGCGGCCGCGCGCTGACGCAGGCCGACCTCAACCGATCGGGCGCCCTGCCCGCAGACATCATGGCCTCCGCCGAGGCCATCGTGGACGACGTCCGCAGCCGCGGCGACGAGGCTGTCCGCGAGTATTGCAACAAGTTCGACGGCGCCTGCCCGGCGAGCTTTCGCGTGCCGCAGGAGCTCATCGACGCCGCGCCCGGCATGGTCGACCCCGAGTTCCTGCGCTCGCTCACCCGCGCCCGCGACCAGATCCGCGACTTCCACCAGAAGGAGCGCGAGGAGAGCTGGTTCACCACGCGCCCCGACGGCACGCTCCTCGGCGTGAAAGTCACCCCCGTGGCCTCCGCCGCCGTCTATGTGCCGGGCGGCCGCGCGCAGTACCCCTCGACCGTTCTCATGGACACGATCCCGGCCAAGGTCGCGGGCGTGCCGCGCGTGGTCATGGTGACCCCGCCGCAGAAGGACGGCTCGCTTTCCGCCTACACGCTCGCCGCGGCCAAGCTCGCCGGCGTGGACGAGGTCTACGCCGTGGGCGGCGCCCAGGCCATCGGCGCCGTGGCGTACGGTACCGAGTCCATCCCCGCCTGCGACAAGATCGTCGGCCCCGGCAACGCCTTCGTGGCCGCCGCCAAGCGCTACGTCTCGGGCGATGTGGGCATCGACATGGTGGCCGGTCCCTCCGAGGTCTGCGTGCTCGCCGACGCGACGGCCGACCCCGTGGTCGTGGCGGCCGACCTCATGGCGCAGGCCGAGCACGACCCGCTGGCCAGCTGCTACCTCGTGACCTGCGACGCCGACCTTCCCGCGCGCGTCCTCGCCTCCGCCGAGAAGCTCGTCTCGCAGTCCCCGCGCGAGGACATCACCCGCGCCTCTCTCGACAACCGCGGCGTCATCGTCGTGGCCAACGACCTCGACGCCGCCGTCGACGCGGTGAATGTCGTGGCTCCCGAGCACCTTGAGCTCCACTGTGCCGACGCGATGGGGCTTCTGGGCAAGGTCAAGAACGCCGGCGCCATCTTCGTCGGGGCTTGGAGTTCCGAGCCTTTGGGCGACTACGTCGCGGGCCCGAACCACACGCTGCCCACCGGCGGCACCGCGCGCTTCTCCAACCCGCTCGGTGTCTACGACTTCCAGAAGCGCTCGAGCGTGATCTGCTACACGCCCGAGGGCATGCTCGCCGACGCGCCGGCAACCCAGGCCATGGCACAGGCGGAGGGCCTGTGGGCCCACGCGCTCTCGGTCGGCATGAGGCGCCGCCTCGCCGAGCAGGGCCTTGCCGGCTACGACGACGCCGACGCCGCCTGTGAGGGCGCCCGCCGCGTGGCCTGGCCCTCCGACCTCGTCGCCCCCGGCGTCCCGTACCTGCCCGGCTACGCGAAGCGGGAGGCCTAGCGTGGCCCCCGCGAATGACGAAAAGGGACAGTCCCTTTTCGTCATTTCCCGCGCGCGCGAGGCGCTGCAGGGCTTCGAGCCCTACGACCCGGCGTTCACGCCGTGCCGCGTGAACCTCAGCGCGAACGAGAACACCCACGAACTGCCCGCGCCCGTCACCGAGGCCATGCGCGCCGCCATGCTCACGACGCCGCTCAACCGCTATCCCGACCCGATGGCCAACGACCTGCGCGACCTTCTCGCCAAGCGCCATGGCGTGCGCCGCGCGAACGTGATGGTGGGCAACGGCGGCGACGAGCTGCTGTTCAACCTGCTCTTCACCTTCGGCGGCCCGGGGCATGTGCTCGTCACCTGCCCGCCGGACTTCAGCGAATACGCGAACTTCGCCCGGATGTGCGAGACCCCGGTCGTCCCCGTCTGGCGAGACCCGCGGACCTTCGAGATCGACGCCGACTCCCTTGTGGCGGCGGCGCAGGCCGACGACGCCGCGCTCGTCATCCTGACCTCGCCGAACAACCCCACGGGCAACCTCGTGGACCCCTCCGTCGTCCGGTGCCTGCTCGACGAGACGGACGCCCTCGTGCTCGTGGACGAGGCGTATATCGAGTTCGCCGGGGAGGACGCAAGCCTTACCGGATGGGTCCGGAAGAACCCTCGCCTCATGGTCCTGCGCACGCTCTCCAAGGCCTTCGGCCTCGCCGGGCTGCGCGTGGGCTACCTCGTGGCCGATCCCGAGGTCGTGAACATGCTCGCCGCCATCCGCCAGATCTACTCGGAGGATGTGCTCGCGCAGTCCGTGGCCTGCGCCGCGGTCTCGCGCCGCCGCGAGCTCGCGCCCGTGGTCGCCGACATCGTGGCCGAGCGCGAGCGCCTGCGCGCGGGGCTCGCCGCCATCGGGGGCGTCGAGGTGTGGCCGAGCGCCGCGAACTTCCTGCTCGTCCGCCTGCCCGCCGCCTCGCGCGTCCGCGCGCGCCTGCGCGACGAGTTCTCCATCCTTGTCCGGGACTTCAGCTATGCTCCTGGCCTGGAGAACTGCCTGAGGATCACCGTCGGCACGCGTCCCGAGAACGACGCGCTTCTCGATGCGCTCGCCATCCTAGCAAGGGAGGAAGCATGACCAGGACCGCTAAGGTAGTCCGCGCGACCAAAGAGACGGACATCGGCCTTTCCATCGACCTCGACGGCACCGGCGCCGCGGACATCGAGACGGGCGTGGGCTTCTTTGACCACATGCTCAACGCCTTCAGCCGTCACTCGCTCATCGACGTGACGCTGCGCGTCAAGGGCGACACCTACGTCGACGACCACCACACCGTGGAGGACACGGGCATCGTCATGGGCCAGGCCCTGCGCGAGGCCCTGGGCGACAAGCGCGGCATCCGCCGCTTCGGCTCCGTGATGGTGCCGCTCGACGAGGCGCTCGTCATGGCGGCCGTGGACTGCTCCGGCCGCGGCGAGCTCTTCTGGGACGTGCCCATCGGTCCCGAGAAGGTCGGCACCTTCGACACCGAGCTCGGCCACGAGTTCTTCGCGGGTCTCGCCAGGGACGCCGGCATCACCCTTCACCTGCGGCTCGTTTGCGGAGAGAACGCCCACCACATCCTCGAGGCAACCTTCAAGGCCGCGGCGCGCGCCTTGCGCGAGGCCGTCGAGCCCGACCCGCGCTCCGACGGCTCGGTGCCCTCCACGAAGGGGAGCCTGTAGATGGGCGCCCCGATCGTCGTGGTCGACTACCACAAGGGGAACCTCCTCTCCGTCGTCCGCGGCCTCGCCGAGGTCGGGGGAGAGGCGAGCGTCTCGGACGATCCCGCCGCCATCGCGGGTGCGTCGGGTATCGTTTTGCCGGGCGTCGGCAGCTTCGAGGACGCGATGGACTACATAAACGGCTCCGGCCAGGCCGATGCGGTGCGCGAGGCCGTGGGGCGCGGCGTGCCGTTCCTCGGCATCTGCCTGGGCCTGCAGCTTCTCTTCGATAGGGGAGACGAGCGCACCGACGGCAAGCTCCACGGCGTCAACGATCCCGAGCGCTGGGTCGACGGCCTCGGCATCTTGCGCGGGAGCGCGACCCGGCTGCGCTCCGGCCGTCTCAAGGTGCCTCACGTGGGCTGGGACCAGATCCACCTCACGCCGCACGGCCAGGCCTGCCCGCTTTTCCGCGGCGTGCCCGAGGGAGCGAACGTTTACTTCACGCACAGCTACGCGCTCGATGAGGACGTGGACGATGCCATGGTGGCCATGCGCACCCACTACGTGCGCAGCTTCGCCTCCTCGGTGTGGGAGGGCAACGTCTACGGCGTCCAGTTCCACCCCGAGAAGAGCTCGGCCACGGGCCTGCGCATCCTCACCAACTTCGTCGACATCGTGAGGAGTGAGGCAAAGTGATCCTCTTTCCCGCCATAGATCTGGTCGATGGGCGCGTCGTGCGCCTGCAGCGCGGGGACCGCTCGCGGATGGACGTCTACTCCGACGACCCCGCCGCCGTGGCGCGCGACTTCACCGCGCGAGGCGCCGAGTGGATCCACGTGGTCGACCTCTCCGCGACGTTCGAGGAGGACGAGGACGCCCGCGCGGCCAACGCGGCCGCGATCCGCGCGATCTGCGAGGTCCCGGGCATCAAGGTCGATTGCGGCGGGGGCGTGCGCTCCATCGAGGCGGTCGAGCGCCTGGCGGACCTCGGCGTGCGGCGCATCGCCATCGGCACGGCCCTTGTGCGCGACCCGGCCTTCGCCGAGCGGGCGGCCGCCGATTACGGCGATCGGGTCGTGGCCGACGTCGCCGCGATGGACGGCGTCGTCAAGGTCAACGGCTGGCGCGAGGGCGCGGGCCTCACGGTCGACGAACTCTTGCCGCGCCTCGCGGGCCTCGGCTATAAGCACCTTGTGTTCACCGACATCAACCGCGATGGCATGCAGACGGGCATCGACGTCGACGCCTATCGCCGCGTGGCCGGCTTCTTCGGCGCGCCTGTGGTCGCGAGCGGCGGCGTCACCTCGCTCGACGACCTGCGCGCCCTTGCCGCCGCCGGCCCCGCCGTCATCGAGGGCGCCATCACCGGCCGCGCCCTCTACGAGGGCAACTTTACCCTGGAAGAAGCGCTCGCCGCCGCTTCTTAGGCCTATCAGCATCTTCGTCCCGCGGCCTGTTCCATGCGTCCGGCCAGGCCCGCGTTTTGGACAGGCGTACTTCCATTGCCCCTCGCCGGGCCCCGTGCGTTGCTCTCCGGGCGACTCACGCAGTGAGCGAGCGGAGCGAGCGCGGAGCCCGGAGAGCAACGCACGGGGCCCCGAGCGCGCCGCGAACAGAAAGGACTTCTTGCCATGCTGACCAAACGAGTGATCCCCTGCCTCGACGTCAAGGACGGCCGTGTGGTCAAGGGCGTCAACTTCGTCGATCTGCGCGACGCCGGCGACCCCGTCGAGCTCGCGAGCAAGTACGACCGGGAGGGCGCCGACGAGGTCGTGTTCCTCGACATTACGGCGACCTCTGACGACCGCCGCACCACCATCGAGCTCGCAAGCCACGCCGCAGAGCGCCTTCGCATCCCGTATACCGTGGGCGGCGGCTTTCGCGACGTCGCGGGCTGCCGCACTATGATCGCCGCGGGTGCGGACAAGGTCTCCATCAACTCCGCCGCCGTCAAGGACCCGGGCATCATCACCGCGTGCGCCGACGCCTTCGGGAGCCAAGCCGTGATCGTCGCCATCGACGCCAAACAGGTCGGCAACACCGATAAATGGGAGGTCTACCTCGCGGGCGGGCGCATCCCGACGGGCATCGACGCCGTGACCTGGGCCGAGGAGGCCGCGCGGCGTGGCGCGGGGGAGATCCTGCTCACCAGCATGGACCGCGACGGCACCAAGGACGGCTTCGACATCCCGCTGACCCGCGCGGTCGCCCGCGCGGTGCCCATCCCTGTGATCGCGTCGGGCGGCGTGGGCACGCTCGAGCACTTTGCCGAGGGCATCATCGAGGGCGAGGCCGACGCCGTGCTCGCGGCGAGCGTCTTCCACTTCGGCACCTACTCGATCCGCCAGGTCAAGGAGTACATGGCGAGCCAGGGCATTCCCGTGAGGCTTGATTTCTAGGGCTTCTTTGCGGGGGCCGCTTTTTTGGTCCCGAGCCCGTTCCCTTGGGTATCTGGTGCCTGCACCTTGCTCCGAGCCCATGTCGCCGGCCATCTGGGGTTCTCCACCGGTCCCGAGCCCATGTCCCCCGGGCATTTGGGGGTGTGCGAACCCCAGACGACCGGGGGACATGGGCTCGTCTTCGACCTGCTGCTCCGTCTGAGCCCCAGATGCCCGGGGGACATGGGCTCGTGCGCCCCGTCCTCTTCAACCTTGCTCGATCCGTCCGCCGGATAGCAAGAAGGGCGACCGGAAACGTTGCCCGGTCGCCCTTCTTGCTCGAATGCGATGATGCGCTGTTTGCTAATGAGCTGCCTTTAGCTGCGCTCGTCGAGCTCCTTGCGGATCTTTCCGTCGTAGACGGCGCCCGCGATGTCGTCGATCACGGTGAGGACGGGGAACACCGGCAGCCCCTCGCCGATGCCGGCGACGATGATGGCGAAGACGCCGGTGATCGCGCCGAGGATGCAGAGCAGGCGGTGGCTGCCGAGCGCGCTCGGGCGGTTCGCGCCGTGGATGCCGGTCACCGCCGCGGCGATGGAAAGGAAGCCGAAGACCGCGTACGCGCCGAGGTCGAGGTAGAGGCGGATCATGTTGCCCCAGTCCCCGCCCTGGACCGCCTGCTCGCCGCCGACCTTGGAGAGGAAGGCGAGAAAGATGACGACGAGCGAAAGGACGAACTGGATGATGCTCAGGATCTTGAGCACCTTGCGGTTCTTGGACATGGTGCCTGCTTTCTTCGTGGGGAGCGCTGCCGACATAAGCTTGCCGGCGCAGCGCCGCTGCTGATGCCGTTGCCGCCAAAAAAGTATACGCGCCGTTCGGGCAAGAGGGCATTGTCGTCCCGCGTTCGTGGCATACTCAAACAGACGTTTGTAGGAACAGGTGTGCGTTTTTTGTGGCCGCTTGTGCGTCGGCGGAAAGAAGGGAGGCGAGGCGACCCCTATGACACAAGGGCTCGAGAAGCGTACGCGGCGCTATGT
>OLXM01000266.1_pt1 | contig 11533 bp, 9 predicted proteins | sample 1673361 | NCBI WGS metagenome assembly OLXM01 (sample SAMEA103958109, study PRJEB25191) | human gut metagenome | biome: human-associated habitat [ENVO:00009003]; feature: intestine environment [ENVO:2100002]; material: feces | place: Germany | collected 2013/2015
AAGAATGACCGCGGGGAAGCCCCCGTCGACCTGCTGCGTTAGAATGAGACGTATTGTTGAGCATCAAAGGCGAAAGACCATCGCAATGGACGAGCAGAACGAGATCAACGACGCGCAGGAAGCGACGAGCGAGCGGCCCGCGCCCAAGCACCAGGCGCCGGCCCCCACACAGCCGCAGGCGCAAGCGCCCTACGTTCGACAGCGCCCGGCTCACCGCAGCGTCGGCACGGTGAGCGACTTCGACTCTTCCGGCGAGGAGTACCCCGCCCAGGTCGCCCACGACTCCGACTTCACCAACCGCGGCCCGCTCGTCGGCGGCAACTCGTACAAACGCTCCCGCTCCGATGCCGAGAAGCTCCGCCGCGATTTGCACTACGGCCAGTACCTCGAGATCCCCAAGGGCCGTCGCGACATCTTCGTCAAGCGCGAGCGCCGCACCAACGTGAAGACGTTCCTCGCCCTCGTGCTCGTGGTCGTCGTCCTCGCTGTCGCGGTTTATTTCCTATGGCAGTATATGCAGACCAACTGGGGCGCCGCGGGCATCCGCTAAATCGCGAAGACCCGTGCGCTGGCTTGCCAAACATGAACGGGCCCGGCATTTCCGAAGCGATGCGGAAATGCCGGGCCCGTTCCACGTCGCGGCCTAAGCCCAGGGGTCGCGCTCAAAGAGCGGCTCGCTCACGGGGCGGCGGTCGGAGTAGGGGTCGTAGCCGTCGTCGTCCTCGTTCTCGGCGCGAATGAACTCGCGCTTCTCTTCCTCGGCGGCACGCGCCGCCTGATCATTACTGGCCTTGCGCGGCTGCGCCGTCTTTGGCTGCTGCATCGGCCGCCTCCTTCTGGACCACCGCGTTCTCGTTGTAGAGACCCGCGTATGCGATGAACTTCGCCGGGCTGTTGCCGTAGGGCGCGAGATCGATGCCGCCGCTGAAGCGCCCCTTGAGGAACGTCATGGCAACGACGTTGACCTGCCCCGCCTGCTTGCCGCCGATGAGGACGGCCCAGGAGTACCCCTGTGCCTCGCCGTACGCGCAGATGAAGTGGCGCCCTTCCGCCGCGAAGCCGAGCTTCTCGAGGTCGGCGGCGGAGCAGGACTCTTTGAGGCCGGTGAAGCCGCACTCCTGCATGACGGCCTTGACGGCAGCGACCGTCTCGGCGTCGGCGCCCGCCGGCGCGGAGCCCTGAGCGAACACGTAGCGCACGCCGCTGATGGGCGCGCCTGCCGCGAGCACGTCGTCGGTCTTGTCGCCGGCATAGGAGCCGACCTCCGGGTTCGCGGTGAAGGTGATCATGTCGCCGGCGGCGCCGGTATAGACCGCGTGCGCGTCCCCGTTCGAGAAGGTCGCGCCGTAGGTCAGCGCGTACTTCTCGTTGCCGAGGTAGGTCGCCACCTCCTTGGACGTGGCGTCGAGGTACTCTGCGAGCTTGTCGGGCGACTCGGGGAAGGGGCTCGAGACCTTGAGCTCGACGACGTCACCCTCCTGCGCCTGGGTCCCGGCCTCGGGGCTGCACGAGACGACCTCGTTGTGGGGCTTATCGGACTTGATATAGTCCACCTTCGCCTGGAGGCCCGCCTTCTCGACGGCGGCCTTCGCCGCATCGGCGGTGAGACCGACGACGGACGGGACCACGTACGGAGTGGCGACCGAGAGCACGACCTCGTCGGCAGACTTGAACTGAGAACCCTCCGCCGGCTCGACCGAGACGACCGTCCCGGCGCCCGCATCGGAGTTGACGGACTGGATGCGGACGTTCTGGGCGCCGGCATCAAGGAGCGCCTTCTGCGCGTCGTCGACGTTCTTGCCCGTGACCTGCGGGATCGTCCGAGCGATCGCGACGGTGATGGTCGCGCCGCCGGAGGTCTCGGCGCGCTTGCCCGGCTCGGGGTCACACGCGAGGACAGTGCCGATCCCGTCGTCCGCGGCGGACTCCTCGACGGTCACCTTGAAACCCGCGGCCTCGAGCTGCTTTTGCGCCGCGTCGCGCTCGAGCCCCACGACGGACGGGACGGTGTGGCCGCCCCAAAGCTCCTGGTCGTAGGCGTACCAGGCCCCGGCGCCGATCCCCGCGAGCGCCAGGACGACAAAGAGGGCCACCGCCCAGACGGGCAGGCCCTTCTTTTTTGCGCTGCGCACGGGGGAAGCGACCTCGACGGGGCGCCGCGCGAACGTGAGGTCGGCCAGGTCGATGGGCGAGACGTTGGGGTCGTCATCCAAGTCGACCGGCGGCACGCCAGTCCCTTCGCCCGGATCGACCGGCTTGATGTTCGGCTCGTTTATGAGCTGCGTCTTTTCTGGACGTTGAGTATCCATTGCGGTTTCCTGCTGCCTTCGCGGGCGGTTCATGCTGCCCCTCATCATAGCAATAGGGGGCGGGGTCCTACCGTCGGCTCCATGCCGGCGATAAACCCCTGCCCCCTGCTATGCCGCTATGCGATTCGACCAGCCCGCCTCATGCATGCGCGGGCTACTCCACCGCGTCGGGCTCCACGGCGTCGCTCGCGTCGTCGTCGCGCATGGCGACGAGCTTGTCGTCCGCGCCGACGTCGACCTTCACGGTGTCGCCCTCGTGGAGCTGGCCGTCGATGATCAGGTTGGCGACGTTGTCCACGACCTGGCGCTGGATCAGGCGCTTGAGCGGGCGCGCGCCGTAGACCGGATCGAGGCCGTCCATGGCCAGCGACTGCGTCGCCTCGGGCGTGAGCTCGAGCTTGATGCGGTCGCGGTCGAGGCGCTCGCGGACGTCCTTGAGCTGGATGTCCACGATCTTCTCGATGTCGGAGAGGCCGAGCGGGCTGAAGACCACGATGTCGTCGATGCGGTTGAGGAACTCCGGCTTGAAGCTGCCGCGCAGGGCCTCCATGGCCTTCTTGCGGCCCTCCTCCGCGTCTCCCGAGGCGCTCGCGCCGGCGATGAACTGGCTGCCGACGTTGGACGTCATGATGATGATCGTGTTCTTGAAGCTGACCACGCGGCCCTGGCCGTCGGTCAGGCGGCCGTCGTCGAGCACCTGGAGCAGGATATTGAACACGTCGGGATGCGCCTTCTCCATCTCGTCCATGAGGATGACGGAGTAGGGGTGACGGCGCACGGCCTCGGTGAGCTGGCCGCCCTCGTCGTAGCCCACGTATCCCGGGGGCGCGCCGATGAGGCGCTGGACGCTGAACTTCTCCATGTACTCGGACATGTCGATGCGCACGAGCGAGCGCTCGTCGTCGAACAGGCACTCCGCAAGGGCCTTCGCCAGCTCGGTCTTGCCCACGCCGGTGGGGCCGAGGAAGAAGAAGCTGCCGATGGGCCGATCGGGGTCGGAGAGCCCGGCGCGGCTACGGCGCACGGCGGCGGCCACGGCGCTCACGGCCTCGTCCTGGCCGATGACGCGCTTGTGCAGCTCGGCCTCGAGGTTCTTGAGCTTGTCCATCTCGCCCTGCATCATCTTGGACACCGGGACGCCGGTCCACGCGCTCACGACCTCGGCGATCTCCTCGGAGGTGACCTCCTCCTTCAGGAGCCCGCCGGCCTCCTGCTTGGCGCTCAGCGCCTGCTCGGCAGCCTCGTAGTCGTGCTGCAGCGCGGGGATCGTGGAGTAGCGCAGCTCGGAGGCGCGGCGCAGGTCGCCCTCGCGGGTCACGCGCTCCATCTCGGTCTTCGCGTCCTCGATCTTGGCCTTGAGGTCCTGGACGCGGTCGATGGCGCCCTTCTCGTTCTGCCAGTCGGCCTTCATGCCGTCGAGCTTCTCGCGCGTCGTGGCGATCTCGCCCTGGAGGGTGGCCAGGCGCTCCTTGGACGCCTCGTCCTCCTCCTTCATGAGGGCCTGCTCCTCGATCTGCATCTGGGTCAGCTGGCGGTCGACGGCGTCGATGTCGGAGGGCATGGAGTCAAGCTCCATGCGCAGGCGGCTCGCGGCCTCGTCGACGAGGTCGATGGCCTTATCCGGCAGGAAGCGGTCGCTGATGTAGCGGTTCGAGAGGTCCGCCGCGCTGACCAGCGCCGCGTCGGTGATGCGGACGCGGTGGTGCTGCTCGTAGCGGTCCTTCAGGCCGCGCAGGATGCTGATGGTGTCCTCGACCGTGGGCTCCCCGACCATGACGGTCTGGAAGCGGCGGGCGAGCGCCTGGTCCTTCTCGATGTACTTGCGGTACTCGTCGAGCGTCGTCGCGCCGATGGCGTGCAGCTCGCCGCGGGCCAGGGCAGGCTTCAGGATGTTGCCGGCGTCCATGGAGCCCTCGGTCGCGCCCGCGCCCACGATGGTGTGCAGCTCATCGATAAAGAGGATGATGCGGCCGTCGGACTTCTCGACCTCCTTGAGCACGGACTTCAGGCGCTCCTCGAACTCGCCGCGGTACTTGGCGCCGGCGACGAGCGCGCTCATGTCGAGCTCGACGATGTCCTTGTCGCGCAGGGTGGACGGCACGTCGCCGTTGACGATGCGCTGCGCCAGGCCCTCGACGATGGCGGTCTTGCCCACGCCCGGCTCACCGATGAGCACGGGGTTGTTCTTGGTGCGGCGGCTGAGCACCTGGATGGTGCGGCGGATCTCCTCCACACGGCCGATCACGGGGTCGAGCTTGCCCTGGCGGGCGAGGTCGCAGACGTTGCGGCCGTACTTGGAGAGCGCCTCGAACTCGGTCTTGGAGTCCTGGCTCGTCACGCGCTCGTCACCGCGCAGGTCGGAGTAGGCCTCCTCGACGCGCTTGCCGGTGACGCCGGCGGACTTGAGGATGCTGCCCGCATCGGTCTTGTCGTCGGCGAGGGCGCAGAGCAGGTGCTCACTCGTCACATAGGCGTCGCCGAGCTTGGACGCGAGCTTCTCGGCCGCGTTGGCCACGCGCACGAGGTCGTTGCCGACGCCCGGCTGCGCGGTATCGCCGCTCACGCGCGGCTGACGCGCGATGGCCGCGTCGACCTGCGACTCGATGGCGCGCGGGTCCGCGCCCACGCGCTCGATGATGGCGGAGAGGTTGTGCTCCCCGCTGGAAAGAAGGGCCTTGAGCAGGTGCAGCGGCGTGAGCTCGGACGCGTTGGCGTCCGTCGCGATGCCGACGGCGGCCTGCAGGGCCTCCTGGGCGGTTACTGCCCATTTGTCTAGTCTCATGCTGGTCACCCTTTCTGGGTCGCCGCGTCGGGGGCGCTCTGGCTCCGCGCGGCTCGTCGTTTATCAGTACGAGTTATGCCCTCTAAGCGTGAATGCTATACAAAATCTAAGTGCGTTCACAGTAGGTCTATAGGGGTCCCTGTAGGGGGCTGGGCGGGTGCGCCTGCAGGCGCGGCAAGCACCGAGCGATTTACCGCTAGCTCCCGTGTTCGGGTCTGACAGTGTACAAATTAAAAAGAGGCCCTTCTTCTTTCCTGCGGCTTTAAAACGGCTGGGTTTCTTTATGTACACTAATGAGACCGTATTTCCGGCCCCGCCGCGACCTCATAGAAAGAAACCCGCCCATGCGCCTCGCACTCACCGGACTCACCGCGCTGCGCATCTGGCGCGGCATACGCACAGGCAAGCTGCCCGACGCCACCGTGGGTGAGCGCATCGACCTCCCGGCGCCCGACCCCGCGCCCCACAAACGCTGGACCCCCAAGACGTTCGACCTCTCGTTCGTTGGCATCGAGGGCCCGCTCGACGACGCGCATCCAATACACGTAGCCGTCCCGGAGGCAAAGAAGCGCATCCGTGCGCGCGGGGTAACCTGTTCCGCCTACGCCGGCATCCCATCCCGCTCGTTCGTCGACGTCGGGCACGGCGTGGCAATCGCCTGCCCCGAGCTCGTTTTTGCCGAGATGGGCGCCGCGATGAGCCTGCCCATTCAGCTGCTTCTGGGCTATGAGCTGTGCGGCTGCTACTCCCGCGACGCGCTCGACCCGCGCGGCGAGGGCATCACCTACTCGCTCGATCCCCTCACAACCCCCGATGCGATTAAGAATTACCTCGAGGGGTGCCACCATTTGCCCGGCATTTGGCAATCGCGGTACGTCCTCCCCTACCTGGCGGCAAATGCCTGGTCTCCCATCGAGTCGGTAATAGCCCAAATGTCCTTGCTCCCCGTTGAGGAGGCCGGCTACGGGCTCGGCGACCTCGTGCTCAACCAGCGCATCGGCTACGGGGACGGAGGCTCTCGCGTGCCGGACATCCTCTTTGCGGGAACCCATGTGGGCCTCAACTACGACGGCGGGGGCCACTTCGGGCTGGACGACGTCATCGCGGCAGCGGGAACGGACCGCGAGAAGGAGGTCGTCGCCAAAGCGCGCTCAAAAATCGTGGACGACAAGCGCCGCGACCGTGAGCTTCTGGTCGCGGGCTACTCGGTGATGGCGGTAACCAGCGAGGACCTCTACGAGCCCGGCGGTCTCGACGCCGTGATGGCGCAGGTGATCGAACTGATCGAGCGCGAGACCGGGCGCGAGCTTACAGAACAGCGTGACTTCCTCAACGATGAGCGAATGGCGTCCAGGCGCCAGCGGTTTCTTTGGTCGCTCCTCCCCGGCAAGAGGGGCCTGAGGATCCTGCAGCGAAACGCGGCGACCAAACGCGCCATCGAGGACTATCTCCGCACGGTGAGGGAAGCCGATAAGGCGTTCAGGCTGTTTGAGTCCAACGGCCCCAAGCTCGGCACATGGCTCTACATTCCGCTTAACGAGCAAACGGGAAGGTTCACGTAGCCGCGACGACACTTCCCGTGGGCTCGACGCGCTGGCGAAAGCGCGAGCATTGGCGGGTGGCAGGCGTTGGCGAGCTGTAGGCATTGGCGCGCGACGGGCATTGGCGCGCGACGGGCATTGGCGGGCACAGGTGACCGATTAAAACGGGGAGAGGGCAGAAATCGCGCTTCTTGCCAGGCGCCAGTGTACATAAAACAACCCCGGCCCCAAGAAATCCCAGGATTCTCAAGGGCCGGGGTTATATCTTGTACACTAATGCATCCATCGAGCACCGGCAGCAGGAACGCACGACGCGCGCCGTGCGCCAAGCCGGCCGCTTACTCCCCGTCCGCGGCGTCCTGCGGCGAGGTGTCCGTCTCGCCGCCGGGCAGGCCATTGCCGAGGAGCTTGCGCATCATCTGCTCGGGATTGCCCTCGTAGCGCGCGATCGCCGTGATGCGCTCCTGGACGCGGTACTCGTGGAGCTCCTCCTCCATGGCGCGCATCTGGTCGCGCATGGCCTCGAGCTCGTCCTTGAGCTGCAGGGTCTGCTCGCGCATGTCGAGGATACGGACGACGCCGGCCAGGTTGATGCCCTCGTCGGTGAGCTTGGAGATGAGGTTCAGCCGGTCGATGTCGGCCTGGCTGTACAAGCGGGTGTTGCCGCGCGAGCGGCCGGGGTTCACGAGGCCCTTCTGCTCGTAGACGCGCAGCGTCTGCGGGTGCATGCCCGTGAGCTCGGCCGCGACGCTGATCATGTAGAGGGGCTTGTTGCGCCCTTCGTCGTTACGCGCCATAGCGCTCGACCTCCTCGCGGTAGTCGCGCTCGTCGGCGGCCTTTAAGGCCTCCAGCGCGTCACGCTCCTTCTTTGAGAGCATGGTCGGAACCTTGACCTGCACCGTCACGTAGAGGGCGCCCTTCGAGCCCTTGCGCTTGACGTCGGGGGCGCCGAGGTCCTTGAAGCGGAAGGTCTTGCCGGTCTGGGTACCGGCCGGGATCTTCAGCCTGACCTCCTTGCCCTCGGGCGTGGGGACGTCGACCGTGGTACCGAGCGCCGCCTCGTACATCGACAGCGGCAGCTCCATGCGCACGTCGGCGCCGTCGCGCTTGAAGAGCGGGTGCTCCGCGACGTGCGTGGTGATGACGAGGTCGCCGCGTGCGCCGCCGTTGGCGCCCGACTCGCCGCGGCCGCGGTAGCGCAGCTTGCCGCCGTCCACCGCGCCGGCGGGGATCTTCACGGTGAGGGTCTCCTCGAGCCCCGTCGAGGGCACCCGGTAGGTCACCTTACGCGTCGCGCCGCTGAAGGCCTCCTCGGCCGTCACGTCGATGGACATGGTGAGGTCGGAGCCCTTCTGGGGCCCGCGGGCGCGGCCAGGGCCGCCCGCCCCGCCGAAGATCGACGAGAAGTCGAAGCCCCCGAAGCCGTCGCCGCCCATGCCGCCAAAGATGTCCTGCCAGTTGCCGCCGACGTTGGTGGTGTAGCTGTAGCCGCCGCCGGGGCGCCCGGCGCCGGGGATGCCGCCGAACATCAGGAGCTGGTCGTATTCCTTGCGCTTCTGTTTATCGGAAAGCGTGGTGTACGCCTCGCTGATCTCCTTGAACTTCGCCTCGTCGCCGCCCGCGTCGGGGTGGTACTTGGCGGCCAGCTTGCGGAAGGCCTTCTTTATGTCGTCATCGGTGGCGTCGCGCTTGACGCCGAGGATGTCATAGTAGTTTCGCTCTGCCATTGTGCACGAGCCCCCTTTCGAAAAAAGCGCGCCCGAGCTCGTGCCCGGGCGCCTGTGAGTCGTTTACTTCTTGGCGCCGTCGTCGCCGGCCGCGTCGTCCTCGGGCTCAGGCTCGGGAGCCGGGCGCTTGGGGCCGCCGTAGGTCACCGTGACCATCGCGGTGCGGATGACCTTGTCGCCCATCTTGTAGCCCTTCTGGTACACGTCGCGGACCGTCTCGTCGTAGGCGTCCTTGTCCTCGACACGGCCCACGGCCTGGTGGGCCAGCGGCTCGAACGGCTCGCCAGCGGGGTCGATGACCTCGACGCCCTCCTTGGCGAGAACCCCGACCATCTTTGTGTGGACGGCGTCGATGCCGTCGACGAACTGCTTGAGCTGGTCGTCGCCCTCGACGGAGCCGGAGTGCTCGATGGCGCGCTCCATGTCGTCGATGACGGGAAGAAGCGCGAGCACGAGCTTCTCGGCGGCACGCTCCTTCTCGGCGAGGCGCTCGCTCGCGGTGCGGCGACGGTAGTTGTCCCAGTCCGCTTGCAGGCGCACGAGACGGTCGGTCGCATCGGCAGCCTGCTTCTTTGCGGCGGCGATGTCGTCGTCGACGGCGGCGAGCTTCTTTGCGAGCTCGTCGCGCTCCTCGCGGAGCTTGCCGGCGTCGGAGGCGAGCTCCTTCTCGGCAGCCTCCTCGCCGCGGCGGATTGCCTCCGCCACGCGCGCGGCCTCCTCGTCCGGGTCGAGCTCGGGCTCGGCGGCGTCGGCGGCAGCGGTCTCGGTATCGTTCACGGGCTCGGCCTGGGCGGCCTCGTCCTTGGTCTCGTCACTCTGAATGGGCACCTTCACGTCACCCTCCTAGTTTCCTCAGAAGGGAGGCGGCCGGCTGGGGCCGCCTCCCGAATCAGTCGATTACCTGCGGCGCGCTCCCGGCTTTGCGCCGGCGCGCCGCGAGCCGCGCGGGCGAGGTGCCCGCGCGCGGGGCGGGACCCGATTACTTGTCGTCGTCGACGACCTCGTAGTCGGCGTCCACCACGTCGTCGCCGCCGTTGGAGGCAGCGCCTGCGCCCGGCTGGCCGGCCGCAGCGGCGCCCTCGTCGGTCGTGGAGTAGACGATCTGAGCGAGCTTCTGGGAAGCCTCGGTGAGCTTCTCGCCGGCGGCCTTGATGGCGTCGATGTCGGTGCCCTCGAGGGCCTTCTTGGCCTCGGCGATGGCGTCCTCGACCTCCTTCTTCTGGTCGGCGGGAACCTTGTCGCCCAGGTCCTTCAGCGTCTGCTCGGCGCCGTAGCACAGGGAGTCGGTCTGGTTGCGGACCTCGATCTCGTCCTTCTGCTTCTTGTCCTCCTCGGCGTGGGCCTCGGCGTCCTTGACCATGCGGTCGACCTCGTCGTCGGAAAGCGCGGTGGAGCCGGAGATGGTGATCTGCTGGGACTTGCCGGTGGCCTTGTCCTTAGCGGTAACCTTCACGATGCCGTTGGCGTCGATGTCGAAGGTGACCTCGATCTGCGGGACGCCGCGGCGGGCGGCCGGGATGCCGGTGAGCTGGAACTTGCCGAGCGACTTGTTGTCGCGGGCAAACTCGCGCTCGCCCTGCAGGACGTTGATCTCGACGGAGGTCTGGTTGTCCGCGGCGGTGGAGTAGATCTCGGACTTAGAGGTCGGGATCGTGGTGTTGCGGTCGATCATCTTGGTCATGACGCCGCCCATGGTCTCGACGCCGAGGGAAAGCGGGGTGACGTCGAGCAGCAGGATGCCCGAGACATCGCCGGTCAGGACGCCGCCCTGGACGGCCGCGCCGTCGGCGACGACCTCGTCCGGGTTCACGGACATGTTGGGCTGCTTGCCCGTGATCTGCTTCACGAGCTCCTGGACGGCGGGCATACGGGTGGAGCCACCGACGAGGATGACCTCGGAGACCTCGGAGATCTGCATGTTGGCGTCATGCAGGGCCTTCGTCACAGGGGCCTTGCAGCGGTCGAGCAGGTCACGCGTGATCTTCTCGAACTCGGCGCGGGTGAGCGTGTAGTTGAGGTGCAGCGGGCCGGACTGGTTCATCGTGATGAACGGCAGGTTGATGGTGGTCTGCTGGCCGGCGGAGAGCTCCTTCTTGGCGTTCTCGGCAGCCTCCTTCAGGCGCTGCAGGGCCATGGGGTCCTGACGCAGGTCGACACCGTTCTCCTGCTGGAACTTGTCAGCCATCCAGTCGATGACGCGCTGGTCCCAGTCGTCGCCGCCCAGGTGGTTGTCACCGTTGGTGGCGAGGACCTCGAACACGCCGTCGGCGAGGTCGAGCAGAGAGACGTCGAACGTGCCGCCGCCCAGGTCGAAGACGAGGACCTTCTGCTCGGTGCCCTTCTTGTCCAGGCCGTAGGCAAGGGCAGCGGCCGTGGGCTCGTTCACGATGCGCTTGACGTTGAGGCCCGCGATCTTGCCGGCGTCCTTGGTGGCCTGACGCTGGGCGTCATTGAAGTAGGCCGGGACGGTGATGACGGCGTCCGTGACCGTCTCGCCAAGGTACTTCTCGGCGTCGGCCTTCATCTTGGAGAGGATCATGGCGCTGACCTGCTCGGGCGTGAAGTCCTCGCCCTCGATCTCCACGACGGCGCGGCCGCCCTGGCCCTCCTTGACGGAGTACGGGACGGTCTTGAGCTCGGAGGCGCACTCGGAGTACTTGCGGCCCATGAAGCGCTTGATGGAGAACACGGTGTTCTTGGGGTTGGTCACGGCCTGGTTCTTGGCGGCCTTGCCCACGATGCGGTCACCCTCGGAGCGGAAGCCCACGACGGACGGGGTGGTGCGGTCGCCCTCGGCGTTCACGATAATGGTCGGAGAACCGCCCTCGAGGACGGCCATAGCGGAGTTAGTAGTACCAAGGTCGATACCAAGAATCTTACTCATTAGAAATTCCCTCTCTCTTTTGCGTTCGCGCCGCCTCGACGGTCTGTCGCGCGGCACTTCGGCTTGTCTTTCAGGATGTAGTGTATCCCCTTATGGGCCGGAATATACAAAATCTAAGTCAATTCATATAAGATTTCTTATTGCTGAGAGTTTAGGTCCTTAAATGCGCAGGTAGATGCGCTGATTGAGTTCTCGGCAAATCTATCGAGATCTATGTAGAGATGGCTGAGGTTTGCGTCCGGGGGTGCCTGGGGCCGTCTTGCGGAAAGCTCATCCCGGTTTGAGCGTG
>OLXM01000271.1_pt1 | contig 11353 bp, 9 predicted proteins | sample 1673361 | NCBI WGS metagenome assembly OLXM01 (sample SAMEA103958109, study PRJEB25191) | human gut metagenome | biome: human-associated habitat [ENVO:00009003]; feature: intestine environment [ENVO:2100002]; material: feces | place: Germany | collected 2013/2015
TTTGCATGGCTTCCGGTAGAGAGTATAAAGGTGACGAACGGAGTACTATCGGCGCGGCTGTCACTGTCGGCGATGGCCGCATAGTATCCTTCTTGGTTGTCGTGTACTATACTCTCTACCGGAAGCCATGCAAATACCGGTTTCCATCGGCTTAACAGCAATGTCTGCCAAAAACGCCCCAGACGTCCGTTGCCGTCGATGAACGGGTGTATAAACTCGAATTCGTAGTGAAATACACACGAGCTGATGAGTGGGTGAATCGTGGTCGAGGACACCCATTCGAATAGGTCTTTCATCAGCCACGGCACGCGTTCGGCAGCCGGAGCCATGTGAACACAGCTGCCATCTTTGTCGAATACGCCGACACCTTCGTTGCGAAAATGTCCTGCCGTATGCACAAGGTCATGCATCATAGCCGTATGGGTTTTGAGTAAGTCTTCTTGGCTAAACGCATCGAGTTGCTGCAAAAGACGATAAGCATCGATGGCGTTTTTTACCTCCAGAATTTCGTCGGGCGCGCCAAGTACTCGCTTGCCGTTGACAATATCTGTAACTTGCTGCAATGTAAGGCTGTTGTGCTCAATGGCCAATGATGAGTGGATGGTGCGGATACGATTCGCCTTGCGGAGCATCGGACTTGGCAATCGCGATTGCGATATTGCCTCGATACGGCCCACGTGTAAGCATATCTCGCTAACAAGTTGTAGCACTTCGTCTGTTATGTATACATGGCAAATTATTATATGCTATTTTGGAAGTGTCTGTCTGCTGCTCGGGGCGTGGTCAGAATTGCTGTGGGGCGATGATGGTGAGGTGGCGGCGGGCGCGGGTGACGGCGGTGTAGAGCCAGCGATAGAAGTCTTCCATGGGGGCGTCGGGGGCTATGCCGCACATGTCGACGAAGACGTGATTCCATTGGCCGCCTTGGGCTTTGTGGCAGGTGACGGTGTATCCGAATTTGACTTGCAACGCATCGAAGTATGGGTCGGCATTGAGTATGGCCATCTGTTGACGCGGGCTCATGGATGCGGCGCCGTCGTATGCCGCGAGTATGGCGGATGCGAGGTTGCCGAGCTTTTCGCGTGACAGTGCCGGGGTGTCGTCTACGAGTGTGTCGAGGGTGATTTTTGCATCGAATTCGATGTTGCGGTCGGTCAGGGCCAGTCGTACATCCGCCCAGTGCATCCCATAGCGTGTCTCGGTGCTGTATATGTGCGAGACGATGGCCATATCGCCGTTGGCAACGAAATCGAGGCCTTTGACGGAGCGTGCACATCGGTAGTTGTTCTTGACCACGATGAGCGGCTCGCCCTTGGCGATGGCGGTGTCTATATACAGGACATCGGCGCGTATGGCGCGGTTGAAGGCGGAGGCGCGCATGTTTGAGCGCGTGATTACGAGCGTATGGTCGATGCCGTGGTCGCGATAGGCGCTTTCGATGGCTTCGGGCAGCTCTTCGGGCGAGGTGATGTCGATGTCGCTGAATCCGTTGGTGAGGAGTGTGGGCATACGCAGCTCGTCGCGTCCGGCGGCGGCATCGCGCATGGCGCGTCGCAGAATCGTGGCATTGGCCAGGATGCCGCTGTCGGCGCGTTGGCGTGCTATGGCGGTGAGTGTGGCGCGGCTTACGCGCAGTCCGTAGGCGTGCAGCACCTCCGGGTCCATAGCCGGCGAGCGGTCCATTCCCACCGGTGGCAGCTGTGCCGTGTCGCCTATCAGGAGCATACGGCAGCCCTGTCCGGCATAGACGTATTGTATGAGGTCTCCGAGCAGGTCTTCGCGTCCCTGAGGGTCGCCGCCCGAAATCATGGAGGCTTCGTCGACAATGAATAGCGTGCCTACGGCTTTATTTTCCTGCAATCCCGGCACTTCGCCGCCGAGGCTGTGGCGGTATATCTTGCGGTGTATGGTATATGCCGTGTGGTGTGCGTAGCCGGCAAAGACCTTGGCGGCGCGGCCTGTGGGCGCCATCAGTATCGAGGGGACTTTGATGTCGGCCAGAGCGCGTGTCAGCGCTGCCGTGAGCGACGTTTTGCCTGTGCCGGCATATCCGTTGAGTACGAATACGGCATCCACATCGGGTCCGGTCTGTGCTTGCGGGTGCGTCAGCGGTGCCACAAAACGCGCCAACGCATCGATGACGGCGCGTTGCTGGTCGTTGGGCTCGTACCCGAGAGCGGCAATGACACGTGCCGACAGAGCCTGAGGCTCGGAGGCTTCAGGCTCTGTCGAGATGTGTGTGTCCGTATTCATTGTCACAGACGTGGGTGGTAAGAGATATTGTTCGGCGTCAGTCCAGCGTCCACTCAAAGCCGTCCTTGGTGTCCTTGACGGTGAAGCCCAGGGCGGCCAGGCGGTCGCGTATGGCGTCGCTGGTGGCGAAATCGCGGTTGCGCTTGGCGTTGAGGCGGATGTCCAGCAGCAGGTCTACAGCGCCGCGGAAGGGTGCGAGTGCATCCTTGCCTTCGGCGGAGTCTGCGCCTTGCACATCGGCACGCAGGCCCAGTATTTCGACCATGAAGGTGTCCATAAGTGCGCGGATGTCGGCGATATCATCGGCGGTGGCGCTGACGGTTCCGTCATTGATTTTGTTGATAAGTCCGGCGACTTCGAACAGTGTGGCCAGTACCATAGGCGTATTGAAATCATCGTCCATGGCTTCGTAGCAGCGGCGGCGTAGTTCGGCCACGGTCTCGCCCAATGAGGGCGCGTCTGCCGTGGGGTGCAGCTCGGTCAGGCGTCCGTAGGCCTCGGTGAGGCGGCGCAGTGCGCGTTCGGCGCCTTGCAATGCCTCGTTGGAGAAGTCCACGGTGCCGCGGTAGTGCGCTTGCAGGATGAAGAAGCGGATGGTCATCGGCGTATATGCCTGCTGCAACAGCTCGTGGCTGCCGGTGAAGAATTGCTCGAGGGTGATGAAATTGCCCAACGATTTGCCCATCTTTTTGCCGTTGATGGTAATCATATTGTTGTGCATCCATACTTTGACGCTCGGATGTCCGTTGTGGGCTACGCTTTGCGCAATCTCGCACTCGTGGTGCGGGAATTTGAGGTCCATTCCGCCGCCGTGAATATCGAATTCCTCGCCGAGGTATTTCTCGCTCATGGTGCTGCACTCGAGGTGCCATCCGGGGAAGCCTTCGCTCCATGGTGACGGCCAGTGCATGATGTGCTCCGGCGCGGCTTTTTTCCAGAGGGCGAAGTCGGCGGGATTATGCTTGGACTCCTGCCCGTCGAGGGCGCGTGTGGTGGCCAGCAGCTCGTCGATATTGCGGCCGCTGAGGCGTCCGTATCCGTAGTCGCGGTTGAATTTGGGCACATCGAAATAGACGTTTCCGTCGCTGACGTAAGCGTATCCGGCCTCCAGAATTTTTTTGATATATTCGATTTGCTCGATGATGTGTCCCGAGGCGTGCGGCTCGATGCTCGGCGGCAGCACGTTGAGCGCTTCCATATCGTGGTGATAGCGGTTGAGGTAGTATTGCACTACTTCCATGGGCTCGAGCTGTTCGAGGCGAGCCTTCTTTGCAATTTTGTCTTCGCCGTCGTCCGCGTCGTGTTCCAGGTGTCCGACGTCGGTGATATTGCGTACATAGCGCACCTTGTATCCCAAGTGTCGCAGATAGCGCAGTACGATGTCAAAAGTTATGGCGGGGCGGGCGTGTCCCAGATGCGCATCTCCGTACACTGTAGGGCCGCAGACGTACATGCCTACGAGAGGGGCGTGCAGGGGCTTGAAGGCCTCCTTGCCGCGGCTCATCGAGTTGTAGATGCACAGGTCGTTGGGGCGTATGCCCGATAGGTCGGTGCTCATCGGCTTAGGCGGTAAATCCGGATTTTTCCGGCGTATTGTTTTTGGGTACTATGCGTTCGATGTCTCCGAATACGCTCTCGTACTTGGCGATGTTGTCGCGCAGGGCAAACAGCAGGTTCTTGGCGTTTTCGGGGGTCATGATGACGCGTGTTTGCACCTTTGCCTGCTGCATATTGGGTGCCACGGCGATAAAGTCGAGGTAGAATTCGCCGGCGCCGTGGGCTATCACTGCGAGGTTGCTGTAGTGTCCCGATGCGACTTCGGCCGGAAGCTCTATCTTGATTTCGTTTGTATTGTTGTTCTTGTTGTCCATAAGGCGTTTGTCTATATAGTTTATATGTATTTTCAGGGAATTTGCCGATGCCGGCGGAGCCAGTCCGTCGACATCGGCAGCACGGTATGTATTCCGCAACCGATTACTCGGTGGGTGTGATTTGCGAAGCGTCCTTAATGAGGCTTACGCTCTTGGTGCCCTCTGTGGTGGCGTACTTGACGCGTATGCTCTTGCAGGTGGAAAGGCTCCAGATTTGCGAAATGTCCCACGAGCCGTAGGTCACCTTGTAGGCGCCGTCGATGCTGTTGCTGTCGCCCTTGTATATCAGGTAAAGCACCGGCTCGGCATCGGCCATGGTGCTTTGGTCGCATATAAGGTCAAATTCTTTGGGCGCGTTGAGCATAAAGCAGCGAGCGGCCACGTTGACGTACTTGCCGGCACGCTGGCATATCTCGATGATGACGTCCTCGGAGGCAAATCCGCCGACGTCTTCGCTTTTCTTGACGGCCACGGGGTCGCCGCTGCCGTATATTGTCATATATCCTGTGGGGGTGATGTTGCCACTGGTATATGGTCGTCCGTTGGCGGGGAAGTATCGCAGCAGTATGCGCTGGCCCACCTTGATGCCTTCGGAGAGTTTCTTGGACGTGATGAGTGTGGCCACGGGCGAGTCGCCTTCCTTCTGCACTTCGAAGGATGTGCCGGCATTGGTGATGGACTTGACTGTTACAAAGTCTACCTGGTTGCCGTCTTGTGTCGGGTCGTTATTGTTGTTATTGTTGCACGAGCAGACAAACAGCGCCATTGCCACAACCGGAATCATTCGGCATATTGTCTTGGTAATCATTGCAGTACTTTTTTTGATAGTTATGTTATTCGTTTTTGTTTCGCTATGTCTTTAATCCGTGGCGGTGTCCAATCTTGCATCTGTATCCGTATTTTTTTGCGTGTCGGTGTCCGTTGTCTGCGATTGCTCGCATATTAGTCGTCCGTCGGCGATGTGCAGCACGTGGTCGGCATCCGCGGCCAGTTCGCCGTCGTGTGTAACGATGACCACGGTTGTGCCGTAAGCGTCGCGCAGGTCGAAGAACAGGCGATGCATGCGCCGGCGATTTTCGCTGTCGAGGCTGCCTGAGGGTTCATCCGCCAGCAGCAGAGGCGCATCGTTGACCAATGCGCGAGCCACGGCAGCACGCTGGCATTCGCCGCCGGACAGTTCGGACGGGCGGTGGTCAAGGCGTTCGGCAAGGCCGAGGCGTTCCAGCCATAGGCGTGCGCGTTCCATGGCTTGGCGTCGCCCCATACCTCCTATGAGGCATGGCATAGCCACGTTTTCGACTATGGAAAATTCGGGAAGCAGACGGTGGCTTTGGAACACAAATCCCAAAGAGGTGTTGCGCAGGCGGCTAAGGGCCTTGTCGCGCAGCGAGGTGACATCCATGCCGTCGATGAGGACGCTGCCGCTGTTCGGGCGGTCAAGTGTGCCCATGATGTGCAGCAGCGTGCTCTTGCCGGCGCCGCTGGGGCCGACTATGGCGGTCACGGCACTCTCGGCGACATCTACACTGATGCCGCGCAGCACTTCCATAGAGCCGTAGCTCTTGTGTATGTCCCGTACCGACAGTTTCATTCTGCGAAGATAGCACATTTTTTGCACCGCGCCAACACGTTTTGCGCTAAAACTGCAAAGGTGTGGCGCAAAACGCTATCAAACAGTGCTTGGCGGTGTGCTTTTGTTGCACGTGCCGGCGGCCGTCCTTAATACGGACTGAATTTGCGTAGAGGACGATGGCGCAGATAGGACGTGACGGCCACGGCGGCCACAAAATACAGCACTACCAGCCCCCAAAGTCGGCAGTAGGGAGCGGCAACGTCGGCCAGGGAGGCGCCGTTGTTGTTGATGCGTATGAACCCCTCGATGCCCCAAACGCCCGGTATGATGTCGCCGCAGAGCAGCCAAGGTGTGGACATGGCGTAGCGCGGCCACACCATGCCGCTGAGAAACAGGAATATTACGGACGAGAATACGAAGATGATGAAAGCCATTTCGCGTTCGCGCACTATGTATATCAGGACTTGTCCCATGAAGGCCGTGGCCAGCAGCATAGGCACCATCAGCAGCAAGTAATCCGTGGCCGAGCCGTAATGCGGCAGCCCGAAAATCTCCGGAATCCAGTGCAGGATGTATATCGTCATAGGAACATAGCACAGGAAGTATACCAGGGCACGTCCCCAGACGGTGGCGCCCGGGCCGTAGTGTTCGGGGCGCAAAGGGTCGCGGCCGCCGTAGAAGCGGCGTCGTTCGCGCGATGTTGCGCCTATCATAGTGATTCCGAGCAGCATACTTTGCTGCAGTATGAGGATGACGATGCCCGGGATGATAAAGGAGGCGTAGCCTTCCTCCGGGTCGCCCATGAAGTGGCTGCGGTTGCTTATCGGCAGCCCCGGTGAGGAGATACCTGCAGCACTGAGTTTGTTTGCCGTGATTTCGGTGCAGGTTTCCAGTTGCACGTCCGTGAGAGCTCCCACAAAGGTGCGGTAGCGTAGCAGTAGCGACATGTCGCTGTAGAAGTCGGCATGTGCGGTGATGCCGCGGCCTATGTCGCGTGCGTAGTCGCGCGGAATTTCGAGGATACCGTAGATTTCGCCGCGCGCCATGAGGTCGCGTGCTTCGGCCATGTTTGCGCACCGGTAGTTCACCGCAATGGCCGAAGTGGCATCGAGATGGCGGGTGAGGCTGCGAGACTCGGCCGTGTGGCTTAGGTCGACAACGGCTATGGGAATATCTCGCACCACTTCGGGGTTATATATCAGCGTGTAAACTATGGGATAGAATAGCGGCAGCCCGAAAAAGAAGAGCAGCACGCCGGCATCGCGGCGCAGCAAGCCGAACTCGCAGCGGAAGACATCGGCCACATCGGCCAGCCATTTATATATTGCGTGAAAAATCTTCATTGGACGAAATAAACATCATGGGACGTACACAGGCTTGAGGCATGCCTTCTTGAGGCGCCACAGCGTAAGTGCGGCCAATGCCGGGAATATGGCGAGGATGGCAAACATCCAGCGCGAGTAGTACAGTGGCAGGCCGTTGATGCCGGTATTGACATATAGTAGGAACATGTAGCGTACCGGAATAATGTAAGAGAGTATGGCTATGCCGCCGTACATACCCTCGACGGGGAAGGATAGTCCGGCTATGGAAAAACTTAGGATGCCGGTGAGTGCGCAAATGCTCAGAGCCATACGCGGATTGGGTTGCAATGCTGTGATGAACACCGCCAGAGCCTGATTGGCCACTACCATCAGCAGCACTCCAAGCATCAGAGCCCAAGCGGGGCCTTGCAGCGGGAAGCCGCAAAATCCGAAGATGACTGCGCCCACAGCCCAGCCTACCAGGGTGAACAATACCGTATGGGGCAGCAGTTTGCCGAAGACGGCCACGGTGATGCTTCCGCCCGCCGTTTCCAGCCACCGGGGCGAGGTGCGCCATTTGATTTCCTCGGTGATGGAGAATGCGGTTACCAGCAGTATCATCAGCGACAGCATTGTCATCATGAACGACGGGGTGAGGTACATCGAGTAGTTGGTCCACGGGTTGCCCGGGGCATGTGTCTCGATGGTCATGGGCTGTACGATGTTCATAGCCCGGTCGTCCTCCATGCCTGAGGCGGTGAGTGAGGCACGCATCATTCCGGCTGCCGAAGTCACGGAGGTGGTTTTGAATCCTTTGAACAGGAAGGTGCCGGGTACATAGTAAGTCATATTACTATAGTAGTCTATGACCGGGGTGCGGCCGGCTACGGCATCGGCTTCGAAATCTTTGGGTATGACAAAAAAGCCGTAGACCTGGCCGCGGCGTACGGCGGCCACAGCGTCCGAATATGTCTGTTCGGCACGCGTGATTGTCACCAGCGAATTGGCGTTGAGTGTGCGCGTAATTTCGCGCGACATGGCCGAGTGGTCTTGATCGACTATGGCCGTGGGCACGTGCAGCGGCAGCCCTTGATCCATCAGGCTGAGGAAGAAGATTGTGCAGCCCAGGGGCACCACGAAAAAGGCAAAGATATATGCCTTACGCGATACCAGCCGCCGCAGTTCGCGGCGCATGGTTGCTATAAGCGGATTCATAAAGATGCTTTCGGCCGAGATGTTAGGTGTATGGGGTTCAGTCGCGCAGTATGGCTGTCATTCCGGGTCGCAGGCCTTCGATGGCATTCACAGGGCGAGCCTTGATTTCGAAGGTGCGCGAATCCCATTGGCCGGTGGCCTTGGTTGCACGCCATACGGCATACGAACCCATATCGCGGATGTAGAATATGCGGGCCTTGAATTCTTTTTGTCCCAGTGCAGGAATCATCACTGTTATTTCTTGACCCATCTTGAGGGTGTTGAGCATTTCTTCGCGGACGTTGAAAATAATCTGTCGCTCGTGCTTGAGTACGCTCATGATGGGTGTCCCGGTTGCTACCAGTTCGCCGGTCTCGGGGTATATCTGGTCGATGGTACCATCGCAAGGTGCTATCAGGTAGCTGTCTTCGAGCACGGCTTGCACTTGTTCCACCGAACCTTCGGCGGCACTGACCATGGCTGCGGCGCTGCGCTTGTCCTCGTTTTGGGCGCCTTCGAGTGCCAGGTTGAGTTGGCTGCGTGCGGCTCCGACTTGTGCGGTGGAGGCATCGTATGCGGCCTTGGCCTCATCGCGCTTCTGTGCGGTGACTACACCGTCATTGTATAGGTTTTGCATGCGTTCGTAGGTCTTCTTGGCTATGGTTTGTGCGGCTTCGGCCTGCGCCAGCATATCGCGTGCAGCTTCGATGATTTGGCTGCGAGTACCGGCCTCGGCCTTTCGGTTTTGGGCGCGTGCGACGTTGCGCATGGCCTCGGCCTGTGCCAATTGGGCTTCGACTACAGACGAGTGTATGCGTGCAAGTGTGTCGCCGGCGGCAATGGTGTCACCCTCGTGCACGTACACTTCGGCAAGTCGTCCGGGCAGTTTGCCCGAAATGCGTACCGTGGTGCCGTCCACCTGGCCTTCGGTGATGTTGTCCGGGTGGTTGAGGCATAGAAATCCTATGATGACGATGGCGACTACGGCAGCCGTCAGCGCCACCAGTGTAATCATTAGCGAGCGGTTGGCGCGCCGTTGTTCTTCGGGCGACGGCACGAGATAGATGGGTGTCTGTTCTGACATAATCGTATGTTTTCTTGTTGGTTATTCTTTGTTATTCGGTATGTGTCATTTTTCGGCAGAGTATGCCCCGATGTCCATCGTGCCCAAGACCTTGCTGAGGTATGTATTGCTGAGGCGGACGTCGATCATTGCATCGATGTTTTCGCTGTTGGCCTTGAGCCATGCTGTCTGTGCGGCCATGACATCATCGCTGGTGACCACGCCCTCGCGGAAGCCTACGGTGGCGGTGCGTAGGTTTTCGTCGGCGCTCTCGAGGTTGGCCAGCGTGGTGTGGTAGGTTTTGTAGGCTTCCTGAGCCTTGTAAGATGCCTGGCTGACTTGGAGATTGACCATTTCGCGTGCATCGTCAAGGCGGAGACGCATCACGGTTTCGTCCACGGCGGCGGCGCGGTATTTGGCGTAGTCGCCGCCCCAGTGCCATAGGGGTATCTTGACCATCACGCCTACGGAGAATGCGCCGCTAAAGCGCTTCTCGAAGCCGTTGAACATATTGGGATTAGAGAAGCTGTACGTTCCCATGAGCGCTACGTTCGGAAGCATGGAAGACAGAGCCACTTTTTTTTGTTGTCCGGCGATGTCTATACCCAGCGAGAGCGCACGCAGGTCGTGGCGACGCACGTATGCGCTGTCTATATCCGTAGCCGACAGCCCGGGAGCTTCGACAATACCGGCACGAACTTCCTCATCGACCACGCACATCCCGGCGTTGATGGGCAGTCCGCATACTTGGGCCAGAGCCATGCGCGAGAGGGTCAAGCCGTTTTCGACTTTGGTGAGGTCTACCTGTGCCGAGTTGAGTTTGACGTCCACGCTGAGGCGGTCGCTCTTGGTGGCCACGCCCTGCTGTTCCATGAGGCGGACGTTGCGGTCCAAAGAGTCAAGCAGGTTGACATAGGCCACGGCAAGGTCGCGCTTGTTTTTGAGCGACACCACTTGCCAATAGGCGGCATCGACGGCGTAGACCACGTTTTCGGCCTCGGAGAGGTGCATTTGCTGCGCCAATTCTTCGGCGTACTTGGTCAGGCGGTTCATGGCCACAATCTTGCCGCCCATGAAAACAGGCTGCTGGACGGTCACCGCCCCGGCGAAAATGTTCTGCATGTCAGGATGGAAAGCATCGTCAATCTCCTTTCCCAACGCATTGATTGTCTGAGACATGTCCGTCTGAGACAACGCACCGAGGACTGTCTGCCACATCGGGCTTTTCATGTACTCCATCGCAGCCGCAGGGTTGGACTTGATGGCAGCCATCAGATTCTGGCTGAGAGTCTGGGTCTGCGTATGGATCAGGGTTCCCATGTTCTGAAGTTTCTGGGAAGTGGCATCGCTGACAAGGGCGATGTCATTGGCGTTGTAGATGTAGGCGCCAGTGGCGGAAATGTTCGGCAGATAGTTGGCGAACGCTATCTTACGGTCGTAGCCGGCCATCTCGATCTTGGTCTCGGCCTGCCTCAAGGTCTTGTTGTTCTCGATCGCCATTTCGCGGCATTGCTCCAGCGTCAGCGTCTGCTGGGCATTCGTCGCCAGCGGCATCATGGCCACCGCGACCAATGTTGAGATTTTGACAATGTACTTGTTCATATTCATCAATTCTTGTTTTCGATTTTTTTGTCAAGCGGTAAGGGTACACTACAAATTGATTGCCAAATTTCTCCATTAATATGACTTTTCGGATTCTATAAGTATCAAAAGGTCGAATATTGCGAAATTTTGCAATATGACAAATATTCCCTAATTTTGCCGCCAGACATTAAAACATTTTTTGACATGCCAGATTCACTATTGAACATAGGGCTGAAGCAAATCAGAAAACTCGTACCCGTCCAGAATGAAGTCCAGCTCGGAGACGACTTCTTCATCATGGAGGTGAAGTACAGCGAAAACCTTCAGTTTTTGAAATATCCCTGCCGCAGCGACGCCTACATCGCGATTTTCTGCAAGTCCGGCAGCCTCAACGTAGAGATCAATCTTCGGTCGTACACGGTGGTCAAGGGTACGCTGTTCATCGGTACTCCGGGAAACATCATAAAGATAAACAGGCTGGGCAATGAAGGCGACAACGGATTCGAGTTCA
>OLXM01000273.1_pt1 | contig 11326 bp, 11 predicted proteins | sample 1673361 | NCBI WGS metagenome assembly OLXM01 (sample SAMEA103958109, study PRJEB25191) | human gut metagenome | biome: human-associated habitat [ENVO:00009003]; feature: intestine environment [ENVO:2100002]; material: feces | place: Germany | collected 2013/2015
CCATTTTTAAGCAAATGAAATGACAGTAAGGAGCGGCGCCGATGGCCGAAAAGAAGAAGCACGAGATCGTTGAGTTCGAGTTCCGCGGCGAGAAGTTCGAGGTCGACAAGACCGCCTTCGGCTCGCTGAAGGTGCAGACCGCGATCAACCTCGGGGACAAGGACCCCAAGGCCGCCAACGAGGCCATGGACCTCATCTGCTGCGGCAACCTGGTCGATTACATCGACCACGTCCCCGACGCCGACGGCAACGCCCCCGACGAGCTCGGGTGCTCCGCCGAGGACTGGGGCGCCTTCACCAAGGCCATGGGAGAGGCCGTCTCGGGAAAAAACTAACCGGATTCGCCCTCGACTGGCTGCTCCACCGTGAGGACGTTGTGGCCGATTTCCGCCAGTACTACGGCATCGACCTCCCGCTGAAGCCTGAGGACGTGGACTGCACCCGATGGGGCCTGTTGTGGCACGCGCTGCCGCGCGAGTCCCGCACGGCGCGCAGGCAACTCCCCGACCTCGAGTGGAGCGCGGGCGAGCACATGCTCAGCCAGGCGGTCTACTACCTTCACATGCTCGAGTGGAGGATGTGCACAAAGGACGGCCAGAAGGGGCGGCGCGCCCCGCAGCCGCCGAAGACGCCTGGAGAGAGGGCGAATGCCGAGCGCAGGCGCGCGAACGCCGAGAGCGCCCGCGCTGACATAGACAGGATTCTCGGAATCGAGGAAGGCGGTGCGTAGATGGCGGTGAACGTCGGCTCCGCGTCCGTGACGATCATGCCGACCATGTCGGGCTTCGCGGCCAAGATGGACAAGCAGCTGGGCGGCGCGGGCAAGACGGGCGGCTCGGCCTTCTCCAAGGCGTTCGGCGCGTCGGCGCAGCCGGGCACGGGCTTCCTGGGGAAGTTCCGCACCGCCGGCAGCAATGCCGGCTCGGCCATGGGCGAGTCCGCGGGCAAGGGCATCAGCGCCAAAGGCGCGGCGATAGCCGGCGCCATGGGCGGCCTCGCCACGTCCATCGGCTCGAAGCTCGTGGGCACCATCCAGGGCCTGACGGGCGAGATCACGGACGCCTCCGACTCGGCGCAGAAGTTCGCGAGCACGCTGTCCTTCGCGAACATCGACGACTCGACGATCAAGGATCTGACGGCCTCCACGCAGGCCTACGCCGACGAGACGGTCTACGACCTCTCCGACATCCGCAACACCACGGCTCAGCTCGCCGCGAACGGCGTCGACAACTACGCCCAGCTCGCCGAGGCGGCGGGCAACCTCAACGCCGTCGCCGGCGGCAACGCCGACACCTTCAAGTCCGTGGCCATGGTCATGACCCAGACGGCGGGCGCGGGCAAGCTCACCACCGAGAACTGGAACCAGCTTTCGGACGCAATCCCGGGAGCCTCCGGCAAGCTCCAGGAGGCCCTGAAGGCCAACGGCGCTTACACGGGAAACTTCCGCGAGGCCTTGGAGAAGGGCCAAATCTCTGCCGAGGAGTTCAACAAGGCCGTGATGGACCTCGGCATGACCGACGCCGCCAAGCAGGCGGCGACCTCCACCGCGACCATCGAGGGCTCGATGGGCAACCTCGAGGCGGCGGGCGTCAAGTTCGGCATGGTCCTGCTCGACGCCTTCAAGCCGCTCGTCACCGGCGGCATCAACGGCGTCTCCGAGGCCATCGGCCAGGTGACCGACGGCGTCGTGAGGTTCTTCGACGTCGCGCAGTCAAACGGGGCCGTCCAGCAGCTCACCGACACTGTTGGCGCGCTCGGCGGCGCGGCGGGGAACATCCTCGGCGCGCTTGGTAGCCTCGCGCTCGCCGTGCTCGGCATCCAGCCCAGCGGCGACGCGGCAACCGACGCGGCCAACGGCCTGAAGGGCGCCCTCGACGCGGCCCAGCCGGTCATCCAGGGCGTCTCCGACGCTACCGGGTGGCTAAAGGACCACGCAGCGGAGGCCGCGCCCACCGTCCAGGGGCTCGTCTTCGCCATCATGGCGATGCGTGTGGCCCAGGGCGTGGCGGGCTTCGTCTCCGCCTTCTCCGCCGCCGTCGGCAGCATGGCCATCGCCTCTCCCGCCGCGGCAGCCGGGACCACGGCGCTCGCGGGCGGCGAGACCGCCGCCGGAACCGCCGCAGGCGTCTCCGCCGCGCAGATGCTCGCCTTCGGCGCCGCGGTGCTCATGATTGGCGGAGGGGTCGCCCTCGCGTGCGCCGGCCTGCTCGCGCTCGCCAACGCCGCCGTCATGATCGCGTCGGCGGGACCCTCCGCCGCCGCCGGCATGGCCGCCATGGTAGGAACCGTGGCCCTGCTCGCCGTGGGCGCCGCCGCCCTCGGCCCCGCCCTCACGGCGGGCGCCGTCGGCATGGTGGCCTTCGGCGGGGCGGTCGCCCTCGTAGGCGCCGGGGTGCTCTTCGCGTCCGCCGGGCTGATGCTGCTCGGCGGGGCGCTCCCCGGAATCTCCGCCTACGGGGCGTCCGCAGCCGTCGGCGTCCTCGCCCTCGGCGCGTCGATGCTCGTGCTCGGCCCCGGCGCCCTCGTGGCCGCCGCAGGCGTCACGGCGCTCGGCGCGGGCGTGGCCGTGGCCGCCGCCGGCGTGGCGCTGCTCGCGGCGGGGACCGTGCTTCTTGGCTCCGGTCTCGCCCTCGTCGCGGCCTCGGTGGTCGTTGCGGCGGCGGGAATCGTCGCCATGGGCGCGGCCATGCCGCTTGTGTCGTCCTCCGTTCCGGGCGCGGCGGCGGGGCTCGGCGCCCTCGCGGCGGCGGCCCTCGCGGCATCCCCGGGCCTGCTCGCGGCGGTGCCGGCCATGAGCTCCTTCTCCTCCGCCTGCTCCACCGCGTCTTCCGCCTCCGCGCAGGCGCGCTCGGGAATCGACCAGGTCAAGTTCGCGAGCCAGTCCATGGCCACGGCGGCGAAGTCCTCCTTCAGCGACTTCGCCAACTCGGCGAGGAGCGCGGCCTCGACCGCCTCGAACGCGATTATGGGAGCATGCCGCCGCATGTCCGCCGAGGTCGGGTCGCTCAGGCTCACCCTGCCGCGCATCTCGGTCGGCGCTCTTCCGCACTTCTCCATGAGCGGAAGCTTCGACGCCCAGACCGGCTCCGTGCCGTCCGTGCACGTGAACTGGTACAAGACCGGCGGCGTCTTCTCGTCGCCGAGCGTCGTCGGCGTTGGCGAGGCCGGGCGCGAGGCCGTCGTGCCGCTCAAGCCGAGTGTGCTTCGCGGCATCGGCGAGGGCATCGAGGTGGAGCGAGGCGGCGACGGCGAGTCCGTCATCGCGTGGCTCGACCGCAACCTCCCCGCGATCATCCAGAGGTACACCCCGGTCACGCTCGAGCGCGACCTCGACCGACACATCAGGACGGTGATGGCAGGTGCATAGGCTCGCTTACGTCTCGTCCGGCGGCGGGCGCGTCGAGCTCGACGGGGACGGCGCCTTTGTCGGCACCGCCCCGAAGCTGCGCTCGCGCGAGTGGTCGTACACGCTCGGCTGGAGAGGCGCGTCCGGCATCAGCCGCGACGCCCGCGAGGCCGCGCTGGACGCCGCGATGACCGCCGAGCGCGCCGACGAGCTGCGCAGGCTCGCCGACCGCGACCTCTCCTCCGGCACGCCAGGGACCCTCGTCTTCGACGGCGAGTGGTACCAGCGCGCCTACATCGCGAAGAGCAAAGTGGAGACGGTCTACGGGAGGTCGGCCGTGCGCGCGGAGCTCACCGTCCTGCTCCTCGACGGGGCATGGCGGCGCGAGGAGTCCACGGATTTCTTCGCCGATGAGGTCAGCGACGGCGACGCGCTCAACTACCCGCACGACTTCGAGTACGACTACGGCGGCAGCGGCGCGAACCGCACCGTCACGGTCGAGGGCCTGCTCCCCGCCGACGTGAGGATGACCATCTTCGGCCCCGTGACCAACCCCCGCGTGGTCGTGGCCCAGGGCGAGTTCTCGAACACCTACGGCGCCAAGGTGACCGTGCCGGGCGGCTCACGGCTCGTCATCGACGGCTCGAGCCACCCCAAGTCCATCCAGCTCATAGGCACCTACGGCGAGGTCGAGGACAAGTTCGCCTCAGGCCTTCGCGGCGAGGGGGCGGGCTCCGGCTCATACTGCTTCGAGCAGCTGCGCCCGGGCACCTCCACCGTGTCGTGGGACGGCAGCTTCGGATTCACGCTCACGACCTTCAGGGAGGAGGGCGAGCCCCCATGGAGCTCATAGTGGCCGATAGCGCGGGCAAGACCCTCTTCCCGCTCGCTGACTTCGAGCTGGACATGGACTCGGGCTGGGGCGACGGCGTCGACAACACGTTCGACCTGATCGTGCGCGACGCCTCCGCCCCGCTCCCGGAGGCCGCCTGGCGCGTCTACGCCGACGGCACGGAGATGGGCGGGCGCGTCGAGGGCTTCGAGCTGAAGACCGGCCGCACGTCCTCCGGGCTTCACTGGACCGGCTCCACATGGTCTGGCGTGCTCGCAAAGCGCCTGCTCTGGCCGGACTCGGGGCAGGACTACCTCACGCTGTCGGGCGACGCCAACGCCGTGCTTCGCTCGGCGGTGGCCCGGCTCGGGCTCGGGTCCTTCTTCACCGTGCCCGACGGCGACGCGGGCGTCTCCGTGAGCTACCGGTGCTCGCGCGACGTGCCGGACGCATGGACGAACCTGCGACTTGCCATGAGGTCGGCGGGGCTGCGCCTCGACGCGAGGTGGATAGACGGAGCGTGTAGGCTCCAGGCGGCCAAGGTGACCGACTGGCGCGGCCGCGTCGACTCCGACCTCGTGGACTTCGACCTGTCCTCCGACCTGCTGGTCACCAACCACCTGAAGGCGGCTGGCAAGGGCGAGCTGGCCTCGCGCGAGGTCGTGGACGTCTACGCCGACAACAAGGGCAACGTCGGGACGGCGAAGGCCATGGCAGGCGTATTCGAGCTCGAGGAATACTACGACGCCAACAACAGCGAGGGCGACGACCTGCGAGACCAGGCCATGAGCCGCCTGAAGGACATGCAGATGGAGGGCAACGTCAAGGTAACCGTCGGCGAGGGCGTGAGCTTCGGCCTGGGAGACGTCGTGGAGGCACGGCACTACTCGCCCAACGTGACGGTCAGCGTGGAGATAAGCAGCAAGGTCATATCGGCGACGGGCGCGGGAGCGAGCGCGACCTACGGCGCGTCGCCGAGCGGCACGAGAGTGAGGTGATCAGCCTTGATCATGGTCATAGGCGGCGACCTGTGGCAGTGGGACACCGGCAGGAGCGTGCGGCTCGACGTCGCGGGCGCCACGCAGGCGCACTTCGCGGCCGCCGAGTCGCAGCGCGCCGTGGTCGTCGACGTCAGGGACGGCGTCGCGAGGGTGCCGTCACAGGTGCTCAGCGCGGGGAGGGCCATCGCCGTCTGGGCGTCGGACGGGAGCGAGACGCTCGAGCGCGCCATCTTCCCCGTGAGGCCGCGCGCGAAGCCCGACGGCTACATCCAGACGGACGACGAGGTGCAGACGTGGGAGGACGTCAAGCAGTGGGTCAAGGACGCCATCGCGGCGTCCGGCAAGGCCCTCGAGGCGGGCACCGCCACGCAGCTCGGGCCCGATGACGCTCCCACCGTCGAGATAGCGGGCGGCAGGCTCAGCCTCGGCGTCCCGGCGGGGAAGCCCGGCACCAAGGTTACGACGGGGGAAGGCCAGCCCGCCACCGGCGGGCGCGAGGGAGACCTGTACATAGATGAGGCAACGGGGGCGCTGTACAAGTACGCCCGGAACGACGAGGAGGAGAACTGATGGCACTTTCATGGAACCAGGTCGGCTCGCTCAAGGGCCCGCAGGGCCAGCGCGGCGAGACCGGCCCGCAGGGCGAGAAGGGCGGCAGCGTCCGCATCGCGACCGTCGACGTGACCGACAACAGCGACGTCGCGTTCTCGGCGCTCACGCCGTCGGACGGCGTTAAGGTCGGGGACGTGGTCCTCGACGCCATGGGCCAGGCGTACGCCGTCGTGTCGGTCAACGCCGGCGCCTCGACGGCCCACGTCGGCACCGCGGTGCCCGGCTACACGGCCAAGGGACCCAAGGGCGACGTGGGACCGGCGGGCCCGCGCGGCGAGAACGGCACGTCGGTCACCGTCAAGGGCGCCGTGTCCGACAAGTCGAAGCTACCGGCCGACGCCGCCATCGGCGACACCTACGTCACGAGCGACGACGGCCACATGTGGGTCAAGACGTCCATGTCGGGCGACTCCCAGTGGACGGACCTCGGCGCGATGAAGGGCCCCAAGGGCGACGCCGGCCCCGCCGGCCCCACCGGCCAGCAGGGCACGACCGGCCCGCAGGGCCCGGCGGGCCCCGGCATCACCTTCGGCAGCGGCGCCCCGAGCGCGCCGTCGCAGCAGGGCGCCGTGTACGTCGACGTCGCCGACGGCTACAAGGTCTACCAGTACAGCCAGACGGCCTAGCGAAAGGAGCTCATCATGGCATGGACGAACATCGGCTCGCTCAAGGGCCCCAAGGGAGACAAGGGCGACACCGGCCAGACCGGGCCGCAGGGACCGCAGGGACTGAAAGGAGCCACCGGCCCGACCGGCCCACAGGGCCCGAAAGGAGCCACCGGCCCCACCGGCCCGAAGGGCGCGGACGGCACCTCCGTCACCGCGGGAACCGGCGCCCCGAGCGGCACCGCGGCGGTGGGTTCGGTCTACATCGATGCCTCTACCGGCAACCTGTACACGTACAAGGCCTAGGGGGCTTCTTGCATGGCCTGGACGAAGATAGGCAACCTCAGGGGCCCGACGGGGGCAACCGGGCCGCAGGGGCCTGCGGCGACGACCGCCCAGGCCTTCCTCGCCGCCCACCCGGTCGGGTCGCTCTACATGGAGACCAAGGGCAAGAACCCGGGCGCGGCCTACGGAGGCACGTGGGTGATGCGCGACTCGCAGAACGGTTTCATCTGGGAAAGGAAGGCATAATGGAGATCGTGACCGGCAAGGCCGGGACGCCGCACGTGAGCTCGGCGGATGACGGGCGCAGAATCGCGGGCGAGGTTGGAGCCGGCAGCTACGTCCTGCAAACCGGGGGCAGGCTTGCGCCGTCGCTCGTTGACGCGAACACAGTGAGGTTCGCGACGGGCGACATGGTCGTCCAGGGCCGCCACATCGGCCTCACGGCCCCCGAGGACGTGAAGGTGGCCTCCGGAACGCAGGGCAAGAAGCGCACGGACTACATCTGCGTCCACTACAAGAGGGACGTGAGCGGCGCGAACCCGACGCTCGTTGAGAAAGTCGAGTGGAAGGTGCTGCAGGGCACGCCGGGGGCCACGGCCTGCATGGCCGTCAGCGCGGTCTCGGGCTGCAAAAGCATGCCCTGCACCCCCAGGGACGCATACCGCGCGGCGCTCATCGGGTTCGTGACGTTCAGGCCCAGGCCGCCGTACAGCGTCCAGCCGTCGGTATAGCGCAGCTGTGCGGGGTTGTTGACCACCGCCCCGGCAAAACCCGCGTCCTGCAGGGCGTCCAGCCGCGCGGCGGTCTTTTGCTCGAGTCTGCCGAACATGACCCGCGGCAGCTCCAGCAGCGTTTTCCCCCGCCATGCCTCGGGGATGCTCTCGGCTTCGGTGATCGGGAAAATCAGGTATTGCAGCTTCTCCGCCGCCTCCGCCGGGCACTGGGCCGCATTGGCAAAGCGGGCGGCCAGCGCGGGCAGCTGCCCCACGGTATGGGCGGGATAGGTCGGCATTTCAAACGCCTGTACGGCGTGGGGCGTGACCTCGCTGCGCTTTTCCAGCAGCTTGTCCAGCGCCTCGCGGCGCAGCTCGTTCCAGGCGGCACCGGGCAGGAAGCCGAAGCCCCCCTCCCCCGGCTCGGCGGCAAGGCCGTCCATGACAAACGGCGTGCCGCCGGTCTTGCCGAGGGCGCGCTCAATACCGGGCAGCGGGTCCTTCTGGGCAGGCTGCGGCTCGTCGGCGCTGTAGACGCTGACCCTGTGGCCGTCGTCGTCGCGGGCGGTCAGCTTGACGCCGCCGTCCTCCACGCCGCCGCTCAATTCATAGTGTACGGGCACGCGCTGCAGCTCGCGGCGGAACAGCTCGCGTGCCTTGGGCGTGGCGGCGCGGGTCGCCGCGGCGTCGGCCTCGGTGCGCACGCCGAACATCTTACCGTCGTTGCGGTTCGTCAGGTAGCCGTCGGTGAAGCCCGAGCGCGAGAAGATGTCCCGCACGAGCTTTTCGTCGTAGGGCTGGCCCGCGCAGACCGCGCGACAGGCCGTGACGACTGCCGCCGCGTACTCGGGCGTGCGCAGGCGGCCCTCGATCTTCACGCTGGCGACACCCGCGTCCATCAGCTCCCGCAGGTGCGGGATGTAGTCCATGTCCTTTAAGCTCAAATGGCAGGCACGGCCCGGCTGGCCGGGCTTTAAACCGGCACTTGCGTCAAACGGCAAACGGCAGGGACCCGCACAGGCGCCGCGGTTGCCGCTGCGCCCGCCGAGGAACGCGCTCATCATGCACTGGCCGGACACGCTCATGCAGAGCGCGCCGTGGACAAAGACCTCGACCTCGATGGGGCTGGCCTCGCAGACGGCACGAATTTCCTCCAGCGACAGCTCACGCGCCAGAATGACGCGGTCATAGCCCAGCGCGGCAAGCTCCTTAGCGCCCTCGGGCGTGTGGACGCTCATCTGGGTCGAGCCGTGCAGGTGCAGCGTCGGTGCAATACTTTTGACCAGCTGCGCCGTCGCCAGGTCGTCCGCAATGACGGCATCCGCCCCGGCTGCGGCCACGGCGCGCACGGCGTCGGCCAGGCCGGACAACTCCCGGTCATAGACCAGCGTATTCAGCGTCACATGCACCTTGACGCCGCGGGCATGGCAGAACGCCACGGCCTCCCGCAGCTCGTCGGGGGTAAAGTTGCCCGCCGTGCGGCGCGCGTTAAAGCCCGTCAGCCCCAGATAAACAGCATCAGCGCCGCTGAAAACAGCGGCGCCAAGCATCTCGCGGTTGCCCGCCGGGGCTAAAATCTCGGGGCGGCTCATTCGTCCTCCGCCGGGAACTGATTGCGGCGCAGGCGGCGCTCCAGCTCATCCACACGGCGTTTGAGCGACGCATTCTCACGGCGGGCCTCCTCGGCAGCCATCTTGGCGCTGGCCGCATCCTCGAGGTAGTCCTTGATCTGGCGGCGCATATTGTCGGCGCTGCCGCTGGCCTTTTCCAGCTCATCACGGTAGTTCAGCGCGGTCATGATGGCAGCGGTGGTGATGGAAACGCGAAAACGCCGCCCTGCGCAAAAAGGTGGACGACCTGCACCGCCGTTCCCTGACGAGCGAAGCCTGATGGAACAGACTGTTTTACAGCGCCCGGAGATCCTGGCCCCCGCCGGCAATGCTGATATGCTGCGGGCTGCGGTGTTTGCCGGGGCTGACGCCGTATATCTTGGGCTGGATGGCTACAATGCGCGGCGCAGCGCTGGGAACTTTGACCCTGATGCCCTGCGCGAAGCCGTCTGTTTTTGTCATGCTCGCGGGGTTGCGGTGCATGTGACCCTGAACACGCTGGTTTACGCCGCCGAGCTGGGCGGCCTGGCCGATGCCGTGCGCGCTGTTGCCGCCGCCGGGGCGGATGCCGTGATTGTGGATGACCTTGCCACCGCGCAGCTGGTGCGCAGCATTGCGCCTGGCCTGCGCCTGCACGGCTCTACCCAGATGAGTATCCACACCGCAGAGGGCGCCAAGATGCTGGCAAAGCTGGGGTATTCCCGCGCCATTCTGGCCCGTGAGCTGAGCCTGGCGGAGATCGAAGCCGTGGTAAAGGCAAGCCCGATCGAATGCGAAGTGTTCGTACACGGCGCGATGTGCATGTCCATGAGCGGCCAGTGCATGATGAGCGCGTTCCTGGGCGGGCGCAGCGGCAACCGCGGTGCCTGCGCGGGTCCCTGCCGCCTGCCGTTTGATGCTACCAACGGCCTGCGCCCCGGCCAGCCGGGCAAAGCCTGCCACCTGAGCCTGAAAGACATGGACCTTGTGCCCCACATGGCCCAGCTGAAAGCCGCCGGGGTTGCCAGCATTAAAATTGAAGGCCGCCTGCGCACGCCGGAATATGCCGCCGCTGCGGTAACGGCCTGCCGCGCAGCCCGCGCCGGGCAGCCCTATGATGAAGCGCTGCTGCGGGATATTTTCTCCCGCTCCGGCTTCAGCGATGCCTATCTGGTAGGCCGCAATGACGGCACCATGTTTGGCGTGCGCACCGAAGCCGATGCAGCCGCTACGCGCGCCGCCACGCCGAAAGCCCGCGAGCTGTTCCGCCGCGAACTGGAGCGCATTCCGGTGCATTTCTGCGTCAGCGGCGGTGTGGAGGACGGCGGCATCAAGCTGACAGCTTTCGACGAAAACGGCAGCCGTGTCAATGTGTACAGCGCCGATGAACCGCAGCCCGCACAGAAAGACCCCGCCCCCGGCATTGAGCGTGCCCTGGGCAAAACCGGCGGTACGCCGTTCACCTGCGCCGGGGTTGAGTTTGCCTGCGGCGAGGGCGGCCCCGGATTTTTGCCCGGCTCCGCCTGGAATGAGATGCGCCGCGAAGCGCTGGACAAGCTGCTGCAAAAGCGCAGTGAACCTGCGCCCCTGGCCACAAAGGAAATCACCCTGCCGGAATACGCCGAGCACGAAGTAGGCATGATACCCCAGCTGGCCGCCCGTTTTGAAACCGCTGCCCAGCTGCCCGGTGCCGAATACCTGGCCAAGCTGCGCTATCTGATCCTGCCCATCCGGGAAGCGGACGCTGTGCCGCAGCCCTTGCGCTGCAAAACGCTGCTGGAGCTGCCCCGCGCTGCTTTCGGCACTGTGGAACCGGATACCATGCGCCGCCTGGCTGCGCTGGAAGGTTCCGGCTTTGCGGGTGTGGTTGCAAACAATCTGGCACAGTTTGGGTATGCCTCTCCCCTGCCGGTGTTCGGCGGGCTGGGGCTGAATGTAACCAACCCAATGTCTGCGGCAGAGTATGTGTGCCTGGGTGCCTGTGGCCTGCTGGTGCAGCCTGAAACGGCCCTGACCGCCATGCGTGCTGTGGCACCCCGGCAGAAAGACGGCACCCCGGTACCCACCGCTGCCCTGTGCTATGGCCACCTGCCCCTGATGCTGACCCGCGCCTGCCCGCTGCGCAATGTACGCACCAGCTGCGCGGGCTGCACCCACAAGGGCAAACTGCGGGACCGCAAAGGGCGGGATTTCCCGGTGCGGTGCTCCGCCCCCGGCAGCGCCGGAATGCGCACCGTGTTTAACCCTGTACCACTTTATATGGGGGACCGCCTGACCGAAATGCCGGTGGACCTTGCCGTGGCCGCGTTCACCCTGGAACCTGCCGACCGCGTGGAAGAGGTT
>OLXM01000282.1_pt1 | contig 11209 bp, 7 predicted proteins | sample 1673361 | NCBI WGS metagenome assembly OLXM01 (sample SAMEA103958109, study PRJEB25191) | human gut metagenome | biome: human-associated habitat [ENVO:00009003]; feature: intestine environment [ENVO:2100002]; material: feces | place: Germany | collected 2013/2015
CGCGCGTGCGCGGCAAGAACCGGGCCGACAGGCCGGCCGCCCGCCATTCTGCGGAAAAGCTCGACCCTGAGCGCCACGCCATCGGGGACGCGCGGCCGGTTTTCCATCAGGAAACGGCGCAAGCGCGGGTCGCCGATGTTTTCCTCGTAGAGGAGCGCGCTGAAGGGGCGGTCGTCGTCGTTTTGGATGGTGAGCGAGCAGCACATATCGTGCCCCTGCGCGAAGCGGAAACCGTCGACGAACGCGGTCGCGCCGCGCAGGAAATAATACTCGGACGCGGCCATTTCAGCGAGCGTTTTCCGTCCCTTCTCCGTCATGCGGATATCGCCCGCCACAGGCCGGCCGACCCTTGAATGCGCGCGGTTATCAGCCACGACGAACGTCACCTCAATCGGCGCGGAAAGCTGGAACCCGCGCGGGCGGCCGGAATAATCGGGGATTCGGGGCAGCGTGTTGAGGAACGCGTACAGCTTTTTCTCATAAACCTGACGCACATGGAAAAACACGCGCTCGGCGCGCTCGCCCGGTTCGGCGTTCTCGGGCAGAGGAAGTTCAATATAACCGTTGCCCGCGTCCGGAAGACTTGAGGAAAAATAAACCGTCAGCCTGCCCGTCAGCCGTTCGCCGACGCCATGCCGGAACAGCTCGGAAGGCCGGCGCGCGGGCGTGGGGGCGGGCTTTTCCTGCCCATCGCCCGGCTCGAGGAGCCGGCGCGCCGCCTCCTCGGTCATGCCGAGGCCGTCGTCGGCGACGGCGATGAGCACGTCGTCGCCGTCGGTCACGGCGTGGATGTCGATGGAGAGGGGGCCGGTGTCGCGCATGGCGTGGCGCACGGCGTTCTCCACGATGGGCTGCACCACGAAGGAGGGGACGAGCAGGTCGTCGACCCCTTCCGTCAGGTGCTCGGTCTCGATGATCCGATCCTCGCCGAAGCGGGCCTTCTCGATGGTGAGGTAGCGGCGGGTCTGCTCGAGCTCCTGCGAGAGCGGGATCATGCCCGACTCGGAGCTCTCGAGCGTGTGGCGGTAGAACAGCGAGAAGTCGCGCAGCAGCGAGCGGGCGCGCATGGGGTCGGTGCGGCACAGCGACGCGATGGTGTTCAGCGTGTTGAAGAGGAAGTGCGGGTTGATCTGCGCCTGCAGCGCCTTGACCTCGGCGCGGGCCGTGAGCTCGGCCTGGGCGTCGAGCTCATAGGACGAGAGCTGGGTCGACAGCAGCATGCCGAGCCCGCGGGCGATGGCCAGCTGCGTGCGGTCCATGTCGCGGTCGTGCGAATAGTAGAGCTTGATCGTGCCAACGGCCTCGTCCTGCACGACGAGTGGGACGATGACGCCGAACGAGTTGCCCGGGATCGCGATGCCGGCGGCGAACCGGCGCGGCTCCTGCATCTCCTGGTCCATGGCGTAGAACGTCTCGGTCCGCTTGGACTTGAGCACCTCACGCGTGGGGCGCGAGTTCTCGTCGCCCGGAGCGTAGGCCACGTTGAAGCTGCCATCGTAGGCGAGCACGCGGTTCGCGTCGGTGATGGCGACGCCGGCCGCGTTCGTCTCGGGAAGAAGGAGCGCGCAGATAGCCTGGGCGTTCTCGGGCGTGAGGCCGCCGCGGAGGTGCTCCAGGGTGTTCGTCGCCACGCGCAGGGTTCGCTCGGTCGCCTGCGAGCGCGTGTCGTCGGGCGTGAGGTTGATCGAGCCGGCGACCACGATGACGGCGGCGGCGAACGTGCCGGCGATGAGGCAGGGCAAGACCTTGGCGAACGCGAGCCCCCAGGCGAGGAGGCAAAGCGAGATGACCCCGCCGACCGCGAGGACCATGTCGGCGCGGTGCGTGGGCGGGTACCCGTTGGGACGAGGCATCGGTTACAGACCTCCCGTGGATCCGGGGTCGGGGACGGACAGCGCGATGCCCGAGAGCGGCGCGTCGGAGGGCTTCTGCGCCGGGCTCAGCGCGGCGCGGCCGCAGACGTCGCCCGTGCGCAGGATGGCCGCCTGCAGGTAACGGTCGTCCCAAATGGCGGACATGACGCCCGGCCAGGTCATCGAGAAGCTCAGGTAGCGCGAGGCGTTCTCGTGGGCGAACTTATCGGCGTCACGGATGCCCCTGACGATGATGCGCAGGTAGGCGAGGCGATCCGGGCCGGCGACGAGGCGGCGCAGCGCGGTGCTGCGCACGCGGGAGCGCACCTGATCGCACAACCACGGCGCCGGGTACGGCATGAGCGACTCCGGGGTGATGGTGCGCAGGTCGCGGCGGGCATTGAGCACCTCGAGCTTGCGGTACTCGTAGAACCAGCGGTACACGTCCTGCATAAAGACGGACGCGTCGGAGGCGGTCTCCTCAGGCGGGCAGAGCCGCACGCACCAGTCGTTGTCGAACCAGCAGTCGAGGCCATGGCTGCGCAGGTTGAGCACGTAGTCGAGGTCGTCGCCGCGGGTGATGTAGGGGTCGAACGGGATGCGCGTGTACGCCTCGGCGTGGATCGCGCAGCAGCCGCCGCACATGTGGTTGGAGCGCGTGACGCGGTTCTTGGCCTTCTGGGCGCGCTCCATGACCTTGTTGAACTGCGGCGCCTTGGTCCAGTAGCGCTCGGTCCAGCTCTTTGTGGGGTTCGCGTAGGGCGAGCCGTCCTCGTCGATGAAGAAGCCCGACTTGGCGAGGATCTTCAGGTCCTGCCGCGTGTAGGCGGAAAGCCCGAACACCGCCTTCGAGAGGAAGTCCGGGTCCTCGGCGACCTCGTCGTCGTACATGAAGACGGCGACGTCGTGGCCGAACACGCACGCGACCGCGAGGCCGAGGTTCTTTATGGCGCCGTAGCCGCGAAGCGAGACGGCCTCCCCCGCCGCCGAGGGCACGACGCGGCCGACGGCGGACATGATGCGCTCGCCCTCCTCGGGCCCGACCACGAGCGGGTTCAAGTCCGGGTGGGAGCGGCAGATGCTGTTCACGCGGGCGCGGGCCGCCTCGCGGCACGACTTCGGCGCCACGACGAGCACGGCGACGCGCAGGACGCCGCGGACCTGCTCGAGGGACGCCAGGCAGCTCTCGAGCTCGGGCAGGGGCTTATCGATGGGGGTGGTGTAGTCGTAGACGCCGCGCTCGCCCAGCTCGCCGGGCTGATTGCCCTCGGCCCAATAAGAAGGTATGACAATGATGGGGTTCACGCGGTCTTGTGCCCAATCTGCGAGCGATGGTCTACAGGCTGGCCAGGCGCTCGGGGCGCTCGGCGCTCAGTGTTAATATACCCCCATATCCAGGCGGGCGGGCACCGCATCCCACCTCGCCCGCTTTTGAATAAGACGACTGCAACAATCGCCCGGGCGCCGCGCTCGCCGGCGGCGGGCTTTGGAGGTATTTATGGGCGTTCGCTCGATGTTGGCATGCGCTGCGGCGGACGTGGCCCACTGGGGCCTCTCTTCCGTCCTTCGCCGCGGCGGCGGGAACATCCCCGGCGTCATCGCGCTGAAACTCGACCCGGGTATCATCGCGGACCTGGCGGCCGGGCTCGACGGTTCCATCATGGTCACCGGCACGAACGGAAAGACGACCACGAACGGCCTCATCGCCGACGGCCTGGCCGCGGCCGGCTTCGACGTGGTGTGCAACCGCGCCGGCAACAACATGCAGACCGGCATCGCCGCCGCCATGGTGGCGGGGCGCCGCGGCGGCGCGACGTCCGGCAAGAAGGCCTCCCGCGGCCGCTTCGGCGCCTTCGAGTGCGACGAGCTCTACACCGTCCGCGTCCTTCCACAGCTCAAGCCCCGCGCGCTCGTGCTGTTGAACCTCTTCCGCGACCAGCTCGATCGCTACGGCGAGATCGACCACACGCAGGAGGTCATCGCCGAGGCGCTGCGCAGGTCGCCGCAGACCACGCTGATCTACAACGCCGACGACCCGCTGTGCGCCGCCGTCGCCGCGCGCGTGGACAACCCGAGCCTCGGCTTCGGCATCGACGAGCCCACGGGCCTCGAGGCCGACCGCGTGAGCGACTCCAGGTTCTGCGCCATGTGCAACGCGCCCCTGGACTATGAGTACGTGCACTACGGGCAGCTCGGCAAGTACCGCTGCCCCAAGTGCGGATGGTCGCGCCCCGAGCTCACATACGCCGCGCGCGACGTCGAGCTCAGGTGCGGCAACCAGGGCGGGTACTCCTGGGACGTCTGCGGGCCAGATGGCTTCCGCCGCCGCGTGAAGACGCGCTACAACGGCCTTTATATGGTCTTCAACGTTACCGCCGTCGCCGCGGCGCTCGAGTTCGCGGGCGCCGGCACGGACGCCCTCGACGAGGTGATCTCGCGCTACGAGCCCGCAGGCGGCCGCATGAAGACCTGGCACGCGCTCGGCCGCGACGTGGTGAGCAACCTGGCGAAGAACCCCGCCGGCTTCGACCGCATGATCAGCGAGGTCCGCGCGGCCGACGGGCGGCTCATGGCCTTCTTCCTCAACGACAACGACGCCGACGGGCACGACATCAGCTGGATCTGGGACGTCGACTTCGAGAAGCTCTGCGAGCTCGACCTCCAGCGGGTCTTCGTCGGCGGCACGCGCCGCAACGACCTGCAGGTACGCCTCAAGTACGCGGGCATAAACGCGCAGCTCATCGATGGCATCGAGGACGCCGTGCGCGGCTGCTTCGGCGCCGACGTGTCCCTTCCGCTGCACTCGGTGGCCAACTACACCGTGTTCCCTCAGGTGACGGCCGACCTCAAGCGCCTCGACGGCACCGAGCGCCCCGAGGGCACGCGCGCCGCGATCGCGCCGAAGGCCCGCGTGAACCTCGGCTGCTACGCCGACGCCGGCATCCGGGCCGAGCAGCTCGGCCGCCCGCTGCGCATCGTCCACCTGTACCCCGACGCGCTCAACCTCTACGGCGACGGCGGCAACATCGCCTCGCTGCGCCAGCGCTGCGAGTGGCGCGGCATCCCCGTGCACGTCGACCGTGTGCTCATGGGCGAGGCGCTCGACCTCTCCGACGCCGACGTCGTGCTTCTGGGCGGGGGCGCGGACCGCGACCAGCTCGCCGTTTGCAAGGAGCTGCTGGCACAGAAGGAGAAGCTCGCCGCCTACGTCGAGTCCGACGGCGCGCTGCTGGCCATCTGCGGCGGCTACCAGCTGCTCGGCCGCTTCTACATGATGGGCGACGAGCGGGTCGAGGGCCTTGCCGTCATCGGCGCCGAGACCCGCAGCGGCGACGGCCGCATGATCCACAACGTGGCCATCGACTCCCCCGTCGCGTCATCGCCCATCGTCGGCTTCGAGAACCACGGCGGCCGCACCTACCTCGACGACGGCGAGAAGCCCCTCGGCACGCCGCTCGTGGCCGGCACCGGCAACAACGAGTTCGACGTCGGCGAGGGCGTGCTGCACAAGGGCGTGGTGGGCACGTATTTCCACGGGCCGATCCTGCCCAAGAACCCGCAGGTCGCAGACTGGCTGATCGCGCATGCGCTGCGCCGCCGGGGCATCGAGACCGAGCTCCCCGCCCTCGACGACTCCTACGAGGACGCGGCCCACGACGTCGCGCTGGCCATCGTCAAACGCGGCTAGGCCGGGCACATAGCCTCGATAAGGGCGCAGGCCCCGCACACCGCGGGCCCGCGCCCTTCTTTGTATACGGAGACGAGGCCGCGCAGCGGCTCGGCGGCCTTCGCTGCCCCGCCGGCGGACCTTACAAAACCGCAACCGGGCCGTAAGGTGATTCGATGGCAGCCAAGGGGCCGCTGAGCGAGCATAGTTCCCGACAAACGTCGATCGAAGCCCGTGGGCGAGGCCCGCGGCACGTGAGGAAGGATCGCCATGGGTAACCACTTCAAGCCCGCCCAGGGGACGACGAGCAAAAGGACGACCGCCGCCCGCCGGGCCCCGCAAGGGACCGTTCTCTCCGTCCAGCACCTCGAGAAGGTCTACGGCAACCGTGGGCGCGGCGGCGCCGGCGCCACGACGCGCGCCCTCGCAGACGTGAGCTTCAACGTCGAGGCCGGCGAGTTCGTCGCCATCATGGGCGCGTCGGGCTCGGGCAAGTCGACCTTGCTCAACTGCGTCTCTACCATCGACTCCGCCACGAGCGGGCACGTCTTTGTCCGCGGCACCGATGTCACGGCAATGCGCAGCGGCGAGCTCGCGCGCTTCCGCCGCGAGCAGCTCGGCTTCATCTTCCAGGACTCGAACCTGCTCGACACGCTCACCGCACGCGAGAACGTGGCGCTGCCGCTCACCATCGCGCGCACGCCGTCCAACGAGACCCTTGTCCGCGTGGACAAGATCGCCCGCCGCCTGGGCATCGAGCAGACGCTCGACAAGTACCCCTACCAGCTCTCGGGCGGCCAGCAGCAGCGCGTTGCCGCGGCGCGCGCCCTCGTGACGAGACCCGCCGTCATCATGGCCGACGAGCCCACCGGCGCGCTCGACTCGAAGAGCGCCCGCGTGCTGCTCGAGTGCCTCGAGCAGATGAACCGAGAGCTCGCCTCGACCATCCTCATGGTCACCCACGACAGCTTCGCCGCAAGCTTCACGGGCCGCGTGCTCTTTATCCGTGACGGCCGCGTGTTCACCGAACTGCGACGCGGCGACGCGAGCCGCCGCGCGTTCTTCGACCGCATCATGGAGGTCGTGGCGATGATGGGAGGCGAGGGTTCCGATGCTCTGTAAGCTCGCCTGGGGCAACGTCCGGCGAGCCGGCCGCGACTACCTCATCTACTTGCTCACGCTCACGCTGGGCGTCACCGTCTTCTACGCGTTCAACACCATCAGCATGCAGGTCGACCTCGTAGGCATCGCGAGCGACGCCGAGGGCGTGGCGACGATGCTCGGAAACATCCTGGGCGGTCTCACCGTTTTCCTCGGCGCGATCATGGGCTTCCTCATGGTCTACGCGAACAACTTCATCATGCGCAGGCGCAATAAGGAATTCGGCCTGTACCAGGTCCTCGGCATGAGCCGAGGTCAGGTGGCGCGCATCATGGCCCTGGAGACCCTCATCGTCTCGCTCGCCGCGCTCGCGATGGGCATCGCCCTGGGCGTGGGCCTCTCGCAGCTCATGGTCTTCTTCACGGCCTCGCTGTTCAAGACGCAGGTCGCGAACTTCCGCTTCATCTTCTCGCCCGAGGCGCTCGGGCTCACCGTCGAGTGCCTCGCCGTGATCTTCGCCGCGACGCTCGTGTTCAACCTGCGCGTCGTGGGCAAGTCCCGCCTGACCGACCTCATGAGCTCGGGTCGGCACAACGAGCAGGTCAAGACGCGCAACCCCTGGCTCTCGGGCGCGGTGTGCGTAATCGGCGGCGCGCTCATCGGCACGGCATACGCCCGCCTCATTCGCGACGGGCTTCCCATCACGGCGACGGGCACCGAGCTCGCGAGCGCGACGACGCAGTTCGGCATCACCACGCTCATGGTGACCGTGGGCACTGTGCTCTTCTTCTTTGGCCTCTCGGGGCTTCCAGATGGCGCGGGGCGTCTACTGGCGCGGGCTCAACGTCTTCACGCTGCGGCAGCTCTCGGCCAAGGTGAACACCGTCTCGTTCTCGATGGCCGTAATCTCGATGATCCTCTTCCTCGCCACCACCTCCGTTACCGCAGGCATGTCGATCGTGAGCGCGATGATGGGCGGGCTCGAGCGCTCGAACCCCGTGGACTTCAGCCAGACCCTCTGGTACAACGGCGCAGAGTCTGACGGGACGTCGGCAGACGGCACCCCCGTGAGCTACACCATGGTCGACGCTCCCCTCGACCTCGCGGCCGAGTACCAGGCCATGGGCATCGACCTTGGCTCGGTGAGCGACTCGACGGTCCAGCTCGACATCTACTATCCCCAGACCAAGCAGGAGCTGCTCGATGCGAATGCGCCCGCCAGTCCCCTGCGCCTCCGCGAGCTTGGCAAGCAGGCGGGGGCCACGTTGCCCGCGGGCCTGGAGAACTCGGACGTGGAGAGCCACGGGCTCTATGTCCTCAGGGAGAGCCAGCACAACGCACTTCTCGCCTACCGCGGCAAGCCCCAGGTAGACCTCGGCAGCGATGGGTACCTCATCAGCTGCGACATGGGCGAGTCCATCTCAAACTACTACGACAAGATCCTGGCGGCAGGGGTTCCCGTGCGCCTGGGCGGCCACGAGCTGCGCCCCGCGGAGAAGTCCGTCGACGTTGCGAACAGCGCGATCGCGGACTCTGCCATGGGCTCGAACCCCGGTACTCTCATCGTACCGGATGAGGTCGTGGACGACGCTGACCTGTACCCCTCGTTCTCGAGCCTGCTCGTCAACTACAAGCGTGGCGTGAGCGTCGAGCAGGGTAACGCCATGCTCTCCAGCCGCACCGGCACCACCAGCAGTGAGGTCAGGGAGGGTGCCTCGGTCCCCGCATTCTGGGGCGCCTCGGTCACGCGCAGCGAGATGTTCTCCCAGATGAACTCCATAAACGGCACCGTGAGCTACCTCGCCATCTACATCGGCTTCGTTCTCGTGATAGCCTGCGCGGCGATCCTCGCGATCCAGCAGCTCTCGAGCGTGTCCGACGCCGGGCGCAGCTACCGCGTGCTCTCCGAGCTCGGCTGCGACATGGGCCAGATCACGCGCTCGGTCCTCGCGCAGCAGGCGGTGTTCTTCCTCTTCCCCCTCGCGGTGGGCGCGGCGCACTCCGTCGTGGCGCTCAAGGTCGTCATCGACCTCGTCAAGACCTTCGGCGGCCTCACGATCAGCGGCATGGTCGGCGTCACCTGCGCGATCTTCCTCGCCGCATACGGCGGCTACTTCCTCGTGACCTTCGCGATGAGCCGCGGCATCGTGCGGGAGGCGATTCGGGCGCGCAAGGGCGAGTAGGCACGCCGCGCGCAATGAGGCACTGCAAATAAGCGCTGCTCAGGGGGGTCGGCCACAGGGCCGACCCCTATTTTCTCGCTTCCCCCTCCGCTGGCCGCGCCTCTCGCTAACCCTCGAGATAGTGCATCTTGTTCGCGGGGAACCCGAGCGTCACGGCAAATCCCTCGCCCTCGGCGGAGTCGACGGAGACCTCCACGCCCATCTTGGTCGCGAGGCGCCACACGAGCCATAGGCCCAGGCCGGTCGAGTGCTTGTGGGAGCGGCCGTTGTCCCCGGTGAACCCCCGGTCGAAGACACGCGGCAGGTCGGCCTCGGCGACGCCGCAGCCGTTGTCCCGCACCGCGAGCTCGACGCGCTCGGCGGCCAGGCCCTCGTCGACGAGGCGGGCGTCGAGCCACACCTGCGGGCCGCCCTCGGCGTCTGCCCTCGCGTAGCGCGCGCTGTTCTGGAGCAGCTGGCCCAGCATGAAGACGAGCCACTTGCTGTCGGTGAAGACCGGAAGCGAGAGCCCCTCGCCCAGGCGCGGCGTCACCTTTGCGCCGATGAGCAGGCTCGCGTTGGCGCGAACGGCGGCGCTGACGATCTCGCGGAGCTCGTACTTCCGCACGAGGAAGTCGCGGTCGAGCGTCTCGGAGCGGGCGTAGAAGAGCGCTTGCTCAATGTAACCCTCGACGCGCGTGAGCTCATCGCCGACGGCGCGCAGGCGGGGCACAAGGGAATCGTAGCCTGGGGCCTCCGAGCCGGCGGCGCCGACCGACGACAGAATCGGGGCCTCCTCCTCGAGGTTCGCGAGCGCGAGGCGCGCCGCCGTGATGGGGCTCTTGGCCTCGTGCACCCAGGTCTCTACGTAGGCGCGGTACTCCTCGACCGCGCGGCGCTGCTCGGCGACCTCGTCGGCGGCCGCCTTGGAAAGATTCACGATGGCATCGGACGCCGCGCGCGCCTCCGCGCCGTGCGGCTCCGCCATGAGCTCGCGAGCGGCGCGGACCGCGTCGGGCGAGTCCTTGAGGGACTCGACCGAGCCCCAGAACTCCCGGTCGCGCCGATAGCCGATTCCGAGCGCTAGGGCGGCCGCGAGCGCCACGAGCGCGAGCACCAGCGCGACGAGGTCAGCTGAAGCGGACGTGACGCACAGCACGAGCGCAAGAAGCCCCTCGAGCACCAAAAGGACCGCGAGCTGCGGCACCCGCGAGCGGATGTAGGCCCCCGGCCTCACGGGCGCACCGCGTAGCCCTGGCCACGATGCGTGACGAGGTAGTCCTTGACACCGATCCTGGCCAGTTGCGATCGCAGGCGGTTAATGTTGACGGTGAGGGTGTTGTCGTCCACGAACGCCTCGGAATCCCACAGCTCACGCATGAGGTCCTCGCGCGAGACGATGGCGGGCGCGCGGCGCATGAGCAGCGCGAGGATGCGGACCTCGTTCTTCGTGAGCTCGACGGAGCCTTCCGCCGCGGAGGCCGTCGACCGCGAGAGATCGAGCGAGATGCCGCCGTGCTCGAGCACCGATCGCGCCGCCCCGCCGCCCGCGCGCCTGAGCAGCGCCGATATGTGCGCCAGGAGCACGCGGGGGCTGTAGGGCTTCGGCACAAAGTCGTCCGCGCCCAGCGTCATGGCCACGACCTCGTCAGCCTCGGTCGTGCGGCTCGTGAGCACGATGATGGGCACATCGGAGCTCGCGCGCAGCTCGCGGCAAACGAGCTGGCCGTCCGTGCCCGGCAAGGTCAGGTCGAGAAGCACGAGGTCCGGAGCGGCGGCAAGGGCGAGCTCCGCGGCGCGCGGAAAATCCTCGCAGGCGCCCGTCTGATACCCTTCGCGCTCGAGCAGGCGAATGAGCTCGGCACGGATAGGCTCGTCGTCCTCTATCACATAGATCTTCGGCACACGTCGCTCCTTCGCGGGTTCATCCCGGATCGGTTCCTTCAGAGGCTCCTCAAGCTTCCATTCTCCCGCATCAGGTGACCCCGATGCCGAGAAAACCGCCCCTCGTCGGTGCCGTCCGCTGTCGAAGCCGCTCTCGGCCCAACTCGTCCGCAGCTCAGCCGCCCTCGAACCAATCGCCCGAAGCGTACAAAGAAGGCCCGCCACCAGAAGGTGACGGGCCTGGAAGAACTAGCTTAGGCAATGATTACGCGTCGGCGTACATAGCCTTGAGCTTGAGGAGGTGCTGATAGCGAGCCATAGCGGCGTCCTCGTTCTCCTTGAAGAGCTCCTTGGCGCGCTCGGGGAAGGCGCGGACGAGACGGCTGTAGCGAGCCTCGTTCATCAGGAAGTCCTGGTAACCGCCCGCCGGCTCCTTGGAGTCGAGCGAGAACTTCTTGCCCTCCGGCGCAGCCGGGTTGAAGCGGAAGAGGTTCCAGTAGCCGCACTCGACGGCCTTCTTCATCTCCTCCTGGCAGTGCATC
>OLXM01000284.1_pt1 | contig 11190 bp, 12 predicted proteins | sample 1673361 | NCBI WGS metagenome assembly OLXM01 (sample SAMEA103958109, study PRJEB25191) | human gut metagenome | biome: human-associated habitat [ENVO:00009003]; feature: intestine environment [ENVO:2100002]; material: feces | place: Germany | collected 2013/2015
TTCATCGGGCCTGCGCGCAACGGGTGATTCATCGGGGGCAAGGGGCGCTTCTATGGGCCCCGAGCCCCCGAAACTATGCCGCTATAGGAGGCGACTTTCGCCCTGGGGAGTCCTTGTTGTTCGGGCCCGGTTCGGTTACGGGCCCTTATTTGTGAAGGCTTCACAACCCTGCGCCCCTGCCGCGCCCCGCTAACCGCACGCGACGAGCTCGGCGTCGCGGATGCTGCCGGCGAGGACGGGCGCCCCCACGCCGTGCGCGCGTAGGGCGACCGCAAAATCGCGCGCCGCGCGCGCCACGCGCGGGTCCTCGGCCTGGTTGACCACGACGACGTCGGGTGCGATGCGGCCGGATGCCGTCTCGGCAGCGATCGCGGCGGCCACGAGCTTGGGCGTCGCGTCCGCGTCGCCCTCACAGCCCGCAAGCTCGCAGAACAGCTCCGGTCGGTGGACGGCCTCGCTCACGGGCCGTCCGAAGCCGCTGCCTCCGAGCACGAGGACGCACCTCTTGCTGCCCGTCGGCACCGCGGGCTCCCAGTCGGCGTGGGCCTTGAGCGGCAGGCGCTTGCTGCCGTCGGCCTCCACGAGCACGTAGTCGGCCGCCTCCGCCAGGGCGGGGATGCCGCAGGCGGGCACGGTAAGCTTGCCTTCCTCGGTGGGGGAGGCGAAGCAGGCGATGGGGCTCGCCGCCGCGTCCCACTCGTCCGGCCCGGAGAGCGCCGGCATGCCCTCGAAGGGCAAGAAGTGCGTCGACGTGGCGAGGGCCACCGTGGCGCCGCCGCAGGCCAGCTCGCGCGCGAGCACGGAGAGCAGCGTCGTCTTTCCGCCGCCGCCGATCACGGAGGTGATACCCCGGGGGATTCCCAATGCATCCTGCAACTTCATTTGCTCACCTAACTAAAAGTAAGAAGCTGTCTGAAAAATTACCCTAAAACGAAGTATTGCCGCAGCTAACCGTTACTGTAAAGCCGATATAACGCACGCAAGAGAATCTGTTAGCATTACCAAAAGATTGTACGACAGCCGAGGAGGCATCCATGTTGGTTTACGTTCGCGGCGCGGGGGATATCGCCACCGGCATCGCGCTGCGCCTGCACCGCTGCGGCATGCAGGTTGTCATGGCGGACTTGGCCGTTCCCACGTCCATCCGCCGCACTGTCTGCTTCAGCGAAGCCATCCGCCTGGGCGAGACCACCGTCGAGGACGTCCGCGGCGTGCTCTGCGCCGACGCGGCCGCCGTGCGCGCAGCCGTGGCTGCCGGCGACGTCGCCGTCGTCGTTGACGCGGAGGCTCGCATGGCGCCCGAGCTCGCGCCCGACGTCCTCGTCGACGCGATCCTCGCAAAGAAGAACCTCGGCACCACGCGCGGCATGGCCCCCGTGGTCATCGGCGTGGGCCCGGGCTTCACCGCGCCGGTGGACGTCGACGCCGCCGTCGAGACCATGCGCGGCCACTACCTGGGGCGCGTTTATTACAAGGGCTCGCCCATCGCCAACACCGCCATCCCCGGCCTCATCGGCGGCTACGCCGGCGAGCGCGTGCTGCGGGCGCCGGCAGACGGCGTCTTTGAGCCCCGCGTGTGCATCGGCGACGAGGTCCACGCGGGCACCGTCTGCGGCGAGGTCGCGGGCAAGGCCATGGTGGCCACCATCGACGGCGTGGTCCGCGGCCTTCTGCAGGCCGGCGTCACCGTGCGCCGCGGCATGAAGTCCGGCGACGTGGACCCGCGCTGTGAGGCCGCGTTCATCCGCACCGTCTCCGACAAGGCGAGCGCCGTCGGCGGCGGCGTGCTCGAGGCCATCCTCCACCTTACCGGCGCGCTCGCCGGCGTGGGCTCCGCACGCGAATGGCAGGCCGTCCCCAAGGTCGTGGCCACGGCCGCCGCCTCCGGGCTCGATCTCTCTGGAATCGAGGAGTTCGCATGAACGACGTAGCAGGGACCATCAACGACCAACAGATCATCTCCGCCGCGCGCGCCGAGCTCGCCGCCGGGCGTCTCGTCGCGCTCGCGAGCCTGCTCGCCACCGCGGGGTCCATGCCGCGCCACGAGGGCGCGCGCATGCTCGCGCTTTCCGACGGCTCCTTCATCGGCACCGTGGGCGGCGGAAACATCGAGTTCATCGCCCAGGCGCGCGAGGGCGAGCTCCTCGCCGCGGCGGCCGCCGGCCAGCCCGCGCCCGCCTCGCTCGAGTGGATGACCCACGCGAAGAACGACATGGCCTGCGGCGGCGACGCCCTTCTTGCCGTGCGCCTCTTGACCGCCGAGGACGAGGGATGGCTCTCGGCCATCGCGGGCGCCGCCGAGTCCGGCGACGCCGCATGGCTCGTCGAGGACTGGTCTGATGCCGCCGCCCCCGCCGCGCGCGTGGTCTTTGAGGACGACGGCTGCGACGTCCCCGTGTGGGACGAGGGCGCCAAGCTCTACCGCGAGCCTGTGGGCGCCGAGCCCGTGTGCTACGTGTTCGGCGGCGGCCACGTGGGCCGCGCGCTCGTGCCGGTGCTCGCGAGCGTCGGCTTCGTCGTGGAGGTCGTCGATGACCGCCCGGGCATCTGCGACCCGGCCGCCTTCCCCGCTGCACGTGGCGTGACCTGCGGCGCGTTTAAAGACCTCGACGACTACACGCACATCACCCCGCGCGATTTCGTCGTCGTGCTCACCCACGGGCACCTGGGCGACGCCATCGTGCTCGAGCACGTCTTGCCCCACCGCCCGGCCTACGTCGGCTGCATCGGCAGTGCCCGCAAGGCCGGCTTCGTGCGCCGCACGCTCGAGGAGCACGGCATCTCCGCCGAGCTCGCCGAGTCGGTGCACCTGCCCATCGGCGACGACATCCTCGCCGTGACCCCGGCCGAGATCGCGGTCTCCATCGCGGCGCAGATGATCCGTTGCCGCGCCGAGCTGCGCCCGCACCGCCCCCACAGCAAATAGCGGGGGGAGGGCGCGACCCTTGTCGGGCTGCGTGGCGGGGGGCAGAGCGCCCTTCTTGCCAGGGAATCGACGGGTGAGCGCGGCGCTTCTCGCCCTCATAGGAAGGAAAGACAAATGATCGACAGAAGGCAGTTCCTCGGCGGCTCCGCGGCCGTCATCTGCGGCCTGGGCCTCGCGGCCTGCGGCGGCAACGCGGCGTCCGACGACTCCGCCCAGAAGGGCTCCGGCGACGACGCCCAGAGGGCCAAGCTCATCGTCTTTGCCGCGGCGTCGATGACCGAGTCGCTGACCAAGGCGGGCGACGAGTTCATGGCCGAGAACCAGGGCTATGAGCTCTCGTTCAACTACGACTCCTCGGGCACGCTCAAGACCCAGATCCAGGAGGGCGCCGACTGCGACGTCTTCATCTCCGCGGGCCAGAAGCAGATGAACGCGCTCGACGCCGAGGCCGAGAAGGGCAACGACGAGGGCCTCGACTTCGTCGACCACGCCACCCGCTTCGACATCCTCGAGAACAAGGTCACCCTCGTCGTCCCCGAGGGCAACCCCAAGAAGATCATTGACTTCAACGACCTGGCCGAGCGCCTCAAGTCCGGCGAGATCCTGCTGAGCATGGGCAACTCCGACGTGCCCGTGGGCCAGTACACCCAGAAGATCCTGGCCTACTACGAGCTCGACGAGGAGGCGCTGGCCAAGGCCGGCTGCATCACCTACGGCACGAACGTCAAGGAGGTCACGACGCAGGTCTGCGAGGCCGCCGTGGACTGCGGCGTCATCTACCGCACGGACGCCGTCTCGGCCGGCCTTGCGGTGGTGGACGCGGCCACCAAGGACATGTGCGGGGAGGTCGTCTACCCGGCCGCCGTGGTCAAGGGCTCCAAGCACGAGCAGGCCGCCGGCCGCTACCTCGAGTTCCTCAGGGGCTCGGCGGCAAGCGCCTGCTTCGAGGAGGTCGGCTTCAAGCCGCTGGCGAGCGCCTAGCGCGCCGCCTTGTCTGGGAGGACTCGCACGTGGACTGGTTCCCGCTCATAAACTCGCTGCGCATCGCGGCCGTCTCCACGGTCGTGGTGTTCTTCGTGGGCGTGGGCGCCGCCCAGCTCATCGCCCGGCTGCCGCGCTACGCCAAGGCCCTCATCGACGTCGTCCTCACGCTGCCGCTCGTGCTGCCGCCCACCGTCGTGGGATACCTGCTGCTGCTTGTGCTGGGGCCCCGGCGCGTCATGGGCGCGTGGGCGCTCCAGGCGTTTGGCGTCCGCCTCACGATGACGTGGTACAGCGCGATCTTCGCCTGCGTGGTCGTGGCGTTCCCGCTCATGTACCGCACGGCCCGCGGCGCGTTCGAGGCCTATGACAAGACGCTCACGCACGCGGCGCTCACGCTGGGCAGGAGCCGCACCTGGGCCTTCTGGTGCGTGCAGATGCCGTGCTGCGCGCAGGGCGTCCTCGCCGGGGCGGTCCTCGCGTTCGCCCGCGCGCTTGGCGAGTACGGCGCCACGGCCATGATCTGCGGCTACACGCCCGGCCAGACGGCCACGGTCTCCACGACGGTCTACCAGCTGTGGCGTACCGGCGACGACGCGCTGGCCCTCAAGTGGGTGCTCGTGAACGTGGCCATCTCGGCCGTGGTGCTGCTCGCCATGAACTGGCTCGAGGGGCGCGCCCGCACGCGGGGAGGCCGCGCATGAGCCTGTCGGTTGACATCCGCAAGCGGCTTGGGGACTTCTCGCTTGACGTCTCGTTCAAGGCCGAGAACCCCGCCGAGACGCTCGCGCTTCTCGGCGCCTCGGGCTGCGGCAAGAGCATGGCGCTCAAGTGCGTCGCCGGCGTGGAGCGCCCCGACGAGGGTCGCATCGTGCTGAACGGGCGGGTGCTGTATGACTCGGCCGCCCGTGTCAACGTGCCCGCGCAGCGCAGGCACGTGGGCTACCTGTTCCAGAGCTACGCGCTGTTTCCCACGATGACCGTGCTCGACAACGTGCTCGTGGGGGCCCGCGGCGCCACGCGCGCCGAGCGCCTGGCCATGGCCGCCCGGCAGATCCGTGCCTTCAGGCTCGAGGGGCTCGAGGGTCGCCGCCCCGCCGAGCTCTCCGGCGGCCAGCAGCAGCGCTGCGCCCTTGCCCGCATCATGGCGAGCGAGCCCGAGCTGCTGCTGCTCGACGAGCCGTTCAGCGCGCTCGACGGCTACCTGCGCTGGCAGCTCGAGCTGGAGCTCGCCGACACCCTGCGGGCGTTCCCGGGGGGCGTGGTGTTCGTGACGCACAGCCGCGACGAGGTCTACCGCATGTGCGACCGCGTCTGCGTGCTCACGGACGGCAGGGGCGGCCGCACCGTCCCCACGAGCGAGCTGTTCGACGCGCCCGTCACGCTCGCCGAGGCCCTCATCAGCGGCTGCAAGAACGTGAGTCCCGCCGTGCCCGTGGGCTCCGAGACGCTCGACTGCGCGGACTGGGGCGTGCGCCTTGCCTGCGGACGTGCCGTGGCGGGCTGCGCCCACGCGGGCATCCGCGCGCACTTCCTGCGCATCGTGGAGGCCGACGGCCGCCCCGTGGACACGATCGGGGACGTCGCCACCGGCTTTGGCTCGGCGCGCGGGCAGGGCGAGCAGTGCGCGGCCAGCCGCTCGCGCGTCGTTGCCCGCTCACGTGCCGAGAACCGCATCCCGTGCACCGTGGCGCGCGTCATCGACAACGTGTTCTCGACCATCGTCATGTGCGCCACTCCCGGTGGCGCCTGCCTGCGCGTGGAGCTCGGGAAGGACGCCTGGGCCGCGCTCGGCTGCCCCGCGCGCGTCACGCTCCAGGTTGCGCCGTCAGACGTCATGCCGCTCGTGGACTAGGGGGAGGAACATCGTGCGAGACACCCTTGGAAGAGACATCTCCTACCTGCGCCTGTCCGTGACCGACAAGTGCAACTGCCGCTGCGTGTACTGCATGCCGGCCGCCGGCGTGCCCGCGCGCGCACACCGCGACCTGCTCACGTTCGAGGAGCTCACCGACATCGTGGCCGCCGCGGCCACGCTTGGCGTGCGCAAGGTGCGCGTCACGGGCGGCGAGCCGCTCGCGCGCCGCGGCGTCGTGGACCTCGTGCGTATGCTGTCCGAGGTGCCCGGCATCGACGAGGTGGACATGACCACGAACGCCACCATGCTCGCGCCCGTGGCCGCCGACCTGCGTGCCGCCGGCCTCACGCGCCTCAACGTGAGCCTGGACACCCTGCGCCCCGAGCGCTATCGCGCCATCACGCGCACGGGAGAGCTTGCCGACGCCCTTGCCGGCCTTCGCGCCGCGCGCGAGGCGGGCTTCACGAACACCAAGATAAACTGCGTGCTCATGGGCGGCGTGAACGACGACGAGATCGCCGACTTCGTGGACATCGCCCGCCGCGAGCCCATAGAGGTGCGCTTCATCGAGCTCATGCCCATGGGGGAGTGCGCCCGCTGGCCGCGCGAGCGCTTCGTCGCCGGCGAGGAGGTGCTCGGACGCGTGCCCGAGCTTGTCCGCATGGGTGCCGGAGGGGTCGCCGAGCTCTACGCGGCCCCCGGGTTTGCGGGGCGCGTGGGGCTCATCCGCGCCGTGAGCCACAAGTTCTGCTCGGGCTGCGACCGCATACGCGTCACGGCGGACGGCCGGCTCAAGCCCTGCCTGCACTCCGCGGCCGAGGTGAGCCTGCGCGGCCTTGCCGGCCCCGCGCTCGCGGAGGCGATCCGCGCGGGCATCGCGGCAAAGCCAGCGCACCACAACCTGGCGCCCGGCGTGCGTGCAAGCGACACGCCGCGGGACATGTTCGAGATAGGGGGATAGCGTGGAGCAGCAAGACATTCTCGGCACGCAAGGGGGCGGGGTCGCGGGCGCGCCCGGACGCGAGGTGATGCGACCCGCCACGTCCGCGTCCATCCGCGACGCGGAGCTCACGCACGTGAACGAGCAGGGCCGCGCGCGCATGGTGGACGTGGGCGCCAAGCCCGTGACCGCCCGCGTGGCCCGCGCGGCGGGCAAGGTGCTCATGGCGCCCTCGACGCTCGAGCTCGTGCGCAGCGGCGGCACCCGCAAGGGAGACGTCCTCGCCGTGGCGCAGGTGGCCGGCATCATGGCGGCCAAGCGCACCTGGGAGCTCGTGCCGATGTGCCACCAGGTGCCGCTCTCGGGCGTGGACATCGGCTTTGCCTATGAGGCCGACGGCATCGCCATCGAGGCCACGGCCCGCTGCAAGGGTGAGACGGGCGTGGAGATGGAGGCGCTCACCGCGGTGTCGGTGGCGGCGCTCACCATCTATGACATGTGCAAGTCGCACCAGCGTGACATGGTCATCGAGCGCGTGCGGCTCATGGAGAAGGACGGTGGCCGCTCGGGCCACTTCGTGAGGGAGGACTAGCGTGGAGCAGTTTGGGAGCGCGCCGGACGCGATCGCGGGCGCGGCATCGCGCGAGGCGAGCGTCATCGCCGTGTGCGTGAGCGAGCGCAAGGGCACCAGAAAGCACCCCGTGGAGGCCATCGAGCTTTTGGTGGGCACGGGCGTGGCCGGAGACGCCCACGCGGGCGCCTGGCACCGCCAGGTGAGCCTGCTGCCCAACGAGGCGGTGGACGAGCTGCGCGGCGCCCTGCCCAGCCTGGCGCCGGGTGACTTCGCCGAGAACATCCTCACGCGCGGGCTCGACCTCAAGTCGCTGCCCGTGGGCACCACGCTCGCGGCCGGCACGGCGCTTCTCGCCGTGACGCAGATTGGCAAGAAGTGCCACAACGACTGCGAGATCCGCCGCCTCACCGGCAAGTGCGCCATGCCCAGCGAGGGCATATTCGCCGTGGTCATCCGCGATGGCGTCGTGCGCGCGGGGGATGCGGTGCGCGTGGTGGAGGTGAGCGAGCGATGAGGGAGCTTGCGGTCCAGGACGCCGTGGGGCACGTGCTGTGCCACGACATGACTCAGATCATCCCCGGCAAGTTCAAGGGCGCGCGGTTCCGCAAGGGCCACGTCGTGACCCCCGAGGACGTGGACGTGCTGCTCTCCATGGGCAAGCGCAGCGTCTACGTGTGGGAGATGCAGCCGGGGATGCTGCACGAGAACGATGCGGCACTGCGCCTGTGTGCGCTCGCCGAGGGGCCGGGCTGCACGCACAAGCCCGACATCAAGGAGGGAAAGATCGAGCTCACGGCAGCGTATGACGGCTGCTTCACCGTACGCTCCGAGGCGCTTCTCGCCGTGAACCGCGTGCCGCAGGTCATGGTGGCCACGCGCAAGGGGAACACGGCCGTGCGTGCGGGCGACAAGCTCGCGGGCATGCGCGTGATCCCGCTTGTCATCGACGAGGCCACGCTCGATGAGGCCGACGCCGCCGCGGCCGCCGCCCCCGGCTCCGGCCCGCTGTGCGAGGTCGTGCCGTTTTGCCTGCGTCGCGTGGGCATCGTCACCACGGGCAGCGAGGTGGCGGGCGGCCTTGTCGAGGACTCGTTCACGCCGGTGGTCCAGGCAAAGCTCGCGGCCTTTGGCATCGAGATGGTGGCCCACGAGCTGCCCGGCGACGACATGGAAGACATCGTGGCCGCCATCGGTCGCGTGCGCGAGGCGGGCGTTGACCTCGTGGTGTGCACGGGAGGCATGTCCGTGGACCCGGACGACAACACCCCCGGCGCCATCCAGCGAAGCGGCGCCGAGATGGTGACCTACGGCGCGCCGGTGCTGCCCGGCGCCATGCTGTTCGTGGGCTACTATGCAGATGGCACCCCCGTGCTGGGCCTTCCGGGCTGCGTCATGTTCGCCAAGGCCACGATCTTGGACCTCGTGCTGCCGAGAATCGCCGCGGGCATCCGCCTCACGCGCGGCGACATCGTGGCGTACGGCGAGGGCGGGCTGTGCCTGGGATGCGAGGAGTGCCACTACCCGATCTGTCCGTTTGGCAAGTAACGCGAGCTTGGAGGACCCATGGGACACCATCACGAGCAGAGCGGCGCGCTCGGCGGCGCGGCCGGCGTGCAGGCATACACGGCGGCCGTCATCACGGTGAGCGACCGCTGCTCGGCCGGCCGGCGCGATGACGCCACGGGCCCGGCCGTGGCCGAGCTTCTCGCGCGCGAGGGATTCGAGGTCTGCTCGACCGCGATCGTGGCAGACGACGTCGACGCGATTGGCGCGGCCATCCAAGACGCTGCTGCCGCCGACGTGGCCCTGTGCGTCACGGCCGGCGGCACGGGCCTCTCGCCGCGCGACGTCACGCCTGAGGCCACCGAGGCCGTCTGCGAGCGCATGGTTCCCGGCCTCGGTGAGCTCATGCGCGCCTCCTCGGCCGCCATCACCTCTCACGCGTGGGTCTCTCGCGCCACGGCCGGCACGCTGGGGCGCACGCTCGTGGTGAACGTGCCGGGAAGCCCCAAGGGCGCCACGGAGAACCTCGAGGCGGTCCTTGGCCCCGTGCGCCACGGCCTCAAGATGCTTCGCGCCGATGCCCCGCAGGACTGCGCAGCCGAGCGTCGCGGGTGCGAGCTCTCGCAGGCGGCGGCGTCCCTCTCGCGCAAGCCCTGCGTGCTGTTCGACTTCGACGGAACGCTCGCCGACACCAAGCCCCACATCGTGGCCACGGCCACCGAGGTCCTGCGCGGCTTTGGCCTCACGGACGATGAGATCGGCGACGCGGGCCGGCTCGTGGGGCCGCCCTTCCCGGCGGCCTTCTCGCTCGTCTACGGCCTGTCCGAGGAGGACGCCGCCGAGGTCACGCGCCGCTACCGCGCCATCTACGGCAACCTCGGCCCGGAGGCCTTTCCGCTGTTCGACGGCGTCCGCGAGCTGCTCTGCGACCTGCACGAGGCCGGCAGGAGGCTCGCGATCACCTCGTCCAAGAACGGGCGGCTTGTGCGCAAGGCCCTGGCCGAGACGGGCATAGGCGCTCTGTTCGACGCCGTCGTGGCCGCCCATGACCCCAAGCACGTGGGCAAGGAGCACCTCGTGGCCTCCTCGCTTGAGGCGCTTGGCTGCCAGGCGGCCGACGCCGTCATGGTGGGGGACCGCTTCTACGACATCGAGGGCGCGCGCGCCAACGGCGTGGCGAGCCTGGGCGTCTACCTGGGTAACACGGCCAAGCCCGGCGAGCTCGAGCATGCCGGCGCCACCGCCTGCGTGAGCTCCGTGGCCGACATGCGCCGCGCGCTGCTCGGCTGACGGCGACCCGCTCATTGGATTTCTCGCCCTCGCGCGGGGCCACACTGGGTACAAGAAGGGCAACGGCTGCGCGCTGCGGCGCGCCAAGGAGAGGAGCACACCATGGCAGACATCGCTAACGGCATCGCGGAGGCCGCCCGCACCGCGTTTCTCGCGGGCGTGGGCGCCGTCGCCTTTGGTGCCGAGAAGACCACCGAGTTCGTGGACACGCTCGTCAAGAAGGGCGAGCTCACGGTCGATCAGGGCAAGGACCTCAACCGCGAGCTCACGCAGAAGGCCAAGGACACCGTGAACGAGGCGCAGGACACGGTGCTGCGCGCCCGCCTCGCCACCATGTCGCCCGCCGAGCGCGAAGCCTTCGCGGACCGCGCGCGCCAGATCGCGAGCGACATGAACGCCAAGGCGAGCGAGGACGCCGGAGCCACCGTTGACGTCGAGGTCGAGGCCGAGGACGGCGACGCCGAGGCCGCGGAGTAGCCCACTTGGCGGCGAGAGCAGACAACACCGAGCAGCAGGCCACCCCTGGTACCAAGCCGGGGGTGGCCCTCCATGCCGACCCCTCGAGCCCCGAGGCGCAAGACGCCATGTGGGAGGCGGCGCTCGCCGGCGTGGAGGGCGAGCTCGACGAGGACGACTCGGTGACGATCGGCCTTCTGCGCGGGGCACGCCGCAACGACGCGAGCCGCTACGGCGTCTCGGCCAAGCGCCGGCACGCGCGCATCCTGCAGATCTTTGGCATCGTGCGCAAGTACGACGTCTTCGGCGGCATCACGCCGGTGAAGTTTCGCCGCATGCTCGAGGAGCTTGGCCCCACGTTCGTGAAGGCGGGCCAGATCCTGTCCATGCGCTCGGAGATCCTGCCCGAGCGCTTCTGCTCCGAGCTCACGAAGCTGCGCAGCGACGTGGACCCCATGCCCTACGAGACCGTCATCGCCGTGCTCGAGCAGGAGTATGGCGGGCAGTTCGGCGAGCTGTTTGACGCCATCGGCGAGCACCCGCTGGGGTCTGCCTCCGTGGCGCAGGTGCATCGCGCGCGTCTCGCCACCGGCGAGGACGTGGCCGTGAAGGTGCAGCGCCCGCACGTCCAGGAGGTCATGGCCCAAGACATCGACATCATG
>OLXM01000290.1_pt1 | contig 11080 bp, 9 predicted proteins | sample 1673361 | NCBI WGS metagenome assembly OLXM01 (sample SAMEA103958109, study PRJEB25191) | human gut metagenome | biome: human-associated habitat [ENVO:00009003]; feature: intestine environment [ENVO:2100002]; material: feces | place: Germany | collected 2013/2015
CACCACGCCCTCGTCGGTGATCTGAAGATTGCTATTCTTCTTAGCGGCCTCTTCGCCCTTCTTGACCTTTTTCTTCTTCTCGGTGTTGGGGTAGACCTTCTTGAGATCCTTGAGTACGACCTTTGCCATGATGATATGACCGTGGCTGCTCTGCCTCCGCATGGAACAGCCTCGTGCGGCTTCGCGCACGTTACGGCAGGTCTCCACACTGCCGCACCGCCGGTCAGGGCGGGTATTCCTCCTTTTCTTTTGCCGGAACGGGGCATAAAGTGGAGTGCCGCGCCCCGGTGGGAATGGATAAAGTATACCTGAAAACGATACCGAATGCAAGCGATTTTGTGGAAACTGCAAAAGAAAAACGGCCCGGCACTGATTTTCCGTTTTTGCTTGCCAAATGTGGCGGCAGGTAGTATACTGTTCACATATCATCTCAGCGCTTCGCGTACAATGACACGGAGCGCGGCAGGGGGGAAGTCATGTATACCATTCAAGACCTGTTTGACCTGAACCACACGCTGGCGGGGGACTATCTCGCCCGTTTCACCTATCCCTGGGAGGCGCTGGCCGGCATCTCCGACCTGATCCTGTCCCTCGGCCCGGCGCTGGGCGCGGACTACGAAAGCCCCGCCCCGGACGTGTGGGTACATAAGACCGCCAAGGTCGCGCCCACGGCCTATTTGGGCGGGCCGTGCATCATCGGCCCGGACACGGAGGTGCGCCACGGCGCGTTCATCCGGGGCAGCGCCCTGGTGGGCGCGGGCTGTGTGGTGGGCAACTCCGTGGAGCTGAAGAACGTCATCCTCTTTGACGGCGTGCAGACGCCCCATTATAACTACGTGGGCGACAGCATCCTGGGCTACAAGTCCCACATGGGCGCGGGTTCGATCACCTCCAACGTCAAGTCCGACAAGACCCACGTGGTCTGCGTCTGCGGCGGAGAGCGCATGGACACGGGCCGGAAGAAGGTAGGCGCGATGCTGGGCGACCACGTGGAGATCGGCTGCAACAGCGTGCTGAACCCCGGCGCGGTCATTGGGCGGAACACCCACGTCTATCCCCTCAGCGCCGTCCGGGGCACAGTGGCGGCGGACAGTATTTTCAAAGCGCCGGGGAACGTTGTGCCCCAGCAGCAATAAGGAGACAGTAACATGGGCAGATATTTCGGAACAGACGGCTTCCGCGGGGAGGCCAACGTAACGCTGACGGCGGACCACGCCTATCAGGTGGGCCGCTTCTTGGGCTGGTACTGCGGCGAAACGAAGCGCCGCGCCGGGGACGAGAGCCCCGTCCGCGTGGTCATCGGCAAGGATACCCGCCGCAGCAGCTATATGTTTGAGTACGCGCTGGCCTCCGGGCTGGTGGCCTCCGGCGCGGACGCTTACCTGCTCCACGTCACCACCACGCCGTCCGTCTCCTACGTGACCCGGACGGAGGGGTTCGACTGCGGCATCATGATCTCCGCCAGCCACAACCCGTTCTACGACAACGGCATCAAGCTCATCGACCGCGCCGGCGAGAAGATGGACGAGGACACCATCGCCCTCATCGAGGACTATCTGGACGGCCAGCTGGAGCTGTTCGGCCAAAAATGGGCGGCGCTGCCCCTGGCCCGGCGGGAGCACATTGGCCGCACGGTGGATCACGCAGCGGGCCGCAACCGCTACGTGGGCTACCTCATCTCCCTGGGGATGTTCTCCTTCAAGGGTAAGAAGGTAGGTTTGGACTGCGCCAACGGCAGCGCATGGATGATCGCCAAGAGCGTGTTTGACGCCCTGGGCGCGACCACCTATGTCATGGGCGACCAGCCCGACGGTTTCAATATCAACAACGGCGTGGGCTCGACCCACATCGATGCGCTGCGTCAGTTCGTGGTGGAAAAGGGGCTGGACGTGGGCTTTGCCTACGACGGCGATGCCGACCGCTGTTTGGCGGTGGACGAGCGGGGGAATATTATCACCGGCGACCATATCCTCTACGTCTGCGGCAAGCACATGAAGGACAGCGGTGAGCTGCCCGGCAATACCGTAGTCACCACGGTCATGTCCAACTTCGGCCTGTATCGGGCCTTCGACCGGGACGGCATCCGCTATGCCAAGACCGCCGTGGGCGACAAGTACGTGTATGAGTACATGAGCAAGAACGGCTGCGCCCTGGGCGGTGAGCAGTCGGGCCATATCATCTTTTCCAAGCACGCCACCACCGGCGACGGCGTCCTCACCAGCCTGAAGCTGATGGAGGTGATGCTGGAGCGGAAGCTACCCTTGAGCAAGTTGACGGAGGGGCTGACCATCTATCCCCAGGTGCTGGAGAACGTCCGGGTGAAGGATAAGCTGGCGGCCCGGCAGGACGCGGACGTGCAGAAGGCGGTGGAGGCCGTGGCCAACAAGCTGGGCGACACGGGCCGCATTCTGGTGCGCGAATCCGGCACAGAGCCGCTGCTCCGCGTCATGGTGGAAGCCCCGGAGGACGACACCTGCCGCGCCTGCGTGGACGAGGTCGTGGCTGTGATCCGCGCCAAAGGCCACGCGGTATAAGCGCAAATAAGGGAACGCCGGAATGCGTTCCCTTATTTTTTGTTGACAACCGCCAATGATACCTATATTATAAAGAATATTCATCGGGGAGGAGGCGCTTGCCATGGAACGTATCACCAGCCGCAAAAATCCGCTGCTGGAGCATATCCGCCGCCTGGACAGCGGCCCGTACCGCCGCCAAAGCGGCGCGTTTTTGTGCGACAGTCCCAAGCTGGTGGACGAGGCGCTGCGCCACGGCGTGACCGTCACCTGCGTGGTGGTGTCCGACGGTGTGGCCCTGCCGGAGCATTTGCCGGAGGGCGTGCGGTGCGTCTCCGTCCCCGCCGATGTGATGGCCTCCCTCTCGCCCCAGCGCACGCCCCAGGGGATGCTGGCGGTGTGCGCCCTGCCGGACACCGCGCCGCCCGCCGCCCTCGCGCCGGGACGCTACATCGTCCTGGACGGCGTGCAAGACCCCGGCAACGTGGGCACGGTGCTGCGAACGGCGGACGCCTTCGGCTGCACCGCCGCGCTGCTGCTCCCCGGCTGCGCCGACCTGTATAGCCTGAAAACGCTGCGGGCCTCCATGGGCGCGGTGTTCCGCCTGCCGGCCTACACTGTGGACGCGGACGCGCTCCGCGCTCTGCTGACGGCGGCGAACCTGCCGCTGTACGGCGCGGCCCTGCGCCACGACACGGTGGACGTCCGCCGCCGCGACCTGCGGCGCTGCGCCATCGCCGTGGGCAGCGAGGGCCGGGGGCTGAGCGACACGGTGCTCGCCCTCTGCGACGAGACGCTGCGTATCCCCATGGCCGACCACTGCGAATCGCTGAACGCCGCCGCTGCCGCCGCCGTGCTGCTGTGGGAGGCGTACCGTGCCGAGGAGGGGATGTAAATGGCCGCGCTGAAATACTGGGTGTGGCTGGCCGCCCTGCCGGGGGTGGGAAGCCGCGTCAAGCTCCGGCTGCTGGAGCATTTTTCCTCGCCGGAGGAGATATACTACGCCCAGCCGGAGGAGCTGCTGCTCACCGGCGCGGTGGATAAGCTCCAGGCCAAGCTGCTGGCGGACAAGTCCCTGACCCGTGCCGAGGACGTGCTGGCTGCCTGTGCCAAGGCAGGCCAGTTCATCGTCACCATGGACGACACCACCTACCCCGCCCGCCTGCGGGACATCTTCGACCCGCCTCTGCTGCTGTACGGCAAGGGCTCTATGCCCATCTTCGATGACGAGGCCGCCATCGCCGTGGTGGGCACGCGGAAATGCACCGCCTACGGGCTGGATGTGGCCTCTCAGCTGGGTTACGAGCTGGCAAAGCAGGGGGCGCTGGTGCTGTCCGGCATGGCCAAGGGCATCGACACCGCCGCCATGAAGGGAGCGCTCCGCGCCGGCGGCTTCACCGCCGCCGTGCTGGGCGGCGGCGTAGACGTGATCTACCCCGCCGAGAACCGGCGGCTCTACGAGGACGTGGCCGCCACCGGCGTGCTGCTTTCCGAATACCCGCCGGGCACAGAGCCCATCGCGTCCCACTTTCCCGTCCGCAACCGCATCCTCAGCGGCCTGAGCTTGGCCGCCGTGGTGGTGGAAGCCCCGGAGCGCAGCGGCGCGCTGATCACCGCGTCCACGGCGCTGGAGCAGGGCCGCGAGGTGTTCGCCGTCCCCGGCCCGATCAACGCCCCCGACAGCAAGGGCTGCAACGCCCTCATCCGGGACGGCGCGGGCCTGGTGTCCGAGGCGTGGGACATCCTCGGCTTTTACGAGGGCCGCTTTCCCCACAAGCTGCGCCGCCTCCGGGCCGCGCTGCCCGACCTGCCCAAGGGCACGGACACGGCGGAAACGACCAACGATGCGCCCGCTGTGAAGAAGCAGAAAACGCCGGCCCTGCCGGTGCTGGACGTGTCCCGCGGGCCTGGCGGCCTGACGGACGACCAGCTATCGCTGCTGCGGGTGCTGCCGACGGACGCGGCACTGCTGGCCGACGACGCGGCGCTGCAAACCGATATACCCATTCGCCGGGTGCTCTCCGCACTGACCATGCTGGAGATCGACGGCTACGTCCGCCGTCAGGGCGCAGGCAGCTTCCTGCGCACGGTGGAACTCAAGGAGGAATAGTACACACATGGCAACGAAGAAGAATTTAGTCATCGTCGAGTCCCCGGCCAAGGCCAAGACCATCGGCAAGTACTTAGGGCCGGATTATGTGGTCAAGGCCAGCATGGGCCACCTCCGCGACCTGCCCAAGAGCACGCTGGGCGTGGACGTGGACGGCGATTTTACCCCCAATTACCGCCCCATCAAGGGCAAAGAGGACATCATCAACGACCTGAAGACCGCCGCCGAAAAGAGCAAGGCCGTCTTCCTGGCCACCGACCCGGACCGCGAGGGCGAGGCCATCAGCTGGCATCTGCAGCACCTGCTGGATCTGCCGGATGACAAGGCCCGCCGTGTCACGTTCAACGAGATCACCAAAAAGGTGGTCACGGACAGCATCCAGCACCCCCGGGCCATTGACCAGAACTTGGTGGATGCCCAGCAGGCCCGCCGCGTGCTGGACCGTATCGTGGGCTACCAGCTCTCCCCTCTGCTGTGGAAGAAGATCCGCCGCGGCCTGTCCGCGGGCCGTGTCCAGTCCGTGGCCATCCGCCTGGTGGCCCAGCGGGAGCAGGAGATCGCCGACTTCGTGCCCCAGGAGTACTGGACGCTGGACGCCGCCCTGAAAAATAAGGACGGCGCGCCCTTCACCGCCCGCTACTACGGCGTGGACGGCAAGAAGTACGAGCCCAAGGACGAGGCCGACACCCAGCGCATCGTATCCGAGCTGCAAAAGGAGCGCTTCTCCGTCAAGACCGTCAAGCGTGCGGACAAGCAGCGCAGCCCCACGCCGCCCTTTACCACCTCCAGCTTACAGCAGGAGGCTTCCCGCAAGCTGAACATGACGCCCCGCCGCACCATGGCCATCGCCCAGCAGCTCTATGAAGGCGTGGACATCACCGGCGAGGGCACGGTGGGCCTCATCACCTATATGCGTACCGACTCCCTGCGTATCTCCGACGAGGCCCAGGCCCAGGCCAAGGAGCTGATCTGCTCCCGCTACGGCGCGGCCTACTACCCCGCCGCACCCCGCAAATACAAGACAAAGGCCGGGGCGCAGGATGCCCACGAGGCCATCCGCCCCTCCGACCCGTCCCTGACGCCGGAGCAGGTGAAGTCCGACCTGACGCCGGAGCAGTACCGCCTGTACCGCCTGATCTGGAGCCGCTTCCTGGCCAGTCAGATGGCCAACGCCGTCTACGACAGCATCTCCGTGGAGATCGCCGCCGGGGCCCACGCCCTGCGCTGCTCCGCCAGCAACCTGAAGTTCGCCGGCTACACCGCCGTGTACGAGGAGAGCCGCGACGACGATAAGGAGGAGAAGGAGTCGCCCCTGCCGCCGCTGAACGAGGGGGAGGCCGTGACGCTGACGGGCTTCACACCCGCCCAGCACTTCACCCAGCCCCCCGCCCGCTACACCGACGCCACCCTCATCCGCACCATGGAGGAGAACGGCATTGGCCGCCCCTCCACCTACGCGCCCACCGTTTCCACCATTTTGGATCGTGAGTACGTCATCAAGGAGGGCAAGTACCTGCGCCTGACGCCCCTGGGCGGCGTGGTCAACGACCTGATGTGCCAGCGTTTCCCCGACATCGTGGATGTAAAGTTCACCGCCCGCATGGAGCAGAAGCTGGACGACGTGGAGGCCGGCGATGTGAAGTGGAAGGACTTGATCCGCCAGTTCTACGTGCCGTTCCATCAGAACCTGGAGCAGGTGGAGAAGGACATGGAGGGCGTATACCTGAAAGTGCCCGACGAGGTCACGGAGGAGAAGTGCGACCTGTGCGGACGCAATATGGTCATCAAGTCGGGCCGCTTTGGCCGCTTCCTGGCCTGCCCCGGCTACCCGGAGTGCAAGTTCACCAAGCCTTTGGTGGTGGAGATGCCGGGCCGCTGCCCCAAGTGCGGCGGACGCATCCTGAAGAAGACCAGCCGCAACGGCTATACCTACTACGGCTGCGACAAGTTCCCCGCCTGCGACTTCATGACCTGGGACGTGCCTGTGAAGGACGACTGCCCCGTGTGCGGCAAGACCATGTTCAAGAAGGCGGGCCGCGGCTTCAACAAGCCCTTCTGCGCCAACCCGGAGTGCGCCAACTTCCTGCCGGAGGATCAGCGGGGCTACCGCCGCCGCAAGCCTGCCGAGGGCGAAGCGGCGGAATCCGGCGCTGCCGAGGGCGCTGCCGCCCCGGCGGAGGAGAAGAAGCCCGCCGCTAAAAAGACGGCGGCTAAAAAGACGACAGTGAAGAAGCCTGCGGCGAAGAAGACGGCGGCCAAAAAGCCCGCCGTGCGTAAAGCCGCCAAGAAATCGGAGGAAGCATGAACCAAGTCACTGTGATCGGCGCGGGCCTGGCCGGCGCGGAATGCGCCTGGCAGCTGGCCCGGCGGGGCATCCCCGTGGTGCTGCGGGAGATGAAGCCGGAAAAGACCACCCCGGCCCACGTCACCCCCTATTTCGCGGAGCTGTGCTGCTCCAATTCTTTGCGTGGCGCGGGGCTGGAAAACGCCGTGGGCCTTTTGAAGGAGGAGCTGCGGCGGCTGGACAGTCTGATCCTCCGCTGCGCCGATGCCACGGCTGTGCCCGCCGGCGGTGCGCTGGCGGTGGATCGTGAGGGCTTTGCCCGCATGGTCACGGAGCACATCCTGGCCGAGCCGAATATCACCCTCGTCCCCGGCGAGGTCACGGCCATTCCCGACGGCGATGTGGTCATCGCCTCCGGCCCGCTGACCTCCGACCCGCTGGCGGAGGCCATCGCCGCCAAGCTGGGCGGCGGCACGACGCTGAACTTTTTCGATGCCGCCGCGCCGCTGGTGTCCTACGACAGCGTGGATATGGACAGCGCCTATTTCGCCTCCCGCTACGACAAGGGCACGCCGGACTATATCAACTGCCCCCTGTCCAAGGAGGAGTACCTGGCCTTCTGGCAGGCGCTGGTCAGCGCCCAGGAGGCGGAGGTACACGGCTTCGAGGATAAGAACGTGTTCGAGGGCTGTATGCCCGTGGAGGTCATGGCCCGCCGGGGCGAGGACACCCTGCGCTTCGGCCCGCTGAAGCCCCGTGGACTGCCCGACCCCAAGACGGGGAAAGAGCCCTATGCCGTGGTGCAGCTTCGCCGCGACAACGCCGATGGCACGATCTACAACCTGGTGGGCTTTCAGACTCACCTGAAGTGGGGCGAGCAGAAGCGGGTGTTCTCCATGATCCCCGCCCTCCGCGAGGCCGCGTACCTGCGCTACGGCGTGATGCACCGCAATACATACCTCAACTCCCCCCAGCTGCTGGATCGCTACTACCGCCTGCAAAGCGATCCCCGCATCGCCTTCGCCGGGCAGATGACCGGCGTGGAGGGCTATGTGGAGTCCTGCGCCAGCGGCTTCCTGGTGGGTGTGGAGCTGGCCCGCCGCCTCAAGGGCCAAGCCCCCATCGACTTTCCACAGGAGACGGCCATCGGCGCGCTGGGCCTGTATATCAGCAACGGCACGGTGGCGGACTTCCAGCCCATGAACATCAACTTCGGCATCATCCCGCCCCTGGACCACCGGGTCAAGGGCAAGCGCAACAAGAACGCCGAACTGAGCCAGCGCTCTCTTGCCATCGTTGAGCAGATCAAAGAGGAGGTGCTCTCCCTGTGAAGATCATTATCGACGCCATGGGCGGCGACAACGCGCCCCTGGAGATCGTCAAGGGCGCACTCAGCGCCCGCGCCCGCTTCGGCTGCGACATCGTGCTCACCGGCGATGAGGCCGCCATCCGTGATGCCGCCGCCCGGTGCGGCGCGTCCGCCCTGCCCCAGGGCGTGACCGTCCACCCCACCACCGAGACGGTGGAGATGTGCGACGACCCGGCCACCGTGTTCCGCCGGAAGAAGGACAGCTCCATGGGCGTGGCGTTGACGCTGCTCCGTGACGGCGCGGGGGACGCGGTGGTGTCCGCCGGCTCTACCGGCGCACTGCTCACCGGGGCGACCCTCATCACCAAGCGTATCCACGGCATCCGCCGGGCGGCCATGGCCCCCGTCATCCCCACCACCACCGGCAGCGCCGTGCTCATCGACTGCGGCGCGAACGCCGAGTGTACGCCGGAGTACCTGGTGCAGTTCGCCTATTTGGGCAATTTCTACGCCAAGCGCGTGCTGGGCGTGGAGCAGCCCCGGGTGGGCCTTCTGAACATCGGCGCGGAGGACAGCAAGGGCACGGAGCTGCAAAAGACCACCCTGGCGTTGCTGCGTAAGGCGGACGAGGCCGGCGACCTGCACTTCATCGGCAACATCGAGGCCAAGGACGCCATCAAGGGCGGCTGCGATGTGATCGTCACCGACGGCTTCTCCGGCAACGTGATGCTCAAGACCATCGAGGGCGTGGGCTCGTTTGCCGGCAGCGCCCTGAAGGGGATGTTCAAGAAAAACCTGCTGACGAAGCTCGCCGCGCTGCTGGTCATGCCGGGGCTGAATGAGTTCAAATCCCGGCTCGACCCCAACAAGGTGGGCGGCACGGCCTTCATCGGCATCTCCAAGCCCGTTATCAAGGCCCACGGCGGCTCTAACGCCGAGGCCATCGAAAACGCCGTGGGACAGGCCATTCAGGTGGCCCAAAGCGGCATCGTGGACGACATCGCCGCCCATATTCACAAAATGCAGGCGGTGTCTGAATAAAAATCGGAAAAAACTATTGACAGCCCCGTGGGATTGCCGTATTATTTTCCAAGATAAATGAGAAGGAGGAATATCCCGTGACAGTGGAGGAGATCTTCAAAACGATGCAGGACCTGATCGCCGAGCAGTTCGCCATCGACACCGATGAGATCAGCATGGACAGCTCTTTTGTGGATGACCTGGGCGCTGACTCCGTGGATCTGGTGGAGTTGGTCATGGCGATGGAGGAGGAGTTCGACATCGGCGAGATCGACGAAGAGGATCTGGCGGGTCTGAAGACCGTCGGCGACTGCGTCCGCTACCTCAGCAGCAAGCTGGGCTGAGATATATACGACACAAAAAATACGACCCGGCAGGGTCGTATTTTTTCAAAGGAGATACGAGCATGGAAACACTGGAAAAGAAGCTGGGCTATACGTTCCGCGACCCCTCGCTGCTGCGGGCGGCCCTTTACCACAGCTCCTACGCCAACGAGCACCGCGGCGCGCACATCTCCAGCAACGAGCGGCTGGAGTTCTTGGGCGACGCCGTGCTGGGCTTCGTCACCGCCGAGCACCTGTATAAAACGCACCCCGACCTGCCGGAGGGCGACCTGACCCGGCTGCGGGCGGCGTTGGTCTGCGAGGAAAGTCTGCACGAGGTGGCCCAGGCGCTGGGCCTGGGCGATCACCTCTGTCTGGGCAAGGGCGAGGAGCAGGGCGGCGGGCGGCAGCGGCCCTCCATTTTGGCCGATGCCACGGAGTCCGTGTTTGCCGCCGTGTATCTGGACGGCGGCATGGACGCCGCACGGGAGCTGATCCACCGGGTGCTGCTGGACAAGGAGCGGGAGGAGCTGGTGGAGGAGCGCCGCCGGGATTATAAGACGGAGCTGCAGGAGCTGGTGCAGCGCCGGAATGACCAGGTGTTGCGGTATGAGCTGGCGGGCTCGTCCGGCCCGGATCACGCCAAGGAGTTCACGTTCCGCGTCACGCTCAACGGCACGGCGGTGGGCGAGGGCACGGGCCGCAGCAAGAAGGAGGCGGAGCAGTCCGCCGCCTGCGCGGCGCTGGTGTACCTGAAAAATCAGTGAGACGGTGAGGTGCTCAACATGACATTCGGATTTATCGGAACAGGGAATATGGGCGGCGCGCTGGCCCGTGCAGCGGCGAAGGCGGTCGCCCCGGCGGACGTGTTACTCTACAACCGCACCATGGAAAAGGCGGCAAATTTGGCCCGGGAGCTGGGGGCGAAAACGGTCTCGGCGGAGGACATCGCCGCCCGGTGTGACTATGTATTTTTGGGCGTGAAGCCGGGGCAGATCCCGGCGCTGCTGGCTTCGCTGCGGCCCGTGCTGGAGGGCCGGGAAACGCCTGCCGTGGTGGTGTCCATGGCGGCGGGCGTAACGCTGAAAGCCTTGCGGGACAACACTTTCGAGACTTGCCCCATTATCCGCATCATGCCCAACACCGCCTGCGCCGTGGGCGCGGGGCTGACACTGTACGATTGCAGCGAGGCGGTGACGGAGACGCAGCTGCAAGGCTTTTTGGACGGCATGGCATCATCCGGGCGGATGGAGCGGCTGGCGGAAAATCTTATCGACGCGGGCAGCGCCGTGGCGGGCTGCGGCGGCGCGTTCGCCTGCTTGTTCATGGAGGCGCTGGCCGACGGCGCGGTGAGCTGCGGGCTGCCGCGGGATAAGGCCAATGTCTACGCGGCGCAGATGCTGCGGGGCGCGGCAGCGCTGGCGCTGGAGAGCGGACAGCCCTTCGGCGCGATGAAGGACGCCGTCTGCTCCCCCGGCGGCACGACCATCGAGGGCGTGTGCAAGCTGCGTGAGCTCGGCT
>OLXM01000292.1_pt1 | contig 11063 bp, 8 predicted proteins | sample 1673361 | NCBI WGS metagenome assembly OLXM01 (sample SAMEA103958109, study PRJEB25191) | human gut metagenome | biome: human-associated habitat [ENVO:00009003]; feature: intestine environment [ENVO:2100002]; material: feces | place: Germany | collected 2013/2015
AGCTACTGCTTCAAGTACAAGGCTGTTCTTGATTCTTGTTGTAGCTTCAGGCTTCATTGTCTCCATAAACTGTTCAGGAGAACCGCCTACATACTGCATATACTGTTCCATTGAAAGTCCCTGTGACTGTAATCTCTGTGCAAAGTCTTCAATCATACGGTTAACCTGTGTCTTAACCATTGCATCAGGAATTTCCATTGTTGCATTTTCAACTGCTGCAGCTACTGCAAGTCTTTCTCTTTCGCTCTTTGCAGCTTCTTTCTTCTTCTCTGTTAAGTTCTTCTTAATGTCAGCCTTGTAATCTGCAAGTGTATCAAATTCAGATACTTCCTGTGCAAATTCATCATCTAACTTAGGAAGTTCTTTTGCCTTGATTGCCTTAACAACTACCTTGAATGTAGCTGCCTTGCCTGCAAGGTTCTCTGCCTGGTAATTCTCAGGGAATGTTACATTAACTTCTACTTCTTTGCCAATCTTAGCTCCGATTAACTGTTCTTCAAATGTATCGATAAATGAATGAGAGCCGATTGTTAAAGGATAATCTGTTCCCTTTCCGCCTTCAAATGCTTCGCCGTCAACGAAACCTTCAAAGTCGATGATTGCCTGGTCTTTATCCTTAACGCCTCTTGTTGTTACATCAAGAAGTCTTGAATTCTGTTCTCTTACTTTCTCAAGTTCTGCCTTAACATCATCAGCCGTTACTTTTGTGTCTACCTTTTCGATTTCAACGCCAAGGTACTTACCGAGTGTTACTTCAGGCTTAACTGCAACTGTTGCTGTAAAGATAAAATCTTTGCCCTTTTCAATCTGTGTTATATCAATTTCAGGCTGTGAAACGATATCAAGTCCGCACTCAGCGGCAGCATCTGAATATGCTGAAGGAATAGCATAGTTGGCAGCATCTTCATAGAAGATTCCTGCTCCGTACATCTTCTCTATCATTGCACGAGGTACTTTACCTTTTCTGAAACCAGGAACGCTGATTTTATTCTTATTCTTCATGTAAGATTCCTGAAGTGCTTTTTCAAAATCATCAGCTGAAACTGTGATTGTAAGCTTTGCCATGTTCTTTTCTAAATTCTCGACTGTAAAACTCATCTTAAATAATTCCTCCTAATATTACCGTCATCCGTTCTATATAGTTACAGACGGTTACACAGCGGATATTATAGCATATCGGTAAATTAAATGTCAACAAAGGCGTTGCGGGTCTTTCCCTATATTCGGGCGTTAAAATCCTCTGTAAAATATCTGTTCCAGTATGCGGTCTCATCCACGGTTTCAAATATCCTGCTTATCTCACTGCATAAAAACTTCATCTTGTCTACTATGCGGGGCAGATTCATTGCATTGTATTTTTCCATACATTCATCGTCCCACAGCATAGAGAATAACAACTGTACTTCGGTAATAGGATCTTCCATTGTCTCATCCAGTAGAAAATATCCGTTTTCAATATTACTGCTACTGCAAAGATATTTTTTATTCTTGCTACTACTTCCATATGTAAATCCATCGGGATTGTAATCATTCCAGTCTGATAAAAAGCCGTCACGTTTCGGAGAATATTTTGCATGAAACATCATGGAATACATCATATCTCCTGCCAGGTCCATATCCGTGTCACTTTCATTTACAAGCCAGTATTCATGTTCCCTGTCATTAAAGCTGACTCCCACAGAATCTTTTTTCAGAATTAAAATTACTATTTCTGTGGCATCATCCGAATCAAAAGTTGTAACTTCTTCTATGAAGCCTTCAGGCAGCTTTGAAAAATAGTCATCAATCTCATCCAGAATGGCATCAACCTTACGTTCATTATCCAATAGTTTATATGATGACACACTCTTTTCTTTTATTTTATCTTTGCCATAACAAATGGTTATGCCGTACTTTGCCTCTATTTTTTCTTTTTTATCAAGGCAGTAATCTGTCTCTTTGCTGTTACTGCATCCTGTAATGGTTAATATAAAAGACATTATAATTGTTGATATTATTAATTTTTTTATCGGCTTCATTTTATACCTCTTGTGTTATTCTTTACCTGCAAAATGCCTGTTCCAATATGCGGTCTCATCCACGGTTTCAAATGCTCTCTCCATTTCTTCACAAAGGTATTTTGCTTTATCACGTATTTTAGGGCTGTTTTTGAATAAATCATCCAAATCATAATCCGATTTCATTAAAAGTATAAAAATAGTCGTTGCATCATCGCCTGCACTCTGTAATGGTTTTGGGTCTATAAAATATGCGTTTTCTTTACTTGTATTTCCGTAAAAATATTCAGCGTATTTATCATCATCTCCATATTTATAGTCCTCCGGATTGAAATCATTCCATTTTAAAAGCAATCCATCCCTGTCTTTTCTATTAACCATATTAAATATAACTGACTGTATAACACAATATGAAATCTGGTCCTCCAAATCCTGACTGCTATCTATGTACCAGCAATCTCCTGTACTAATATCATATTTAACACGTGTCTGTTCGTCATATGACTTTTTTAGCACAATTTTTATTGTTCTATTGTCATAGTCATCATATTTTTTTAATTCTTCTATGAAACCTTTTGGCAATTTTGAAAAGTAAGTATCTACTTTCTTTAAATCATCTTTATCATCTGTTTCAATTTCTATTCCGTATTTTTCTTCTATCTTCTTTTCGTATGACTTGCCACAACCTGTTAATAAAAATATCGTTACCATTAATATAACAATTAATATATTTCTTTTTATATATCTCATAAGCATACCTCTCAATTAACCAAACTTTCATATAAAAATACTCCGATTTCATACATTTTTCCAAACCATAAGTTTCATTTTTAAATACTATCCGCCCTTCCTTTTCTCAACGTAAAAAAAGACTGCAACAATTTATGTTGCAGCCGAGCTATCATAGAAATATAAATCCCCTTAGACCCCTAGCTTTGCGTCCCTGCATTTCTGCGGGTATGCCCATTCATAATTATGACTTAAGTATAGTATTTCTGATCGAAATTTGTCAAGTAATATTCATTTGAGTTTCCGTACTTTTATCCGCAAAACCCCGTTTCATAGGCATCGTTATAAATTTTACGGGATGGGGTTTGTTTTCTCTACCTAATCGGCGGAAATCGGCCAAAAAGGTAGAGTTTCCAAGAGCCACCGTCCGGATATCTCTACCCAAACAGTGGAAATCAGCCGAAAAGGGTAGAGATTCCCGCAACCCCCGTCCGGATATCTCTACCCAAACAGTGGAAATCAGCCGAAAAGGTAGAGATTCCTGATGCCGCTTGTCGCATATCTCTACCCAAACAGCGAAAATCAGCCGAAAAGGTAGAGAATCCCAGCTCCGCCATTCGTAAATCTCTACCCAAACAGTGGAAAATTCCACCTGCCCAAACATAAAAAACTACACTAACTAACATACCCCGCTAAATATTAATTGACATTAATTTTCAGAAGTATAAAATAGAAAGAGTAAGGATTATGATTATGAAACGGAATGTTAGTGGAAGCGGCGGCACTGCCCCATCAGCGAAGAACCGCCAGCCATTGAAATACATTGTATATACCGGCAAGAAAAGACAGGTTGCGAGGTCAGTGAAGCAGGAAGCCCATTGGCTTTAGACAATGGGTAGTTCACTACAGGTCGAGAATTTAAGTATCGTGGAGGTTAATATATGATTTTAGCTTTTTTAATTTGCGTAGGTGTAGCGATTGGCTTTCTTGTAATGGGAATTAAAATACGTAAATCAGACAAGCCGGCAGGCTATTATACTTTTTTAAAGAAGCCAGAAGTAGATAGTATCAAAAAATACAATAATGCAATATCTGTTTTGTGGTATATAGCATCTGTATTTTTAATAGGAAATGCAGTTCCTTTATTATTTCTTGAAAAGGATTCACCGGAACTTGTTATGGTGTGGATAGCCTGTTTAGGCTGGTTAATAGTATTGGTATCTGCCTATTGGATTATTGATTATTTGCGCAGTGTAAATAAAAAAAGACGAAGAAGAAGAATACGAAGAAGACAAAGAGTACTTTAATTTATGTGTGGAAGTTTTGCAATGACTGAAATTAATGATAAAGCACATTATCACTTGCCGGGATTATTTGAATTTTATGAATTGTACAAGGTGTTCCTGCCTCTTTTTTATGAACATAGGGAATATTTTTATGAATGGTGTGATATAGGCTCCATATACGGGGCACCTCCGGATTGTGTCTGGGGCGGGGGACGTGTCGGTTTTGGGGAAGAGAATGCAGATGAGGTGTATACCCTTCTTAAGGAGTACGGAATCTCTGCAAGACTTACGTTCAGCAATTCATTGCTTAGGGAGGAACATCTGTCAGACAGAAAATGCAACAGGTTATGCAGTTTGTTTGAAGATTCCCAAAACGGTATTATCATATATTCCGATTTATTAATGGAATATATCCAAAAAAACTATCCTAAGTTCTATTATGTGTCATCCACAACTAAAGTAATTACAGATTTTGATGAGTTTAAAAATGAAACCGACAGAGAAGAGTTCAGATATGTTGTACCTGATTTCAGATTTAATAAGAGATTTGACAGATTAAGCACATTATCAGAAGGACAAAAGAAAAAAACGGAGTTTCTTTGCAATGAATGTTGTAATTTCGGATGTTCCGACAGAAAAAAATGCTATGAGAGTGTCAGCCGCAAATCCCTTGGGGAGACAGGTACAGAGCATTACTGCACATCACCTGATGCAGAAGATGGATATATTTTTTCAAAAGCGATGTTAAATCCGGGATTTATAGGTGTAGAGGACATTAAAAAAGTTTATATGCCGATGGGCTTTTCGGAATTTAAAATAGAAGGACGGGGATTAGGAAGTGCCCTTATTCTGGAATTTTTGCTGTATTATATGACTAAGCCCGAGTACCACTTAAAAGTCAGGGAAGCAATTTATCTTGATAATATGCTGGATTTATTTTAGAAAATTAACAGATAAGGAGGGTTTTATAATGAAAAGTATTAAACCGGGACGAGGTCCCTCTAAACTTAATATGGTAAGTGCCATAGGAGCAGCAGTGTTTGGGGTATTCTGGTGCGTGTTTGCGGTTGCAATCGGGGGCGGGTTTATGCTGCCATTCGGAATTATTTTTATAGTAATTGCAATTGCCATGGCGGTGTATTCGTATCATAATGCAACAGCAAAGGACAGATATTCGATTTTTGATATTGTTGATGAAAATGAGGAAAAGGATCCATTGAATGAACAATACGGAAGAAAAAAAGAAGAATATGACATGGGTAGTAATGTCGGAGGAACGGATGTGAATTTTTGTCCGTATTGCGGCAGACACCTGGAAAAAGGATTTGATTTTTGCCCTAAATGCGGTAAAAAAATTATACTTTAATTTTACATAAATAATATTTTAGTGAGATAGTTAGTTTACTTTCTTTTTGATAATTTTTTCTTGTAAGAAATAATTACAAAAAGGAAGGAAACAATATGATTAGGAAGAAATTGTTGAAAAAGGCAGCATGCCTTATGGCTGTAGCAGCTGTAACAGTTACAGGATTTGGAACTGTGGCCTATGGTTACGGAGAATATCAGGCAGGAAGTACGGCAAGTCAGACAGACGGAAGCAATGAGTTTCTTACATGGAGAGACAGCGTATGGAGAACAGCCGGAAATTATGATGATTCAGCTAAAGTGGCACTTACACCGGGTAAGACAGAAAAAGATCTTAATTTCGCATGGTATTCAGAAAATACATCTAAACCAGCAGTCATGGTATGGAAAAACGGAGCAAGATCACAGGCAAAGGTTTTTGAAGGAACAGGCAGCACGGTAGACGCCGATAACTGGCAGGGAAAGAATTATCAGACCTCCAATAAGGTATCTGTAGAAGGTTATTTTGAAGACAATACAGAATATGAATATTGTTATACAGATAATTATAACGGACAATCGACTGTATGGTCAGCAGCTTATTCGTACAAGACCGGTAATTCATCGGAATATTCGGTTATACTTACAGGAGACCCACAGATTGGTGCTTCAGGTTCAGGTGATGATAAATCAGCAACAGATTCATCTGTGGCAAGGGATACATATAACTGGAACAAAACAATGAGTATGGCAAAACAGGTATGTCCTGATGCGGTATTCCTTTTATCTGCAGGAGACCAGATTGATAAGTCCGGAGCATCAAAGAGTAATGATTTAAAAACAAGGGAAAGCGAATATGCGGGTTATCTTTATCCGGAAGTATTCAGAAGCCTTCCGATAGCATCCACAATCGGTAATCACGATACAGCAGGTTCGGATTATAGTGCACATTTCAATAATCCTAATACCGGTGACAACCTGGGAGCAACCAATGCAGGGTCGGATTACTATTTTTCATATGGCAATGTGCTTTTTATATCACTTAACAGTAACAATAGAAATCAGGCAGAACACAGGGAGCTTATGAAAAAGGCTATTGCCTCAAATGAAAATGCTAAGTGGAAAGTTGTGATTTTCCATAGTGACATATATGGTTCAGGTCAGCCTCATGCAGATACGGATGCAGCAACCAACAGAGTTATATTTGCACCTCTTATGGACGAATTTGATATAGATGTCTGTCTTACAGGTCATGACCATACTTATTCAAGATCATATCAGGTACTTGACGGTAATGTAATTGATTATGATATTTCATCAGGAAGCGTAACCGATCCTGAGGGAACTCTTTACATAACAACAGGTTCCGGCTCAGGTTCAAAATACTATAATCTTCTCAATTATACACCATACTATATTGCAGAAAGAACTAATGCAATGCTTCCTTCTTTCTCAACAATTGATTTTTCAGACAGTGAACTGACAATCAAGACTTACGATTACACAGGTGCAAAGTATGCCGATGATTTTACAATCAGAAAAACATCTGCTTCGCTTACTATAGATGAAATTATTGATAATGCGGAAAAACTTGTATCAGATGGAGAAATATATACAGATGAAAGTCTTAATGCTTTAAAATTAAGTCTTGATGCATTAAAGAATATCAGAAAAGCATATACAACCGACAAAGATAATTATATTGATACATTATCTGCACTTTACAATACAGCAGATGATCCAATCAAAGGCTATGGTTCCGTAAAAAATGATGATGACAAAGACGTTCTTGCAAGCGGAAGCAAGGCAAACAGATTAAGGAAAGGTCTTTCAACAATTCTTGATAAAACAATTTATCGTCAGATTGAAGGCGGTAACGTGATTACGGACGCAATACTTCCTGTTGTAAATGCCGATATGCTTAATGAAGCAGCTGACAAGGTTCTTGCAGGCATAGAAGCATTGAAACTTAAAGATACCGAAACTGTCACAACTCCTGATAACAACAAAGAGAACAATGACAGTAATGACAGTAATGGCAACAATGGCAGCAATGACGGCAACGACAGCAATCCTAAGGCTGGAGACAGTTCAATGGTAGCTGTTGCAATCGGAGGAACACTGCTTGTAGCAGGTCTTGCGGGTCTCGTAATCTATATGGGAAGGAAAGAAAGCAATTGGGAAAAATAGTATCACGATATGGGAAGTACCTTGCGGTTCTCGGAATAGTGATATTAGTGTTTGCTTTTAATAAAACAATAAAAAAAGTACCGCTTCTTGCTGATGATAATACAAAGTTTGTCAAGGCAAGAGTGGTAGAAAAAGATAACCTTCAGGCCGGATCCGACAGCTCGGATGGTGGTCAGAAGGTTACTTTACTTATCACTTCAGGAGAACATAAGGGGGAATATGTGGAGGCATACAGCCTTAATGGTTATCTGTATGGTGCAGATTGCAAAATCGGAACAAAGGTTATCGCTAATATAAGTGAACATGACGGCATGCTTACCGCTAATGTATATAATTATGACAGGGAACTTCCGGTTGCACTTTTATTATGTGCTTTTGCGGCGGTTATGTGGATGGTAGGCGGAAAAAGAGGAATTAATTCGCTTATAGCGCTTATATTTACATTTATTGTGGTTATATTTTTATATGTTCCCATGATGTATGCCGGGGTATCTCCTTTTCTGGCAGCAATAATTACGGTGATTATGGTTACCGTTGTTACACATATACTGATTGCTGATTTTGAATTAAAATCCATTGCCGCAATGGCAGGAACGATAGCGGGTGTTGTTATTGCAGGCCTGATAGCTGTTGTATTCGGTAAAACGTCACATATAACGGGTATGAATGTAAATGAAATAGAGACACTTATGTATGTGGGACAGAATTCAAAACTTGATATCGGAGGCATGCTGTTTTCCGGAATATTGATATCGTCAATGGGTGCAGTTATGGATGTGGCAATGTCTGTATCCTCATCACTTAACGAAATCAATACCAAAATACCTGATATTACGCAGAAAGAATTATTTAAGTCAGGAATAACAATCGGCAGGGACATGATAGGAACAATGGCAAATACCCTTATACTTGCCTATGTGGGCGGAAGCATTAATCTTGTAATGATAATTTATGCTTATTCCTACCAGCTACACCAGATTATTAATATGTATTCCATCGGAATTGAGATTATGAAAGGAATAGCCGGAACTATGGGAATAGTGCTTACCGTTCCGTTTACTTCACTAATAACTTCAGTAATGCTAAAAAAATCAAAAAAACTAAAATAATAGTTAAAAAACACCTGCATATGTGGTAAAATATTATTATTAATTTTGTATGGAGGAGCATGTATGCGAAAAACCAAAATTATATGTACACTCGGACCTGCAGTAGACAGTGACGAACGGATTACGCAAATCATTAATGCAGGAATGGACTGTGCAAGACTTAATTTTTCTCACGGAACACATGAAGAACAGGAAGTGAGACTTAACAGGGTAAGAAGAATCGCGGGGGAACTTAACAGGCATATTCCTATACTTCTTGATACCAAAGGACCGGAAATCAGACTTAAGGATTTTGAAAATGGTTCCGTTGTTGTTGAAAAAGGAAGTCTATTCACTTTTGACACTGATAAGGAGACTCTGGGAACCAAGGAAAGAATAGGACTTACCTATGACAAGCTGGCAAAGAATGTTGAAGCAGGTACAAGAATACTTGTGGATGACGGCAAGATAGAACTTAAGGTTACGGCAATTAAAGGCAGTAAGGTTATCTGTAAAGTTATAACCGGCGGAAAGTTAAGTAACCATAAGAGCATTAATATTCCTAATGTTGAGATACCTATGCCTTATCTCAATGATGTTGATAAATCAGATCTTCTTTTTGGCATAGAACATAATGTTGAATATATTGCCGCTTCTTTTGTAAGATGTGCAGATGACCTTAAGAAACTTCGTAAATTCCTTAAGGATAACGGCGGACAGGATATTAAGGTTATCAGTAAAATTGAAAATGGACAGGGTATTAACAATTTTGACGAGATACTTGAACTCAGTGACGGAATTATGGTTGCGAGAGGAGACATGGGTGTTGAGATTAATTTTGAAAAGATTCCTGCAATCCAGAAGATGATGATTGAGAAATGTAACAGAGAGGGTAAGATTGTTGTTACCGCCACACAGATGTTAGAGTCCATGACAGAGAATCCAAGACCTACAAGGGCAGAGGTATCCGATGTTGCCAATGCAATTTATGATGGAACTACGGTAATTATGCTTTCAGGCGAATCTGCAGCAGGCAGGCATCCGGTGGAAGCAGTAAGAACAATGGCTAATATTGCCGTTAATGCAGAAAATACCATAAATTATTATGAAAAGTATGTGGATAGTAGTGCAGATATGGAACCTAATCTTAAAAATGCCATCTGTGCTTCGGCATACAATGCGGCAAAATATCTTGATGCCAAAGCAATAGTCGTTCTTACAAGAAGCGGTGCTACAGCTAATATTTTATCCCGTTTTCATCCGGAATGTCCTGTAATTGCAGCTACAATTTCCGAAAGAGGACGCAACCAGCTTAACCTTGTATGGGGTATTACTCCTGTTGCAGCAGAGAACCTTGATAGTGCAGATAAGTTTGTTGAGTATGCTGTTTCTAAAGCAGTAGAAAGCAGACTTGTAAAGCGTGGAGATAATATTGTTGTGATACTTGCGTCAGACCTTGAGTCTGATGATGATACAATGCGTATTTGTACAATTTAGTAAGGAAGATGATAAGATGGTTAAGGATACAATTCTGGTTATTGATGTAGATGTGGATGGTATTCAGGAAATTATGAATATCCTTTCTGACAGCTACAGAATATGTACAGCCGACAGTTTTGAAGATGCACTGCTTATAATACGTGATATAATACCGGAGCTGATTCTTATTGATTCCACAATGTCAGCAAAGGATGGATTTGACATACTGGAATTTCTTAAGACAAATGATAGATCAAGCCATATACCGGTTATTTTTATAACACCACTTGATAATCCTGATTTTGAGGTCAGGGCGTTTGATATGGGAAGTGTGGACTATATTACCAAACCTTTTGTCCCAAAGGTTGTCAGAAAGCGAATTGAGACACAGATTAAGCTTGCAAAATACGAGCATAAGTTAGAGGAACTTGTAGAGGAAAAAGTCAGCGAAATTGAGGACATGTATGATATTATGGCAATTAGTTTTGCCGGACTTGTCGAATCAAGGGACGGTATAACCGGCGGACATTTAAAGAATACCGCCATATATTACAAGTGTTTTATAGATTATCTTGTAACGCTGCCTGAGTATTCAGATGTATTGACTCCGGTTGTCGTTAAAAAGGCCTGCCGTTCGGCACCTCTCCATGATGTGGGTAAAATTGCCATTGAGGATGCTGTTTTAAGAAAATCTTCCGCATTAAGTGGGGAAGAATTTGAAAAAATGAAAAAACATGCAGTGATAGGCGGCGATATTTTCCATTTTCTTTCAGGCAGGATAGAGGATAAGCAGTTTGGTGAAATTGCGGAACAGGTCTCAAGATATCATCATGAAAAATGGGATGGTACCGGATATCCGGAAGGCCTTAAGGGAGAGCAGATTCCGCTTGTTGCCAGAATTATGAGCATAGTTGATGTATATGATGCACTTACTTCCAAAAGACCATATA
>OLXM01000293.1_pt1 | contig 11054 bp, 12 predicted proteins | sample 1673361 | NCBI WGS metagenome assembly OLXM01 (sample SAMEA103958109, study PRJEB25191) | human gut metagenome | biome: human-associated habitat [ENVO:00009003]; feature: intestine environment [ENVO:2100002]; material: feces | place: Germany | collected 2013/2015
TTATAGAAGTTATTTAACTAATAATAGTAATGCTGGTAAGAATTTCTGGTTAATTGAGATTACTGGATTTAATATGGATACTTCAAACTTTAACTATGGTACTCCGGAAGCTCATGTTTATAATAATTATGTTAATAGTAGTAGTTATGCAGTTGCTACTGGTGGATCATATAAATCATATGGTGGTGGTACTGATACAGCAAGTGTTGTTACTGATACTAATAAAGTAAGACCAACATTACAACTTAAGAATGCTAAGATTATTGGTGGAAATGGAACTAGTAGTAATCCATTTATTGTAAAGTAGGTGAGATGATGGAGAATAAAAAGAATTATATTTTAATAGGTGTGCTTATTGTAGTTATAGTAGGTGCATTATTAGTTAAGTATTTTAGTGGTAAGACACATGAGAATTTACTTAATGGTGATACAGTTATTGGTCAAAGTTTAAGTAGTAAAGAACAAGCAGAGGTTGATAATTATTTAAAGGATGAACTTGTTAAGAATAAATATACTTTAGATAGAGCTAAGGTTTATGTTAATCCTTATAATGCGAATCCCCTTAGTGCAATGATTATCTTTTATACAGATAAGAGTCTGGAAGGAAGTTTGCCAAGATGTGCAGAATCGACAAGGCCGCAGCTAAGGTACAGAGGTTTGCCGACCTGCATAAGACACTGTTTCTGGTCATCGTGTTCGGTTTTGTAGGTGTGAGCTTCAGTTTCAACATCTATCGCATGGCGAGAGCTTATCACTATCAGGGAGAGCGACGCACCGCCACGGAGAGACAGGACTCATTGATAAAGGCTCGCCATCAGAATATGGGGAATGCAAAGAACATAGTAAGAACCAATGAGGATGTACGCCATCCTCATAAAGACAAATAACGATGAAGCTGACAGAAAGAATCAATTTCAGACAACCCAAGTACATGCTACCTGCGATTGTCTATCTCCCACTGCTCGGTGCCTCCTACTTTATCTTCGACCTCTTTGATACCAAGGTGGCAGAGAAGCAGGATGCCAATATGCAGACCACGGAATATCTGAATCCGAACCTTCCACAAGCTCATATCAAGGGCGGTGATGGTATTGGAGGCAAGTATGAGAATATGTTGAACGCCTACGGCAAGATAGAAGACCATAGTGCCGTGGAAAATATAGACCGAGATAATGAGCAAGAAAAGGAGGAATACCAAAGCAAGTATTCGGATGCCGAACTGCAACAGTTGGATGCCGAAGCCAAGAGGCAAGCAGAAATGGAAAAACAGAGAGAAGCACAAGAAGCCCATGAGCGACAAAGAGAGAATACTGCGTTGGCGGAACTGAACAAGGCACTTGCCGAAGCAAGGCTGAAGGGACAGCAAGCCACACAATTGAACACCTCAACTTCTTCATCTACCATGGCACTTCCGCCGTACTTAACTACAATTATCTTTCTGTTAAATTTCTGGATATAAGGAAGTGCCTCAACAAGCACCTGTGCCTTCATAAGTTCCTCTGTCATATCTTTTGCGCTCATAATAATCTCCATTTCATATTTATTCAGATATATTTGCTTTAAAATGCTGTGTCAGATTAGCTTCTGTAATCAGCATTTATCTTGACATAATCAAATGTAAGGTCACAGCCCCATGCTGTAGCGCTTGCATCGCCCTGCTTAACATCCGCAATAGCAATTACAGGATTCTGTGAAAGTATTTCCGTTGCTTTCTCCTCGCTGTAATCTGTAGCAGTTCCATCTTTAACAATCTGAAGCTCACCTGCTTCACTCTTAAAGAATATATCAACCTTTTCAGGGTCAAAGTTCATAAATACGGCGACCATGTGGATACGGACGTCATAATTCCGGCAAGATACCTCAACTCCTCCGACCCGAAAGACCTTGCGGCTCATTGTATGGAGGATATAGACAAGGAATTTGTAAATAACGTGAAAGATGGCGACATAATAGTTGCCGGCGTAAACTTCGGCTGCGGCTCCTCAAGAGAGCATGCTCCGCTTGCCATAAAGGCGGCGGGCGTTTCTTGCGTAATCGCCAAAAACTTCGCAAGAATTTTTTACAGAAATGCGCTCAACATAGGTCTGCCGATTCTCGAATGTCCGGAGGCAGGCGACGAAATCGAGCAGGGCGACGAGGTTTCGGTAGATTTTGACAGCGGCGTAATAACCGACAACACCACGGGCAAAAGCTACCGGGCAGAGCCGTTTCCGCCGTTCATACAGGATATAATCAAAAAAGGCGGACTTCTGTCGTCGCTTAAATAATCATAAAATCGGGCTGTAAAGAAATTTGTTTTTTATAGTCCCTTTTATTTTAAATTTCTTACGAATTTGTTCACATATTATTTTTAAATGTACTTTATAATTTCTGATTATAAGAGGTTTGAAAGGGTGGTATTTTATGCCAAACGAAAAAATACTCGTCGTCGATGACGACACCAATATCTGCGAGCTTTTAAGGCTCTATCTCGAAAAAGAGGGCTACGTCGTAAAAATAGTTAACGACGGTGTGTCGGCAATAAATGCATTCAAGCAGGAAAATCCCGACCTCACGCTGCTCGACATAATGATACCGAAGCTTGACGGCTGGCAGGTATGCCGTGAAATCAGAAAATTCTCGGACAAGCCGATAATCATGCTCACCGCCAAGGGCGAGACCTTTGACAAGGTGCTGGGTCTGGAGCTGGGCGCAGACGATTACATGGTCAAGCCCTTTGACGCAAAAGAGGTGGTGGCACGCATCAAGGCGGTGCTGCGCCGCTGCCAGACTACCTCCGCTGCCGCCGAGAGTACCGAGGGCGTCATCGAGTTCGACAACCTGCGGCTGGATATGAACAGCTACGAGCTGCGGGTCAAGGGCAAGGTGGTGGAAGCTCCTCCCAAGGAGCTGGAACTGCTCAACTGTCTGGCTTCCCACCCCAACCGCGTGTACACCCGCGACCAGCTGCTGGACGAGGTGTGGGGCTTTGAGTATTACGGCGACAGCCGCACCATTGATGTCCACGTCAAGCGTCTGCGCGAAAAGCTGTCCGGCGCTTCCGACAAGTGGGAGCTGAAGACCGTCTGGGGCGTGGGCTATAAGTTCGAGGTGCGTCAGTAATGCGCAAAAGTATCTCGGTGGCGTTCTTCTCGCTGGTGTCCACCCTGATGGTGCTGGGCATCGTGCTGATGGGCTGCTCGGAGTGGGTGCTGTTCAAGAATTATTTTGCGAAGGATCGCTACGAAACGCTGGATCAGGTGGTAAACGTTGCCAAGCGCACCGCGGAGTATCTGGTAAACAGCGAGACCATGCCGCAGGGCGCAGAGCTGGACGCGCTGAACACCAAGCTGGAGATCATCGGCGAGAGCGCCGAGGCGTATCTGTTTTTCACCGACCGACAGGGCAATGTGCTTATTGCCTCCGACCCGGACAAGCTTACCACCACCACCGTGCCGCTGGATATCTGCCAGCGCGCCAACGCAGTGGCTGACCCGGACGCCCGGCACTACCACGCTTTCGGCGATTTGGGCGGCGCACTGACCGAAAAAAGCTATATCGCGGCGGTGGAGACCATCGACGACCAGAGCCTGTTCAGCGGCTGGCTGTTTTTGTGCTCCTCCGGCGCGCAGCTCACCGACTTTAAACAGCAGTTCTGGTCCAACTTTCTCCTGTCCGCCTGCGTGATGCTGCTGTGCGCCAGCGTGCTGACCCGCCTGTTGATGCGTCAGCTCACCGACCCGCTGCAAAAGGTCACCGATGCCGCCCAGCGCTTTGGCGGCGGCGACCTCTCCGTCCGCGTGGAGGGCGTGGAGGGTGATGGCGAGGTGGCAGACCTTGCCCGCACCTTCAACCAGATGGCGGAGAATATCCAGTCCAACGATAACTCCCAGGGTCAGTTCATGGGCAACATCGCCCACGAGCTGCGCACCCCCATGACCACCATCAAGGGCTTTGTGGACGGCATTCTGGACGGCACCATCCCGCCCGAGATGCAGAACCACTACCTGCAGCTGGTCAGCGAGGAGACCGGGCGTCTGGCGCGGCTCATCCAGAATATGCTGGATCTCTCCAAGCTGGAAAGCGGCGAGTATCAGGTGAACGCCCGGATGTTCAATATCTGGGAGACCCTGACCGGCGTGGCACTGGCGGCAGAGCAGCGCATCAACGATGGCATGATCGAGCTGGAAGGCCTGACCATGGATGAAAAGGTGCTGGTCTACGCCGACCCTGACCTGATCCATCAGGTGGCGTATAATTTGCTGGACAACGCCATCAAGTTCACCCCGGCGGGCGGCACCATCCGCTTCAGCGTGGAAAAGCTGGGCCCCGAGGCCGAGATCTCCATCTGGAACTCCGGGCAGGGCATCAGCCCGGAGGCGCTGCCCTATGTGTTCGAGCGGTTCTATAAAGAGGACCGCTCCCGCGGTCTGCACGCCCGCGGCTCCGGTTTGGGACTGAACATCTGCAAGGTGCTGGTCAATCTGGCCGGCGGGCAGATCCGCGTGGAGAGTCAGCAGGGCGAGTGGTGCCGCTTTGTGTTCACCCTGCCCACCTGTTCCCCCAATCCTGGCGGCATGAAGCGCCTGCCGGACGCCGCCGGGCAGCCCGGCGCAGTGGAGGAACCCGCCAGCATGAAGCCGGTAGAATAAGACCCCGCAGCCAGACTGCCCCGCCCGGGCGGTCTGGCTGCTTTGGCGTTGTTGGAATAAAAATTCTGCTTACCGCTGTGACCCCCTCTTGTGAAAATGCGTTTGTCGCACTCCGCAGAGTGCGACAAACGCGGAATTAAAAATCTATTTTCCGCTGAATATGGCCAGAGCAACGCGGAGGCCATTCCAAATCGTCCTGCTTCAAAGAAAGCTGCTGCAAAATGGCAAGCCTTCGGCGGCAGCTGCGCGGCACATGGAGATGCTGCCGCGCAATGGACTTTTTGCGCTATTTACGACTTTTCAGTGAAAAAAACGGCTGCGGGTTTGATTTTTTGGCCGTTTTCATGTAAACTAAAGAATAACCATGCCCGTGTGTTTTCCGGGCGGGAAAACCCCGCAAAATGCACAACGCGTGGGATAAAAACTGCTAAAAATAACGGAGCGTAATGAAATATTATGGCCATCGTAAGTCCTTCGATTCTTTCTGCTGATTTTGGCAAGCTGGGTGCAGACTGCCGCATGGTGCTGGATGCCGGCGCACAGATGCTGCACTACGACGTGATGGACGGCCACTTTGTGCCCAACATCAGCTTTGGCGTGCCGGTGCTCAAAAGCCTGCACAAGGCGCTGCCGGATGCCTTTTACGACGTGCATCTGATGATCAGCCACCCGCTGCAATACGCCGAGCCTTTCATCAAGGCCGGTGCTACCCTATATAACTTTCATCTGGAGTGCGAAGATGATATTCAGGCCACCATTGATGCCGTGCGTGCGCTGGGCTGCAAGGTGGGTCTGACCATCAAGCCCGGCACCCCGGCCCAGGCGCTGGCACCGTGGCTGGATCAGCTGGATCTGGTGCTGGTGATGAGCGTGGAGCCCGGCTTCGGCGGGCAGAAGTTCATGCCCTCGGCGCTGGACAAGCTCCGCTGGCTCAAGGCAGAGCGGGAAGCACGCGGCCTTTCCTACCTGCTGGAGGTGGACGGCGGCGTGGATGCTGCCACCGCACCCCTGTGCGTGGAAGCCGGCGCCGACGTGCTGGTGGCGGGCAGTGCCGTGTTCGGCGCTGCCGACCCCGCTGCGGCTGTGGGCGCACTGGCCAGCCTATAAGGAGGGCTGTATATGGATGAAGCTTTGATCCAAGAGCAGGAGCGGCAGCTGCAAAAGACCGGGCGGTACTATAGGCACGTTTTCTGGCTGTGCGTGCCGCTGCTGTGCATGGCCTGCTATTTCTACGGCGCACGTCCGCTGCTGCTGTGCGGCATCGCCCTGCTTACCGGCAACCTGTGCGACCGTCTGGTGGCGCTGCTGCGCCATCGGGTGTACACCAATAAAGATCTCTCCAACGAGAGCTTCAGTCTGATCATTGCCCTGCTCATGCCCGCCACCGTGGACATCTATGTGCTGGTGGTGGCAGTGCTGGCGGGTGTGCTCATCGGCAAGGAGGTCTTTGGCGGCTACGGCAGCTACCCCTTCAACCCCGCTGCCGTGGGCTACGCCGTGGCGGCGGTATCGTGGCCGGAGCAGGTGGTGCGCTACCCGCAGCCCTACACCCCGCTGCCCCTGTGGGACGCTTCCGCCGTGCCGGTGAGCAGCACCATCGAGGATACCCTGCGCAGCGGCGGTATCCTGAACCTGAACTCCCTCGCCGTTGCGCTGGGCGAGTTTGCCGCCCCCATGGGCACCGGCGCAGCGCTGGTCATTCTGGCCTGCGGCCTTGTGCTGTGGACCCAGAAGGACGTGCACATCGGCGCATCAGCGAGCTTTCTCATCACCTGCGGGCTCATCGCTTTCTTCTTCCCGCGGCAGGTAGGTCTGGCAGACAGCACCCTCTTCAGCAGCCTGATGCCCCGCCTGCAGGGCATCCGGGACGAGCTGCACACCGGTGCGGTGCTGTTCTGCGCGGTGTTCCTGCTCAACGAACCCTACACCTGTGCACACCACCGGCTTGGACGCATCCTGTACGGCGCACTGGTGGGCATCGCCACCATGGGCTTCCGCTATTTTGGCGTGTACGAGACCGGCGTCTGCTTTGCACTGCTGGCCGTCAACAGTGTGTCCGCGCTCATTGACCGCACCGAGGAGCGGCTGTACCGTCTGCTGCACCGTCTGCCGTCCGAACGAAAGGAGGCTGCGGAATGAAAAAGCGTACTGCGGAACTGATCTTGCAAGATCCCGAAAAGTTTGCCCATCACGACCGCGTGTTCCTGAATAACCCGGTGGTCATGCAGGGCATGGGTCTGGCACCGCTGGTGGTCGTGGCTACCACCGGTCAGAACAGCCTGATGCTGGCGGCGGCGGTGGCGCTGCTGCTGGTGCCCTCCCGCGTGCTGGCCTGCCTGCTCAGCCGCCTTGTGCCCCTGCGGGACGAGGAACCCTCGCCCGCACAGCTGCAGAAAAAACTGCTGCCCCGCGCTATACTGTACGCAGCCAGCGCCGCTGTGGTGTATCTGGCGGCGTATCCCATCCTGAACCTTGTGTTCGGCACGGGTCTTTTGAACCTTGGCATCTACCTGCCCATGCTGGTAGTGGAGCCGCTTCTGACCTACCGCTTCGGCCGCGTGCAGGAGACGGTGCACAAGGCGGTTTCCAAGGGCGTGCGCATCACCGTGGGCTACGCGCTGCTGCTGCTCGTGATCGGCATGGTGCGCGAGTGGCTCAGCCTTGGCACCGTGTTCGGTGCCCCGGTGGGGCGCTGGGCGCTGCTGCCGCTGGCTAAGATGCCGGCGGGCGGCTTTATCGTGCTGGGCATCCTGTGCGCCATCTGGCGCGCCGCTGCCGCAAAGCGCAGGGAATATCTGAAAAAAGAAGCGCAGGATACCCTGACCGTGCACTACCAGAAGGAGGTGGACCGCGAACCGTGAAGGAAGTTGTAAGCAGCTCGGCAGTGTTTTTCAGCTATGCACTGCTGGCTATTTTTGCACAGAACGCTGTCTTTACCCGTGCATTGGGCGTGTCCCGCATGGTGCAGCTGGTGGGGGACGACCGCACCAGCAGCGCGTTGTTCGGCATGATGCTGTGCATCACGCAGGTGCTGGTAGCACCCGTGGCTTTCATTGCCGGCGGATTCATCGCCCCGCTGGATAACCGCGCCCAGCTGCGCCCGCTGGTGTATATTGCCAGCATTGCCGTGGTGTGTCTGGCAGAGCATCTGGTGCTGTGGCTGCTGCGCAGCCTGCCCCGCCGCGCCCAGCTGCTGCGCATCGTGCCGCTGGCCGCGCTGAACAGCGGCGTGCTGGGCACGGTGCTGGTGGAGCGCACCCAGAGCTTTACCCTTGGCCAGAGCCTTGGCTTTGGCCTTGGCAGCGGCATCGGCTATGTGCTGGCGGTGCTGCTGGTCACCGAGGCACGCCACCGCCTGCGCAGCAAAGCCATCCCCAAAGCATTCCGCGGCCTGCCCATCACGCTGGTGTATATCGGCGTGCTGGCGCTGGCAATCTATGGCTTTACCGGACATTCCGTTATCCTGTAATGCAGACAGGGAGGAAAGGATACCATGGCTAAGTATAAACGTCAGAAGGTCAAGCATTATAACCGCAGCTTTTACAGCCGGGAAACGCGCGTAAAGCGCGGCATCGGCATTGCGGTGCTGGTAGTGGCAGTGCTGGCAGCAGCATGGTTTGCCGCACCCCATGTGCTGGATTGGGCCACCCACACCTGGTATACCGTGGTCAAGGACCGGGACTTGGAGGCCGAAAGCGCTTCCCGCGCCGAGGCAGCAGCCTCCTCTGCGGCGGCAAGCAGCGCCGCTGCTTCGCAGGCAGCGTCTGAGCCGGAGGAGGAAAAGCCGCTGGACGGCAAGGCCATTACCGGCGGCAGCTGGGCAGAGCTGGACGTGACCGCCCTGACCGATGAAGCCGCCATCCGCGCCGCCGCCCGGCAGCTGAAGCAGCAGGGCGCAGACTACGCCCTTGTCACCCTGAAGGACGCCGCTGGCACGGTGTACTACGCTTCCGGGGTGGCAGCTGCTGCTCAAAGCATCACCGAAAACCCGGTAGATGCGGCCAATATCGCCGCCATCCTGCGGGAGGAGGGCATCATCCCGGCGGCGCAGCTTGCCGCCTTTACCGACCCGGTGTCGGTGTACACCGACCGCAGCATGGGCGTGCACTACGATGGCAACAGCCTCTGGCTGGACAACGTCAGCGCAGCCAAGGGCGGCAAGGCATGGATGAACCCCTTTGCCGCAAGCGCGGTGCAGTATGTCGGCGACCTCATTGAAGAGGTGCAGGGCATGGGCTACGAGCAGGTGGTGCTTACCGGGGTGCAGTTCCCCAATATCATCACCCGCAAGCAGGACTTCGGCGCTTCCGGCGGCAAGAGCCGGGAGGGACGCGCCGCCCAGCTGACCGCCGATATCGCCGCGTGGCAGACCCGCTTTGCAGGCAGCGTGACCCTGTGGGTCAGCTACCCTGACGCACTGTGCACCGCTGCCACCGATGCCCTTGGCACCACCGGCACGTCCCTTGGCATGGAAAACCTGCTGGTCACCAGCAGTACCGAACTGGATGCGGACAGCCGCGCTGCGCTGGAGCAGGCCGCTGCCGACGCCGGTGTGCAACACGTTGTGGTGCACGACGCCGCAGCATTCCGCTGAGAAGCGGCTTTTATCGCAAGTCAAAAATTAGCGCAACATTCAAACAGCATATTTGCGATATGCAATTCAACGTTGTTGCTGTTGCATTAAAAAAGTTGAATTGCAATAAAGAGGGGAGGAAACGACTATGAAACCGACTACCTGTTTTGCACCCGCACACATCCTGCTGCCTTCGGAGCAGGTGCCGCTGGAGCAGTGGGGCTGCATCGCCTGTGACCAGTTTACCAGCGACCGCAGCTACTGGCAGCGGGCAGAAAAGACCGCTGCGGGTGCGCCCAGCACTCTGAACCTGATCCTGCCGGAGGTGTATCTGGAGGACGGAGACGCTGACGCGCGGGTGGAAAAGATCCACGCCACCATGCAGGATTACGCCCAGAACGTGCTCACCCGGGCGGTGGATGGCTTTATCTATGTGGAGCGCACCGAGCAGAGCGGCCGGGTGCGGCAGGGTCTTGTAGGGCGTGTGGACTTGGAGGCTTACAGCTACCGCCGAGGTGAAAAATGTGCCGTGCGTCCCAGCGAGTGCACGGTGGAAAGCCGCATCCCGCCCCGCATGAAGGTGCGCACCGGCGCTGCGCTGGAAACGCCCCACATCATGATGCTGGCGGATGACCCGGACTGCACCCTCATCGAGCCCATTGCCGCCCACAAGGACAGCCTGCCCAAGGTGTACGAGGGTGAGCTGATGCTGGGCGGCGGTCATGTGGCAGGCTGGGCGGTGGAGGATCCCGCCCTCATCGCGCAGATCGAAAACGCGCTGACCGTGCTGGGCAGTCAGGAAGAATTTGACAAGAAATACCCCGATGCCACCCGCCGCGACCCGCTGACGCTGGCCGTGGGCGACGGCAACCACTCGCTGGCTACCGCAAAAGCCTGCTGGGAGGAGCTGAAAAAGACCCTGACCCCGGAGCAGGCAGAGAATCACCCCGCCCGCTGGTGTCTGGCAGAGGTGTGCAACGTGCACTCCCCGGCGATTGAGATCGAGCCCATCCACCGGGTACTGTTCAACGTGGACTGCGCCACCGTGCTGCTGAGCCTGATTACATGGAGCGATGCCAACATGGCAGGCTGCTGCTTTGGCGGCAGCAAAAAGCAGCCCTTTACGCTGGCAGGCCCCCACATGGCCAATGTGCTCAGCTTTGAGGACCCCACCGAGCCGCTGACCGTGGGCACCATCGACGATTTTATTTCGGATTATATCGAGCGCCACCCGGAAGCAAAGGTGGACTATGTGCATGACGAACCGGCTGTGCGCGCTTTGTGCAAGCAGGGTGCCGTGGCGTTTTTGATGCCGCCCTTCGCCAAGAGCGACCTGTTCCGCGGCGTTGTGATGGGCGGTGTGCTGCCCCGCAAGACCTTCAGCATGGGACACGCGGAGGAAAAGCGCTACTACATCGAGTGCCGGAAGATCACAGAATAAAATAGGAGAACCATGACATTTAAAGAACTGAATCTGTCCGCCCCGCTGCTGCGCGCTGTGCAGGAAGCGGGCTACGAGACCCCCTCGCCCATTCAGGCAGCGGCCATCCCGCCGGTGCTGGCAGGCCGGGATCTGATGGGCTGCGCCCAGACCGGCACCGGCAAGACGGCGGCTTTTGCGCTGCCCATGCTGGACCGGCTCACCGCCAACGCACCCCGCCGCAAGGGTGCTGTCCGCGCCCTGATCCTGACCCCCACCCGGGAGCTGGCTTTGCAGATCGGCGAAAGCTTTGAAGCCTACGGCAAGTACCTGAAACTGCGCAGCACCGTCATCTTTGGCGGTGTGGGACAGGCTCCGCAGGTGGAAGCGCTGAAAAAGGGCGTGGACATCCTCATCGCCTGCCCGGGAC
>OLXM01000294.1_pt1 | contig 11028 bp, 4 predicted proteins | sample 1673361 | NCBI WGS metagenome assembly OLXM01 (sample SAMEA103958109, study PRJEB25191) | human gut metagenome | biome: human-associated habitat [ENVO:00009003]; feature: intestine environment [ENVO:2100002]; material: feces | place: Germany | collected 2013/2015
AATACCGGAACATCTCCCCCGTCAGGTCCTTGAGCTGATAGGCCTTGTCGCGGCTGGCGAGCACGTAGCTGCGCAGGTCCTCCGGCAGACGGTCCTGGCTCATCTCGAGCAGGTCGAGATAGCCGATGAGCGACGTGAGGGGGTTGCGGATGTCGTGCGACATGGCAGTGATGAGGTCGCTGTTGGCCTGGCAGGCGGTCTGCTCGTTGCGCGTGCGCTCCAGGATCGTGTCGCGCATGGTGTTGACGCTCGCCGCCAGGCGCGCGAGCTCGTCCGTGCCGACGACGGGGATGGTCCGGTTGAGCGCGCCCGCCGCGCCGACGGCCTCCGACAGGCGCGTGACGCGCCGCGTGAGCCGCCGCGTGAAGCCGAAGGCGATGAACGAATAGATCACGAAGCCCAGCACGAGCGCGCCGAAGCTCACATAGCTGTAGAGCCACGCCTCGGAATAGTCGCACACGGCGACGCGGTACTCCCCGTCGGCAAACTGCAGGGTGAAGAAGCTGTAGCCCAAGTCGGCAATGTCGCTCTGGGTCGTGTCGTCGAGCAGCTCGCTCGTGCCCCACGAGCCGGCCTCGTACGGGTCGCCCTCCGCCTGATAGACGATGACGTTGGCTTTTTTCTCACCGCGCGACCACTGCTCGATGGCCAGCGTGTCGCGCGAGGACACGCCGCGCGCGCTGACGTATTCCTGCAGGCTGCGCGCGTGCGCGAGGTTGCGCGCCGCGATGGCGTCATCGCTCAGATACCAGCGGTCGATCGCCGCGGTGCCGAGCGCGTCTATGCCGAAATAGCACGCCACGCCCACGGCCAGCGCCGCGAGGAGCACGAAGATCATGCGCGCATTGATCGATGAGCGCCACTTTTTAATCAATCTGATACCCCTTTCCCCAGACCGTACGGATGAGCGTCGGGTTGGCGTGGTCATCCTCGAGCTTCTTGCGCAGCTTGAGGATGTGCACCATGACGGTGTTGGCAGAGCTGGGCAGGAACTTCTCGTGCCAGACATCCTCATACAGCTTGCGCGCGGACACGGCTGCGCCGCGGTTGGCGATCAGGTACTGCAGCAGCTCAAACTCCATCTTGGTCATCTCGACGGAGCGGCCGTTTTTGCACACGGTGCCCTTGTCGCGGTTGATCTCGAGCGCGTCGATGACCGTCGGCGCGTCGCCCTTGCCGTGGTAGACGCGATAGCGGCGGATGAGCGAATCGACCCGCAGGAACAGCTCGTGGTTGGAAAAGGGCTTGATGAGATAGTCGTCGCCGCCGCTGCCGTAGGCGTCGCTCATGTCGGTGGGCTGGGCCTTCGCCGTCAGAAACAGGATCGGCGCGACGCTGTGCCGCCGGATCTCCGCGCAGGCGGACACGCCGTCCATGCCGGGCATCATGATGTCGAGAATGATGAGGTCATAGTCCGGCTGCGCGCGCACGAGCTCCACGGCGCGCAGGCCGTTTTCGGCCTCATCGACCTCGTAGCCGCGCGACGAGAGCAGAATGTGTAAAATATTGCGGATGTCCGGCTCGTCGTCCACGACGAGGATGCGGACAGGGGTCTCGGGGTTTTCCATGGTATCACCTCTGGGGTCTATCCTAACACATTCGCAGCGTGCGCGGACAGAGGAAACTGCCAGCTTTAAGAAAAATTAAGTGAAAACCCGCCGGGGATCCCCCGGCGGGTCGATTCTGCATTCAGAGCAGGTGGGCCACGTTGCGCCCGAAGCGCGCCAGAACGGCCGCGATCTCGGCGCGCGTCGCGCTCTCGCCCGGCCGCAGCCACACCCGGCCGCCGGTGTCCTGCGTGCCGCCGAACAGGCCGAGTGCCACCGCGTCGGCCATGCCGGCGCGCGCCCAGCCGGAGACGCTGCCGCCGTCGGCAAACGCGGACAGATCGGCAGGCGCGTCGCTGCCCGCAAAGCCGGGCAGGCGCGCAGCGTAGCGCATGAGCAAAACGGCCGCCTGCTCGCGCGTGACGGGCCGGCTCGGCGAAAACGTGGTGGGCGACGTGCCGTCCACGACGCCGGTCTTATATGCCCAGGCGACCGCGGCCTGATACCAGTCCGACGTGAGGTCGGTAAACGGCGTGGTCACGCCGGTCATGTCGGGATCGCCCGCGAGATGATACAGCACCTGCACGAGCTGCGCGCGCGTCGTCACGCCGCCGGGCAGGAACGTGTGCGTGTCCGTGCCGGACATGAGCCCGCGCGCCACGCAGTACTGGATGCCGTCGTACGACCACGCATTGCGGTCGATGTCATGAAACTGCTCGTACGCCGCGATCTCGGGCGGGATCGCCTCCGCCTGCGTCCGGCCGCAGCGGCGGCAGGTAACGCGCCGCTCGCCCATGTGCACGCCGCTCGGGGCGCGCACGGTCACGCCGTCGTCCCAGTCGTGGCCGAGCGCCGGGATCGTCTCGGACAGCGTTTTGCCGCAGCCGGGGTCGAGGCAGGCGCGCGTGCGCAGGCCGTCGTCCGTGCAGGTCGGCGCGCGGACGACCGTCCACGCCTCCGGGTACGTGTGCGCGGGCGCGGACAGGTGCACGGCGGCGGCCGTCAGGCGTGCGTTGTTCGCGCCGACGGCGACGGCGTCCCACTGCGCGCGCGTGCCGGTGAAGTACACGTCCGCGAGCGCGTCGCACCCGGCAAACGCCCCGTTGCCCACCGCCGTGACCGCGCCCTGCAGCGTCACGCGCCGCAGCCCCGTGCAGCCGCGCAGCAGGCCGCGCGGCACCTCGGTCATCGCGGCCGGGAGCACGATGTTTTGCAGCGCGGTGCAGTTTTCGCACAGGCGCGGCTCTACCCACGCCACATCGTCCGGCAGCGGCAGCTCCGTGAGCGCCGTGCAGCCGGAAAACAGCCCGCTGCCGAGCAGCGTCATGCCGTCGGGCAGGTCGATGCGCCGCAGCGCCGTGCAGGCGGCGAAGGCATACGCGCCGAGGCTGCGCACGCCGGGCGCGAGCGTGACGGCCGTCAGGCCGGTGCAGGTGGAAAACGCGCCCGTGCCGATCTCCGTGACCGTGCCGGGCACGGCCAGCTCCGTGAGCGCCGTGCAGCCGGCGAACGCCTGACTCATCACGCACGTGACCGCGCCGAACCCGTCCACGCGCCGCAGCTTCGTGCAGCCGGCGAACGCGCTGCGGCCGATGCGCGCGACCTGACCCGTGAACGTCACGGTGACGATATCGGTGCGGCCGGCGAACGCGCCGTCCGGCAGGTCGCCCGTGCCGCTGACGGTCAGCCCGCCGTCGGCGTCGAGCGTCCAGCGGACGGTGTCAAACGTGCCGCTGCCGTCCCCGGCGGCCTGCGCCGCGGCGGGCAGCAGCCCCAGCGTCAGGCACAGCGCGAGCAGCAGCGTGCAGATCCGTTTTTTCATAAGCTTCCCTCCCCGGGCGGCCGCGGCCGCCCGATGCTGCCTCCACTATACAGGATGTGCGGGCAGAAAACAAGCACCCGCGCCGAAACACAAGCACCCGCGCCGAAACAAAAGATCGGGCGTCCCCGCCGGGGGCGCCCGTTTCAGCGTGTCAAAAAAGCCTCGCAGAGTTTGCCGCCCGCAGGCGGCAAAAAAGTGCAATCATTTTCTCTCGCGACATGTGCGTGAGAGAAAATACTGCTCAGGCTGCAAGTGTGGAATTTGTGTGCCGCAGGCACACAAATTCTGCGCGCAGCAGACTGCAAGCCCTTTGTCGGAAAACCCTCCGGGTTTTCCGACAGTCTCAAGCGGGCGTCCCCGCCGGGGACGCCCGTTAAAATGCTGTGCGCCGCTCAGCCGATGCCGAGCACTTTGGTGCACATGCGCTGCAGGAGCGCCGCGGTCTCGGCGCGTGTCGTGCCCGCGCCCGGCCGCAGCCACACCTGACCGCTGCTGTCCTGCGAGCCGCCGAACAGGCCGAGCGCCACCGCGTCGGCCATGCCGGCGCGCGCCCAGCCGGAGACGCTGCCGCCGTCGGCGAAGCCGGACAGGTCATCCGGCGTCCACGTGCGCTCCACGCCGCAGACTTTCGTCAGATAGCGCATGAGGATGACGGCAACCTGCTCGCGCGTCACGGTGTTATTCGGTGCAAAGGTCGTGGGCGACATGCCGTCCACAACGCCGGTCTTGTACGCCCAGGCAACCGCGTCCCGGTACCAGCCGGACGCGGCGTCCGTAAACGGCACGGCCACATCGCTCACGTCGGGCTTGCCCTCTAAATTATACAGCACCTGCACGAGCTGCGCGCGCGTCGTCACGGTGTTGGGCGAGAAGATCGTGTCGCTCATGCCGGACATGAGACCGTGCCGCACGCAGTATTCGATGCTGGGGTAGGCCCAGCCGTTGGGGTCGAGATCGGTGAAGCGATCCATCGGATCGGTCATATCGACGGTCGTGCGCCACAGCTGCGTGCCCATGAAGGGGTTGGCCGTGCCGATGACCATCCAGCCCTGCTCGTCGTTCACGGCGAAGGCGCGCAGGCCGTGGTTGAACGGATCGCCGAAGCCGTCGCGCGTGAGCGTGTCGAGCGTGAGCTTCCCGTTCTCGGACGTGATAGTGTACAGACCGAAGCCGCGCGTGGCGGTCGAGAGCTTGTTGAGGCAGATGACGAGATCCTTCATGTTCTCCAGCTCCGTGATGCGCACGAGCATCTCGTAGAGCTCCTTCATGGAGTCGGGCAGCTTGTCGCTGATGCCGGAGTAGAGGTCGCAGGCCTGCTGATAGATGTCCACGAAGCCCGCGATGTCGTTCGTCTCCACGAGGTCGGTCAGCTTGGCGAGCAGGCTGTTGAGCCGGCGCAGGCTGCCGAGCGTGGACACGCTGTAGGTCGCGGCGTAAGCGCCGTCGTCGATGCCCTGGCGCAGCGTGTCATACTGTGCGTCCGTGAGCGAGAAGGTCTCGGGGCTGTCCGCCTCTTCGTTCACCGCGTCGACGGCGGCGTCGATGGCGGCGTCGGTGTCGGCGTCGGCGGCGAGCAGCGTGCCGTCGCCGTTCTTATCCTGATTCAGCAGCAGCTTGAACAGCACCTTGAGGTAGCCGATCTGGCTGGCCCACTCGTCGCGCGACATGTGCAGCAGGTCGCCGTTGGTGAACTGGCCGAGCGGCTCGAGCAGAGAGCTGGTGTCGAACGTGCCGAGAAAGAGCTTGCCGTCAAACACCTTGGACTGCCAGAAGTACTGGTTTTCATAGTCACCGAAGCCGGAGCGCTGGCACAGGATGCCGCCGGCCGGGAACATCTTGGTCGGCTCGCCGACGACGAGCTCCATCTGCTCGGTGCCGTCCGCGCCGATGGACATACGGTAGAGGTTCACCGACTGCTCAAGGTTGCGCGCGAGGAAGCCGAAGTCCTGGCTGAACATGAGCTCCTCGAGCGGGATCTCCTCGTCGTTGTATTCGCCGATGTAGAGGTAGCCGTCATAGATGCACAGGTTGCAGGCCGCGGCGCGGGTGCGCGCCGGGTCGATGCCGAAGGTGTACTTCGCACCGTCGGCCTTGTCGCCGACGACCGGCGTCCACGTCCAGGCGTCGGGGTCGTTCCAGTCGCCGGAGCAGTCGCCGCGCACGATGGCGAACGAGCGCATATTGTCGCCCACGCGCGTGGCGGGCGTGCCGGTGCACATGGCGACGTAGAGGCTGCCGTTGTACTCGACGATCTCCCAGATGCCGCCGCCGTAGACACTGTCTTTGTAGTGCACGGCGGGGTAGTTATAGAGGTCGGACTGCGTAGCGATCTTCGTGAAGCCCTGCGACGGGTTGTCGCTGATGAGCAGGTAGCCGCCGTCGACGCCTACGTTGCTGATGACGAGCTTGCCGTCATAGACCGCCATGCCGCGGATGCCGGTGCAGACGCCGGCCTTATACGCCTGCGCGTATTCCTGCATGTTCGACAGGCCCTGATAGACGCACGTGATGCTGTCGTCGCTCGGATCGATCTCATAGATGCTCGGCAGGCCGCCGCGGCCGTTGGTGTTGACGCTGCCGCAGAAATAGAGCTTATCCTTGTAGCGGATGGCGTTGCGGAACAGCGGGGCGATGCCGTTGAGCGACTTGGACATGAGCAGGGTCATCTCGCCGGTGTGCACGTTGACCTTCACGAGCACGCCGCCGGAGTTGCCGCTGTCCTCCTGCCCATAGAAGAACGTGCCGTTGAAGATGGCGTTGAGCTCGGCGCGCATGGTCTCCTCGTCGAACTTGTGGCCCATGACGGTGTCCATCGCCGTGAGCGTCTGGCCCATGGCGGCGTAGCACGTGCCGACATAGACATAGTCGCCGTAGGCCATGGCGGCCCAGGCGTAGCTCTGGCCGCGGTCGCCCTGACCGTCGGCGCCGTCGGCCGTGCCGGTCACGGCCACCGTGCCGTTGCCGGTGTAATCGACCAGGCCGTCCGGCTGGCCGGGCGCGCTGTTCGGGTGCGAGATCTTGCCGAAGGTGTAGTCTCCGGCGTCGTAAGTGTAGGGGGTCTCGGACTGCGCGGTGTCCGCCGCCAGTGCCGGGACCATCAGGCTCATGACCATGGCTGCGATCAGCAGCAGGGTCAGAAGCTTGCGTGTTCTCTGCTTCATCGTTACGCTCCTTTCCAAATGTTACAAGATACTTGAAATTTCCAAAGCATTCTGTGACAATATTGTAACATTTTTGCGGGGAATGTCAATGCAATTTTTCCGTTTTTTTGTATCAAATGTGCGTATCCGTGCAAGCGTACTCCTTTTTTCTTCAATTAACCGCCTTTTATTTCCTGCTTTGTTGCAAAACTGTGAAGTGTGCACGCAGCAACAACAAAACCGGCGTCCAAAAAACAGGACGCCGGTTCGGTATCAGGCAGCAATGCACGCACGCGCGCTCCAGCCGTTTGCTCAAAGCTCCGGCATGGGCTCGTTCCAGACATTCAGTCTGCGGCAGAACCGTGCGATCATGACCGCCATCTGCTCGCGCGTGGCGCTGCTCTGCGGCTCAAGGCGCAGGCCGCCCGGGCCCGGAATGCCTTTGATCAGCCCCAGATCGCACGCCCAGTTCATGGCCGTGCGCGCATAGTAGGAGATTTGCTCACGATCCTGAAACGGGAAGAGCGCATCCCACATATAGGGGGTGTATCTGTCGAGCACCCGATCCGCAAACCTGGCCAGGAACACCGCGACCTGCTCGCGCGTGACGGGCGTGTCCGGTGCGAAGGTCGTCTCGCTCACGCCGGACGTCACGCCGGTCTGGTACGCCCAGAGCACCGCGGTCTTGTACCAGTCGGCCGTGAGATCGGTAAACGGCGTCTCGCCGCTGACCTCCGGCGCGCCCGCAAGCCGATAGAGGATCTGCACGAGCTGTGCGCGCGTGGTCAGCGTCTTCGGTTCAAACCGGCCGCCGCCGACACCGGCCATGAGCTCATAGTCGACGCAGTACTGGATGTCCTCATACGCCCAGCTGTTGGGGGCAACGTCGTCAAAGCGCTCGCTCACGGGCACCCGCGGGGCAGCTTGGGGATCTCCTCGGTGCGCGTGGCATTGCAGCCGTAGGTCCTGCAGGTATAGGTGCGCACGCCGGTCGTGGTCTCCGGCGGCAGCGTCGTCACACGGCCGATGCCCCAGTAGTGGCCGCGGGCGGGGAGTGTCATTTCCTCCGTGTGACCGCAGCCGTCGTCGGTGCAGGTGCGGGTGCGCTTGCCCTCGGTCGTGCAGTTCGGGTCCGTGCCCGTCCAGGAACCGTAGTGGTGGATGGGCGCGTTGAAGTTCACGGTCACGCCCTCCGGCAGCGCGTTCTCGCCCTTGGTCAGCTGGGCCCACTCGGCCTCGGTTCCGCTGTAGTCGATGGCCGTGAGCGCGGTGCAGCCGGTGAAGGCGCCCGCGCCGATGCTCGTGACGCTCTTCGGGATGAGCACGCTCGTCAGCGCGGCGCAGCCGGCGAAAGCAAAGTCGCCGATCGTCTTCAGGCCGTCCGGCAGCTGAACGTCCGTCAGGCTCAGGCAGCTGGTGAAGGCCTGCGCCTCAATGGTGGTGAGGCTCGCCGGGAACGTGACCGCCGTCAGCCCCTGACAGTAACGGAACGCGCCCGTCTTGACGGTCTGCACCAAGTCGAGGATCTCATAAGCCGTGCACCTGTTCGGCGCGGCCAGCATCTGCCTGCCGTCTATGGAGATGAGGCCGCCGTTGTAGGTCCGGAGATACCGGCTGCCGATGGCCTCAAAGGAGACGAGGTTGACGCAGCGGGCCAGCACATTCTCGGCGACGCCGCGGATCTCATACCCGAGGTCAACGTGCGTGACGGCGGTCCAGTCGCCGTTCCAGCAGTCGGCCGTGGCAACGCCGCTGCCGTAGAAGGCGAGCGTTGTGCCGTCGCTTTCCAGCTCGGTTCTCACAGCGTCTGCCGCGAAGGCCGCCGGCACGAGCGCGAGCATCAGGCTCAGCACAAGCAGGATGCTCAGAAGTTTCTTTCTCATACCATTTCTCCTTTTTTCAACAAAGTGGGTATGAAAAAGAATACCATCCCCACCCCGGAAATGGCAAGCCTTTTTGCACAACTTTTTGCTTATTGTACAGGATTTTTTTGTGCAATGCAAGACCGGCGCTCCCAAATGGGAGCGCCGGTCTTGTAAAAAATATGCGTATGTGCTTATGCCTCGAGCTGCTGCGTGACCCATGTGATCTGCGCCTCGACGCTCGGCACGGACGTGCCGCCGTAAGACACGCGCCGCGTGACGCAGTTTTTGAGGTCGATGGCATCGTACACGCCGTCGTCAAAGAGGTCGCTGAAGGTGCGGAACGTCTCGAGCGGCAGCTTTTCGAGCACGGTATTGTGCGCGATGCAGTAGGCCACGAGCTGGCCGGAGACCTTGTACGCGCTGCGGAACGGCAGGCCCTTCGTGACGAGATAGTCCGCGAGGTCGGTCGCATTCAGGAAGCCCGTCTGCGCCGCGTGGAGCATCTTGTCGGCGCGCACGGTCATGGTCGCGAGCATCGGTGCCATGACGCGCAGGCACATCTTCACGGTGTCGACCGCGTCGAACACGGCCTCCTTGTCCTCCTGCATGTCTTTATTATACGCCAGCGGCAGGCCCTTGAGCGCCGTGAGCATGGCGATGAGGTCGCCGTAGACGCGGCCGGTCTTGCCGCGCACGAGCTCGGCCATGTCGGGGTTTTTCTTCTGCGGCATGATCGACGAGCCGGTCGTGTAGCTGTCCGAGAGCTGCACGAACTGAAACTCCCAGCTCGACCAGAGCACCAGCTCCTCGCTCAGGCGCGAGAGGTGCATCATCTCGATGGCGTAGGCATCGAGCAGCTCGACGCAGAAGTCCCGGTCGGACACGCCGTCGAGACTGTTGCGCGCCACGTCGTCAAAGCCGAGCTGCTTTGCTTCAAAGAACCGGTCGGTGTCATACGTCGTGCCGGCGAGCGCGCAGCAGCCGATGGGCGAGACGTTCATGCGCCTGACCGCATCGCGCAGGCGGTCAATGTCACGCAGGAGCATCATGGCATAGGCCATCAGGTGGTGGCCGAAGGTGATCGGCTGCGCGCGCTGCAGGTGCGTGTAGCCGGGCAGAATGTCGCCCTTGTGCGCCCCGGCCTGCTCCACGAGCGCCGCGAGCACGTCCTTTGTGAGCGCGATGATCTCGCTCGTTTCGTTGCGCAGGTACATGCGCAGGTCGAGCGCGACCTGATCGTTGCGCGAGCGGGCGGTGTGCAGCTTCTTGCCGAGGTCGCCGATGCGCGCGGTGAGCACCTGCTCGACGAACATATGGATGTCCTCGCACGCGGGGTCGAACGCGAGCGCGCCGCTGTCGAGATCGTCGAGGATGCCCTGCAGCGCGTCGATGATGGCATCGGCGTCCGCCTGCGGGAGGATGTGCTGCGCGCCGAGCATCGCCGCGTGCGCCATGCTGCCCGTGATGTCCTCGCGGTACATCCGGCTGTCGAAGCGGATGGAGGAGTTGAAATCGTCCGCGACCGGATCGGTCACGCCGGCCGTGCGGCCCGCCCACATTTTTGCCATGGTGATGGTCTCCCTTCGTGCGTTGTCTCCACAGAGAACCGCTTCGCTGGGTTCTCGTTTGAAAAAGCTTTTTTGACAGGCTGCCCCGCGCCGGGAGGCCCGGCGCGGGGAGAAAATCATTTCTATATATCTATTGTACCGCTTACATGCTCTTGCCGTCAACCTTTGCCTGCACGGCGATCGGCAGACCGTAGAGCTGGATGAAGCCGGTGGCGTCCGCCTGGTTGTAGTCGCTCTCGCCGAAGGTGGCGATCTCCTCGGAGTACAGGGAGTACGGGCTCCAGACGCCGGCGTTGATCATGTTGCCCTTGTAGAGCTTGAGCCGCACCGTGCCGGTGACGTGCTCCTGCGTCTTGGTCACGAACGCGCTGAGCGCCTCGCGCAGCGGCGTGAACCACTGGCCGTTGTACACCAGTTCGCCGAAGGTCACGGCGAGCTTCTGCTTCTCGTGCATGGTCATCTTGTCGAGGCAGAGCGTCTCGAGCACGCTGTGCGCCTTGTAGAGGATCGTGCCGCCCGGCGTCTCATACACGCCGCGGCACTTCATGCCGACGAGCCGGTTCTCCACGATGTCCAGAATGCCGATGCCGTTGGCGCCGCCGATGGCGTTGAGCTTGAGGATGATGTCCTTGGCGCTCATCTTCTCACCGTCGAGCGCGACGGGCTTGCCCTGCTCAAAGTCGAGCGTGACGTAGGTCGGGGCGTCCGGCGCGTCGATGGGGCTGACGCCCATCTCGAGGAAGCCCGGCTTCTCGTACTGCGGCTCGTTGCCCGGATCTTCGAGGTCAAGACCCTCGTGGCTCAGGTGCCAGAGGTTCTTGTCCTTGGAGTAGTTCGTCTCGCGGTTGATCTTCAGGGGCACGTTGTGCGCCTCGGCGTAGGCGATCTCTTCCTCACGCGACTTGATGTCCCACTCCCGCCACGGGGCGATGATGGGCATATCGGGCGCGAAGTGCTTGATGGCCAGCTCGAACCGGACCTGATCGTTGCCCTTGCCGGTGCAGCCGTGGGCGATGGCGTCGGCGCCCTCTTTCTGGGCGATCTCGACGAGGCCCTTGGCGATGCACGGCCGCGCGTGGCTCGTGC